>Ga0114999_10010081_pt1 | contig 10258 bp, 8 predicted proteins | sample ArcticOcean_MG_C_3_FD_89820 | JGI IMG/M metagenome (GOLD analysis project Ga0114999, IMG submission 89820) | Marine microbial communities from western Arctic Ocean - ArcticOcean_MG_CB8_126 | ecosystem: Environmental > Aquatic > Marine > Oceanic | place: Arctic Ocean: Canada Basin | collected... | reverse complement strand
CGACAACCCTCAACCGACAACCCTCAACCGACAACCCTCAACCGACAACATGGTATGGCTCGGCGACCAGATTCGGGACTATGCACTGCTGGCTCGTCGCACTTCGTATCGCCCAAGAAGAGTTACGATGTCAAATCGATACCTGAGACCAGCGTTAGTCGCGCTCACGCTCAGCGCGTTGACCCTGCCGGCGTTCGTGGCCGGACAAGCGTCGCCCACATCACAAGCCCCGCCGATACCGCACCGCGTGAATACCACGAAGTTCACCATCGTCGACCTCGCGGGCACCAAGCCGTTTTATGAAAAGCTGCTTGGTATGAAGGAGCTCGACCGCTTTGTCGCGCGAGACTTTCTCATCGAGCCGTTCATGGGCTTCGATCAGGGCGGTCGCATCGGGCTGCTGGCGTTCAGTGAGAATGAGAATCTGGCCAAGACGCCTTTTCCCGTGTCTGTGGTCTTCGTTCCCGATCTCGACAAAGTGGCCGCACGTTTCGAAGCCGCGCAGCATCCGATTCAGATGTTCTCTGGAGATACCACCGGGGGAGCGCGCCTCGCCCTCGCGACCGACCCAAGCGGCAACACCATCGAGGTGGTCGAGCGTGCGGGTCTGCCGGCGGTCGGCGGCGCCCGCCTGATCGTCGACGACCGCGCGAAGGCCGAGGCGTTCTTCGTTCGTGTTTTTGACGTAGAGCCGGAGCAGCGCATCGTGACCGACACGTTCGATGAGGTATTCATGAACTTTGGCGAGGGCATGTTCGTTGCATTGTTCGAACCGAAAACTCCATCGTCGTTCCCGCGCAGCGAACAGCCGGTGGTGTCGATCTATACGACGGACTTCGATGCCGTACTCGACCGGGTCAACGTAGGTGGGCTTCGCGTCCGCAAGTTTGGCGAGGCCATGTTCCTCGCCAACGACCCCTCAGGCAACGTGGTCGAAGTCGTTCGGCAAGCCGCGCGGTGACCCGACGGGCCTATGCGCGCCGGGTCCCGATGTGTCGTCCAACACCACGTTCGTGGACACTACCCCGTCTGACTGCTAAGCCAGCATTGCCCGGTCCGGCACACCTTCGAGGCCCCGAAACCGTCGGCATGTGACGTCAGGGGCTGGTTCGCCCCCGCAGGAGACGCCCCGGACGCGCGCCAGTGAAGGCACCATTTTCGCGGACGATCTCTCCTGCTACGACGGTGGCACGATAGCCGGTGCAGGCCTGGAGTAAACGCGGTGCGCCCGCCGGCAGGTCATACGCCATTGCCGGCGCGTCGAGACGGAGCGCGTCGAAGTCGATGAGATTGATATCCGCCTTCATACCCGGTTCGAGCGTGCCCCGGTCCAGCAATCCGTACACGCGTGCCGTGTCGTGCGTCTGCAGCCGCACGGCTTCCTCAAGGCGCAGTTGGGGACCCCGCGTCCGGTCGCGCACCCAGTGAGTGAGCATGAAGGTAGGGGTCGACGCGTCGCAGATGAGCCGGCAATGTGCGCCGCCGTCTGACAACGACAACAGGGTTCCGTCGTGTCGCAGGCGCTCCAGCGTCGGGTCGAGGGTGTGTTCGGAGAAGTCTGTCAGGGGGAAAAAGAGGAACCGTTTGCCGCCATCGGCGACCAGGACGTCGTAGGCGCAGGCTGCGGGAGAGACACCCGCCCGGGTCGCGCGTGCGGCAATACAGTCCTCGGGATCCGGTTCGTATTCAGGGTTCTCGCCGAGGGGGTACATCTTGTGAAAGCCGTAGGCGACATCGTGGTTGAAGCGACCCGTGAAAGTCGATTCCTCCGCCAGGATGGCGGCGCGCAATTCGGGCTTGTGCATCTCCGCCACCCGTTCGGCCAGCGGCAGATGCGCAATGCGCATGTAGGACGGATGCTTCATGAAGGGGTGCAAGGACGTCTCCAAACCAAGCAGGAGGCCGGCAGGACGGCCCGCGATCTGGGCGATAACGCGGCCACGTTTTGCCGGGGCTGATGAAAGAGCCAGCAGCTGACGCCACTCATCAGGTACGCTGTCGGACTGCGTGAGGGCATAGGTCACCGTGAGATCATGGTTCTCAGCAAGTTCGCGCATCCAGTCAATGTCGGCGCCAAAGTTTCCTTCAAGGCCGCCGAGACCAATGTCGGAAGCGACCTCCACGACCCCGCCACCCGCGTCAGCTACAGCCTTGCCGAGCGCGAGCACCTCTGCTGCCCCGGCGAAGGTACCTGGTACGGGTTCACCATCGAGAGCGCGGTGGAGTTTGGTCCGCGAGGAGGTGAAGCCCAGAGCGCCGGCATTGACCGCCTCACGCACAATGTCAGCCATCGCTTCAATATCGTCCGGTGTCGCGGGCTCGTTGCGTGCGCCGCGCTCGCCCATCACGTAGGCGCGGACGGCGCCGTGTGGCACCTGGGTCGCGATGTCCATCACCCGCGGCACCCGTTCGAGCGCGTCGAGATACTGCGGGAACGTTTCCCATTGCCAGTCGATCCCTTCGGCGAGTGCGGCGCCGGGGATATCTTCGACGCCCTCCATCAGTTGGATGAACCAGTCCCGCTGATCAACGCGGGCGGGCGCGAAACCCACACCGCAATTGCCGAACACGGTGGTTGTGACCCCGTGCCAGGAGGACGGCGTCAGGTCAGGGTCCCACGTCGCCTGGCCGTCGTAGTGGGTGTGCACGTCAACAAAACCGGGCGTAACGATGAGACCCTCCGCCGCCAGTTCCCGGCGGGCGCTCGCGTGTACCTTGCCGACGACTGTTATTTTGCCATCGTCGACGGCGACGTCCGCTTTACATGGCGCGGAGCCAGTGCCGTCGACAACCGTTCCACCGCGAATGATCAGATCGTGCATGAGTCACAGTCCTTTTGTCGGGGACGGAAGTCCGGATGGGCGCGCCGGTATAGACACAACCGTTCGCCGTCTACGACCGTACCACGGATTCCAGGAGCGGGGGATGCGGGCGTGAACGCTGGCGATTCGATCGCCGGACCGGGCCAGGGTAATGCGGGTAGCGACAGTGGTAAGCAGCTCTGTCGAGAATCGATCCTCTCGCATCCAGCAGCGATCCTCTGGCAAGACTTACCGGGTTTCGCCGAACGGCCTCAGGTCCACGTAGAAGGACCATGCCGAACGTGGCTGGCGCAATCGATAGGGTGCCTCAGCCAAGGCGCATTGCGGATCGGTGCGCTCAACTGCAACCAATGATGCCTCCGAGGCCGCCTCTGGCACGACTGCCAGCCCGATCTCAGTTTCACTCTGCTACGGCGATCAGGAAGAGCACAGCGTAGTCTTGTCTGCTGCAGCCATCGACCTCCGGCATCGCGGCCCCGGGCGCGACGCGAAAGGCCGACCTCTGCGCCTGCACCGGCGAGCATGTCTCGTTTCCCGGTGCCGGCGTGTACCGCGCGGAGCGGCACCCAAGGTGAGTCACATCATGTAGCGTCGCGCCGTCCGCCAGTTCCCAACGACTGTCGCCATTCTCACCGGTCGGATCAATGGTGAGCGCGGCTGTCACTTCACGGTCGCCGGTGACCATGTAGTGGCCCGGCGCAAGCGGGAACTGGGGTCGCTCCATGATCAGGCCATTTTCTTCGAGCCACCAGTCCGTCTCATCGAAACGCCAGCCTGCGGGCGCAACGCCGCCCGAATCGATCAGCTGATCGTAGCGATCGAGCCTTACGCCCCGGGGACCCGGGTCGACGGGCCACAGCCCCCAGTCCTGCGCGGCCGTTCCGGACGTTGCATCTGGTTCTCCCAAAGCGGCAATGAACTGCAGGGGAATACGCCTGAACTCCATCTCTCCTTCTCCTTGCGAGTGAGCGGGCTGGTGCCATGACAACGGTAATCGCAATTACCGCGATCGCAAGCCAAGGTCGGTATTGTTAGCTGATCAGTTTACTGGAGGCGGCGAGCCAGGCCAGACTCAGCTAACAGTGGGTGACGCCACTCAGGTTGTCACTCCGGGGTTTAATTCGGTCACGTATGCCGTTGGCCGCTGCTTGCCGAATCCCTCGACGGCGTCAACCGATGACAATCGCCGACGACCACCCGAATGCGCACTCCCGACTCTTAGCGCATATCGGCGGTGGCGATGCCCTGCCAGGCCAGGCGTTCCGCCTCGAACGGCGCGTCGACAACCCGTGCGTTCGGGCCAATCATCATCGTCTCGCGCGCCGCTCCGTACGCGGGCCAGGCCCCCAGGGACGCCGTGCTCGGATCGCCGTTTGCTGCAAATGCCACCCAGGCATCCATGACGGCATTGGCCAACGCATCCGCCGCCGGCCCGCCGCCGAACGCGGCCGCGTAATCTGGTGAGCTGTTGTGGGTGCCAAAAACGAACCCGGTATCAATGCCATGCTGGGCGCCATTCGCGCCGTCCATCGCCGGACTCATCCAGTCAAAGATGTAGTGAAACGCCGGGCCGTGGGGTCGATGAGCGTCCAGGAGCCTGGTTGACGGCACCGTCATGGTTCGATGGGTGTGGATTGCGGCAAACAGGGAACGCGCGTCGACCGGCGCGAGTCGGGCGCCGCGCGCCTCGCGGAAAGCGCCAACCAAGCCCAACGCATCCACCGACGGCATCATCAAGCCGACCCGTTCGAGCAGTTGCTCATCTTCAAAAACCGGGTCCACCGGCTTCGCCATCTCGTCCCGGGTCGTGCCAACCATCAGCGCAAGCCCCGCGTGTGCCCCAACGGCGAGCACCGCCTCCGGCCAGCCGACGATAATCTCGTCGTCCACCACCGGCTTGGCCCAGTGGTTGAATGTGGTGATGTCGCCACCGGATACCGCCGCCAGGAACGTCGGCATCGCCGACTGTGCGGCGTCGGTCGTTATACCTCGCAGGTGATCCGGGTCCCGGTTGCCGAGCGCGTCCAGCATCGGCTCCGCCATCAGCCTGATACTCTCGTCGACGCTGAAATTGGTGTGTCCAGGACCGCTTTGTACGATCGCTTTGTGAAACAGGCCACGGGCCCTCGGCATCGTCATCAGCGACGCCACACTCATGCCGCCCGCGGATTCCCCGAAGATGGTCACGTTGTCCGGATCGCCGCCGAATGCCGCAATGTTCGTGCGCACCCACTCGAGCGCGGCAACCTGATCCAGCAACCCCTCGTTCCCCGTGGCAGGAATCCGACCGTTGGTGGGACCGGCCAGATGCACGAAGCCAAACGCGCCCATCCGGTAGTTGATCGTCACAACTACCACGTCACGCGCGGCCAGATGTCTGCCGTCATACAGCGCCTGCGACCCGGCACCCAGGTAGAAGCCTCCGCCATGTATCCAGAACATCACCGGGCGGGCGGCGCCGTCTGCGGCCGGCGTCCACACGTTCAGATAAAGACAGTCTTCCGATTCGGTCTGTTCGACCGTCATGAGCGGCGGCAATAGCGCGCTCTTTTCCTGCGGTGCTGCACTGGCAAAGGCGAGCGCGTCACGCACCCCACTCCATGGCGCGGGCGGCGCCGGCGGCATCCAACGCAGGTCACCGACCGGCGGCGACGCGTAGGGTACGCCCCGGAAAACAGCAAGGCCGTCCTCATTGCTTCCACGTAACTGTCCGCATGTGGTGTTGACGGTGGTCATGTTGGTCTCTCCCAGAGTGATCTCGACACTTTTTTCTTGCGGCTGGTTTCTTACGACTGATTTCTTATTGGCTTCTTGGCAATGCTTTGTATCAACGACGCCAGACCGTGCCAGTCAGCGTCGCCAGGTCACTGACGGAAGTCCGAGCATACGGGTGTCAGCCGGTTTTTATCGCGAGCGTTGCCATCGATGTCGGCATGAAACGGTTGAGGGGCGTGGCGGAGTCGTCCCAGCGATCCTCGAAGAATCCCGCGACGCTGAAGCCGGCGGCGATCTGCCCGCCAATCTGGTCGTCCAGACTGTGGCTGAATTCGAGCGCTTCACCGCGTGCCCGCATGGCCTCGCGATCTTCCGCCGAGCGGACGGTGAGATCGCTGTAAGGCAGCGCGTTGCGAACAACCGGCTGCGCGCCGGCATCGAGGGCAGCATGATCGAAGAGGTAAAAGCTCGGGTTCATGAATCCCGATAACAGGCGTCCGCCACGGCTAAGGACCCGCGCACATTCCCGCCACACCACCCGCACGTCAGGAACAAAGACGTTGGAGATCGGGTGAAATATCAGCTCGAAACTCTCCGGCTCGAAACGTGACAGGTCTGCCATGTCACCTTGTTCAAGCGTCAGGGTAAGCCCGCAGGCGTCGGCCACAGCCCTGTCCAGTGCAAGCTGGGTATCTGAGTTGTCAAAACTGGTCACCCGCGCGCCCGCTGCCGCGAGCATGGGCGCCTGCTGTCCGCCACCCGAGGCAAGGGCCAAGATGCGAGATCCTGCCAGGTGGTCACCGAACCAATCGCGAGGCACCAATCGGTTCAGAGTCAGGATTACAGCCCAGTCGCCGGCGCGTGCGCGGTCGATCGTCGCCTGCTCGACGGGCTGGCTCCAGCGGCTCTCCCCCGACGCCGCCTGCGTGTTCCAGGCGTCACGATTGTGGCTCGTTACGTTCTCGGCCATGGACTGCATGTCCAGCGTTAGTGTGCAGGCCAGCCTAACCCGGTGCGTATCGGGAGCATAGTTCGCCAGTCGTTCAGAGGCCCCGATGGGCTCCCCGCTTGACCAGTTGACCGCGGCCTGGCGTCGCGGTCACGCGATGACCTTCGGCAACGACCTCGCCGCGACTAATCGTCCAGCGAGGCCATCCTGTGACAGTCCAGCCGTCGTAGGGACTGAAGTCGGAGCGACTGTGCATTGCACTGCCGTCGATGACGCGTTGCGCGGACGGATCCCAGACCACTAGGTCCGCGTCGGCGCCGACTTCGATCGTGCCCTTAGATGGGTACAGACCGAACAGCTTCGCTGGATTGGTGGACGTCACCGCCACGAACTGTTCGAGTGAGAGACGTCCGGTGTTCACACCCGAAGAAAATAGCATCGGCAAGCAGGTCTCGAGGTCCGCGACGCCCTGGCGCAACTCGCCAATGTCCTGCTCCGGGTCCAGCTTGTCGGCCAGCATCCACGGTGCGTGGTCCGTCGCCAGCGTATCGATGTTGCCAAATTGCAGACCCGCCCACATGGCGTCCACGTCCACTGTCCCTCGCAGCGGTGGCGCACCCGTGTACTTGGCGCCGTCTTCTTCCGCAAAGCGCTCGCGGCTGAGGTGCAGGTAGAGCGGGCGGGTTTCCACGTAAATGGGTACGCCGCGTCGGCGCCCGTCATGACAGGCCTCAAGGGCGCGTGCGCTCGCCAGGTGCACGATGTACGTGGGACAGTCGGTGGTTTCGGCGAACCCGACTGCACGCTGAGTCGCCACCACCTCGGCCTGCAGCGGTCGGGACTCGGGGTAATACCGCGCATCGGTGGTGCCCGCCTCGCGAAGCAAATTGCAGCAACAATCGATGATGGCGGCATCTTCGCAGTGCACCAGCATTACGCCCCCGGCGGCGGCCACTTTCCGCATTGCCTGCAGATACTCCGGCACATGGCGATCGAAACGGCGGAATGACAGGAACATCTTTACCGAGGTGTGTCCCGCAGCATGCAGGGGGCCGATAGTCGCAAGATTCCGCTCGTTCGGCTCCATCAGCACTGGATGCAGGAAGTAGTCTGTCAGCGCCAGGTCGTCCGCTTCCGACCCATCGCGCTTGATCGCGTCCGCAAGCGTTTCACCCCGCTCCGGAAAACTGATATTACCGACGCTCGTCACGCCGCCAGCCAGCGCGGCACGTGTCCCCGACTCGAAGTCGTCGACCCAATGCCAGCCACCTTCCTGCCGCGTTGGCGGGGTGAGGTGAACGTGCGGGTCGACGCCGCCCGGCGTGACGATCAGTTGCGCCGCGTCGATCACATGCTCGGCATCCATCACGCCGCCAAGTTGCGCGATGCGACCGTCTCTTATGCCGACGTCCTGGATGGCGCGCCCGCCCACGGTCACCGTCGTCCCGCCCCTGATGATCATATCCACGCGTCCCACCTCCTCTCTATCAGGGTCTCTATGTCAGGGCACCTACTTCAGGGACGCCGCGTACTCCCGGGCCGTCATCAAGCCGGCCAACTCAGCTTTCGATCGATCGGCATCGGTCAACACGGGCTGAAGATCGCGAAGCCGCTTCCATGGCGCGACCGGTGTGGTGAGTCCCGCGCGCGGTACGAACTCCGAACGCTGCACCTTTTCATAGCGATGAATGTAACGCGGACAATTCACCCAGACTTCGGTGATTGCCACCTCGACCAACAGTTCCGCTTCGGGGTAGGCAGCCATCAGCGGATGATCCCTGTGCAGGGATGCCGTGCCCTGGACCCGTCGGCGGTTTGGCGATTCAAAGTCGATAAATAGCAGACCTACCAGGGGATTGGCATCCAGGTTACCCATGGACAGATACATTCCGTTACCGTCGTAGCTCGGAAAGACCAGTGTGTTGGGGTTGATGGCTTTGACGAACTCCGGGTCGCCGCCCTTGTACGAAACAGTGGGCTGGCCGGCCTCATTCACGGTGGAGAGGAAGAACATGTCTCTTTCGTGGATGAACGCTTCATCGTCTCCGAGAAGCTCGGTGCGGACCGCCGCCGCTTCTATCGCATTGGCCAGATTACGGGTTCCGAATTCATCCTGCAGCACACGATGGCTGTTCTCGTAGATCCGGCTCATGATGCGTCCCTTTCCTGATGTGGGGACATTCTGCCCGTTTCCGCCCGCAGCTGCCTAAAGCGTCCAACCCAAGGCCAGGCATTGCCCCGGCCGCTCTGGCCGAAAACTCTTGATCATGACCGCAACGCCCAGGAAGCCGATCACCGTTTTCATCGAGAGCGAAGCCGGCACCAACGTCAAGAACCGGTTCGACGAGAAAACGTTAGCTCGCTCTTGTCCCAAAATTGCGGTCCTGACAATTCTTGGGAGTCGGTTTGCAAGCAAACCTCGCATGATCTTGCAGAAAAGAGGCCTGCGGAAAATGGCGGTGCATCCCTGCACCGCTAGCCACTGCCCGCCCCAGAACGGAGTTCTGGGACAGGAACTAGCTCACCTTGGGGCATTTCAACTCGATGCCAGCTACCCGTATCCGTACGGCTTCATCATTGGGACGAAGTCCGCAGACGGAGAAAGTCTCGACTGTTACGTCGCGACCAACTTGCCGCTGCGCTCGCGTGAACAAATGGAGTGTGAGGCCATCGGTGTGTTGGAGGTTTTCGAGAACGGGGAGCCCGATCACAAGGTTTTAGTCGTGCCGGCCGGCACCGGAACGCCGCCAGCCGTCGACGCCATCGTGGCTGCCTTGCGCGCCTTCATCGGGCCGCCGCGCCTGGCCTGGTTTTCGAAGTGGGGGAGTTTCTGAACGGGGACGCCGCGATGTTGATGATCGAACGGTCGTGGGAACCCTGAATCGCGGCGGCCGGGATCTGCGAATCGCTGTCGCAGCCCCGGCAGCGTATGCATGGGGCGTCATGCGTAGTCCTCGGGTTTCTATAGGGAGTTCAGGGATCGGCGGAATCCAAATACCACATAACTCTCTAATTTATATAGGGACAATGGCTCCGCCTGCTGGGCTCAAAAACGCGCAGCCCCTGGACTCAATACCATGATGATGGTATATCGTAAGCGTCGAAATTCACGAATTACGCAAATAATGTCATATACGATAACGTATTGGACCCGGTATTTACCTGCCCGTGCCCATCGATGCTCTTGAGAGCGATCGGGTGCTGGCCGATCCGTGGATTCTCGTTCCCGCACTCTTCGCCCCTGGGTATGTCTCAGGCTGGAGCGTGGCGGAACATTGGGATCTTACAGAGCAAATTTTCAATGATATCGTCGTGAAGACATGCCGGTCTTTGCGCTCACGAGAACGCAAGGTCCATGGCATTTCGTTTGTTCTGCGTCATATAAAAGAAGAGCACTTGTTTGGTACGAAAACACGTTGGCGCGGACAGACCCGCGTGAGTGTTGCCGATATTCATCGCTGTTTGGTCGATATGCCCGATGAGCCGTTCTTGGGCGGCGGTATCCAGCACGTTGCGGATTGTTTCCACAATTACATCCGACGTAAAGATTCAAACTTTGCCACGCTGGTTGATTATGCTGACAAGCTTGGTAACGGTGCTGTTTTTAAGCGCCTTGGGTTTCTGTCTGAGCGTGAACGCGTTGATCATCTTGTCGAAAGCTGTACAGCGCGCTTAACCAGTGGTAACGCAAAACTTGATTCGGGTGTTGCGTGCCCTCGCCTCATCACTCGCTGGCGTTTGTTGGTCCCAGATAGCTGGACCGGCCAATGAT
>Ga0114999_10010077_pt1 | contig 10264 bp, 10 predicted proteins | sample ArcticOcean_MG_C_3_FD_89820 | JGI IMG/M metagenome (GOLD analysis project Ga0114999, IMG submission 89820) | Marine microbial communities from western Arctic Ocean - ArcticOcean_MG_CB8_126 | ecosystem: Environmental > Aquatic > Marine > Oceanic | place: Arctic Ocean: Canada Basin | collected... | reverse complement strand
TTACTGCCTGAACGCGGTGCTGCCGCGCGATGGCAGCCTGGACCGCGACACCATTGCCGCCGAACTGAAGGCCCGCAACATCGGCACCTCGGTGCATTATCCCGGCGCGGTGCCACTGATGACTTATTACCGGGAAAAATACGGCTACCGCGCCGGCCAGTTTCCGGTCGCCGAATGGCTAGCGGCCCAGACAATCTCGCTACCGGTCGCCCCGCATGTTCCCGACGACTTCGTCAAACGGATCGCCGATGCCATGAAGGCGGCGATCCACAAGACCCGCATGGCAAGCTGAAGGATCCGCAATCGCTCTAGCCGCTATTGTTCGGCGCCCTCGCGGAAGCGGCGCGAGACCAGCAGGTAACCGCCAGAAGGAAAAACAGATGACCTTGAAGGTTCCCTACGATCCCGCCGTGCTACCGGCCGGTGTACGCTCACGCTTTGTCGACAATTCCAATGGCCTGGAGATGCATGTTCTGGAGGCCGGCTTCGAGACAGTGGGGCGTCCGGCGATCCTGCTGCTGCATGGCTTTCCCGAGCTGGCGTTCAGTTGGCGCAAGGTCATGCCCATCCTGGCCAATTCAGGCTACCACGTGATCGCCCCGGATCTCAGGGGCTATGGCCGCACCCTGGGATGGGGACCGGTGAGCTACGACGATGACCTCGGCTCGTTCCGGCTGCTGAACACGGTTCGCGACGCGCTCGGGATCCTGCGGGCTTGCGGCCACGAGACGGCAGCGGCGATTGTCGGCCATGACTATGGCTCTTCGGTCGCCGCCTGGTCTGCCCTGGTGCGCCCAGATGTGTTCAAATCATGCGTGCTGATGAGCGCGCCCTTCGATGGTCCGCCAGATCTTCCAGCCGCCACAACGGAAGCCACCACCGCCCCTATCGGACCAGACATCCACCAGGCAATGGCCGCGCTTGAGCGACCACGCAAGCATTATCACTGGTATTACTCGACACGGCCGGCCAACACCGACATGACCGAATGTCCGCAAGGCCTGCACGACTTTCTACGCGCGTATTACCACCACAAGAGCGCCGACTGGAACCCCAACAAACCGCATAAACTCGAAGCCTGGCGCGCCGATCAATTGGCGCTGATGCCGACCTATTACATTATGGACCTGGCCGATACGATGCCCCAGGCCGTGGCCAGGGAAATGCCTAGCCCAGCTGAAATCGTTGCCAATACCTGGCTGCCGGATGATGAACTCGCGGTCTATGTCGCCGAATACACCCGCAACGGCTTTCAGGGCGGCCTCAACTGGTATCGGCGCGGCACCACCGGCTTCGACACTGCCGAGCAACAGATCTTTGCCGGCCGGACAATTGATGTTCCAAGCTGTTTTATCTCCGGCACCAGCGACTGGGGAGTCTATCAGCGCCCGGGGGTAGCCGAGACGATGCGTGGCACCGTCTGCACCAATATGCTTGGTTTCCATCTGGTCACCGGCGCCGGCCATTGGGTGCAGCAGGAACAACCCGAAGAGGCCAGCCGGCTGCTTCTGGCGTTCCTGAGGGAGGTCGGGCCGAAGCGCTAGAGACCGCATCGCCAGCCCGCTATTTCGTCCCCGCCACCGCCGTGTCCAGGATGGTGGTTCTCATGCCGTCGAGTTCCTTACCCATGGAGGTCAGATCCTCGACGTCGTAAGCGCTGAAAGCATAGCTGGACAAACGGTAGGTGACCTTGGCCATACCCTTGGCCGTATCGGTGACATAAATGCGGATCGGCACCTCCATTCCAGCCGCCGTACTCACCGCCAACATTCGCACCGCGTGTCACGATGCGAAGAACAGGTTCTCCCGATTGCCGGGAATGGTCTTGCCAAGCGACTTCGCCGCGCAATTGGCGTAGGCGACACCGACGATATTGAACTTGTGCTTCTTCAGCGCCGAGGGAATCACTTTGACGAAAGCCTTGAAAGGTCTCTCAATCTTCACCATCACTAGGCCAGAATAAGGCTCCGGGTTGGCGGCGACTGCCGACGCGGTAAGCGGACGTGTAGGACGAGCAGGGTGAAAATGGCGAGAACCGGTTTCAAAGCGACACCCGAAGGGTTGATCCAACACCCGCCATCATCGAGCCAGTCGCCAAAGTCCTCCTATTGAACATTGCGTGAGCGTAGCGCCTGAACCAGCCGTTTTGTTCAAGAAGATCTATTGCAGTCTGCGAGATGTCCTGGTCCCCGGATCGCTAGGCGGTCCGGCCGCCGGCGATGCCTGGTGATGCACCAACCGCCATCCCGTGGCTTCCTTGACGAAGATATTGGTGGCCACCAGCGCGCCGTCGCCGATCAGCTCGTAGCAGGTGACAAAGCAGATATCATCGGACAGGAAATGCGCTTTGGCCTGACGGCAGGCGATGTCCGGCGAGGACGGCCCGGATAGTATCGCCGCCCAACTCTCCATGACCGCATCACGCCCTAGCAGCGGCGCCCTTCCCGGATGCACGCAAACCACCGACACCTCCCGCGACCAAAGCTCCTCCAGAGCCCTCAGATCGCGCGTGGTGAAGGCGTTGTAGAACGTGTCATTGGCAAAGAGAACCGCCGCTTCCTCACTCATCTGCAGGTCTCCTATCCGATGAAATGTCAGGCGATGATATCGGAATTCCGGTGGTTGGTCAGCGACCACCGTGCGTCAATACGTCGCCCGGCCACCTGAGATATCGAACACCGCCCCCGTGCTGAATGAGCATTCCTCGGACACCAGCCAGGCGATCAGGCTCGCGATTTCCTCGACCAGGCCGAAGCGGGCCATCGGGATCTTCGAAAGCATGAAGTCGATATGCTGCTGGTTGATCTGGTCGAAGATTTCGGTGCGCACCGCCGCCGGGGTGATGCAGTTCACAGTGATCGGTGTGTCCGCCAGTTCCTTACCCAGCGACTTGGTCAAGCCGATGACGCCGGCCTTGGCGGCGCTATACGGCGAGGCGGTCGGGTTGCCCTCCTTACCGGCGATCGAGGCGATATTGACCACCCGACCGTAATTTTTCGCGCGCATATAGGGTACCACCGCCTTACAGCACAAGAAGGTGCCGTTGAGGTCGATATCGATAACCTTGGTCCATTCGTCGACCGGAAACTCCCAGGTCTTGAAGTTCGGGCCGGCGACGCCAGCGCTGTTGACCAGAATATCCAAATCGCCCATCGCGGCGTGGCTGGAGGTGGCCGCCGCCTCGACCGAGCTCCAATTGGTAATGTCGACCACCTGGATATCGACACCCCCGCTGAAATCCGCCGCCACCTCGGCCAGCCGCGCGGCGTCCATATCCCAAAGCGAGACCTTGGCACCGCTGGCGTGCAGGCGCTGGGCGGCAGCCAGGCCAATGCCCCGGGCGCCGCCGGTGATCACCGCCGCATGGCCAGAAAAATCATGGGTAACCGTCATCTCTTACTCCCTCTTCAGCGGCGTCTCGCCGCGTGTATTATTCGCCGACAAGGGGCCGTGCGCCAACCGCCTCGCCGACGACCTTTTCAAAATGCTGCAACGCAGGCTCATTGCGCCCGTAAACGATACTGTCCTGGGCTCCCGACAGCAGCCCAACCTGAATGCCCTCGCCAGCCGGAAAATCCTCGGTCTCGACGGTACGCAAGGTCAGGTTAATATTCTTGCGCCAATGCTCAACCGCTTTGTCGGTGGTCGCCGGCTCGGGAATATAGAATTCCAGATAGACCATGCATTCGTCCGCCTTACCCCCGACGGGATAGATCCGCCAGATCTCGTGATGGTCAATCTGGACGACGACGACGATGTTTGGAAACAAGACGTAAACAATCGCCGAGTGCTCGACCAAATCCCAGTCGGCCTCGGCCTGGTGGTGCATCTCGACGATGCTGCGTCGGGGCAGAACTTCGCGCAGGTTCTGCCCGAACCCGTCGACGACGCAGAGATTGGGAAAGAACACCGGCCCGACCGTATTCTTGTGCAGCACCGGGAAATGGTAGGGCTCCAGGAAGGTGTCGATGGCGATCTTCCAGTTCATCTTCCAGCGCCGGGCATGGGTCTTGTAGTGGTGGTACTCGCCAAAACCATAGCTGGCGAGCTCCTCATCCAGCCCTTCGAGTTCCGGGTTCGGGCTAGCGGCGATCTCCGGCCGAGGCGCTACCCAAAGCATGCCATGGCGCTCCTCCAGCGGAAGCTCGCGTAACCCGTATGTCGCCTCCTGGACGCCGTCAAAATTACGCCGGTCGGGAATGCCGATCAATTGGCCCGACGTATCATAGGTCCAACCGTGATACGGGCAGGAAAAGCTTCGGCCGGTTTTGCCGCAACCGTCGACCAGGCGGGCGCCGCGATGCCGGCAGACATTGAGGAAGGCCCGGGCTTTTCCAGCCTCGTCACGGGTCATCAGGATCGGCACGCCAAGGTCGTCATTGGTAAGATAGTCTCCGACCCCGCGGATCTGGCAGGAGAGGCCGAGATATTGCGGCCGGCCAAGAAACAATTGCTCCCATTCCCGCGCCGCCCGGTCCGGGCTAGTGAAGGCGGTAATGTCATTATGGGCCAGCGTCGCCGTCGTATCCGTCGTCTTGGCGTCGAGATGCGCCAGGACCCGCTTCGAGAGCGCGACTTGCGTGACATGGAGCATGAGGGCCTCCGGATTGTTGAACCACCAACCGGGCGTTTAGAGAAACACCGTGCCGCCATCGACCATGATGGTCTGGCCGGTGACGAACTTCGAATCGTCACTGGCTAAATAGAGGCACCGTGCCGGCAAGATCCTCGGGCTCAAGATTGCGCTTCAGGGACTGGCCGGCGGCGATCACTTCGGCCGCCTTGTCGAGCTTGTCGCCGAAAAACTCGGCCGTACCCTCGGTCATCACCGCCGATGGGCCGATCGCATTCACCCGGATCCAGTCACGGCCAAGCTCACGGGCCAGCGATCGGGTCATGCCGATTACCGCCGCTTTCGACGTCGAGTAATGCAGCGCGTAAGGTAGCCCAGCCAACGCGGCAAGTGAGGACATATTGATGATCGAGCCCGATTTTTGGACCTTCATTTGGCCGACCACGGCCTTACAGCACCGCCAGATGCCGTTGACATTGACGTCCATGCAATCGTCCCAGTCGTCCTCGGGCAGGGTGTCGAAGCGCCCCCCTTTGAGCGACCCGTATAGCGCCGCGTTATTGACCAGCACGTCGATCTGCCCGAATTCAACCATCGCCCGCTCCGCCATGGCGTTGCAGCTCGCCTGATCCCGGACGTCGAGGGTAACGGCGACCGCACGACCGCCCGCCGCCTGGATCGTCACCACGGTCTCGGCGCAATCGAGCACGTCGCCGGCCACCACCCTGGCCCCGGCCGCCGCCAATTTCACGGCGTATTCCCGACCCAGTCCACGCCTGGCGCCGGTAATGATGGCGACCTTGTCGTTGAGGTCTGATGTCATGGCCTACTCCTCCATCATTAATTCAAAACTGATTTAGGGCTGGTTCGCTGGGGCGATTTTTGTCATTCCAAAGTTCTAAAAACGCCCCCTCATCCTGAGCTTCTCGAAGGACGCGCCCGGAGCTCCGCCAGGATCTCCTCACGGTCAGCGTCGATCCCCGGTGGTAGTTGATAGTCCACTTGGTTCACCCCGTCGATATGCAACGGGCTCGCGGCGGCGAGCGAGCGGCAGCCCTCGGCGTCGGTGATCCAGCGGATCATACCGCGGGCGTGCAGGTTCTCGTCCTCGACCACTTCATCAAGATCCTTGACCGACCCACAAGGCACCCGGGCCTTGTTCAGCCGCTCCATGATCTCGGCGCGCTCAAGGGTCTTCGACCATGCCGAGATAAGCTCGGTGATTACCTCCAGGTTCTGTACCCGAGCCGCCATGGTTTCGAAGCGGGGATCGTCCTTCAGATCACCCTTGCCCATGGCGTCGAGCAGCCGCCGCCAGTGGGTGTCGTTATTGCAGATAATCGACGTGTAGCCATCTTTGGCCGGGTAGACCCCATAGGGCGCGATCGATAGGCCACCATGGAAATTGCCGACCCGCTTCGGCACCCCGTCGCTGTCGAACATCAAGCCGAGATTGGAGGCGAAGGCGGGGAACACCGACTCCTGCATCGAGACGTCGACAAAGGAGCCCTCGCCGGTCCGCTCGCGCTTGACCAATGCCGTCATGACCCCGCCATAAAGGTGGATACCAGCAAAGAAGTCACAGAGCGCAACCCCGGCCTTGACCGGCGGGTTCTCCGGAAAGCCGGTCTGGCTCATCACCCCGCCCATCGCCTGCACCGCTATATCCATCGCCTGATAGCCAGCATAGGGGCCATCCTGGCCATAGCCGCTGCCTGACGCATAGATCACGTTTGGATTGACCTGCTTAACCGCCGCATGTCCGACGCCAAGCCGGTCGACGACGCCGGGTGCGTAATTCTCAATCACGATATCGACGGTCTCGGCAAGCTCGAGGAAGATCACCCGGTCGTCGGGATTTTTCAGGTCAAGTACGATGCTGCGCTTGTTCGGGTTTAGCATCTTGAACGGATAAAGCGCGCCGCCTCGGGCGTTGCGTCGGCGAAGATGTTCACCGCCCGGCGGCTCCACCTTGATCACATCCGCGCCTGCCATCGCCATCAGGAAGGTGGCGTAGGGGCCGTTGTAAATCTGCGTCATATCCAGGACGCGGATGCCGTGAAGCGGGTTTTGGCCGGAGGGCATGAACGATCCTTGAAGTGTCAAACGAGAAGCGGCTTCGGACCGCACTGTTAGCGCCAGTTTGCTGATTTAACCATGGCGACGGGAAGAGGGGCGCGAGTCAATCATCCCTGGGATATAGTTCCGCCAGTCTTTTCGTCCGCTCTTTGTCATGAAGGAATGCCCCGTGGCCATTGATCTGGATTACAGTTCCCTGCTTCGCTCGAACCTGCCGGCCCCGGCCAAGCGTTGGGGCGGCTTCCCACCCTTTAACTTCGTCGGTGGCAACAATGACGCCGGCAGCGTGCCGGTCGAGGATATGATCGCAGCGACCGCCTCGGTGTTGCGGCGCGAGGGTACGACCCTGGCAACCTACGGAATGCAAAGCGGCCCGCTTGGCTACAAGCCCTTGCGTGAGTTTGTCGCCAACAAGCTCGCCAAGCGCAGCAGCATGACGGTTTCGCCCGACAATGTGTTGATCACCTCGGGCTCGAATCACGGTCTGGAGCTGGTGAACCTTATCCTTTGTCAGCCGGGCGATACGGTCCTGGTCGAACAGTTCAGCTATGGCAGTGCCCTTGGTCGGTTGCGCAAGCATGGCGCCACGCCGGTCGGTATCCAGCTAGATGATAGCGGCATGCGCATGGATCTGTTGGCGGTCAAGCTTGCTGAACTGAAAGCCCAGGGCGTGACGCCGAAATACATTTACGTTATTCCGACGGTGCAAAATCCCAGCGGCAGCATCATGCCCGAGACGCGCCGGCACGAACTGCTCCGGTTGTCCGAGGAATACGCCGTGCCGATCCTCGAGGATGAATGCTATGCCGATCTGCTATGGGATGGCGAACGGCCACCGGCGATCGCCGCTTTGGACGGCGGCAACCGGGTGATCCATGTCGGCTCGTTCTCGAAAAGCATCGCACCAGCCTTGCGGGTCGGTTACGTCGCCGCTGATTGGGCGGTGATCTCGCAAATGCTGGCCTGCAAGAATGACGGCGGTACCGGGGCGCTGGAGCAGATGATGCTGGCCGAGTATTGCGCTACGAAGTTCGACAATCACATCGATACCCTGTGCGTAACCTTGAAAGGCAAACTCGACACGATGACCGAGGCCGTGTCGGAACATTTCGGCACGGCAGCGGAATTCGTCACACCGAAAGGCGGGATTTTCTTGTGGATCACCCTGCCCGATACTGTCGACACCATGAAACTGGCCCAGGCAGCGGCGGCAGAGGGTATCGCCATCAATCCCGGTCCGGAATGGGCATCCGACGCCGAGCCGGCGCGCTCCAGGTTCCGGCTGTGCTTTGGCAGCCCGACAACCGAGGAGATCCGCGACGGCGTGAAGGCACTGGCCGAGATCTGCCATCGGGAGTTCGGGGTGCCGGTGCGCGGCGCCAATATCGAACGGCGGTAACCAACGATGGCGCCGGAAACGCCCAACGGGTCAACCATTCGTGGATCTGGCTTTCCTGGGTCCACAGCGCCGTTTGCTCGTATCGTCTGGCCCTTCGCCATCGCCGAAACCCTGGTCTGGGCTTGTTATTACTATTCCTTCCCGGCTTTGCTGCCAACTTGGGAGGTCGAGCTCGGATTTTCAAAGACCGAGCTGACCGGCGCGTTCACGCTCTCGCTCATTGTCTCGGCGGTGCTTGCGCCAATGGCCGGGCGGCAAATCGATCATGGCCGCGGCCGAATAGTCTTCGCCGGCGGCGCGGTACTGGCCGCCGGCATGCTGTTCCTGCTCGCGCAAGTCACCGAGGTGTGGCAGTTCTACGCGGTTTGGGTTGGCATCGGCGTCGGCATGGCTGGCTCACTCTACGAGCCGTGCTTCGCGATCATCACTCATTCCATGGGAAGTCAGGCGCGGCGGGCAATCATTCTCGTCACCCTGGCGGCTGGTTTCGCCGGTACGGTCTCGTTTCCCAGCGCCCATATCCTCACCGGCCTGTTCGGTTGGCGAGTCACGGTTATCGTCTTCGCACTCGTTGTCGTGACGGTCTGCGTGCCGCTCATTTTTTACGGGTGCCGCCACGCCGCCAGCAGCGCCCTGACCGCCGCCCCCCGGGCGAGCAGCAACGCCCGGCAGGCCATGGGGGTAACGCGCACTCTGACGTTCTGGATGATCGCCATCGCCTTCAGCTTGCTGGCGCTGGATCACGGTCTGATCCTCAGCCATTTGCTGCCCATCCTGGCAAACCGAGGCCTGAGCCAGGACATGGCGGTCTTCGCCGCCTCGATGATCGGGCCAATGCAGGTGGCCGGGCGGCTAGCGATGATCGCCGCCGAGCGCCATGTCTCAGTTCTGGCGATCTGCTGTGCCTGTTTCATCTCGATGTCGCTTGCGGGGACGGCAATTTACCTGACAACCTCCTTCGCCTTACTGATCGTTCCGTTCATCATTTTGCAAGGCGCCGGCGCCGGCGTGCTCAGCATCATTCGGCCGACCGTCGTCGCCGAGTTGCTCGGGCGTAAGGATTTCGGCGTGGTCTCAGGCATGCTCGCGGTTGGCTTCGTCGCGGGTTCCGCCTTCGCACCGACCGTCGCCTCGCTGTTCTGGCGGGTCGGCGGTTATGATCTGGTGCTTTTGTTGACCATCGCTATTCCATTGGCGGCGCTATTAGCGATCATCGGCGCCTGGCGAACCCGCCAAGAATAGGACCACTTGTCTCGGGCCGCCCGCGCTTCCCTAGGTGTTTAGGCTCGCTTGGTTCCGGCCACCCACCGGCAATTCAATCGCCAGCATGACATTGCTGAGACCCTTGCCGTGAATGTCCTGGGCCAATGAGATTGTCACCCCGCCACCAAGCGCTTTTTCTATGACGAAGTTGAGCGCCTTGAGCTTCGGCACTTCGTAACGCGTGACCGGCCCTTCGGCGATATGTGCATAAGCCGCCATCACCCGTTCTTCGGTCAGCGTGTCGCGCAGAAACGACCAGTCGGTTTCCTCATAGGCGATGACCGAGACGTTTGATGTGTTGCCCTTGTCGCCGGCCCGGCAATGGGCCAGGTCATAGACCCTGATCGTATCATTCACAACCTACCCTCCATCACCACTTCGGTGCGGACCAATTCACGCGGCAGCAGCAGGGATTTCACCGCCAGCACTTCGCGGACCATCGGTCCCTTACCACCGCCGGCACCGCCGGGACCGTGCATATGCATGGACCGAACCTCGAAACCGACCGCCTCGGCGGCCCTGCGATCCTTGGCCCGGGCAGCGACTCGCAGCCGCACCTCGTAAGGCTCAGGTCGGCGGTCCACGGCGCCATGCAAGCTCGACATGCCGATCAGATCAACCCGGTAATCCTCAAAGACCCGGCCTTGCATTTCCAAGCGCTCGCGCACCGTCTCGGCTGCCATCTTGGCCCGCGCCACCGCATCAATGCCGCCGAAGGAGACCTCGCCCTCGCCGATATAACCGTCGGTATGGCCAACGACGACCTTGTAAGTCGGGGTGCGTGGCTTAGCCCTGGGGCCGCGCACCGCGACCTGGTCGGGGCCGTCATTTGTGAGTTCGACGTCGGTGATATCGAGCACGCAATCCGGGGTGATATAGGCGGTCGGATCATGCATCTCATAAAGTAATTGCTCGGTACAGGTCATCACGTCGATGCGCCCGCCGGAGCC
>Ga0114999_10010075_pt1 | contig 10265 bp, 13 predicted proteins | sample ArcticOcean_MG_C_3_FD_89820 | JGI IMG/M metagenome (GOLD analysis project Ga0114999, IMG submission 89820) | Marine microbial communities from western Arctic Ocean - ArcticOcean_MG_CB8_126 | ecosystem: Environmental > Aquatic > Marine > Oceanic | place: Arctic Ocean: Canada Basin | collected... | reverse complement strand
TGCCACGGTGCGCGTTGACGCTGTTGAGCGTAAATGGTCGCCAGTGGACAAAGACGAACTTCGACAACCAGTTCAGGGCCGAACGCAAGCGGTTGGGTATCCCGTTCGTTTTTCATGGGCTACGCAAGAACGCGGCGACGGCGCTTGCCGAGGTTGGCGGATCGACTAAGCAAATTAGTTCGATCACCGGGCAGTCGCCGGAAATGGTTGAGCATTACACCAAAGCCGCCGACCAAAAGAGGTTGGCAAAGGACATGATTTTGATGCTGGAAAAAAATAGGGGTGGCAAATGAACGATATAGTCCTTTGGAAAGTTGTATCGGAAATTTTCGGTGTGCCGGATGTATATTATTTTGAAACAAAAACAGATGCCAAATCATTCATTAAGTCGCAGTATAGTAGACAAATTGACGGCCTTGAACCAATTCGGGTTGCTGTGTGTAACAAGAAAACTCTTTTGATGGAAATCTCACAGGCTTCTGGCGCTGCGGTGGAAGTCGCACTAGCCGCGAAAGCCCATTATGAGAACAAGAACAGAACGTGAAACGCCGGAACTTTTCCTATTTTCCGCACTATATAGAGCTAAGTCATTGTTAATATTAAATTTACGATTAATCCTGTATTTCGTGATTTCCCTTTGTTTTCAAGGGCCTTCCGACGCAATAGGGTGTTTTAGCCCCTCCCGCAACCCGCAGAAACGCTTGGCCGGTTTTCTAAACTGCGGAACTTTTGGGGGGCTGAATTATGCTTGATATTTCAAATACGGCAGGCCCCCCGCGTGACGGGGAATGGGTACTCTGATATTCATAAAGTAACCCTGTGATTATCAGAGTGGTCATTGTTATATCGGCTTATCGTAATACCTCCAACCAGCAGCGCGAACAGCCCTGTAGATTATATGTCGCCGCCAACCAACATCGGCTGACTCCATCATCTCTAAGAATAGCTTATCAACCCACTCCCGCGCTGGTTTATTGCCCAACATTGAATAGTAATAATCATGGATTACAGCGGGACGATTCCACCGACCTAATTTGCTGACTGAGCGGACCCAGCCTGGAATTGACGCAAGGTCTGTCACAAAACCAGATGGTACAGTGATGACTTTCCCATCAAGCGATTTATAGACAAGAGGAGCGTGGAGTTTAAAAGTTTTGCCGTCGTTTAGGTCTTCAATTACCAGCGGGGTTTGAAATGTCATTTGTCACTTTTCACCGTAAATTTGAACAACCGCCAAGATCAGAAACACACAAAAAAGCGTGAATACGATCTTGGCGAAACAGAGCATTACGAAATAAGGTCAGCCACTGCGCGTAAGGCTGCGGCGACTTGTGATGCGTCCAGCCCAAAATAGGCCACCGCTAGAGCGGCCAGAGCGTTAGAAACCTTCGGATTCTCTTCAGCTTTATCGCTGCCGAATTTTAGGAATTTTGGCAATAAGGATAGCATGATATTTCCTCCTGATTTAAGTGGTGGTTGGGTACGTGTCTTAGTATGACCACACTGTGGGTCGTGGAAAATTGTCGTCCGTGATGTCGTCAAGGTGGATAAATCGAACAGATTTATTGCCCTTTTGCTGAACTCCTAAACCCGTAAAACCGTGGTTGTGGGCGTGCCAAAGGATTTCATTTGCGTAAGCACCGTAGACTCGAATATCGACGGCCCGACCGTGCGTGTGGACGCCGAGCATCTGACCTTTTTTTGTCTTCTTAGCCTCTATCGGATGCTCCGGGCATCGGTACGCGGACGACACTATCAGAGGTGCCGCGTAGGCCGTCCTCATGCGTTCAAGCCGGTGCATAGTGGCGCTGTGCATGTCCACTTGCCCGCAATGTTTGCAACTCATTTCTTCTGGCCCAAAATGGGAATACGGCCAATCTGTTTTCAAGACTTGCGACCAGTGTTTCCTCATAATGATTCGCTCATCGCTAAATACGCCGCGCCGTCAACGTGGTCGTCGGAGTTGTGTGTGCCTGTCAGCATCCTGGCGACCTTTAATAGTGCCATGCAGATTGCCACCTGTTTCGCTGTGACCGTGATGCCAAAAACAACCGACCAGAGGGCCGCTATTGTTTGGTGGCATTCATGGTAATCGCCGTGACTTGCAGCCCTTGGACCTGTCACCAATTCAGCCGCTTGCATCAAAACCTCGTCTGGTTTCATTTTTACCTCAACATTTGTGGGTTTACTGTGTGGCGGGACACTTCGCCAAATTCTTCGTGCAGGATGATTGCTTTCTGGTCGCGCATTGACCTATACCCCTGACCCGCCGCCCAAGCATCCTCTGGGGGCAGTATGCGGAAGGACTCTACCTTTACGCCCATAAAGTCTTTTGCAGTTTCGTGGTGAATGTGCCCGGTCCACCATGTTCGGAAACCACCGGCAGTTTCGCCCCAATCTTTCGCCCGATCCTGGGCCATGATTAAGGGGAGGCTCGCCATCTTTGCACCGTCGCCGTGATGCACACCGACAAGGTTTTGACCGAACCGTATGTAATGGTAACGGGCCGGGGATGTATCAACAGAAACGCGGTCTTCGTCTTCGTAGATATTATGAAGGGCTTCTCTGAGGAACACACTCGACGCTGTGTCGTGGTTCCCGACCTCAACGATTACGTCACAAGTGCCATGTATTGAAAGCGTAGCCTTTATCATGTACCGAACAGACCGTATTGCTGCCCTGACGACCTTATGAAAACGTGAATCCGCATCAAGGTGCGTTCCATGCGGGGTCATATTTTTCATTGAATCAAAATGCAAAAAATCTCCGAGAAGAACAACTGCCGAACGGCCACAAGCGGGGGAAGCCGCCACGAGGTAATCCGTCGCGCCCGTCAGCATCTTTTCTGCAATGGATAGGTCGAAATCTTCTGCCAAAGTTTCTTCGGCGTGGGCCATCATGCCTATATGTGCGTCACCAATTGGGTAGCACGCCATCAAATTAGATTGGGTGTTTTTAGGTGCCTTAATGGATGGGGATTTAGGAAGGTCGGAAGCGAATGCCTCGCAAGCCTCTTGGATCATTTCAAGTTGGCGCTCTTTATCTTCCTGGCCTTTAACCCATTGTATTTTGATGTTGCCTTGGTCGTCGTAGAGTGTGGAAGTTCCTCTGAGTTTAAAGCCATCAGGAACGGGCTTATTCATATCGTGGCCTGGGGAGTATCCTTGGCGGGCAGCATGTTTTGTTAAATTATTCATGGAACGGTCAATGCCGCGACGGTCCATATTTAAGGCTAAAGCCGCCTTGGAATGTGAGCCTGTTTCTTCGATTACATCTATATATTCAAGCTGCTTCTGTGTCGCATACTCGCGGAGGCCGTCATACATAAATCGCCCAATCTATCGTTAAAACAAAATAGACGTGGTATCGCTAAATTATACAACATATAGTACATATATGTACGAAATAACGCTATATTTTGTCTATTTAGGTGGAAATGCCGGGTTTTTTTTCTCCTGTTTTTACACCAACTGGAGTCATCATTAATTCGTAAATCTGTTTTAGAGAATAGCTTTGGAGGGTTACGACACAGCCATTCTGGACGATTGCCAGCACAACGCCGATCCTTCCCTGGGCGTGAACGATGACAACTCTTGTGGTTTCGTCCACCGGCAAATCTGATGCTGGGGGGCTGTTGTTGTAATGCCCGATAATCGTAGTTTTTGCGCTGAGTTTGCTGTCGTCTTCAATTTCTTTTATCATGATATTCACGCCGGGATTCAATGCGCCTGTCTCCGTTTTCCACTCATCAAACATCTGTGTGTTGCATACGTCTTCGGTTTCCGGGGTTGTGACGCAGCCCGACAAGGCAAACAAAAAAGCCCCCGCCAATAAAGGACGTACAGTCATAAGCACGGCTGTTTTTCCTTTTGCCATGCCACCCGCCACCGCCAAACCAAAAAAGCAATGGATAATGTGACTAGAATTATCGACATCGTGGTGCTAATAACGCCTAACCAATCCGCGACAATTGTTACAGCACCGGGGGCAATGGCGGGGGCTGTTTTTATGACCGCTTGGATGGTGGGGTCGTTTAAGGGCGTCACGCCCCATACTCCGTCACCCGTAGGCTGGACGCCAGAACACCGCCATATTTTCTTGCGGCAGAGATGCCGTTAAAAGTGAAAGTTCCGGCTGTGGTTCCCGCACGGACTTTAAAAGTTGTGGCGGATATTGTTCCCGCCGCCATTTCATGCCTAAAAACGATTGCCTGTACATGGCCCGTTGTAGAGTCTGAATATAGACCACATGCCAGCGCGTCTGCCGTTGCGTCTTGGAATAAAGCGGCTGCGCCTGTTCCGGATACGGAATCGGAACCATTAACGACAACTTCGATAACTAAGCGATTAGCGGTATTTTTAGGTGTTATTGTTGCTGTCATGTATTCGTCACCCTCTGTATTCTGAGGTATCGTGTCGTCATCGGGTATGGCAGTGGTCCCAGAATCGGCAGCGGTATCACTGGTGTGTACCGCTTGCACAAAGCCGCCGATAGATTGGCGTAATGTGCTGCCGCTCTCGCCAACGAAATCAGTGCCGTTGCCGACCATAACAACGCTTTCCGTGGGGGTAATACCGGACACAGACGCAGCCGATACGCGGCTGTAACTTGTCATACGCCAATCGCCCGTGGCGTATTCCACGAACTCTGCCTCGTCGCCTGCAACGGTCGTAATGTTCGCCCCGCCCAACAACACCAAATCTGTGGCGTCATGGGTTAGAACCAAGGCACTGTCGAAATGCAACCTAACAACCGTACCAATGCCCAACGTTCCGATACTGGTAATGGCCGTGGTGCCGGTGATGTCCCAATAATTTCCCGTGCTGGTGAGCGTCAAAGCTGTGGCAGATGCAACGTCCGCACCTTTAGACCATCTGACTTGCTGGCCGTTAGTCTCAAGTGGCTCTGATAGGATTAGCGCCGTCGCACCACCAAAAACCGGGTCCATCGTCGTAACCGTGACATCTGCGGAGGTTTTAAGAACCACCTTATAAGTCAGCACAGAGAGGAAAATATCAGCAAACCGCCCCGACGAATCCGCGACCACAGGGTTGGAATTTGCCGAACTAAGCGCATCGTTTGAGTATGTGTTTATGGGGCTGCTCGTGCCTGTCGTGTAGAAGTATAATTTGGCACCTGACAGAGGATCGCCGTTGGCGTCCAGAGTGCTTTCAAAGGGGAGGTTGAATCTTTCAGCCATTTAGAGAGTTCTCCATAGAAAAACCCCGCAAAATGCGAGGCTGGTTTTAAAACGGCTTAACAATGCCGCGTGTTGTGGTAGAGTCGATTTATGCGATTAAAGTTTTTGTTGTTTTCCGTGTTCGCCACAATTTATCCATGGGGGTCTATCCGTGCTGGGATGGCCGTGATGATAATTATGTGGCTGTTTATTGTTGCACGGTGGGCGCTGCGGGGTTTCCCTGACCAACCTGTTTGGCAAATGCTCCAATCGCCTGTTGTACGCCAAGGTCGCCTCGACCAATCTGATAAAGTTTAGCTAGATGGGACGTAAGCTGAATACTTGATTTTCCGCTTGTTCCAGCCAACCACCTGACGAAAGCCGGGGTGGTCATAAGTTTAGCCGCCACCGGAGACGAAACGAGGGCGGTTATAGTCCCGATTTGTGTGGCGTCTGCCAATAGTCCCATGCCCGCAAAAAATGGTATTGCGCTTCTCGCGGTATTGCTGTGGTTCGTCAGTTTTTCAGCGTTTTTAAGTCTTTCTGCAACGCGAGATAAAGCCTCTATTTGCATCCATAAACCCCCGCGCCCCGACCCTGCAAACAACGTATTTTTAGCGGACTTTGATAGTTTGTTAAAGTTGGTGACAAACGTATTTGCTGAGAAACTAACAGCATCCGTCACGCTATCAGACGCCGCCGTTGGCTTCCCCATATCCCGAAGAATAACCGCTGCAATTTCTTCAAATTCGTCTTGAGGCATTGACTTTTTAATTGCCCTAAGTCCGGCAGCACTCGCGCCCGCGCCTTGCTCTTTGGAAAGGGTCATAATTGCGCTAAATGCGTTTTCTCCAGATTGCCCATCCTTTAACAACTTAGAAAGCGCACCCTCTATTCTTGTGCGGCCCGCCTTGAAATATTTATTTGCACGTTGGAAGTCACGGAGCGCGTTACTTGAAGAACCGCCAGCCCTTGCAGCCACATCCTTGCCATTGGCAGCCGATTCAAGGTCTTTCGTCAACCCACCATAGAGCCTCTTTAAATCCGCCACATCCATATCTTGTTTGATGATGGGCTTATTAATGAGTTTGCCGATTTCAGTTCGTAGCAACTTCACATCATTAAGAGATAATTGGCCGCTATTGCTATTTTCCAAAACCTCGCCAATGTTCTTTAGTGTGGGGTTCTCAAAAACTGCGCCCAAAGTTGTGTTGGAGAACTGCTTGAATTTACCCCTTGCCGAGTTTATTGCATTACCAACAGATATCATTTCATCGTCTGCAAAATTCTTAAAGAAACGGTCGTACAAGACGCCAGATTTTTGTGAGAAACTTGTTTTCTTAGTTGGCGAGGATATAACAATTTCATCCGAAACAGCGACTTCTTCTGCCCGTTTCACAAAGTTCGATGCACCTTGTCGCGCCGTGTTGCCCGCTGCGTCTTTCCCTGTTGTCGCGCCGAGGTTCCCCGCCATTCTTTCAGCGGAATTACCAAGGGCTTGCAAGTCGGCTGTCCTCGCTGTTTGAACGATGCCCCCTGTCGTAGGCACTTGGTCAACGGCATTCTCTAGCCCTTGTGCGCCTCTACCCCCTACGGTAGCAGCCCTCGGCTGAACGCCTACAGCGTCAAAATCCTTTATGGCCTCTTTCGCTGCACTAGGTTTTGCTACAGACGCAAGGCGGGATACAGGCGACGTAACAGCGCCAAACCCCAATACACGGCCCAATGATGCCGCTGCATCTTCGTCTGTGGCGCGTGTTCTTCCGAATACGGAAAATCCGTCGTTGTCCCTCAAAACTACGTGCTTCTTGGGGTCAAATTCAACAGCACGGCCATTGCCCAAGTCTATGATGGGGTTGCCGCCATCGTCTTGTGCGATAGTGCCAAGCCTTGCTCTGTTAGGCTTTCCGCTAAACCCCTGCGTGACAGGGCTTGTCCCTTGCTGCGCTGCAAATAACTGGTTAAGCATCCCGCCAGTAATGTCGCTCAATTTCCTGGCTATGCCCCCACCATAAATTGGTGGTGCCGTACTCGCAGCCAACACAGGGTTCCCGGTTTCAGGCAGTTTCTTTGGCGCGGGGGAAGCGATAGGGGTGGGGGGGTGTATCCCCCGCCTCGCTAATTCAGCAACCGCCGCCCGCTTGTTTAGTTCTTTTTGAGCTGCCAACTGTTCCGGTGTCATTTTGGTTTTACCCCTTGCGCTATGGCCAGGAGTTCTTCTGTAGTAAGTTTTGGATAGTCGGTGGTTTGTGGGTTTTTGATAGCTGCCTTTCCCCGTAAATATTTAGGGTATGGGAGGGGAGACGAAAGCATGTCAGACGTTGCATCTGGAACAACCCGCCCCCACTTCAATCCTGGGATTGATTCAACAATAGACCTAAACCCATCAATCCTAGAAATGTGTGTGGCTGACCCGCTGGCATACAAATCTCGCGCCATATCAGCCATGTGACGCCGGAGGTTGTCGTCCAGAACATCGCCCTCTTTTTTATTCTTTACCCATGCTTTTAGTCGATTGGTCGTGCTTGCTGCGGACTGTATAAGCTCCACATCCTCGCCGCGAACCACAGCGTCATCTATTAACCTCTGATATGCGTTTATCGCAGCAATGTCACCAACACCATTACGGGATTTTAGACCAGCATAAACATTATTTACAGAACGCCGTAGCTTGGTCGCTTTGTCGAGAATTGGCTTAACTTCGCCTCGGAATGTCTTATGCTTATCAAATGCTGTTTTGCCTGAAACTTTTATCAGCCCTGTTTTATCATATTGATAGAGAACGTTAGAGTCGTAGTTGCCCCCTAACGCTTCCTGCGCCTCTTCTGGTGTGAGGATTCTTACGCCCCCTGTTGGTACCTTGATATTGGCGGCATGTTGTTTAGGTGTTATAAGATTATTGTCTAAATCGGATTTTGATTTCGCCTCGTCGGTGTACGGAGTAATCTTGGTTGCAACCTTGGCCGCAGTTCTGTGGTATGTGGCGACCTGTTTTGGGTCAAAGGTAATTGGCAAATCATCATGTTCAACCAGCCCTGCGTCGATCATACTCTGACGCCTTCCACCGTAATTTTCCGCCGTGACATCCGCGCCTAACGCCCTTGAAATATCTCCGATTTGCTTAATTCTTTGTTCCCTGACGCCCTTCTTTTGGGATAAGATGCCCGCCGCAAGCTCGTCACTTTTCTTTAATACGTCAAAGCCCGCTGGACCGTGAATCCGCACAATATTATCTCGCGCATCCTGACCGCCACCAACCAACGCCGCAGCATCCCGCCGCAGCATATTAGTCCGTTGCGCTTTATCCTCTGCCGCCACCAAGTTCGCCCGCGTCACTTGCTGATTAAGCTGGTTCGTCTGCATGTTGGCTTCGTGAGCCTGACCTTGCCGAGCATGGCGCTGGCCCGCTTGGAATGAACCGGCAATGTTGGAAGGCTTGCCCATCAGGGCTACGAGTTGAGGCATGTTAATAACCCCTCCGTGGGTCTACATATCCGGGCCTGTTCCATTGAATGTTGGATGATCCGCCGCCGGGAGTGCTACCGCCGCCCCCGCCCGTGGCGTACCCCGTCGCCATTTGACCGGCGAATTTTGCGCCCTCGCTCAACGTATTATTAATGGCGTTTTTCTTGCCCATGAAACGCGAAGCGTCATAGCTGCCGATGTCCATGCCGTAGCCGTCAATCTGTGCGCCTAAGCTCCGCCGGGAACTACCGGCTGAGTTGGTGGCCGACAAGCCTCGGTTGGCGACATCGCCAAGCTGATTCACGCGGGTGTTGTAGGTTTGATCCGCCAACCCTTGACCAAACTGCGTCAGAGCCTTCAAGCGGTTACCTGAACCAAGCATCCCCGCCGCCGACGAGTTCCCGCTTATTGCCCTGTCGCCTTCTTGTCTTTGAAATTCATATCCCGGCGAGTTTCTAAGTGCTTCAAGCTGGGCAGCCGGATCGCTGCCGTCTGTCCCCAACAGTGTGGATTCAGCACCAAGCGCGTTGGTGCCGCTGTCCAGATAAGGTTGGTAGGTCGCTTGAATCTCGCGGTCCCGCTGTTCTGCCGCTAACTGTGCGCCACGGGCAGCGTCCATTTGACGTTGTGCAGCCTTTTTCTCCGCACCGCCGAAAAATTGATCTCCGAGCCAACTCATTTTTTTACTTGCTCCATGCTATTTCATTCTCACAATTAATTCATCTTCTGGGCGGCATTGCTGTTGATGATGCTGGTGACTGTGCCATTTATTCAAGTCCCTCTGCGTATAGTCTTTTTACTTCTGCTATAACATCGGCAGGGGATTCCCCCCCCGTTAAAACAATCTCGTCATTCCACCTTGGCGCACCAAAAGTATCCCGGCTATGTTGTCGCTGTGGTGTGTCAGGCAATTCGTGGTCGGATAAACGCACTTCATATTTACCATCTGGCGAAACAATGTAACGGCTGGATTTCCTTCCGCTATTGCCCTTCGACCCGTGCCTAACCGTCCAGCCTTCCTTCTTTAACTGTCGCGGCACCGCTTCCATGTTGGCCTTATTTACAGCCCCCTTTATATAAGGCATGCCCCATATATTGGCTGACTCCGCCGCCGTGTTTATGTCGTCCGAAAATTTCTTATTCCAAAGGCCGGAAGCATCAATGTTCTTTAGTTCGTTAGCTGAACTTACAATTTGTGACTTTCTAAATGCTTCGATTTCGGCCCGTTCCGCATTTCTCTTTTGTGATGCGAAATTTTCCACAGCATGGCCGGGTTTCCTATATGCAAGAGAGTCAACCCCGCTAGATTTTAGCTCGTTCCTTTGTGCATGTCTTGCTGGCACGCCGTTCAGAAACCCTAAAGCGTCTTGCCGTAATTCCTCCGGCCAATGCCCCTTAGAAATCAAGTCTTGAACAACCTTCCCAGGCGCGGTTTTTAGTGTTTCCGTTCTTTCCAAATTAAGCAATTCGCCCCGTAGGCGTCCTGTTAGGGGGAGAGTGTCAGGGAACGGCTTTGTACTCATTCACTTACCACCACCACCCACCCTCACAACCAATACATCTTCGGGAACGTCCAGCGTCTCCCAAGGCGGCGTTGCGCGGCGTTGTTCCGGCGTGTAAT
>Ga0114999_10010074_pt1 | contig 10265 bp, 10 predicted proteins | sample ArcticOcean_MG_C_3_FD_89820 | JGI IMG/M metagenome (GOLD analysis project Ga0114999, IMG submission 89820) | Marine microbial communities from western Arctic Ocean - ArcticOcean_MG_CB8_126 | ecosystem: Environmental > Aquatic > Marine > Oceanic | place: Arctic Ocean: Canada Basin | collected... | reverse complement strand
AATTGTGCTACCTGCGCTAAGTGTCCAGATTCAGTTAAGTGGTCGGAAATAATTTGCGCATTTGGTATGTTAATGTCCGCTATAATAACTTGCGCTCCATGGTGAGCTAGGCGATTAGCAATGCCAGCTCCAATCCCACTAGCAGCTCCCGTGACAAGTGCTATATTATTGGTTAAATCCATAATATTCCTCGATTGCAATCAACGGCAATACTTTCTTATTGTTTTATATGATTTTTGATTATATTTCAAATAATTACATGTTTATTTCTGTAATTTGCTCCCAAGTACCTATAAATATTATATATGTGGTATATTTCAGCCATGGTTGTTTATCAAGGAATTACAGGAGAAGAATCGTATGTATTTGATTAGAAGAATCTATAAAACAAAACCTGGACAGGCTAGAAAAGTAGCATCATTAGTACATAAGCAGGCACAAATTTATCGAGACGCTGGTCAACGACCAGAGTTTAAAGTGTATTTTAATGGATACACTATGCCAGGGGAACAAGATGTAGTTTGCTTGGAATGGGCTGAAGAAACAATCCAATCACCTATGAGAGAAGGCAATGATTTGCCCGAAGAAGCTTTGTTAGTAGGACAAGAAGTAAGGAAATTAATAGAAGGGCAACGCCTTGAGTTTTTTGAATTATTGACGGAATATAAAATTATTAGAAACTAAATATTTATCATGGCAGAAAATAGTATCGTAAAGAGGAAGAATTATGGATTTTGGACTGAAAGGTAAAAGAGCGTTTATAGGAGGAGGAGGTAGAGGTATTGGTAAGGCAATAGCTATCGAATTAGCCAAAGAAGGAGTAGATCTTGTAATCGCTTCAAGAACTATAGAACAATTAGAGCAAACAGCAAATGAAATAAAATCAATATCTGGCACTAAAGTTTATCCTCTTAGGCTCGATGTGACTGACACTAATCAAGTCAATGATGTATTTTTACAAACGGAAGAGTTATTAGGCGGATTAGATATTCTGGTTAATAGTGCATCTCTACCTGGAGGTTCTCCCACTGCAGTCGGGTATATTGAAGCACTAGACGAAACAGAGTTAATGAATGATTTTGACGTTAAATTTGTAGGTGCTTTGAGGTGTAGCAGAGCCGCAATACCATTATTAAAAAAACAAGAATGGGGCCGGATAATCAATATAAGTGGCGCGAATGCTAGAAACGCTGGTAATTTGAGTGGAGGAGCTAGAAATGTTTCATTGGTACATATGACTAAGACTTTATCAACTCAATTAGGCCAATTTGGCATTACAGTTAATTGTATTCACCCAGGAACTACTAGAACAGAAAGAACCGCTGATTTGTTAAGTTCACGAGGAGAAGAATTAGGCCTTACGGCAGACGAGATGGAACTTAAAGATTTTGAAATGGGCTCTCGTACAGGTAATGCTATTTGTAGAATGGTAGATGCCTCAGAAATAGCTTATTTGACAGTATTCCTTGCATCAAATAAATCTTGGTCTGTGACAGGTGAAGTCATTACTGCTACTGGAGGATCAGGTAATGCAGTTTATTATTAATTTATTGTAGACTGTTTTTTTAAGTAAGTTGTGTATTTGAAAACTAACGGAATCGCTAGTCCTATGGATACGAGGCATATGGCGGCTAGTACCTCAGGGCTTTGAGAATACATTTGGTAATAAGCACTTGGAGATATATTAACCGAATGTTCTGTAACATTGGTCTTCCATGGCCAAAGTTGCATTAGACTTCCTAACATGAGCCCCACTAAGAATGACCGTATATAATCTGGGATCTTGTTAAAAAAGTAATGAATCATTCTTGAAACCAATAATATTGAAGTTAAAGCCCCAAGACCAACTGGTATTATTATTGAAAATTGTAAGCTACTTATAGCATTTACTATTTCTTCATATTTGTTGATATTAACTAAGGCTAAACTTCCAGATATGCCAGGAAATATCATAAATGTTCCGGCTATAAATCCGCATATATAAAATGTCACGATATTGCTTCCTATGTTAAGGTATCCCATTAATTGTAAAGCTACTACTAGTGTAATACCGCAGATTGTTACTAGTAATTTTACGATATTAAACAGTTTTATTTCTGTTAACAAAATAATAGAAGCTCCTATAATCAACCCTGATAAAAGAGAGAATAAATGTATAGGATACTGAGAAATAACAAGTGAGATGATTTTTGCACCTATGAACATACCTACAATAACGGATATTGATAGAGGTAGTAAAAATGCTCCATCAATATGCTTAAAAGCACTTAAAAACTTAAAACCAACTAAGAAATTGATGAATTGTCTGTCGATTGATTTAATGGCATTGATAAGTTCAGAATAAATACCTGTAATAAGGGCTATTGTGCTTCCGGACACTCCTGGCAGGACATCTGCTAATCCCATTGATATGCCTCTAAAAACAGTTAAAGCATATTTGTATATAAAGGATTCATTATATTTCATTTATGAAATAATCCAGTCTGTACACTGTATCAATTTCAGGTATGTCTGGAGCTTCTAATTCTTGTTTTTGATAATCTTTCCATTTGAACAAGGCATGAGATTTGCCAGAGCAATCATCATAAGCACAAGTATCTTCATCGTTGCTTTTTATGAAAGCTCTTTCACAACGTGAACACCAAATATATTCGTCCATATTGACTCCTTATATTTTCCTATTGTGGAGCGAAGCTAGATCTGGCTTGAACTCCCCATTTGCCATTTATTTTGTTGACTATCCATAAAGATTTCTGAGTGGTTATAACACTATTGTCAGCTCTGTACCGTGACCATTGTATGAAAATATGAACTTTTCTTTTAGTCGCATGTATCGCTTCAGTCCAATCTAAAGTGGTATGGTGCCATTCATTACCAGCACGTTCAAAAAAGTCTGGTAAATATTTTTCGATTAAATCTTCACGACTATTGTAAACGAGAATATCGGATTCTGATATTCTTATATGAGGTAAATGGAAGCAATCCAGTAATGCGGATTCATCATGATCATTCAGAGCTTGTATGTTTTTTATTATTAAATCTGTAGCTATCTGAACTGAAGAATTATCTATTGAGCACCTCTCTCTTTAATTTCTTGCAGTTTAACATAGAGCCACTAGTCATCACTTACGACACTTAAATTCCCTTCAGCATATTTCGGATCTCTAGGCGAATGTCTATAGCTGATTTAATTGTCCCGTCACAATTATAAAAGCTTCCTCCGTTGACTATGAACATTCTGAAAAACTTTCCGAAAGATAAAATTGATTCGTCTTCAAATGTACTATCTTCGTAAAAAGTGTCGTTGTCTTCTACAGACGTAGGTTCATATGTAACCTCTAATAACGGTATATCAGGCCAATCGGCAGGGTTAGATTTTGTAGAATGTAAAATATAATTCTTATATGGTTCCCAATAACCCCAAGCGATTATGGACTCTTTACAGTTTTCATAATAACAGCTAGTGGCAATAGATCCGGTTCTGATATTTGGTAGACCAAATTGTTTTTCTAGTAATGGCTTAAATAAAAACAAATTGTTCTTAGGGTTAACCACTTCACATAAGTTTGTGATGGGTAATTCTGAGGCAAAAGCCCTTGAACATCCGAAGCAAAATATCCATACTTGCATTTTATGACTCGTTCATTCTGTTGTAATGTTCTGGAGTTAAGTCGCTGAAAGTTGATATTGTCCCGTGCAGTTTGTGTTGTTTTATTTGTCTGGACCGCTCTCTGGACCCAATGGCTTTTTTGTCTTTTAAAGAATCAAAGCAATAAGCGCATGATACTCCTTCTTCGTATTTTACAGACAATTTATCGTTTTGCGAAATAGGTTCTCTACATCCATTACATAATTCATACTGTCCACGTTTCAATTGGTGGGTTACAGATACTCTGTTATCGAATACAAAACATTCACCAGTCCATTTGCTTTCTATCTCAGGAACTGTCTCCAAATATTTCAAGATACCACCATCTAATTGATAAACTTGTTTATGGCCTAGTTGTTGCAAATATAAAGAGGCTTTTTCACATCTAATCCCGCCTGTGCAAAACATTGCTATTTTTTTTCCTTCATAGTTTTCCAGATTATCAGTTAAAAACTCTTTAAATTCAGTAAAATGATTGGTTTGGGGGTCGATTGCATTTACGAAAGAACCCAATTTCGTCTCATACTTGTTCCTAACATCCAGCAAAATGATATTCTCGTCTTTAATGAAATCATCCCAGTTTTCCGGTTTTACGGAGAATCCTCTCGGAACGCTTAAATTGATAGATTTACCTAAAAATGTGATTATTTCAGGTTTGGTCTTGATTTTTAATCTGTAAAAGGGCATCACGCGAGTTTTTGATATTTTAATATTACTATTACTGAATCCGATCTGGTTTAAATACGATAGAAATGCTTCAATATTTAAAGGTAGCCCACTTATAGTGCCGTTAATTCCTTCAGTGGCAATAATTATTGTTCCGCGCAATTTCTTTTCTTTACAAAAAAGTTTGATTTGGTTAAGTGCATTTTCTGTATTTTCAATTTGAATAAATTGATAGAAAGCAGCAATAGTAAATTGTTTCATAGTTATTAACATTTATTAAGAATATTTATTTTTTGATTATACAAACTAAATCGTTATATTAGTAGCTATAATAGTAACGTTTTAAAGGGGCAAATTGGGAATTTGTTTTTAACAGATTCTAGATTACAATGCTGGAAGTAGCATATAAGAGAACATTGTTTTCTATAATTTAATATTAAAGAGGTCAACATGACATATTGGACTGAAGATCAACTGAATTCTATACATACAATGCTTAATCCCAAATCTATGGCTATTGTAGGGGCTACTCCTCGTATGCAATATGGAGGGAGATTTTTATCTGCTGCATTACGGGGTAAGGACAAGTTGAGGATCTATCCAGTTAACCCGAGGTATGAAGAAATACAAGGTTTGAAATCATATCCAAGCGTATCTGATTTACCGGAAACTCCTGATGTGGTTGGAATAGTTGTATCGTATGATCAAGTGTTAAATGTTTTAAAAGAAAGTCATGCTATGGGTACCAAAGCAGCAGTAGTGATTTCTGCAGGATTTTCGGAACGTGGAGAGCCAGAACGGAAAGATTTACAAATGCAGTTGACAGATTTTGCCCAAGAATCAGGATTGCGTATGTGTGGTCCTAACTGTTTAGGATTAGCTAATATAAAAGATGGCTTATGGGCCAGTTCATCGTCAAGGGGAGTCGCCGGATTAAGCGGCAATATAGGTTTAATATGCCAAAGTGGAGCTTCAGCTTTCGGACCATTTTTACAAAGGGCAGTCGATGAGAGCATTGGCTTTAGTTACATAATATCCACAGGCAATGAAGCGGACCTGGATTTTTGTGATTTTGCAAGATATTTGATTGATGATGATAGTACAGATGTTATAGCGGGTTTTGTTGAAGGATTTAAAGATGGCAAGAAATTTTTGGAAGTGGCTAAACTTGCAATAGCTAAACGAAAACCTATTGTATTAATTAAAATAGGTAGATCACAATTTGGATCAAACGCTGCGAGGTCTCATACCGCAGCTTTGACTGGAGAAGATGTAAATTATGATGCAGCATTTGATCAATACGGTGTAATTAGAGTTCAAGACTATGATGATTTACTACAGATTTCTAATTTATTTGCACAAACATCTAAATTGAATGCTGAAGGAATTGCAGTTGTGTCTCACTCTGGTGGTATCAGTTCATTGACTGCTGACATGTTAGGTTTATCAGGGTTGTCTTTACCAGATCTTGAAGAAGCTTCTACCAATGGCATTAATAACATATTAAAGGGACGTGGTTGGGCTTCTAACCCATCAGATGTAACGGGCTTTGCCAACGGTGATTCATTTCCTGAAATTATGGACCACATGATTTCGGGAGACAATATGGGCTGTTTGGTAGTGGCTAGTGCCGGTAGCGACCAGCAGATAGATCAAGTTATTGAAGCACGGTCAAGATATGTGAACTTGTCTGAAGAAGAAAGAAAACAGTTGGTATATTTATGGACTGGGAGTCGGGTGGAACCTGGTGGATTACAAAAATTAAAAGATGCCAAAGTACCTATATTTTACACCCCAGATAAACTTGGTAATGCCCTGAAACACCTATTGGATTATCATGATCGTGCTGACTATGTGAGTGGTAATACAATTCCAGAACCACAAAGACTAACGACTGAACAAAAAACTAAAATTGATTATCTCCAATCACTCAACCGAGATCAATTATCAGAATCAGAATCGAAGTCACTTATAAATAGTTGGGGTATTCCAACTCCTAATCATTGCTTAGCAAAGGATTTGCCTGAAGCTTTGGAAGCTGCTAAAGATATAGGATACCCGGTTGTTATGAAAGTAGATTCATTTGATATCCTGCATAAAACAGAAGCAGGCATAGTACGAGTCGGATTGAAATCACCGGAAGAAGTGGAGAAAGCTTATTTAGAGATTATGGAAGCTGCGCGTAACAATACCGCCGAATCTAATATTAACGGAGTATTAATTGAGGAAATGATTACAGATTGCGTGGAGGTTATGGCAGGATTACACTATGATGACCAATTGGGAACTGTATTAATTTTCGGGTCTGGCGGAGTAGCTGTAGAGGTGTATAAAGACATATCTCGAAAATTCTGCCCGATTTCAAAGAATGATGCACTTGAAATGATAAATGAAGTAAAAGCTTCTAAATTATTAAAAGGATTTAGAGGAGATTCTGCTAAAGATATAGACGCATTAGCCGATATGCTAGTTGATGTGTCATTGATGGCATCTTCACTTGGGCATACTATAACCGAATTGGATCTAAACCCAATAATGGTTTTACCTGAGGGTAAGGGCGTTAAGGCTGTGGATGCGTTAGCAATTATATCTAGAGACAGTATTTAATGGTTTTAAAATAATATGAATACTCCTGGAAATAATAAAGATAGTTTAATTTCATATTGGTTAAAGGACGCTAATAACATTAAAAAATGGGAAGATCGTGGCGGCACTTGGGAAAAATTAAACGGAGACAGAAAAACCAATGAAGAAGTAGCTGAAGAAATACGACGGATGATAGAAATTGATCCTTTTGTTTAAATTAAAAAATTTACTTTACATAAAAATTCTAAACGCCACTAAAAACACCAAAAATAAAATAGAAATACAAATGCCTAGTACCAAACATCCTACACGTAACATTTATGGCTCCAAATCTGTTTTTTACTGTATGCCATATGTATTGTATGGTATATAGTGATGAATTTCAGTCGTAAAAATTCATTGAACCCGAATTTGAGTGTATTTTTGTCAACTATCTTTTGGGGTACTTTTTGGATACCTGTCCGAGCCATAGAAAACCTAACAGACTCTGACTATGCTTCATGCATTGGCTTCTTTTTAGCTTTCTTAATAAGTATGATATTTATGATTAAGAAAAGTATTTTACCTAAGAGGATGGATTTATATAATGTTATTGCTGCGATATGCACAGCGATAGCGATAGCTCTATATACTCAAGGTATTTTACATACTTCAGTAGCCAATGCTGTGTTGCTATTTTACTTGTCTCCCGTTTGGGGGATATTTTTAGGTAAATTAATCTCCCATATATCATTTACGCCGAACAGGTTGATAGCTGTTTTAATGGGACTTATTGGCTTATCGTTAATATTGGAATGGAACACAGTGAGCTTTGAAGGCATGTCTGGCAATATAATGTGTCTATGCAGCGGATTCCTTTTTGCCTTCGCTGTGACACTCTACAATAAAGGTCTGGAAATAGATGTGTGGCCTAAAATGTGTCTGATTTTCTTAGTTATCGGGTTAATTATTTTGTTTTTTGGATTGGTGTCTCAAGAAATCAATTATGTGCTGATAGATTCTATAGATTGGAGTACTATTTATTGGTTAGTATTGTTTTCCACTATTTGGCTTGTTGTTCCAATGTGGTTATTAATTTATGCTGTACACAAATTAGATGCTGTAAAACTTGCAATCGGTATGATGTTTGAAGTAATTGTTAGTTTATTATCTGGCGTTTTGGTTGCGAATGAATATATCAGTGTTAGGCAATTGACAGGAGCTATTCTCGTTGTAGGAGCGTCATTGGCTGACTCATTTGATTTTAGCCAAGTGAAATTAGGCTTTAGGTATTTTAATAAACGCCCAAAAGACTGAAGCGACTAATAATAATATGGCAGCATAATAGAATAATGCCGACATCCCATATATGGTTATTATATATGCTGCTATAATCGGAGAAGGCAACGTAAATACTTGCCTGAATACGCTCATTATACTTGTGCTAGTTCCATGTAATTGCGACTGTGCTACATCTAGCACTGCAGCAGTAGTAATATTGCTTGTCCCATAAAAGAACATACCCATTGCACCAATGATTATTCCTAAAACAATTGGATTTGTTGCAAAAGGTATTAAGAAATAACATACTGATAATGTTAAAAATGCGGGTAAAACTACAGTTTTTCTACTGAATTTATCCGATACGTAACCCATTATAGGTTGAGATACTATACCCATTACATACAATAGAGCCCAGTTTATTCCTACCCAGTAAGGAGGATAACCGAGGTATTCTGTTAAATATATTGTCAAAAAACCTATAATAGCTAAACGAGCCATCCCAACGAAGCTGCTTGCGAACATGACAGCCAATACAAAAGGATTCATTAGAAGTTCTTTTATACCTGATACGTAATTCGATAGTGATGGTGGACTGACATTAGTATGGAATGATTTCCTGGTCAGTGAGAATATTATAAGTCCTAAAATAACTGCTGGTATGAATTGCCACTGTGCCAAATTAGACCAACTGAAGTAAAGCAAGAGAAATCCAATTGCTACTGGGGCTATAGTGTCCCCTATGCTTGCTCCCATTCCATGTCCGGCTAAGGCAAACCCACGTTTATCAGGAAAGAAGGTTGATAAAGAAGATTGCGCCGCTGGATGCCAAGCTGCAGAAGCTAAACCAAGTACCATGAACCCTAATATTACAAATAAATAATTTGCATAGAATCCGACCAAAAAGTATGCTAGGCCACACAGAACTAAAGCCCCTCCCAAGATCAATCCTCGGTGTTTATAATATGTATCAGCAATAATGCCGGAAGGCATTGTCAAAGTGCCACTCGCTGCTTCATTAGCAGTGACTATAGTTCCTATTTGAACGTCAGTTAGCTCTAGCTCGGATTTTATTGTTGGTAACAATATAGGATAAATTTGTTTGAACCAATGAATCCCTGTGTGCCCAATTACTAGTAGGATGAATAATTTATTCCGACCTTTGTTATTTACCTGTTCAGTCATGTATTTGTCACTCAAAATCTCAATATCAAAGCATTATATTATATATTCATAGGAATTAGTATTTGTTTTTTGAAAAAATGGCTTTCAGAGGCTTTTTATAACTCGAATAAAATAGTGCGACCATAAAGCATGTAGCTGAAAATAGAACAACAGATGCTCCGGACGCTATATCTAGGTAATAGCTTAAGTAAATTCCTGAGAGCCCGCACAAACCACCGATTATAGTAGACAATATGAGCATATATAAAAAATTATTGGTTAATAATCGTGATATTACAGCAGGTATTACTACTGCAGCTGCTATCAATGTAACTCCTAACACTTGCATTGAAACGACAATAGTTGCAGCTAATATCATTGAGAATATTACATCCATCCACTGTACCGGTATCTTGTAATATTTAGCTACATCATAATCAAATGTAGTGAACAATAATTGTTTGTATAAGAGAAATATTATTGTGAACGTGAATAATGTGACAAAAAGAATACCAATCAAATCCATGTTAGTTATTCCTAGGACATTGCCAAACAACGCAGCATCAAATCCTCTCGTAAACGTTTTGAATCTGCTAATGATAGCGATTCCCAGCGCGAAGCTTGCTGTAGTTATTATTCCTATAGCAGCATCCGCACTTATTGTACGTTTTTTTGTAGCTAAATTAATTAACAGAGCTGACACAAATCCCCAAAGACCTGCTCCGATGAAAAAATTTATAGACATCAAAGATGATACGACAGCTCCGCCAAATATAGCATGTGAAAGCCCATGCCCTATATACGACATTCCTCGTAAAACTACATATACACCAATTACTCCACAAAGCATCCCTACCAACATGGCACAAATCATTGCTTTCAGAAAAAAATCATATTGCAGTGGTTCAAGTAGAACTAAAATAGTCCCTCCATTGTAATT
>Ga0114999_10010072_pt1 | contig 10267 bp, 8 predicted proteins | sample ArcticOcean_MG_C_3_FD_89820 | JGI IMG/M metagenome (GOLD analysis project Ga0114999, IMG submission 89820) | Marine microbial communities from western Arctic Ocean - ArcticOcean_MG_CB8_126 | ecosystem: Environmental > Aquatic > Marine > Oceanic | place: Arctic Ocean: Canada Basin | collected... | reverse complement strand
GCCATGCCCGATGGTCCGTGTGCGTTGGGCATGTTAGTCAGGGCGACACGAACGGCGCTTTCCTGATCGTCCAGTTCCAGGAACACGTCGAACGCTTCAGTAAGAGCGTTTACAGCCTGTTGAAGATCGACTCGATCCAACGCATGCGCCCGTGCTCGACCAAGTCCCATTAAGATCTCGCCGAGGCGATGATCTCTGACGTCCGTGCCCACGGCCGCGTACGCCCGCTCGTAGTGGACCAACGCTTCTGTATGCCCGTACACCTCAAGTAGCTCAGAACCGGCGACCATCAAGTAGTGAACTAGTCGGTCACTTCCGACTACGGCCTCCGCCTCGCCAAAGTGGCGGGCCAACTCTGCGGCGTGCGCGTCGGCTTGATCGCCGTACATGCCCTCCAGTACCTCGGCGATACGGCCGTGAAGTCGGACACGGCGGGTCAGCGATAGCTCCCCGGTGAGCGTCTCTTGGACCAGGGCGTGTGTGAACTGGTAAAGACCAACCTGATCAGGCAACTCTTCGATGAGCTTGGCGTTAAGTGCCTCGTCGAGCACGTCAAGCAACTGGCCCTCTGTCGTGTCCTCTGAAAGCTCTTTGAGTGCGTCTAGCGTGAACTCTCGGCCGACGATTGCGGCGGTCGTAAACACCTCGTTTGCACGATCAGATAGGCGGTCCAGGCGACGACCGATCACCTCACGGACGCCTTCAGGGATACGTACCGACCAGCTTGATCGACCGGACACCTTTTCTTCTGTGAGTTCTCCTGTTTGGACGAGATCGCGAACGACCTCCGTCACGAACAGGGGGTTGCCCTCTGTGTGGCGGTGGACCGTTGAGGACAGTTCACGGGGTGCCTTAAATCCTGCCGTGATCTCGACGAAACGGGCGATGTCTGTCTCGGTCAGACCCCGCAACAGGACGCGCTCGTAAAGCCGCTCCCGAGCTAGATCGCCCAAGGTCACGGACAGTGGGTGCCGCCTGTTTAGCTCCATGTCTCGGTACGTGCCGACGATCAGAACCCGTGACTGGTTTAGCTCTCTGGCGATGAACTCCAGGAACGTCAGCGTCGGTTGATCCGACCAGTGCAGGTCGTCCAACACGATCACTATGGGCTGTGACTGACTGGCCGATTTCAGGAAGCTTGTGATGCTGTCAAAAAGCCTGAATCGAGCCGATTCAGGATTATCCATCGGCGCTGGTGCCTGGATCTCCGGCAGACGGTCTTTGACGTCGGCGACGCTCTCAGACACCACGGAAGCGGACGATCCCATCTGACGGCGCAGTTCATCGGGGTCGATCTCCCTGACGTAACTTCGAATTGCCTGCACCCACGGCCAGTAGGGTGGAGCACCTCCGCCTTCGTAGCAGCGGCCCCACAAAACCTGTGCACCACGTAGCCCTGCGTAAGTGGCGAGCTCTTCAGATGTACGCGTCTTGCCGATACCCGGCTCACCGACCAGCGTGACCAGCCGACCCCTACCACCAAGTACGTCTTCTAAGGCTGCTTTGATCTGGTCCATCTCGGCCTGCCGACCCACAAACACGCCGCCGGCAAGCGAGTCCAGCGAGTTGGTCTGACGTTCTACGGTCTCGCCTCTAGAGGTGAGGTCGATGGCGTCCAGTGCGTTGTAAACGTCTTGAGCGCTCTCTGGCCGCTCAGACGGGTCCTTCGAGAGCAACCGTACGATGAGGGCTTCCAGGGGGCGTGGGCAGTCGCTGGCGTGCCATGTTGGTGCGACCGGCGGGGTGTTTATGTGCTGGCTGATGATGGCGATCTCGTCGTCCCCCAGGAACGGAGGTCGACCTGTCACCATCTCGTAGAGCATGGCCCCAAGCGAGTACAGATCTGCCTTTGCAGTGATCTGCCCGCCGGTGGCCTGTTCTGGCGGCATGTAGGACACGGTGCGACCATCATGGCTTCACGAGTGAGGCGAGACCGGTCGGTCATCATGGCGAAGCCGAAGTCGCCGATCTTTGCGGTTCCATCGTCGGTAAGCCAGACGTTCCCCGGCTTTAGGTCTCTGTGAATAATGCCGCGTCCATGTGCAAACTCGAGCCCGTCGCAGACGGCTTTGCCGATCTCGATGGTGCGATGGAGCGGAAAACGATTCTCGTCCGACTCTTCAAGTAGACCCTCAACATCACCGCCGCCCATCAACTCGGTCACTATGTAGGGTGACCCGTCCTCGGTTCCCAGATCGAACACCGTGACGATGTTGGGGTGGGTCCCAAGCCGTCCCATGGCCTGGGCCTCGCGAGTGATCCGGGTGCGGGAAGTTTAGTCAAAGCCCTCGGTCTTGATGAGGGCGAACGCTACCTCGCGGTCGAGAAGGGTGTCGTGGGCGAGGTAGACGCGCTTTTTGCCGCCTTCGCCGAGGAGGTTGCCGACTTTGTATCGGCCGTTTGCGAACGAGGTTGGGGACGTGGCTTCTACGTGCGTTGAGGCACTGGAAGGGGCGTTAACCGTGGGAGTGATTGCCGCGGAATCGGGTGTTTTGGAAGTTGTTACTTCTCCCTCACCCTCGCCCTCTCCCGCTGGGAGAGGGGATACGTCGGACGGGGAATCGTCTCCCGCCGCGCTCAGGGCGCGTTCGGCCGCCGTTACGAATGCAACTGCATCGGCGTTATCGGGGTCGAATCCTCGTGCGGCCTCGTGCGGCCTCTGCGGCTTGCAACGCGGCGCGCCAGTCCGAAGCGGCTAATGCCGCCTCAGCTTGATCGAGCAGTAACTCGATCTGTCGTTCAACCCTGTCACTTGGCATAGTGGGCCGGATGATACACGGGCAGGATCAGTCCTTGATGCCTCGTTTGAGCAGCTCTTCGTTGAGCGTCACGCCAAGTCCGGCTTCCTGCGGAACGATCATGCGTCCCTCGGCATTGATATGGCTCGTGTCCTCGAACAGCCCGAATGACCAGTCCATGTACTCGACCAGCGTGCAGTTTGGCACCGAAGCGCCCAGATGCACGGCAACTTCTGGAGACAGATGGGTGACCACTGGCCGGAACGCAGCGTCACAAACTGCGGCAGCCTTTACAAAGCCGTCGATTCCACCGACGTGGTGGGCGTCGATCATGGCGATATCCACGGCATCGTTCTTCACAACGTCCAGGAACAGTCGCCAGTCCCACAGGTTCTCGCCGTGGGTGATGGCGATGTTGAGCGCATCAACAAGGTGTCGGTATCCGGCAAAGTCGTGCCGATTGATCGGGTCCTCAAGCCAGTGCACCCTGAACTCTTCCAGGTAGGGCGCTACCTCCATCGTGCGAGCGATGTCCCAACCCTGGTTGATGTCCACGGCGATCGGGTAGTCCGGCCCGACGGCTTCACGAACAACCTTTGCCCGCTCTCGCTCGTCCAGCGCCGCGTCGTTTGCGCCGACGCGGAACTTGAGCATCTTGAACCCTTCGTCCTTCAACTCACCCGCGCCGGTTGCGAGGTCGTCAAGCGACCAGTCACGCCACAGCTTGTGGCTGGCGTAAGTGGCAACGGACTCGGTGTGACGACCGCCCAGGATCTTGTAGACCGGGGTGTCCAGTGCCTTGCCGGCGATGTCGTACAGGGCGAAGTTGATTACAGAGGACACCCATTCGTTGAAACCGCCGCCGGTCCACTGCGTGGCGCGGTCAATACGGTTCTGGATCTCGTTCCGCATCATCGGGTCTGATCCGTGGATCATCGTCGCGACGTCGTCGATCGCAGCGCCAAGTGCCGGGAGCATGGTGTGGGAGTGGGCAAACGCCCAGCCGAGTCCCTCGATACCGTCATCGGTCCGTAATCTCAGGACGACGTGCCGCATTTCGGACGTTCGGAACCCTGTTCCAGAAACGAACGGGCGTGGCAACGGGACGTCTACCCAGGTGATTTCATGCGAGACGATTTTCAAGGGACTACTCTCCGCTTCTTAACTGCGCTGCGATCGAGATTGGCCAGATTCCTGACCCGTCGTTAGGCGTCGGTCCGGTTCGATTTCACCAGGTCTTCGTTCAGGGTCACGCCAAGTCCGGGCCCCTGCGGGACGATCAATTCGCCAGCGGCGTTGATCTCCATCGGGTTCTCCCACAGGTTGAAGGACCAGGGCATGAACTCGACGGTCTTGACGCCGTTGATACCGGCGGCGAGGTGAACGGCGATTTCAGGGCTAAGGTGCGTAACGAAAGGTCGGAAAGCAGCAATGGCAATGTCGGCCGCTTTCTTCCATGCGTCGATCCCGCCGACGTGGTGGGCGTCGATCATGAAGATGTCTGCGGCACGGTGGTCGGCGATCGGGCCGAAGGGCTCGTATCCGTAGTTGTACTCGCCGTGGGTGATAGCGATGTCCGTGGCGTTTACGAGCTGGGTGTAGCCCTGAACGTCCCGGTGATCGATCGGGTCTTCAAGCCAGTAGACGTTCTGTGCCTCAAAGTGGCGTGCGCCCTCAATAGCCCGGGGAATGTCCCAGCCCTGATTGATGTCTACCATCAGCGTGATGTCGTCGCCAACAGCAGCGCGCATTACTCGCGCACGCTCGGCTTCGTCAGACATGCGGGCTTCTGCGCCACAGCGGAACTTCATCGATGTGAAACCACGCTCGACCAGTTCTCCGGCCGTCTTTTCCAGCGCGTTCAAGTCGTAGTCACGCCACAGCCATCCGCTGGCGTATGTGGTCACGGATTCGGCATGTGCGCCGCCGAGAAGCTTCCAGACGGGCTGTCCAACTGACTTCCCCGTGATGTCCCAGACGGCGAAGTTGATGACGGCCCGGACGTAGTGAGAGAGACCCGGTCCTGAGCCGAAAGTTGCGGCGTCGACAATGCGGTCGATCTGTTCGCGCATCGTCGGGTCTTCGCCGTGAAGAAGCTCGGCCATGCTGTCCAGCGCCTTCACAAGGCCATCTCCCATGGGACCGCCGAGGAACGCCCAGCCGATGCCCTCGATGCCATCGTCAGTGCGCAGCTTCAAGATTATGTGTGGGGAAGATGTTCGCCCCATGAGGGGGGCATCCATCGGAACATTGACGACCAACACTTCGTGGGACGTGATCTTCAAGGCGATATCTCCTGTGTTTGGGATGTCTGGATTGCCCGAAATTGGTTCCGGGCGGGTGACCGGCGCACATATGGGCGTAAGATTCTGCCGGATATTACTCCGACTCACGGGGTGAGCGGGGAATAAACGGCCGGTCTACAGGCTCATATTTCACTTCATATCTAATTGGGATTCGCTCGCGTGCTGATAACTAAGACTCTTAAAAGCTCTACATCCCGTTGAGCGACGACAAAACACTGCTCCAACAAAGTGGGGCTGAAGAGCCGGGCTACCGCGTCGTTGTTCTGGATATCGACGGCACGATCGTTGGCTCTGACCTGATGCTTTCGACTCGATTGCGTACGGCCGTAGACGCAGCTCAGGCCACGGGTGCGACGGTGATGATCGCTACGGGGCGCATTCTTGGATCAGCCCTCGGATTCGCCCGTGAGCTCAAAACCAACGGTCCACTTGTCTGCTACCAGGGCGCGGTTACGGCCGATCCGTCCACCGGGGAGGTGCGTCGTCACGCACGCATGGATGGTGCACTGGCCGGAGAAGCGTTGGGGCTGTTGGACGGCGGCAGCGGCCACTTGAGCATGCTTCTAAATGACCAAATATATGTTGCAGAAAGCTCAGACTGGGCGGTCGGATATGCACAGCGTATGGAACAAGAGTTGCGCGTGGTCGATTCCCTGATCGATGTTTCAGACGGCGGCCCAACTTTGATCCTTGCGGTGGACGATCCCGAGGCGACCGGAGCACGCGCTGAGCGCCTTACACAGCACTTCGGCGATCGGGCGTTGGTGACACATTCGCTCCCACACTTCTGCGAAGTCGCCAGCCCGGACGCAGGAAAGCTCAAGGCGCTGGAAGTCGTACTTGCAGGACTTGGTGCGACTCCGGAACAAGTCGTTGCGTTTGGTGACGGTGTGGCCGACGCCGAGATGCTGGGATGGGCCGGACTTGGGGTCGCCGTGGGTGATGCCCACCCGATTGCACTGAAATCAGCCGATACTCTGATCCCGGGGCCGGACGCAGACGGCGTTGCGCAGGCTCTGGAAGAACTACTGGACCGTAACTTGCTCTCGGGCTAACCGAGAGAATCACTCACAACCGTAAATAGGGAGAGATGTTTGGATGACGCTCGAAACTAGAATGGGAGGCAAGATCGCCATAGTCGGTGGTCTGAACATGGACCTGTTCATTCAGGGCGAGCGCCTGCCGAATCCCGGCGAGACCTTTGAGGGCAACAGCTTCTCCACCGGCGGCGGCGGGAAGGGCGCAAACCAGGCGGTCGGTGTGGCCCGGCTCGCACGCAACTCCGGTACCGCGGTCATGATCGGGCAGGTAGGCGATGACCCGTTTGGTCGAGAGCTGGTTTCGACCATGGAGGATGAGGGGATCGACTGCGGTTTTACCCGCGTTGATGCGTCGCAGTCGTCCGGTGTGGCGCTGATCTTTATCGACGACACTGCTGAGAATTATGTGTTGCCTGTGTATGGAGCGAATGCCACCTGTGGACCCAAACAGGTCGAGGACTTCAGCGGGATAGTGCGCGGTGTGTCTGTGTTGCTGGCGCAGCAAGAGATATCGATGGATGTGACGCTGGAATGCATGCGTGCGGCGCGTGCCGCAGGCGTGACGGTTGTTCTGGACCCGGCACCGGTTCGAGACAATCAGCCTGAGGATTTTCTGAGCCTGGCGCATGTGATCACGCCGAATCAGCACGAGGCGGAGTCGCTGACGGGCATCAAGGTTAGCGATGTGAAGTCGGCCGAGAAGGCTGCATTGGAGCTTCGCAAACAGGGCACGCCAGTTGCCGTTGTGAAGCTGGGCGAAGACGGCGCTTACGTGGCGTCAGTCGAGTTCGAGGGCTACTTCCCGCCGTTCAAAGTGACCCCGGTGGCGACCGTGGCAGCCGGGGATGCCTTTAACGCGGGCCTTGCGGTGGGGCTGACCGAGGGCAAGGGAATCCAGGAATCGGTGTGGCTGGCTATGGCAAGCGGCGCGGTTGCGGTATCTAACGAAGGCGCACAGGAGTCGATGGGGACGCGGGCAGACATCGAGAAGCTGCTGGCGACGCGGGAGTAGTTGGGCTTCGGTGGCTTTGAATTTGCACCAGCGCCCTGAGGCTCTCGAAGGGTCGGGAGCCGCAGTGACGTCTACTCGACACCTGACAGTCGTACCGACATCCCCTCTCCCGGTCGGGAGAGGGCGCAGGGTGAGGGGTGCAATACTAGGTAACCCAGATAACAATCCGCCGTTGGGTCTAGCGCGTATTCCGGCCCTTCGAGAGCCTCAGGACACGGTTTACAGCCTTAGGACGCGGCCGAGAAACTTATGACGTGGCCGCGGGTCTGAACCCTACCCGCCGACACCAGACGGCAACCCGCTCACTCCCGCAGCATCGAACTGTTTCACCAGATCCTTGTTGATCCGACCCGGTAGACCGAGGCCGTCGTAGATGAAGGACGTGTAGAGCTGCACCGCCGATGCGCCAGCCTCCATCAGCCGCCACACCTGATCCGCAGAACCGACGCCACCGCATGCGATCAGCGCGAAGTCGTGACCTAACTCTTCACGCGCATCCGTGATCATTCGCACCGTGTCATCGAAAATCGGCGCACCAGAAAATCCGCCACGCCCGACTGCTAACCGTTCGTCCTCGGTCGGGTGAGTATTGGCGATCACCAGGCCATCAGCTCCTGCCTCCAGTGACGCTCGGGCCATCGTCATCATCTCGGCTCGCTCATCGTCATTACGCCACGGAGGCAGCTTCACGAAGATCGGCCGGTCTCGCTGTTCTACCAGTGCCGATACAAGCGCAGACAGGTTGTCAGGTTCATGGAAGGTTCGCAGACCAGCCGTATTTGGACTGGAGACATTTACCTCGACCCCCGCGACCAACGGCTGCAGGCGGCGATGGCACTCAGCGATGTCCTCGACTTCAGTTCCTGAAATGCTCACAAGAACTCGTGCCCGTTGCTCCTCGGACAACTTATGGAGACGGGACTCTGCGGCGTCTAAACCCTCGCCCGGAAATCCCAGGGCATTCAGGAGGGCACGTTGTCCGGGCTCCCTGATTACCCGAGGACGTGCGTTGCCGAGTCGAGGATCTTTCGTGACCGTGCCACCGGTTGCGAAGCCGAAACCGATATCCAACAAGCCGGGAAGGAAACGACAGTCCTTGTCCAGTCCGGCGGCGACGCCGACGGGATTAGGGAATTTTATGCCGGCTATAGTCGTCTCAAGTCGTGCGTCGCGTGTCGACAACATCGGCCGCAAAACGGACCAGATCGGAGATACCCGGAGGGCGAAGTCGCCAAACCGGTGCGCCGTTTCTGGCGGGAATCGGAATAGCAATGGTCTTGCGATTGCGGTGTACAGGCCCATATCTTCTGAGAGTGATCCTTAGGTTTGACGTCCGTGAGCCGGGGATTCCAAAGTATTCAAGTGGAGGGGATGACCCGCACCCACGGCGTGATCTATCGGTGCGGGTATACGATACAGACTGGAATAAGCAGGGCGACCGCATAAAGCGTCGTCATGTTCACATCACCAGAGAGGCAACAGGCCGACGTCAGATGGATTTAACGTTTGAGCGAGGGGAAGCAAACTCCCCACGCGGCCACGCCCTGGTGTATTTCCGGGATACGACCAATCCGGAAAAGGTCTCCGCAACTTACCTGATCCTTCTGCCGGTCAGCGTAGACCTTAAAAAATACGTCCCGCCATTTCTCGCCGGCCAGATGCCGATGGGTGGCGAGGCTGATCTCTCTGCTTTTGCTTTCCCGCCCGCACCGGAGCCGGTTGAGAGCTATGATTTTCTTGTGTCGGTAGCAGAGGCGCGGGGCGACGATCTGATTTTTGCGGGCAACAGGTCTCTCTCAGATGCTGCCCAGATGATGGGAATCATCGGCGAAATGCTTGCCGAATACGGCTCCCGATACCAGATAGGTGCTCCGGCAAGCCCTCAGATCGATACCCCCGGCGGCAGTCCAGCCACGACCGATTCCGACTCTTCAGGAACATCTGCGCCCGCTCAGCCTGCGGGAGACCACACGGTCGATGATGTCGTTTACGCCATGATGAACGAGGCCGACCAGCTTGGAGAACTTACCAAGCTCACCGGACGACTCCGATTTGCGGCAGAGGGAGGGGACGACGATACGGCAGGTGATGCGACGGCGCACATGCAGGCTATCGCCATTCATGTAGCTTCGAACCGTCACATAGATCTATTGATAAACGCCGCTCTGGACAAGTCAGAAGTCGGCGGGCAACTGGCGCAGCTCTACCTGGAACGCGCATATGCGCTGTACCGGGAGGATTACCTCCGGGTGAAGGCTCTGGACGAAGACATAGAGCGCGTAGGCAGCTAACGCCGGTCTTTTGAGAGCCTCACGGCGAGGGGCTTGCTTGGCTTGGATGCTGCCGGGTTGCTAATCGTCGAACCCGACGTAGGGGCGTATGGCAATACGCCCAACCCTCTCACTCAATAACACTCATAGATTCACGTGTACGCGCTTCAAACAACGTCCACTCTGGAAAGCGAGGGCGTATTGCCATACGCCCCTACGGCCGTTCTGCGCGTTCTAGTCTCAGCGGGCGCTTCTGTCCCGGCGTCGAACCGCCAAAATACCTACTCGGCAAGCGCCTCGCGCAGGTGCTTCATAGACAGGTTGCCGCCGCTTGCCACCACCACGACACGTTTGCCGGCCAGTCGTTCTCTAAGCTGTATTGCTGCCGCCAGAGATACGGCTCCTGCACCCTCGACCAGCGTTCGGGCATGCTCCAAATAGTGGACTATCGACGTCCGAATTTCCTGCTCAGACACAAGTGCGAACGACTTGATGTGTTCCCTCAGGATGCCCATTGGTAGCTCGTACGAGTGTCCGGTCGCCAACCCCTCCGCTGCCGTCTCCATCGGAGCCTCCACCAGCGAATCGCTCCCCCAAGACCGGAATGCCGACGGTGCGGCCTCAGCCTGCACCGCGATCACCTCGGTAGACGGCGACACGGCTGCTGTGACTATCGCCGCACCAGAAGCGCCACTTCCTGCGCCGACAGGCACGATCAGAACGTCGATATCAGACAGGTCCTCGAATATTTCAAGGGAGTAGGTCCCCACGCCTGCAATAAGATCAGGCTCGTTAGCGGAGTGGACGTGTCGTGCACCCTTATCGGCGGCCAGTTGGATCGAGAAATCGTGCGACACGTCGAACATATCGCCGTGGTTAAGGACCTCTGCACCAAGGTCGT
>Ga0114999_10010070_pt1 | contig 10267 bp, 7 predicted proteins | sample ArcticOcean_MG_C_3_FD_89820 | JGI IMG/M metagenome (GOLD analysis project Ga0114999, IMG submission 89820) | Marine microbial communities from western Arctic Ocean - ArcticOcean_MG_CB8_126 | ecosystem: Environmental > Aquatic > Marine > Oceanic | place: Arctic Ocean: Canada Basin | collected... | reverse complement strand
TCGAAGAACTGCCAGACGGCGCGGACCTTGAGGAAGGCGCGGGCTTCGTCCTTGACGTCTTCCATGATGGCGCGCAGTTCCAGCGCCTTGGGGTCGCGGTCGGCGATCTTCTTCTCGAAGCTGCCCTGCAATCCCATGTGCCGGGAGTAGAGCATTTGGGGGTTGAGGTAGCTCCAAACCTCGTCGAGCTGGGGAACGTCGCGCGTCACGCGCTCTTTGTACGGCGAGGCCAGAACGGGTATGTCGACGCGCGCCCGCGAGCTGCGCTTGAGCGAGATGACTGGCGCCTCTTCGGCCCGGGTCGGGCGGTCATCCTCGCGTGGGGCGTGCTCTTCGACCACCGTCGAACGCTCCGCGGGATCCATCAGCCGGCCCATGAGACTGAGGCCTCTCATGGCGTCTTTGGAGTAACACACCGTTGATCCATAGCTGGGGGCGATCTTGCGCCGCGTGAAGCTGTCGCTGAGCGCCGCGCCGCCAACGAGGATGGGCACGGATACACCGGCCTCGCGAAGGTCGCCCGCCGTGATAACCATCTGCTGGGCGCTCTTGACCAGCAGGCCGGAAAGACCGATGACATCAGGCGAGTGTTCCCGATAGGCCTTGATCAAATCTTCGGGCGGCACTTTGATCCCGAGGTTGATGACCTCAAAACCATTGTTCGTGAGGATGATATCGACGAGGTTTTTGCCGATGTCATGCACATCGCCCTTGACGGTGGCAAGAAGCACCTTCCCGTTCGAGGAACCCTCAACGCGATCCATGTACTGTTCGAGGTGGTTCACGGCGGCCTTCATCGCCTCGGCGGATTGCAGCACTTCGGCGACGATCAATTCGTTGTTGTTGAACAGGCGGCCCACCTCTTTCATGCCGTCCATCAAGGGGCCGTTGATGATATCGAGCGGCACGGTTCCTTCCGCTCGCTTTGTTTCGAGATCAGGGACCAGACCTTCTTTCGTGCCTTCGATGATGTAGTTCGCAAGCCGCTCATCAAGCGGCAAGTCAGCGGTGACTTTCTTAACCCGGCCCTTCGATCCTCGAAAGTGTTCGGTGATCTTGGCGATGTGGTGCTGATTGATCTCTGCCCTTTGCTTCGGTGACTGCTCGCGATAATCGCTCGGCGTATCGGAGCCTTCGAGGGGCGTGTTCCACAGCAGGACTTCCGCTAGCTTCTTCTCTTCGTCGGGGATCGCCGCGTAGCGCTCGAGCTTCTCCGTGTTGACGATCGCCAAATCCAGCCCCGCCTTGGTGGCGTGATAGAGGAAGACCGAGTTGACGACTTCGCGCGCCGCTGACGGAAGACCGAAACTGACGTTGCTGACACCGAGCACGGTCTTACATTGCGGCAACTGCTGCTTGATCATCCGCAGCGATTCAATGGTCTCGACCGCACTGCCGATGTAGTTCTCGTCTCCGGTCGCACACGGGAAAACAAGCGGATCGAAAATGAGATCCTCGGCCGCGATGCCCCAGGTTTCCGTGCACAAGTCATGAGCGCGCTGGGCGATGGAAAGTTTGCGCTCGCGGGTGATGGCCTGGGCTTGTTCCTTGTCTTCGTCGATCGAGCCGATGATGATCGCCGCGCCGTATCTCTTCACGAGCGGCAGTACTTCGTTGAAGCGTTGCTCGCCGTCCTCGAAATTGATCGAATTGATGATGCTCTTGCCGAGGCAGTACGTCAGGGCGCGCTCGACGGATTCCGAACTCGTGGAATCGATCATCAGCGGCGCTTTCACCTTGTGGATGATCTTTTCGTAGAAGCGGTCGATGTCTTCTAGCTCGTCGCGGTCGGGGTTCTCAAGGTTAATGTCGATGATCTGCGCGCCGTTCTTGACCTGCTTGCGGCCGATCTCCGACGCCTCTTCGTACTTCTCGTTCGTGATGAGCCGCTTGAAGGCTCGCGAGCCCACTTCGTTGGTGCGTTCGCCGACAAGCAGCGGACGGTTGTCTTCCGACGCCTCGACTAATTCGATACCCGAGTAGTAAGTGTGTCGGGGGCCGCGGTGGCGGCGCGGCCCTTTGCCGTCAACCACCTGTGCGATCGCGCGTAGGTGGGCCGGCGTTGTGCCGCAGCAACCGCCGACGAGATTCAACCAGCCGTTCTTGACGAATCGTTCCAACGCGCCGGCGAGAGACTCGGGGGTTTCGAGATACTGTCCGTCTTCATCCGGAAGGCCTGCGTTGGGGTAACACGACACGCCGGTCTGCGCCATTTCGTGAATCGTGCGAATGTGGTCCGTCATGAACTCCGGACCCGTTGCGCAATTCAGACCTACCGACAGAAGATCGATATGCGCCAGAGACGCGACCAGAGCATCGGCGGCCTGTCCGGCCAGCATCGTGCCCATCGGCTCGATCGTGCCGGAAACCATCACGGGAACCTTGCGCCCCAACTCTTCAAACACCTGCTGGATACCTATCAGACCCGCCTTGACATTGCGCGTGTCCTGGCACGTCTCCAGCAACAACAGATCAGCACCGCCCTCAATGAGCGCCAGCGCTTGATCGTGGAAATCTTTCGTGAGGTTCTCGAACGTAATGCCGCCGGTGACTGTGATTGCCTTCGTCGTCGGCCCCATCGACCCCGCAACGAAACGCGGCTTCGCGGTCGTTGACGCTTCATCGGCCACTTGACGCGCAAGCTTCGCGGCCGTGTGATTGATGTCGTAGGCCTTCTCGGCGAGCCCGAAGTCCTTGAGGTCTCCGGCCGTGGCGTTGAACGAGTTCGTTTCGATAATGTCCGAACCGGCCTGGAGATAGCTTCGATGGATGTCGAGGACCACGTCGGGGCGCGTCAGCACGAGATGATCGTTGCTGCCCTCATATTCGTGACCGCCAAAGTCGGAAGCTGTGAGATGGTGCTGTTGAATCGCGGTCCCCATCGCGCCATCCAGCACGAGAATCCGCTCTCCAAGCGCTTCCAGGAGAAGCCTGCTACGATCGTTCTGATTTATCATTCCGCCCGATGAGTTCTTTCCCGACGCCTCAAGCGATCGCTAGCGGCGGAGTTGCTCCGCCGCCCACGTGCTCGGGTAGTTCGACGGCGAGATGGTCCTCGACCCTTGTACGCTGAGTAACACTTTGATTATAGGTTGCGTCTGGTTTGGCCCAGCACGGGGTTTGACGCAACCGGGAGAGAGCACTTGCCGGCAACGAAAGCAAAACCCTCCACCGCAAACGGAAGCTCCAGCAAGGCAAAGAAACAGGCGGCGCCCTCGGGCTTCGTCGCCATGTCACTTCTCCTTTCCGCGGACCCGCAAAACATGCCGGACCCCAACGAGGGAGCACCGTGCCATCTCTGTACGGCTCGTTGCTGCAAGTATTTCGCGCTACCCATCGAGACGCCAACCACGCTCGAAGACTACGACCAGATCCGTTGGTACCTGATGCACGAAGGCGTCGCCGTTTGGATGGATAGCGGCGACTGGTACATCGAAATCCGCACCGTTTGCAAGCACCTGCAACCGGACAATACCTGTGGCATCTACGAGACCCGGCCGGAGATCTGCCGCGAGTACGGTTCGCCCGAAGCGGGCCCTTGCGAGTTCTTCACCGAGGACTTGAAGTACGACCTCTACTTCGACAAGGATGAAGACCTGGAGACTTGGCTCTCCAACGCCCAGGATCACCAGGAAGAGCGCAAAGAGAGGCGCAAGGCGCGCCGCAAGAAGCGGCTCCGCGCGCTGCACTAGGCAGCACGTGCGGCGAACTCGCGGTGCGGAGCGGTGGACGCGCTAGAATTAGATCTACTCTATTGTTGAAGCTAGAGAACGAGGCCGAAACCGCCTGCCTAGGTTTCAGGGTCCGACAAACTTTGAAGTCCATACCTCTACCCAGGGGCTTACACTCTTGGCCGGTGGGGCCGTAGAGGTTTTCCCGCGCCAAGCAGTCGACCGAACGAATTCATGATCGCAGCGGTACTCAAAGAAAACCTTCCCGGTGAAAAGCGCGTCGCGTTGATCCCGAAGAACGTCGGCCTGCTTACGAAGGCCGGCCTGGAAGTGTTGGTCGAAGCCGGCGCCGGCGCGGCCTCGCTTCATCCCGACGCCGAGTACGAGAAAGAAGGGGCACAAGTCGAGGCCGACCGTGGCGCACTACTCGCCAAGGCCGACTTGGTTTTGACCGTACGGGGTCCCGGTGCGTTCCCAGCGTTTCCCGCGGAAGACCTTGACCGGCTCAAGAGCGGTGCGATCCTGATCGGTTTTCTCGAACCGGTGGCGGAGCCCGAAACAATGCAGGCCCTCGCTGGCCGAGGACTCACGGCGTTCTCGATGGAACTCGTCCCGCGCATAACGCGGGCCCAAAGCATGGACGCACTCAGTTCCATGGCGAACATCGCCGGGTACGAAGCGGTGCTTCTGGGCGCGAAACATTCGCCAAAAATGTTCCCGATGCAAATGACCGCCGCGGGCACGATCACTCCCTCGAAAGTGTTCATCCTGGGTGCCGGCGTGGCCGGCCTCCAGGCAATCGCCACCGCTCGCCGGCTCGGCGCGGTGGTCGAGGCTTACGACATCCGGCCCGTTGTCAAAGAACAAGTGGAAAGTCTCGGAGCGCGGTTCGTCGAGCTCGAGATCGAAACCGAAGTGGCCGAGGGTAAAGGCGGCTATGCGGCGGCCCAGTCCGACGAGTTCTACCGGCGTCAGCGGGAGTTGCTCGCTAAGCATCTCGAGTCGGTTGATGTTGTCATCACGACCGCCGCTGTTCCCGGCAAGCGTGCGCCCATCCTGATCACGACTGAAATGGCGGAGCATCTGCGGCCCGGATCGGTCGTTGTCGATCTAGCGGCGGAAAAAGGCGGCAACTGTGAACTGACGCGCGCCGGTGAGATCGTCGAGCATCAGGGCATTACTGTCTTGGGTCCCGAGAACCTTCCTTCCGAAGCAGCGTTTCACGCGAGCCAGATGTACTCGAAGAACATCACGACTTTCGTTGAGTTACTCGTCAAAGATGGCAGTCTCGCGTTGGATCTGGACGACGAGATCATCAAGGGCACGCTGGTTACGCACGAGGGCAGTGTTGTGCATCCCGCGGTTCTCAAAGCTTTGGGGCAGGAGGGCTAGCTGTGGAAGCCTTTATCGTTTCCGTCACCATTTTCGTACTGGCCGTATTCATCGGCTTCGAGATCATCACGAAGATCCCGCCGACGCTGCATACGCCGTTGATGTCGGGCTCGAATGCGATCTCCGGCATCTCGGTCGTGGGTGCGCTTGTCGCCGCGGGCGCCGGCAACAATGCCCTAGCGGCCTATCTTGGGTTCGGTGCCGTGACGCTGGCCACGATCAATGTGGTGGGCGGCTTCCTAGTCACACACCGCATGCTCTCGATGTTCAAGCGCAAGGACTAGCCAGGCCGACCGGAACCTCATCGTGCAGCAGAATCTCATCAACATCGCCTACCTCGTCGCTTCGATCCTTTTCATTCTGGGACTTAAAGGGCTGACTTCGCCTCGCACGGCGCGCCGTGGCAACCTCCTCGGGGCCATGGGCATGCTGGTGGCCGTGGTGGTTACGCTGTTCGACCAGCAGATCGTCAGCTTCGAATTGATCCTCGCCGGGATCGTGCTGGGTTCAGCGGTCGGTGTGATCGCGGCGATCAAGGTTCCACTCACGTCCATGCCGGAACTCGTTGCGCTGTTCAACGGCTTCGGTGGTGGCGCGTCGGCTTTGGTAGCCGCAACAGCGGTTCTTTCCCCCGACGCACTCGGCGACGTCCCCCCCATTCAGTTGTATACGGCGGCCGTGGCCAGCTCGATCATCGGGGCGGCGACGACGACCGGCAGCTTGATCGCTTGGGCGAAGTTGCAAGGCGTCCTGTCGATGCAAGCGCGTGGCGGTCTCTTCCAGACGCTCAATTTTGTCTGCATCCTCGGCGCGCTCGGATTTGGGGTCTACTACATCGTCAACCCCGACGCTCTGTGGGCCTTCTGGGCGCTCACGGCCGCGGCGGCCCTGTATGGCGTGCTGTTCACCGTTCCGGTGGGCGGCGCGGACATGCCGGTCGTCATCGCGCTGCTGAATTCGGCGTCCGGTCTCGCGGCGGCCGCTACGGGGTTTGTCTTCAGCAACAACGTTCTGATCATTAGCGGATCACTCGTCGGCGCATCAGGGTTCATCCTGACCGACATCATGTGCCGCGCGATGAACCGCTCGCTTTGGGATGTGCTCCGGGGCGACTTAGGCGAAGCCAGCGGTCCGGGCGCTTCCGCCGACGAGGTTTACCAGGGGCGCGTCAAGAGCACGTCGGCTGAAGAAGCGGCGATGATTCTCGATGCGGCCAGAAGCGTGACGATCGTGCCTGGCTACGGGATGGCCGTCGCGCAGGCTCAACACGCCGTACGTGATCTCGCTAAGAAGCTCCAGAAGAAGAACGGGGCGCGCATCCGGTACGGGATTCATCCGGTGGCGGGCCGCATGCCCGGTCATATGAACGTCCTGCTCGCTGAAGCCGACGTACCGTATGACGAACTGTTTGACATGGATCAGATCAATCCCACGTTCGCGCAGACGGATGTCGTGATTGTTGTCGGCGCTAACGATGTGGTGAACCCCGCGGCGCGTGATGATCCAGGCAGTCCGATCTATGGCATGCCGATTCTTGACGTGGATAAGGCGCAGACGGTGATGGTGATCAAGCGCAGCCTCAGCCCTGGATTCGCCGGTATTCCCAATAAGCTGTTCGCGGCCGACAATACATTGATGTTGTTTGGCGACGGCGAGAAGTTCGTGCGGGACTTGCTAGCGGCGCTCGACGAGTAGATCTAACTCGGCCAGGTGGCTCCTTCCTCCCAGTCCTGTAGTTTCTCCTCGGTATCCGGGAACCGCGAATATCCCTTGCGGTCCTGCGCTTCAAGCCCCGGCCTCTGCGACTCATTGACGTAGAGGCGAAGCGCTTTTCGTATCAACGCGGAGCACGTGATTCCTTGCGTTTGAGCCAACTCCTTGGCTGCCTCAATCAACGGTTCATCGATAACGACTTGAATCGTACGCTTGGGGATCTCCGATTCCATACGCTACTTTTCGGCTTCTACATCCTCAAGCCAGTCGTCGTGCAAGCCAGTGAGGCGCTGCACGATGTCGGGATGCCGGCTTGCGGAGTTCGTGCGCTCGGAGATGTCCTCGGCGAGATTGACTAGGAACGTCGCGTCGTCGCCCTCCAGAACCTCTCGGTTCGTGTCACGGGGATTGACGATCAGTTTCCAATCACCTTCCCGGACGGCCCATTGATCACGCGACTGCCAATAGAAGACCTCGTGAGGCGTGGCGGCGGCGTTTGACTTGATGATCGGCATTAAGCTCTTACCGTCGATGGGTACGTCGGGCAACGGTGCACCGGTGATCTCGGCGATCGTCGGCAGCCAATCGACAGCCGTTGCGAACTGGCTACGCACTTCGCCTTCGGGCAGAGTCCCCGGCATACTCACGATGGCCGGCACGCGGATGCCCGCTTCGAACAAGCTGAACTTCGCGCCTCGGTATGGCCCGGCGTAACCGCCGCCGAACATGGTCCGCTCTTCGGTCGAATGGCCGTGGTCTGACATGAAGATGATCAGCGTATTCTCGCGCAGGCCCATCTCGTCAACCATCGCGACGACTTCACCGACTTTCTCATCGAGCGTGGAGACGAGCGCGGCGTACTCGCGGCGCGGGGTCGGGTAGTACGAGTAAATCTGCCGCCACTTCTCCAGCCCTTGCAGCGGGTAGTGAGGAATATTGAACGGCAGATAGAGGAAGAACGGCTCATCCTTGCTCTCTTCGAGAAACGCGCGGGTTTCTCGCATCATCAGGTCGGGAAAGTAACCGCCGTCCTCCCAGTGCTCGGATTCGTCGCGCCAGAGGTCATGCTTGTTCGGCCCCGACCAGTAGAAGAAGTGCGAGTAGTTGTCGATGCATCCGACCTTGTGCCCGAAAAACGAATCGAAGCCTTGATCGAGTGGGCCTCGGCCGTTGACGTGCCCGAGGTGCCATTTGCCGACGAGCGCGGTCCGGTAGTCAGCCTGCTTGAGCATCTCAGCGATGGTGACTTGCCGAGCCGGCATGCCTTCGGCCTGCAACCCCACGTTGCCGGGAACACCCGCGCGCTGAGGATAGCGCCCGGTAAGAAGCGCGGCCCGCGATGGGGAGCAGACGGGCGCGGCGGCGTAGAACTGCGTAAACAGCACGCCTTCGTCCGCCAAGCGATCGAGGTTCCGTGTATAGAGATCACGCGCGCCAAGCTTCGCCATATCCAGCGTGCCCTGATCATCGGCGAACATCAGGATCACATTTGGCGGACGGTCAGCGGCGCTAAGGGACGGCGCAAGGAAGACGAGCAACAGCGCCAGAGCTATCGCGGCGGATAGGCGTTCTCTGCGTTTGCGAGGAATGAGCGCCGAACTAGTCATCGCGGGAAAACCTGGTATTGAGTTTCTCCTCATGTCTTTCGATCGCAAGCTCGACCAAGCGATCAACCAAGTCCGCGTACCTCAATCCGCTCGCTTCCCAGAGCTTCGGGTACATGCTGATCGACGTGAAGCCCGGCATAGTATTGATCTCGTTCAAGAGAATGCGGCCGGTATCGTCTTCGAGGAAGAAGTCCACTCGTGCGAGCCCAGAACACTCAACGGCCTGAAACGCCTCGACCGCCATGCGCTGCACTTCCTTCGTTTGCGCTTCGGTCAAAGGCGCGGGAATCCGCAACTCAGACGTGTCATCAAGATACTTCGCCTCATAGCTATAGAAATCCGCGCCCGGCGTGATCTCCCCAGGAACAGATGCTTGCGGATCGTCGTTCCCCAGCACCGAGCACTCAATCTCGCGGCCGTCGATTGCGGGCTCGACAATCAGCTTGCGATCAAACTCAGCCGCGAAGTCGAGGGCTTTGCGAAGCGTCTCGCGGTCACCTGCTTTCGAGATGCCGACCGACGACCCCAAGTTGGCGGGTTTGACGAACATCGGGTATCCAAACCGCTGCTCGACCTCCGAGATCATCTCCGCACGCCGGCCGCGCAAGAGGGCGACATAGTCGACCGCGGCCAATCCGCGCTCTCGGAACAGACGCTTCATCACGTCTTTGTCCATGCCCGCAGCTGATGCGAGAACGCCGGCTCCGACGTAGGAAACGTCGGCCAGTTCCAGTAGCCCCTGAGCAGTACCGTCCTCGCCAAACGTACCGTGCAGCACCGGAAAGACGACATCCACCCCTGAGGTCGAACCGGGCTCCCTCGACACAACAACCACCGCTTCCGTCGACAGTGCCCCCTGCGCGTCCGCCGGTAGCAGTCGCGATGATTCCGACGGACTCAGCCAACGCCCTTCGCGAGTGATGGCGATGGGGATGACGTCGTACTTCTCACGGTCGAGCGCCTGCACCACGGAAGCAGCCGAACGAATCGACACGTCGTGCTCGCCGGAACGCCCACCAAACAGAACGGCAATGCGGATCTTACTCATGACAGATGTGAGCGGCGGACAGGCGCCAATCTAAACCCTTCAAGGATGCATGCGGTAAAGCATCCGAGGGAAAGCAATCGTTTCGCGGACATGCTCAAGCCCACAAATCCAAGCGACACAGCGCTCGATCCCCAGCCCGAAACCGCCGTGCGGCACGGTGCCGTACTTCCGCAAATCCAGGTACCACTCGAAAGCCTCGCGCGGCAGCTTGTGCTCTTCCAGCTTCTTGACGAGCAACTCGTAGTCGTGGATACGCTGGCCGCCGCCGATGATTTCGCCGTAACCCTCGGGCGCGAGCACATCCACCCCCAACGCCAACTCGGGACGTTCCTCATCCGGCTGCATATAGAACGCTTTGATCGCCATCGGGAAGCGATGCACCATCACCGGACGGTCGAAGTCTTCACTCAGTAGCGTCTCGTCGGTCCCGCCGAAATCCCCGCCCCACTTGAAGTCGACATCCTTCTTCTTGAGCCGCTCGACCGCGTCGTCGTAGCTGATGCGCGGGAACGGTTTCCTGACCTTCTCAAGCTGCGAAGTATCTCGCTCAAGCGTTTTCAGCTCGGCCGCTTTCTCCTCAACGACGCGCTGCACAACGTACTCAAGAAAGTCCTCCGCCAAGTCCATCACGTCGTCGATGGTGGCGTGCATCATCTCAGGCTCAACCATCCAGAACTCAGTAAGATGGCGGCGTGTTTTTGATTTCTCGGCGCGAAAGGTAGGTCCGAAACAATAGGTCTTACCGAGCGCGGCGGCGGTCGCCTCATTGTAGAGTTGTCCCGATTGAGCCAGGTAGGCGTTGCCGTAGTCGAAGTAAGGAACCTCGAACAACGTCG
>Ga0114999_10010069_pt1 | contig 10267 bp, 7 predicted proteins | sample ArcticOcean_MG_C_3_FD_89820 | JGI IMG/M metagenome (GOLD analysis project Ga0114999, IMG submission 89820) | Marine microbial communities from western Arctic Ocean - ArcticOcean_MG_CB8_126 | ecosystem: Environmental > Aquatic > Marine > Oceanic | place: Arctic Ocean: Canada Basin | collected... | reverse complement strand
GGTTCCGCAAGAGGTCCTGTCTTCGTTATCAAGCATTGACGATCCAGCTCGTTTGGTCGATACGATTGCCGCGCAAATGGCGTTAGATGTCCAGGACAAGCAGGCCATATTGGAGTCCTTCGAGCTGAAGGAACGCATGGACCTGCTGTTGAACCAAATGGACACGGAAATCGACGTTTTAGAAATGGAAAAACGCATTCGTGGCCGGGTCAAGAAGCAGATGGAGCAGTCTCAGCGCGAGTACTACCTGAATGAGCAAATGAAAGCCATTCAAAAAGAAATGGGTGACGGTGAACAGGCTGAAGCCGATCAACTGCAAGAGCAGATCGACGGATTGGGGTTGCCGAAAGAAGCCAAGGAAAAAGCTCAATCGGAGTTGAACAAGCTAAAAAATATGTCGCCTATGTCCGCCGAGGCCACAGTGGTACGCGGTTACCTAGATTGGATGGTGACACTCCCGTGGAAGAAGAAAAAGCGTGTGCGCAAGGACTTGAGCGCCGCGCAGAAGATTCTTGACGAGGACCACTACGGTTTGGAGGAGGTCAAGGACCGCATTGTCGAATACCTTGCGGTGCAGAATCGCGTCAAACGTGTTCGTGGACCGGTATTGTGTTTGGTCGGCCCTCCGGGCGTTGGCAAAACGTCCTTGGGGGAGAGCATTGCCAGGGCGACAAATCGAAAATTCGTGCGCATGGCATTGGGTGGTGTCCGTGATGAGGCTGAGATACGTGGCCATAGGCGAACCTATATCGGCTCGATGCCCGGCAAGATTCTGCAAAAAATGTCTAAAGCTGGAGTAGTGAATCCGCTATTTCTGCTCGATGAAATCGACAAGATGGGCATGGACCAGCGCGGTGATCCGGCAAGTGCATTGTTGGAAGTACTCGACCCCGAACAGAACAATACATTCAACGACCACTATTTAGAGGTCGATTACGATTTGTCGGATACATTTTTCGTGTGTACGTCGAATTCGATGAATATCCCGCCGGCGCTTCTCGATCGGATGGAAGTGATTCGCCTTCCGGGTTATACGGAAGATGAGAAGCTCAATATAGCGAAACGCTATCTTGTTCCAAAACAAACTAAGACAAACGGGTTGAAGCCCGACGAACTGTCGGTGAACGATGACGCGATACTGCATTTGATTCGCTACTACACGAAAGAAGCCGGCGTCCGTGGGCTGGAGCGAGAAATCGCCAAGTTGGCGCGCAAGGTCGTCAAACAAAACACACTGAACAATACAGATGAGTCGTTTGTGGCAGATGTAGATGCCGTTGAACACTACAATGGGGTGCGCAAGTTCAGCTATGGCCTCGCCGAAGATAAAAATCAAGTCGGCATTGTGACCGGGCTTGCATGGACCCAGGCGGGCGGCGAACTACTGAACATAGAAGCGGTTGCGGTTCCAGGCAAAGGTCGGCAGACGAAAACTGGTTCGCTGGGCGAAGTCATGCAGGAGTCCATTCAGGCGGCACTAACATTTGTTCGCAGCCGCAGTGAGTCGTTGGGCTTGCCTGAGAATTTCCACGAGAAGCAGGACATACATATCCACGTTCCGGAAGGTGCGACTCCGAAAGATGGCCCAAGCGCGGGAATAGGTATGTGTACGGCGATCGTTTCGGTTTTGACGGGCATTCCCGTGTGCGCAAATGTAGCAATGACCGGAGAAATCACACTGCGCGGTCAGGTCCTACCGATCGGCGGGTTGAAAGAGAAGTTGCTCGCTGCGCATCGCGGCGGGATTAAGCGTGTCATCATTCCATCTGAGAATGAAAAAGACCTCAAAGAGATCCCGGAAAATGTCCAGAGCAATTTGGAAATAGTGTCGGTCAAGTGGATGGATGAAGTGCTAGGACTGGCATTAGAAATTATGCCCGAGCCACGAATACGACCTGTTGTGAAAGATCAGGACGAAGTATCTGATGACAAGTCGGCGGATGGTAAAAAGGAACCCGGCATCGATCCGGGAGTAAGCAACCCGCAAACGACGATCAATCCGCACTAAAGCCCCCTAAACCGCCGTGTGATAGTGCTTGCAGGCCAATAGCGGTGTTGGTATAACCTGTGTCAATCCTGCAAGGGACTGGGTATCAACGTAAACCACGTAACCGAGGAGACTCTCTAGATTCTTGAAAAGCAGGGTGCGTTTAGCTGTCGTTGGTCGCTTGATCGAAAGATAGAGTGTCGACCGACAAGTGAGAAGTTGCAGTAAAGCGTCGTGTAGTTAGGTTTGAGAGGATAGCGAGCGCTCATGCTGAGGGGCAAATAGTGAACAAAAGTGAATTGATTGACCAAATTTCGGAATCTGCAGATATTTCAAAAGCGTCTGCGGGCCGAGCATTGGACGCCACAATTGACGCAATAACGGCGTCATTGAAAGGGGCTGAAACCGTTTCGCTAGTTGGATTCGGAACCTTTCTGGTCAGAGAACGGGCTGCTCGTACTGGACGAAATCCGCAAACAGGGGCCACGATACAGATCGCTGCCGCGACTGTGCCGGCGTTTAAGCCGGGCAAGGCGTTAAAAGACGCGCTCAACTAATATAGACTCACACGATTGCTAGGGCGCGTCATACGCGCCCTTTTTTGTGCGGCCGCTTTCAGAGCCTTCAGCGTACCGGGCCAGGCACGCGTCATCGCGTGTGGAAGATCGCTGGGACCACGAAGGTGGTGACGCGTTGTTCCATGAAAAGCTGTTGTAAAATAGCCTCATAGTGCTGGCCCAAGGTTGCCAGGACAAAATGGACGTACAAACTGTATTGGCCCTAGTGCTAGGGCTTTTATGATCTAGATTCGAGGATGAAGTCTGATGTTACAAAAACTGCGCGACCAAACTCAGGGGACGGGATTCAAAGTTCTCGCCGGTGCGATCATTCTGGTTTTGGTGCTGTTTGGCTTCGGCGCATCTAACTTGCTGCCGAGCACCGATCCAGAGGTTGCTTCAATAGGCAATAGCGAGATAACGCAAAGCGTCTTGGACGATGCGGTCGAGCGGGAGAGGCGTCGCTTACTGGGCCAGATGGGCGTGGACTTCGACCCTAGTTCGATCGATCGGTTGCAATTGCAAAGCTACGTTTTAGAGCAGATGATTTCGCGCAGCGTGCTCTATCAGGCTGCCGATGAGCTAGGCGTGCAAGTCTCGCGTGCCCAAACCGACTCCGAATTGGTAAACGATCAAGCCTACCAAGTTGACGGGCGGTTTGACGAAGGTCTCTATCGGCAGCGCTTGCAATCGATTGGATACAACCCCGTCGATTTTCGCGAAGAAGTGGCTAGTGCGCTCGGGTCAGATCAGCTAAGGCTTGGCCTAACTACTAGCGTCTTTGTCGCCGATTGGGAATTGGCCGAATCGATTCGTGTCATCACGCAAAAACGCGACTTGGCTTACCTACCGCTGCAGATAGATCACTTTTCGAGCCGGGTTGAAGTGTCAGATGACGAGATTGCCGTTCGCTTTGAAGAGAACCAATCTTCGTATATGACGCAGCTTAGCGTAGATGTTGAATATGTCAGCATTAGCTTGGACGATCTTGTTAACGATGCTTCGATCGAGATCGACGAAAAAGGTCTTGAGGAGATCTATGCAGAGGACAAAGCCAGTTTCTCATTAGGGGATCAACGCGACAGTTCGCACATTCTGGTGCAAATCAACAATCAGCGCGACGAAGCGGCTGCACTGGAGCTCATTACTGAAGTCAAGGCGAAGCTAGCCGAAGGCGCGGCGTTCGAAGACTTGGTCGAGGAGTTCTCGGAAGACTCTGGGTCTCGAGCGCAAGAGGGGTCGTTGGGCCCGGCGAGCAAAGGCATATTTGATCCTGCCTTCGAAACCGCACTGTGGGCGCTCGAAGAAACAGGTTTGATTTCGGATCCAATCAAATCCAGTTTCGGCTATCACCTGATTCGACTTGATGACGTGATGGTTCAGGAATATCCGAGTTTTTCGGAGCGACGGGCAGATGTCGAACTGCGGGTAAGAAGAACGCGTGCACAAGACCTTTTGAGCGAGCGCTCGGTGCTGCTGGAGCGTAGTGCATATGACGAAGGCTTCAGCCTCAATGAGACCGCGTCAAAATTTGGGCTCGAAGTACAATCGGCGAGTGGGGTAAACCGTACGCAGCAGCCAGGGCACGAATTGCTCTTAGGCAATACTGCGGTCTTGGATGTGCTTTTCAGCGACGAGGCACTTGGCGGAGAAAACAGCCCAATGCTCGAAGTTGGGGACGCGGTGCTAGTTGCGCGCGTGGCGGACCGCCATGAACCGGAGCCAATACCGCTTACAGAGGTGGCGACCGCGATCAAGGATACTTTGATTCGAGAAAAAGCCCTGGTCGCGATCGAAGAGGCAAAAGCCGATGCGTTTGAGCGTCTGCAAGCCGGCGAGGGCGTGACCGATATCGCGCAATACTATGATTTACGGTGGACGACGCACGAAGCTGTTACGCGCTCGGATCGCGGCTCTATTCCGCCTGCTGTCCTGGCGTTGGCATTTGAATTGCCGCGTCCGCCTACTGATAAAAAATCGGTAGGTGAAACGACATTACCGGATGGCGCAGCGTTGGTAACGGTCACGCGCGTGCAACAGGGCAATGTGAATCTGACCACCGACGCAGAAGCCGCACAACTCGAACAAGGCTTAACGAATCGTACCTCGCAGATCAGTTTTGGTAGTTTCTTTCGCGCCGCCGAGGAAGAGTTGGGCGTGTCGAGATTGTTGGCAACGAGTCAGACGGATGAATGACGCTGTGTGATAAGGGACTTTTTCCCACTCCGCTGCGCTCCGCATTCGCCATCCATGTACAACGGCCTCTTCAGCCGCCAATCACGTTGATATAGAGTAAAATCCCTTGACCGGGTTGCAGGTAACGTTGCGGGTCCAAATTGTTCCAGTTCGTAATTTCCTGGATGGAGACTTTGAATTTCGTGGCGATCCGCGCCAACGAGTCGCCATTACGAACCTTGTAGTGGACTTTGCGTACGACAGAACGTTCATTGGTGTCGGTGATACCGGGCAACACAATTTCCCTGCCCACCGAGAGCGTGTCTTTAGGACCTAAGTCGTTGGCGCGCATCAGGCTTGTGAGCCCGACGTCATATTTGCGCGAGATGCTCCATAACGAATCCCCGCCTTGCACGCGATGCGTGCTCATCACACCACGGGACTTGCGTGGCACATGGCTAAGCGCTTGGGGGTTTTTCGGAATAAACAGCTTTTTGCCGGCACGAATTTTGTGACCGCGTAGGTTGTTCGCACGCCTGATTGAAGCGACGTCTGTACCGTTGCGCTTAGCGATGTGCGATAGCGTATCTCCGGGTCTAATGACCACCTCGGTCCAGTCGACACGTTGCGTGGGGGACAACTCGTCGATTGCTTTCTGTGCCGCAGTTAGGTCGAGTGATACCGGCACAATGATTCGATGTGGGCCCTTGGGCGGCGTCGCCCATTGATTCAGCGCCGGATTGTATTGATACAGATCGTCGAGGCCTATCTCAGTAATCCGACTCAGCTTGCTCAAGTCGAATTGGCTGTGGGTATTCAGGGTTGCGAGTTGGACGTCGGGCGAGACTTGGGGCAGGGTCAGACCATACTTGTCAGGGTTAGTAACGACGTCGGCTAATGCCAATAGGCGTGGCACATAGGCCTGGGTTTCGCGTGGTAGATGTAACTCAAAAAAACCAGAACCAGGGCGCTTACGCAGCGCTTTTGCGACATTGCCTTCGCCGGCGTTATAGCCTGCCAATGCCAGATACCAGTCATCGAATTTGTCTTCAAGTTTTACAAGATAAGCGATAGCGCTTTTTGTTGATGCGATGACATCACGACGCCCGTCATACCAGTCATTAATTTGTAGTCCGTACTGACGAGCTGTGCCGCGGATGAATTGCCATGGCCCGCTTGCTCCACCCGGCGAGAACGCGAAGGGATCTAATGCGCTCTCGACAATGGGCAACAATGCAATCTCGGCGGGTAATCCATGCAGTTGGGTTTGTTCGAAAATGTACGGCAGGTAACGCTGTATGCGCGGCTGTAGACGCATCAAGTAGCCCGGGTTGCGTTGCAACCAGGCAATTTCCTGCTGTACTCGTTTATGTTCGGTGTAATGGTCGAGGAGCATGCGTTTGCGGATGTTACGCCACAGATCCGGCGCCGGTGGTCCGGTAACATCCTCCGTTGCCTGGGCGAGCAGCAGCTCGTTTGACCTAGCCTCTGTGCTCAGTTGCTCACTCAATGCCCAGGTTGAATCCATCCAGCTGGCGAATTCTGGCGCTGGCATAGACGCAGTTGGCTGCCTTATTGCTTCCTGTAAAGGAGCAATCGCTTGGCAACTACTCAATAGTCCCGCTATTGCTACGATGCCCATCCATTGCACGCACTGCAGCCACATCGTCGTTGGGGTGTAGTCTGTTTTCATTATTATCGTTCCCACAGTGTTTGACCGGCGATCTCTTGCATCGCGATCAATTTAGGGCAATCGCAGGTAACGGTTGCTCTTGCGCTGTGCTTATTTACAATCCTCAGTATTCACTTTGGCTGAAAGTCGTAAGTTTGGCAATTCACATTACTGCAGACCGTGATTCAGGTAGCACCTCGGCATCTCAGCTTTGGTCTTCCCGATATGGGCAGCAAACTTTACAATTAGAGCGGGTGTTGCTGGGTCAAATGACCCGTCATCTGCATGGCGATAGCGTATTGTGGATAGGTGACGACCCAACAAGTGCACTGGCTATCAAGCGCAGCATGATTCGGGCTGGGTTTTTTCTAGGTCCGCACCATCCAAATAACGAACACTTGCCTTCAATTCGTGCACACGTTGATGACTTACCTTTCCAGACGGGCACCCTTGACGGCGTGGTCTTGCACCATGCCTTGGAGGGGGTTGGTGACCCAAGGGCGGCTTTGCGCGAGGTCGCGAGGGTTCTCGCACCCGGTGGGCGTCTCGTAATCTGCGGTTTCAATCCGTGGAGCAGCTACGGATTGCGCCGTTTGTATGCCAAGGTTTTCCCAGATGCGTTTAGTGACAATCGCTTTGTAAACCCGTTGCGGCTATTTGATTGGCTCACGTTGCTTGGTCTGGAACTCGAGTCAGCACCTTTCTATACCGAATTTCGATTGCCGTTTGGACAGCGCCGATCAACCTTGGACGTCCAAGAAAAAGCGTTGCGCCGACTAGGCCAAGGCCATTTATTGAATCTGCCGTTTGGCGGTCTCTTATTCGTGTCTGCAATCAAGCGGGCATCGGCAACGCGTCCCAATTGGCGTCGCCCGGCAAAAGAAACCCGGCGCTTAGCACCCGTTGCCTACCCACGTGTTGCCAGTTGGCAGGAACTTCAAGACGATACTTAATGCCAAAGCAGGTCGAGATATTTACAGACGGTGCTTGTCGAGGTAACCCTGGTCCAGGCGGTTGGGCGGCGCTTTTGCGCTTCGATGGTAAGGAAAAACTGTTGTCGGGAGCCGAGCCGGGCACGACGAATAATCGGATGGAGCTTATGGCTGCAATTGAAGGCCTAGCCGCGCTGACGCGACCAATGCAAATTGTGCTGACCACGGATTCGCAATATGTGCGACAAGGGATCACGCAATGGATCGAGGGTTGGAAGCACAATGGCTGGAAGACTGCGCAGAAAAAGGCGGTTAAAAACCAAGATCTTTGGCAGGCGCTAGAATTGGCGCTCGGGCAACACGTGGTCGATTGGCAATGGGTGAAAGGCCACAGTGGGCATCCGGAGAACGAGCGCGTAGACCAAGCCGCCAATGACGCAATTGACGCGATGCAAGCATGAACACCGAAAACGCCACGAGACAGGTTGTTTTAGATACAGAGACGACCGGTCTTGAAGCGGATATGGGCCACCGCGTCATTGAGATCGGCGCCGTCGAATTGATCAACCGTCATCTGACAGGTCGTCACTTCCATAAGTATGTTAATCCGCACCGCGCGATTGATGACGGTGCGCTCGAAGTGCACGGCATTACCGAGGCTTTTCTGGCAGACAAACCTGACTTCGAAGTCATATGGCCCGAATTTCACGACTTCATCGATGGTGCCGAGCTTGTCATTCACAACGCGCCGTTCGATGTTTCGTTCATCAATTATGAAATGAGACAACTCGACACAGCGATCGACCCAATTGACAAGCTCTGTGCAATTACGGACTCACTAGCCTTGGCGCGACACAAGCATCCCGGGCAAAAGAACAGCCTAGATGCATTGTGCCGACGCTATGCGGTTGATAATTCGCAACGCCAATTACACGGCGCATTGCTCGACGCGGAAATATTGGCTGATGTCTATCTGCTGATGACAGGTGGACAAACGCAGCTTTTTTCAACGTCGGCGCATACGAGCGATGAAATTGCAGATTTAGACTTATCGCCATTGGTTGATTTGAATCTGCGTGTGATCAAGGCGTCTACCGACGACCTGTCCGACCACGAATCGTATCTGGAGTTTCTTGCCGACCGCTTGCCCGGAGGGAGATGGTGAGCAAGTACTGTGGCGTCGGCTGACGTAGCGTTAGTGCGTTACAGGAGGTATTGGACGCCGATCCATCCGGTAATCCCCATCACGATGGTATACGGCAGCGCCATCGTCACCATGCGCACGTATGACAGCCGGATCAACGGCGCAATCGAAGACGTCAACAAGAAAAGGAATGCAGCTTGGCCGTTCGGTGTTGCGACGCTGGGAATATTCGTCCCCGTATTGATCGCAATGGCAAGTAGGTCAAATTGATTACGCGAGATGACATTATTGATGTAGGCAGTGTGGACCTCGCTGATATAGACGGTCGCCACGAATACGTTGTCGCTAATTGCCGAGAGGACACCGTTGGCTATGTAGAACATGCCTGGCTGTGACTGCTCGGGCAACGACAACACGTAGGTGATCACCGGGGTAAATAGATGCTGGTCATGAATTACTCCGACGATGCCAAAGAACACCACCAATAGTGCAGTGAACGGTAGGGCTTCTTCAAACGCGTGACCTAATTGGTGCTCCTCGATCACGCCGTTGAATGCAGTTTGCAGGACAATAACTGTGAGCCCGATGATTCCAACTTCAGCCAGTTGAAAAGCCAATGCGAAAACCAGAAAGGCAGCTGAGAGCGCTTGCACGACCAAGCGCGCAGTATCGCGGCCGGTCCGAATCTCGGCTTCATGCTGGTCAAACTCGATGAGGATGTCGCGCACCCGCTCAGGTAACAACGTGCCGTAGCCGAATGTCTTAGTTTTCTCAAGCAAGACACACGTTAACAGCCCCATCGCCAACACCGGCATGGTGACCGGGGCCATTTTGTAGATGAACTCCATAAACCCCCAACCGGTAAACCCGGCAATCAAAAGGTTTTGTGGTTCGCCTACGGTTGTGCAGACGCCGCCTAAGGCAGTGCCTACGGCTGCATGCATCAAAAGCGTACGGAGGAAGCTGCGGAACTGTTCGAGATCGTCACGAAACAGATCACCGATGGACTCGTCGGCACCGTGTTCGTGGTCGTCTTTGTAAGCTTTTCCAGATGCGACTTTGTGATAGACCGAGTAGAAGCCGATGGCGACCGCGATCACCACAGCAGTGACGGTCAGAGCATCCAAAAAGGCGGAGAGGAATGCCGCAACAAAACTAAACAGAAATGCAAGGAATGCCTTCGACTTTACCTTCAATAGGATCTTGGTGAAGGTAAATAGCAACAACTCCTTCATGAAATAAATGCCCGCCACCATGAACATCAGGAGCAGAATGACTGGGAATGCGTTCAGTACCTCTTCGTAGACAGTGTGCGGGCTCGTCAATCCCATCACGACGCCTTCGAGGGCCAACAAGCCCCCAGGCTGTAGCGGGTAGCACTTGAGTGCCATGGCCAATGTGAAAATGAATTCTAGGATAAGAACCCACCCCGCGATGGTCGGTGTTGAGATAGCCAACAAGATGGGATTGAGTAACAAGAACCCGACAATGGTGATCTTGTACCATTCTGGGGCTTGACCAAGAAAGTTCTGTGAAAAAGAACTGAGTGCGAACCCTCGCATAGACTAAACCCTAATCCTGTCTGGCACGTATTTGTGCGTTTTGTTTATTCAAACTCATCGCTCGCAAACGCTTTGTTAGCAAATGCTGCTGTGCGTGTTTCGCAGACCGGCCGACACCGCCTAGAGTATAGGTGGGTTTGCGGCAGATATGCTATGTTGACCGTTGAGCATAAATTTGCGAGGAAAAGTGGTGTGGCCTAGTAGTCCGGATGAATTTCAGCCCGATCATGTTGCGCCG
>Ga0114999_10010066_pt1 | contig 10269 bp, 5 predicted proteins | sample ArcticOcean_MG_C_3_FD_89820 | JGI IMG/M metagenome (GOLD analysis project Ga0114999, IMG submission 89820) | Marine microbial communities from western Arctic Ocean - ArcticOcean_MG_CB8_126 | ecosystem: Environmental > Aquatic > Marine > Oceanic | place: Arctic Ocean: Canada Basin | collected... | reverse complement strand
TTAAACGGGCCCGCCTCGACGCGAAAATAGACTCCCTTGCCGGGGCCTAAATCAACCTCATTCACGCGCTGAGACAGCTCCCCCAACAGGTCGCCATGGCGCTGTTTTAAGGTCTCCCAGCCGAGCAGAGCGGCTTCTTGCGAACGGTAAGAAGCGAGGTGGACATGCGCCCCGTCCTCTGCGGCGGCGATCTCCGACTTCGTCGCCGATGCTGGCGGATCGCCGTTCTCGCTTGCCGCCGGTGCTGCGCATTGGCAGATGTACCGGTCGGTGTTTCGGCGGCTGATTGAGCAGGATGCGTGGCCGACGACTCAGCAGGAGGCTCCGCTGTGGCGATCGCCTGCGGACTTTGGCCCACGGGCATGGCCATGATCGGCGCCAATTCATCCAGCACCAGGCCGCGCTCGACAGCATAACTTTGCGATGAGATCATGCCGCGTTGCAGCAAGGAATCCAGGGCCTCGATGCGATAGCTAACTTCTGAAACGTCAAGAGACGCGTCGCCATGGCTGCGCGACCAAGCGCCTCCGAGGCGTGCAAGGAGCTCGTCTTCACTGATGAAACCTTCGGCGTAGAGATCCTGGAGAAGAGATATCCGTTCATCCATGCGCGCGCGCCAGTCAGATTCAAGGTTCTGTCGCATTGGCTCGAGAGCGACTTCGGCGATGCTGCGGTCGGAGTCTTTTACCGTCAGAACGGTGCCGGAAGCGTCGCTCGGGTTGTGCCGGACCAGCGCGCTATAGAGCGCGCGTGCCTCATTCTCACGCCCGGTCTTTTCGTACACCACCGCCATATTTAACAAGGCGAGCGGATTACTGGGATTTATGGAGAGCGCCGAATCGAGATAGATTTCGGCGTAGTAATAGTTGCCGGCTTCCATCTCCCGATAACCCTTATTGACCAGGTTTTCATCGCTCGACGCCGGCCTGCCGAGCGCCGCTTCTTTGATCATCTCCGCCATCTGGGGAAGGTTTGTGCCGCACGCGCTCAGCAACAGGCCAGCGGCCAATGCGCCGACCACCGCCAGGTTCATGATCGGGTCGCGCCAACCCGCCGACCGCGGTTCGCTGTCGCGCTCAAAATAGGCCATTACTTCAACTCCATTCATCCAATACCGACGGCCCGAAAAATCACGGCCTCGGAAATTGGATTCGAGCACAAATTAACTTAAAAAATTGTAAAACAACGGGCGGATTAACGGCGGCTAACGAGCTGCTGTGCTTTGTTGCTTTTGCTGCTCCCGCAAGTTATGTGTGGGCCGCAGCGCCACCAACGTCCCCATCGTCTAGTGGCCTAGGACATCGGCCTCTCACGCCGAAAACGGGGGTTCGACTCCCCCTGGGGATACCAAATTATTCAAGTGGTTAGCTTAGATGCGAAGAACGCATCTCGACTGTTTCTTTGCCAAACACCGACCAACACGTGTGAGCGTGCACAAGCCAAGCTCACTTCAGGGCAATTCTACGTCGTCCTGACCCACCCTGATACGGTAGAGGCGCCAGGACCCGATCACTCTAAAGTCAGTCGCGACAAATGGAGCCAAATTGCTTGAGTATCGCTGGCAGTCTTGGGATTGAAATAGTTAAAAGGTGCGATAACCATCGGGTTGGACGGTGATTATTATGCCCTCAGCCGCGATTTGTACGAGTTCCATTACCTCGGCGCCTAATGAAACAGATCTGATAAAACTCAAATTACTCTATAATTTTGAGGGCCATGATTTGAGCGGAAAATTCACGGCCCTTGTAAAGCCTGCATTCTAAGTAGCGCTTGCCACTATGCTCTCAGGCGCTGGCGCACGCATGTTCAATGCCTGATGCCAAATCTAAAACCAGAAATATCTCGCCAGATCGTTGTGTACCAAATCGAAATATTGGTACAATTTTTGATTATGTGGGCCCGAAAATTGGCTTGACGGAGGTGTGGCGTAATTAGACTATCGGCATCGTAATTTTAATTCAGAACCTAGTTGGTTAGGCGGTTTAGCGCCTAAATTTGCCACAAAGGTGGCAGTACTGTTTTTGACTGCAAGGAGAATTCAAGCCATCTGCGACCAGAGTGGCTAAGAACACACGCAATGGACCGGCATGTTTCGCTGGGGTCAACAACATAAAGGAAAATGAGTAATGAGCGAGAGTTCCAATGCGGCGGTTCGTGTGGCGTGCGACGTCGGTGGCACCTTCACAGATGTCTGTGTTCTCGACGAAACGTCAGGTGAAATACACGTCGCAAAAACGCCCACCACCGAGGACCCAATCGACGGCGTGTTGGCTGGAATTGAAGCTGCCGGTGTGGATTTGAAGGATGTGGTTCTTTTTTCACATGGCACAACTTTGTCGACCAACGCATTGATCACACGCAATTTTCCGCCGGCAATCATGGTCACAACCAAAGGCTTCCGCGACGTGATCGAAATTCGGCGCGGCACACGCGACGATTTGTGGGACACTTACAAGGAAATGGCGCCGCCCTATATTCCGCGCCGTAACCGGCTGGTTGTTTCAGAGCGTATCGACTATGCCGGTGAAGTCATCGAGTCGGTGAACGAAGCTGAGGCGCGCGAACTTGTGCGCATCATCCGCAAGCGCGGCATCAACACCATCGCAATTTGTTTTGCCAACGCCTTCGCCAACCCGGTTAATGAAGAGCGGATGCGCGACATCCTGACCGAAGAGCTTCCCGACGCGAATATTTCGTTGTCGAGTGAGATCATGCCCGAAATTTTTGAGCATGAGCGCTTTTCGACAACCGTTGCCAATGCGGTTCTTGCTCCCGTCGTGGGTGAGTATGTCGGGCGCCTGGGCGAGCGGATGGCCGCCGGCGGCTATACCGAAGATGTCCTTTTGCTTCATTCGGGTGGCGGCGTGATGACCGGAAAGGGCGCGGCAAAATTTCCGGCGCGCCTTGCGGCATCCGGCATTGCCGCGGGCGCCATCGCAAGCCGTTTTGTGGCCCAAGTGGCGGGCTACGAAAATTCGATCAGCCTCGACATGGGTGGAACCAGCACCGACGTGTCGCTGTGCGACCGCGGCAATCTGAGGATTACCACCAACTGGTATATCGAGTATGGCTATCCGATCTGCTTTCCCAGCATTGAAGTTCTGACGATCGGCGCAGGCGGCGGTTCGCTCGCCTGGATCGATGATGCCAACTCGCTGCGCAATGGCCCGCAATCGGCGGGCTCATCGCCAGGGCCGGCCTGCTATGGGCGCGGCGGTACCAACCCAACCAATTGCGATGCGAACGTGGTGATTGGCCGCCTGAGCGACCAGTTAGCTGGCGGCGCGGTGCAACTCGACAGATCCTTGTCGGAAGAAGCCATCAAGCGCGCGGTGGCCGATCCTCTGGGACTCTCTCTTGAAGAAGCTGCGGTTTCCATTTTGAAAGTGGCGAATGCGAACATGGCCGATGCGGTACGGCTGGTCTCGATCGGGCGTGGCTACGATCCGCGAGATTTCGTCTTGGTAACCTTCGGTGGCGCGGGACCGCTCCATGGCGTGGCATTGGCCCGCGATCTTTCGATCCCCACCGTGCTGATACCGCCGGCGCCCGGCGTGACGTCAGCGCTGGGCTGCCTGCTGGTGGATATCAAACATGATATTTCGAGGATGTATCTGAGCGCGGTGGAAGCCGTGAACCCATCCGATGTCGAAACCGCGTTTCAGGAATTAGAGGAAGAGGGCCGCCAATATCTTTTGAATGAAGGCGTGCATGACGATCAGATGTCCTTTCAGCGCAAAATCGACATGCGCTATCTCGGGCAATGGCGCGCGATGTCGATCGAAGTGGGCGAAAATGTTACGTCGCTGGATGCCGCCGTCTCGCTCTTCCATAAAGAGCATGGGCGCGAGCATAATTATTCTCGCCTCGACGCGCCGGTGGAGATTTACCGGCTCACCGTCAATGCGACCGGGAAAACGCCCAAAGCGGAATTTGCAAAGCACGAGCGCGTTCGTTCGTCGCCCGAGCCATTCGCCAAGCGCGATGTGGTGTTTGACGAGGATCCGAAGGCAATCATGACCCCAGTCTATGATCGTGATAAGCTGAAGGCAGGAGCGGAGATAGAAGGCCCGGCGATTATCGAACAGCTCGATTCGACCGTTCTCGTACCGCCTGGATTGAAGGCAAAGGTCGACCCGTCGCTGACCATCGTCATCGACGTACCATTGGTGCAAGGCTAAGCGGACCGATATGAGGCCCACAGCCAACATCAACGTAGCGTTAAAGTTTTAGGAGAACTTGATAATGAGCGCGAACAAGGACGGCTATTCACTCGATCCCGTGACCTTCGAGGTGTTGAAAAACGCCTACGTCAACATCGTCGATCAAATGGCGGAGCAGATTTTTCGCACTTGTTACTCCTTTGTTATCTGGTCGCGCGATTTTTCGTCTGCGATTTGCGATACCGAAGGCAACACCGTCATGCAGGGCAGCGGCGATATCGCCGCCCATGTCGGCACCCTGCATTACACCGCGCAGGCCGTTATCAATAAGTTCGGCGACGACATTCACCCGGGCGATACGTTTGTGGTGAACGACGTGTATCAGGGCGGCACGCATTTTAATGATACCCGCATCGTGCGCCCGATTTTCTACAACGGCATTCATCTCGGTTTTGCACAAGCCAATGGCCATTGGGCCGATGTTGGCGGCGCGGTGCCTGGCTCGTTTAACGTGAACGCGCTCGATCACATGGCCGAGGGCCTGCGCATCACACCGGTGCGGGTCTATAGCAAAGGTACGTATCTGTCCGACGTCGCGGAGCTCATCGCTCACAACACGCGCGCGCCCGATGATATTATTGGCGACCTACAGGCACAGGCAGAGGCGTGCAATCTAGCGGAGAAGGAAGTATGCCGCCTGTGCGATAAATACGGCGTTGATGTTATCCAAACGTCATTTAGCGAAGTGCAAGATTATGTCGAGACGTTAACGCGCCGCAGAATCTCAAAACTTCCTGACGGCGTGTGGGAGACCGAAGATTATATCGATGTCGATCCGGTATTGGGTGAGGGCCTGATCCCGATCCGCATCAAGATGACGATCAAAGGCGACAGCGTGCATTATGATCTGTCAAAATCGCATCCCGATACCATCTCAACGTTCCTCAACTGCTGCTATGGCGGCGCATTTGCGGCGATTGTCGCGGGCACAAAGATGCAGTCGCCCGACATCCCGCTTAATTCCGGTTTTTATCGCGTGGTCACCGTTGAACTTGGGCCCGTAGGATCGGTGGTCAACGCCGATTGGCCGACGCCGGTGGCGGGATTTTGCTCGGGCCCATTCGAGAAAATAATGAACTCCGTGTTCGAATTATGGGCGGAAATCTTGCCCGAGCGGGCGATGGCCTGCACGTTTAATCTGGAGTATCTCCTGATTGGCGGGCGCGATGGCCGCAAGGAGGACCGTCCATACTTCATGTGGTATGACTGGATGGTCGGCGGTTGGGGTGCTCGCAACGGAAAAGACGGCTGGGCCGCATCCGGGCCGGTGTTCGGCGTTCAGCTCGGAACACAGCCGTTCGAGGGCCAGGAACGTCTCGCACCCGTGGTCACCACCGAGCATGAATTGATCGTCGATTCTGGCGGCCCCGGCTCTTCGCGCGGCGGCATGGGCGTCGAAAAAGGCGTGACACTGACCAAGGCGGAGCGCTCCGTGGTGTCCTATTGCTGTGATCGTGAACGCTCCGTTACCTGGGGGCTTTGGGGCGGGTTGCCGTCCATCCCGCACGGCGTTTGGGTCAATCCAGGAACCCAGGGTGAGCGCTATCTCGGGTCTCTCTTTTCCGGTGTTCCGGTCGAACCCGGTGACGTTTTGACGCGGCCTTCGGCTGGCGGTGGCGGGTTAGGTGACCCGCTTGAACGCACCTCCGAAGAAGTCTGTGTCGATGTGCGGGAGGGCTATGTCTCGATTGAACGGGCGGCCATAGACTATGGCGTCGTCGTCCGCGAAGTAGATGCGGACCTTGCGGAGTATAAAGTTGACGAGGCTGCGACAACTGAGATGCGGCAATTCATTAGTGAGAATCGTCACGCCTGGTTGGACGAAGACGCTGAATCTGTCGCCGCCCGATATCGCAGCAAGGAACTCAATAAATTTGATCTCGTCCGCCAATATGGTGTCATCGTCGATTGGGGTTCAGGCGAGTTGCTTCCCAAAACCACGCGGCAGTTCCGCGACATGCTCAAGCGCCGAACGGCGGCCCATTGGCCGATCCCCGGTCAGGTAAGAAACGAAGAGCCGACCTTGCGAGTCGCCTAACTTTTAATTCGGGAGAACTTGCCTCAGCGCCCGAAACGCCGGTTCAGCTCGGCGTTTGAGAAACTGTCTTTGGCGAAATCATAGGTGCCTGAACTGAGCAGTTCACGAGCGGCTGTTTCAACCAAGGTGAGGCAAGCACGGGCCAAGCTACCGCCGATTGATACGCGGGCAACACCCAATGCCTCGAGTTCTGCGGTGCTGGGTGAGTTTGGGCCGGCCAAAATGTTGAGCGGCGCCTCGATCGCGTCCGCCAGACGCCCGATCAATTCAGCGTCTGTCACGCCAGGCACAAATACTGAGCGCGCGCCGGCAGCGGCATAGGCATTGGCCCGCGATACAGCCATGTCGAACATCGCCTCTGTCGCCGGGCCTTTGTTATAAAGGTACACATCGGTGCGGGCGTTTAGGACGAAGGATATGCCGGCTTCGTCAGCCGCTTTTCGCCCAGCACGAATGCGCTCTATCGCAACTTTCTCGTCGAGCATCGGCGTCTCATCGGCAGCAATCGAGTCCTCAATATTAGCGCCCACCGCGCCAGCCCCTATCGCCTGAAGGACGGTTTCCGCGACGTCTGCCGGCGTGGCGCCATAACCGCCTTCCAAATCAGCGGAGAGCGGCACCGCTATGATCGCCGCGCAGCGTGCGACCGCGGCGCACATTTCCTTTCGGCTGATATTGTGGCCGTCCGCATATCCCTGCGAGAAGGCGATCCCGGCGCTGGTTGTAGCGATAGCGGGGAACCCAGCATCGGCCAATATTTTGGCGCTTCCCGCATCCCAGCAATTCGGCAACACCAGAATTTCCGGCGCCTCATGCAGCGCGGTGAACGCCGCAGCCTTTGCCTGCAACAAGTTCATATCCATCAGATCGCCTCCAATGCGGCAGAAATCACGTGTGACATCGTCTATTGGGCCAACGCCTAACCAGTTCGCGATGATTCCAATTTGGATAATCGATATATTGCTATACCAACGTAGCTGTAGCCAGCTACCCTGAATGATATTATCCGCCAGCCGACAGAGGCGCTCAAGCGTCCGGCTCAATGCAAACGACAACCGAGGCGCCGAACATGACCGAAAAATCTGCGAACGGCACGACCCACCCGACGGTCAAGGCGCCGCCTGCTTCAAATAAGAGCTTCCCCAATCCGTTCGATCTACCGACCCCGGCCGGCGCCGAAGGTTGGGAAGAGCTTTACCCGTATTATTATTTGCTCAGCCCCGAACGACAGGAGATGGAGGAAGGGAAGTTCTGGTTTTTTGACGGCGTGCACAATCCGGAACCGCTCTATCCGTTCGATACCATCATGACCGAGAACTGGTGGGTCGCAGCCAGCCAGATGGCCAGTAGGGTCTGGCCGATCCCCGTGGCCATGGGAATCGATCAGCGTCTCATCAACGGCTACATCTATGTCAGCCCCAATGGCGTCACGGACCCGGAGAAAATCGCTGAGCGGCAAGAGCATTTCACCCGTCGGGCCGGCCATTACTTTGGCAATTGGGATGAGATATACGCCGAGTGGACCGAGAAAGCCAAAGGCTGCATCGGGCGATTGGACGAGATCAAATTTCAGCCGCTTCCGGAGATAGAGCCGGAAGAAAACGTGTTCAGCCATCGCGGAATTTATTCCTCACATGATCTGCTCTGCTCCTATAACAGGCTGATCGAGAACATGCTGGAGATGGGCTCCTATCATTTCGAGATGCTGAATCTTGGATATGGCGCTTATCTGACCTTCCGCGATTTTTGCCAGCAAGCCTTCCCAGGGATTACCGACGCGACGATTACCCAGATGGTCTGTGGCATCGACAATCTGTTGCTGCGGCCGGACGACGAAGTGCGTCGGTTGGCGGCGGCGGCGATGGAGTTGAAGGTCGCTGAAATCATCCTCAAAAACGAGCAACCGGATGAGATGCTGGCAGCCATGGCCAAGGCCGAAGGTGGAGCCGATTGGCTGGAAAAATTTGAAGCCGCGAAGGAGCCATGGTTCCGGTTTTCCACCGGTGTCGGCTACACACATTCTGATCCAGTTTGGATTGACGATCTGCGGCTGCCGCTGATGGCGATGCGCAATTACATTGAGTTACTTCAGCGCGGAGAGGACATCAGCCGCCCGCTTGCCGCGCTTCTCGAGAAGCGCGGCAAGGTAACGGAAGAGTATCGCGCCCTGCTGCCGACAGATCAGGATCGCGAGGCTTTCGATGGCCTTCTGGGGCTCACCTGTAAAGTCTTCCCCCATGTCGAGGACCATAATTTCTTCGTCGAGCACTGGCACCATACGAACTTTTGGTCAAAAGTGCGCGAACTCGCCGACGTCTTCGTCGCACATAATTTCTTCGACGACCGCGAGGATCTATTCTTCCTCCATCGTCACGAGGTCTATGATGCGCTGTACGATTTGCTAACCGGCTGGGCCACGGGCAGCCCGGCCAGAGGCGAGGTTTACTGGCGGCCGATCGTCAAGCGGCGGCGTGAGATGCGCGATGCATTGGCAAAATGGACACCGCCACCGGCTCTAGGGACGCCGCCGAGCGTTATTACGGAGCCGATAACCATTATGCTGTGGGGAATCACCGAGGAGACGGTGGAAGAATGGCTGGGCGTTGACGCGTCCGCCGACAGCGACATGTTGCGCGGCGTTCCTGCGGCATCCGGAAAAGCAACAGGGCTGGCACGGATCGTCAAAGATTCCGAAGATCTTTACCAACTTCAAGATGGTGAAATTTTGGTTTGTCGGATCATCGCGCCCAGCTGGGCACCGGTATTCTCCCGGATCGCAGCAGCGGTCTCAGACGTTGGCGGTATCATGGCGCATTCCGCAATCATCTCGCGCGAGTACGGATTGCCGTCGGTGGTGGGGACAGGCTTTGCCACCGCAAATATTCACACCGGTGATCTCGTTGAAGTGGACGGCGACGCAGGAACGGTGCGGGTGTTAGAGCGGGCTGCCGGGTGACAGACCACCCCTTCATAATTTGGTTGGATCACGAATCTGCACCGGGGAACCCTCTGCTCGGCGGAAAATTTTCGAATCTTGCCGAAATGTTAGCCGCCGGTTTTTCCGTGCCACCGGGATTTGGCGTGTCCACAGCCGCCTATCACCACTTCATGGATCAGGCGGGGCTGGCTGCCGAAGCTACGGCCCTACTAACTTCCGGAAGCTCGGTGGCGTCATCCGTTATCAAGGGCAAGGCGTCCGACATGGTAGCCGCGATCATGTCCCAACCCTTGCCGAGCGATCTCGAAACGGCAATCCGCCATAACTACACTTCACTGGAAGAAAAAGTCGGCCAGAAAGACGTGCCGGTTGCCGTTCGATCAAGCGGCGAGCTGGAAGACCTCACCGGCGCCAGCTTCGCCGGTCAATACGATACCTATCTCTGGATTATTGGTGCTGATTCGGTTCTGCACCACGTTCGAAAGTGTTGGGCCAGCATGTTCGGTGAGGCCGTGTTCTCTTATCGCAGCGGGGTGGAGGAAGCAGGCGGCAAGCAAGACATAGGCATCTGCGCCGGCATCCAGCAAATGGTCGAGGCGCGCGCGGCCGGCGTGATGTTCACCCTCGACCCGCTAAATGGGGATCGTTCCAAAGTGGCTATTGAAGCCTGCTGGGGCCTCGGTGAAGGTGTGGTGAAGGGCGATGTGACGCCGAGCCGGTTCATCATCGACAAGGTGACTTTCGAAGTGATCAAACGGCAGATCGTCTCTCAGCTGGAAGAGTATGCTTTCGATCCAAAGACGGGCGCCGTGGGCTTAGTACCGCTTGCCGCCGATCACCAGGACAGTGCCTGCATCGCAGACAAAGAGGCCGTGCAACTGGCGAAGCTTGGCAAACATATCGAGCAGCGCCGGAGTGCGCCGCAGGATATCGAATGGGCGATCAATCAACAGGGCGATATCAAGATTCTCCAAGTTCGACCGGAGACAGTGTGGAGCCAACGCGAACGCTCGGGTCTCGTCTCGGACGTCAAATCACCGATAGATCATGTGCTTCTGCGTCTCTCAGGT
>Ga0114999_10010065_pt1 | contig 10270 bp, 6 predicted proteins | sample ArcticOcean_MG_C_3_FD_89820 | JGI IMG/M metagenome (GOLD analysis project Ga0114999, IMG submission 89820) | Marine microbial communities from western Arctic Ocean - ArcticOcean_MG_CB8_126 | ecosystem: Environmental > Aquatic > Marine > Oceanic | place: Arctic Ocean: Canada Basin | collected... | reverse complement strand
TAGCGCCTCGGCCAGTCTGGGCTCCAGGGCATCGAGGTCCAGCAGGTCGGCCATGCGCAGACCATTGCGGGAGGCCTTGTCGGCGTAGGCCGGGCCGATACCCCTGCCAGTGGTGCCAATGGCCTTGTTGCCCTTGGCGATCTCCGAAAGCTGGTCGATGGTGACGTGGTAAGGCATGATCATGTGCGCCCGCTGGCTCACCAGTAACCGGCCGTCCACGTCGATGCCTCGCTCTTTCAGCGACTCGATCTCTTCAAGCAGCGGGTCCGGGTTGACCACGACACCGCTGCCCATGACGCTCAGAGTCTGAGGCCAGAAAATGCCGGACGGCACCTGGTGCAGGCTGAAGTGGCCCTGGTCGTTAATGACCGTGTGACCGGCGTTATTGCCACCGGCGAACCGGGCGACTATGTCCGCCCGGCGGGCGAGGAAGTCGACGACTTTGCCCTTGCCCTCGTCGCCCCACTGGGCTCCTAATATTGCGTAAGCAGGCATGTTGTTTGCTCGGTCGGCGCCCGGTCAGGCGTCCAAACCCCCCACAGTCTCCAATTCAGATTCCAACTCGGACAGGGCGGAGTCGACACCGGCGACGATCCTATCCACCTCATCGTGAGTGACACACAGCGGCGGCGCCATCTGCAAAATTTGCGGACCTAGCATTCTCAGCAACAAACCTCGCTGCCTAAACTTCTCGGTCATCCGGTCAATAATTCTAAAGGATTCTGGAAATCCTGCCTTGGTCTCTCTGTCGCTCACCAGTTCGACACCCAGTAACAGCCCTATGCCGCGCACGTCCCCAATTATGGGGTGGGACGCCGAGAGGTCCGTCAAAAGGTTTAAAAAGTACCCCCCCATTTCGGCAGACCGGTTCACCAGCCCCTCGCCTTCAATTATCGCTATGTTCGCCAGTGCCGCCGCCGTAGCAACCGGGTGACCGCCCGCGGTCAGCGCTGCATGGAAGACGTTCTCCTCTCCCACGAAGGCGTCGGCGACCTGCGTCGTGGCTACCACGGATCCGATTGGAACGTAGCTGCTGCCCAGGCCTTTTGCCATGGTCATGATGTCTGGAACGACGCCGAAGTGCTCAATTCCGAACATTCTCCCGGTTCGTCCAAACCCGCATACGACCTCGTCGTCGATGAGTAAGACCCCGTAGCGGTCGCAAATCTCGCGGACTCTCGGCCAGTACTCGGGCCCAGGCACTATTGCCCCTATAGAGCTGGTAATGGGCTCGCCAATGAACGCCGCCACCATGTCGGGACCTTCGCTCAAAATAACGCGTTCGAGCGCCTCAGCGCAGAGCACGGCGCATTCTGACGGCGTCTGGCCGCCAAACTCGCACCGGTAAGGGTACGGCTGGGGGGCAGACACCAGCCCTAGTGGCTCCGGCTCGTAGTCCGAAAGATTTACGCCGCCCTGGGACCTGCCCATCCACGCGACGCCGCCAGTCGCGCCGTGGTACGAGCCCCGGCGAGAGATGATCTTGTACCTGCTGCCCTCCCCGCGCCGGGCGTGATACGCACGGGCCATCTTTATGGCAGTCTCGTTCGCTTCAGAGCCTCCGGCCACCAGCCAGGACCGCTCCAGGTCACCGGGCGTTAGCTGGCCTATTTTTTCGGCCAGCCGAATGGTCGGCGGTGCCGCAGTCTGCTCCGGGTAGTAGGCCAGTTCGGTCATCTGCTTGAGCACCGCCTCGGCAATTTCCGTGCGCCCATAGCCAACCGTGACCGATGCGTAGCCGCCGTTGACATCGAGCCACTGCCGCCCCTCGGTGTCGGTAATGGACAGGCCTTTCGCCTCGGCGACGATGATCGGTTCGCCCTCTTCTGCCATGTCGCGCCAGCCCTTCGCCTGCATCCACAGGTGGCGAAGAGCGGTGTCTTGCAGGTCTTTGGTGGTCGTCATGCCAGCTTCCCTATGCCCATCTCGCCCTCAAGTTCCCACAGTCCCAGGTCGACCGCATGGACAATCTCGTCAGCCTCGCCCTGGGTGAGGCTGATGGGAGGGCCAAAGTGGAGAATGTTCTCCCTGGCCCGGAAAATTAGTCCGTGCTTGCGGAATTTTTCCGTCAGGCGCTTGCCAATATTTTCCTCCGGAGCAAATGTTGCTTTGGTTGCCCGGTCCGAGACCAGCTCGACAGCGATGAACAGCCCGACCCCGCGCACGTCGCCCACCAGGGGGTGATCGACCGCCAGGCCTTCAAGTTGCGTTTTTAAATACCCACCAACTTCAGCCGCGTTCTCGACCATGCCTTCGGTCTCGATAATTTCAATGTTCTTCAGCGCCGCGGCCGCAGACACCGGGTGTCCGGAGTTGGTCAACGTGTGTTGCAGCGCATCGTCACCGCCCCCGAAGCGGTCGGCTATTTCGTCGCTCACTATCGTCGCTGCCATGGGCATGTAGGCGCTGACAATCCCTTTAGCCACCGTCATGATGTCGGGGACGACCCCGAAGTGCTCCATGCCGAACATGCGGCCGGTGCGACCGAAGCCGCTCACCACCTCGTCAATAATCATCACCACGCCGTAGCGGTCACATATCTCGCGCACTTTTGGCCAATACTCGGGCCCCGGCATAGGCGCGCCCTGGGGTATCGCGAGAGGCTCGCCTATGAACGCCGCAATGGTGTCGGCGCCGTAGTAGAGAATGGCGTCTTCGACAGCCTGGGCGCACAAAATGGCGCACTCGGACGCAGTCGTGCCCCCAAATTCACAGCGATACGGGTTCGGCTGGGGAACGTGGATCATGCCGGGGTACGCCGGACCAAAGTCCGACCGGGGAGCGGGTGGCCCGTCACCGGCCCATAAAACTCCAGCGGTCATACCGTGATACGACCCCTTGCGGCTAATGACCCGGTACCGACCCGCCTCGCCCCGGCGCTTTTGGTAAGCGCGGGCAATTTTTATCGCGGTCTCGTTCGCCTCGGACCCCCCGGAAACCGGGAAAACCCTGTTTAAGTCGCCGGGTGCAAGTTCGGCCAATTTCGCCGCCAGCCGTATGACGGGCTCGGCGGTCGTGCCAACAGGGCAAAAGTTGACCTTGAGCATCTGGTCGTACGCCGCCTGGGCAATCTCGGCCCTGCCGTAGCCGACGTTCACGCAGCTATACCCAGCGTTTACGTCAATCCACGAAGTGCCATCCGAGTCGGTGACTCGCACCCCGTCGCCGGAGACGATCATCGTAGGTCCGCCAGACTCGGCCATTTCGACCCAATCGCGGTTGTGCATCCACAAGTAGCGCAGGGACGCTTGCCTGAGTGCCTCGCTCTCGGTGACTGATACCAATTTGATACTCCTCTCCGGTTCCTGCCCGTCGTAGGCTGTGAAACTGAGACAAGCCTGGCTCAATTCGGGCTCAACAAGGGGGCCTGAAAGTGGGTTTAATGGCACCTGGAATGCCCGAGGGAAGTATACGGCCGTGCGGTCAGTGCAACAAGCGTTTTAGGCGCTTACGCCCGGTTGGAAGTGGCAGTCACCAGCTTTGACACCCCCCCTGCGCTGTAATATCATTTCGAATGGGAAAACGGCCCGTGGCAACGTAGCTCAGTGGCAGAGCGGGCGCTTCATAAGCGCTAGGTCACAGGTTCGAGCCCTGTCGTTGCCACCGTTGACCCGGAAGCACATTAACACCCTCCTGCCTGTATGGTTCCTGAATGGCACCTCGATAGTTCCTGGATGGAACCGGAACGGTTGGCCTGCCAGGGCGGTTAGCTCAGCGGTTAGAGCGCCTGTCTTACACACAGGAGGTCAGAGGTTCGAATCCCCTACCGCCCACCAGTAGGTCCGTTGACAGGTAGGCAAGGGGGTTTCTTAGAATGCCGAAGTGGCGAAATGGTAGACGCGCTGCGTTCAGGACGCAGTGCCTGAAAGGGCGTGTGGGTTCGACTCCCTCCTTCGGCACCATTGCCCATCCCGGTCCCCGGCAAATAGCGGGGGGCCACCAGTAGTAGCTTTGTTTTCACGCGCTTGTAGCTCAGTGGATAGAGCGCAGCCCTGCGGAGGCTGAGGCCGTGGGTTCGAGTCCCACCAAGCGCACTCCCCCCTTGTTCACATATGGTGCATTTCCCGGGCGATTAGCTCAGTGGTTAGAGCGCTTGCTTCACACGCAAGAGGTCGGAGGTTCGAATCCCCCATCGCCCACCATACGTAGACAGCGTTAGTGCGCCTTTGCGGCGCCTCCATTCCCACGGCCAATTGCAAGGCGATGAGGCCGTGATCCGAAGAGCCAAATAGAGCGAACGCGGGGAGCAAAAATGAAGGACCTGGAACGCGGCCGGGAAATAGCCGGTCGCATCGTCGAAAACGTTAGGCGGGTCATTGTCGGCAAGGACAATGCCATTGAGCTTGGCGTTATCGCCCTCATCTGCCAGGGTCACGTGCTCATCGAAGACGTGCCCGGTGTGGGCAAAACCATGCTGGCTCGCAGTCTGGCGCGCTCCACCGGGAGCACCTTCAAGCGCATCCAGTTCACACCAGATCTTTTGCCGAGTGATGTGACTGGCGTCTCTATTTTCAACCAGAAGACCTCGGAGTTCGAGTTCAAGCCCGGCCCGATCATCGCTCAGATCGTCCTAGCCGACGAGATAAATCGCGCAACTCCCAAAACACAGTCAGCGCTACTAGAAGCAATGGAAGAACGGCAGGTCACCGTCGAGGGTGTGACTCACCTGCTCCCGAGGCCGTTCACGGTCATGGCCACCCAAAACCCGGTGGAGTACGAGGGCACCTTTCCGCTGCCAGAAGCCCAACTCGACCGGTTCTTGCTCATGATCACTCTCGGTTATCCCACCACGGATGAGGAGCTGCGAATCGTCGGCTCTCAGCAGTCGGCACACCCCATTGACGCGCTCGATTCGGTGACGACGTCGGACGACATTGTCCTGATGCAGGACGCGACGCGTGAGATATTCGTCGACGACCTCGTACGCGAGTATTTAGTGGCGATTGTGCAGGCGACCCGCAGCGACGAAGAGGTCAGTCTGGGCTGCTCCCCTCGCGGCTCGATTGCGCTGTTCCGAGCGGGGCAGGCCCTGGCGATGATGAGAGGCCGGGACTTCGTCCTTCCCGATGACATTAAGGAGCTGGCTGAGCCCATTGTCAGCCATAGGATGATCGTCACCGCGGCGGCTCGCATGAGGGGGGCGAGGGGGGCCGACGTAGTCGCTCGTATTATCGACCGACTGCCCGTACCAGGCGCACAGGTCAAGGGCATCATCGGCCGATAGGCCTATAGATGAGGTTTTTCGTCCTCCGCAGGTCGTACCTAATAGGTTTCCTATTGGCCGCATCGCTCATCACCGGGATGGCCACCGGCCTGGGCCTTTTCTATCGGCTCGTCTACATTCTCGCGCTGGTTATAGTGCTCGGATACGCTTGGAACTGGCTCAGCCTCAGGTCCCTGACTGTAGTCGTCGATAGAAGGACCCGGCGGATAACGGTGGGCGACCCGGTGCGCGAGCACATCACCGTTAACAACACCTCCGCCCTGCCCAGGCCCGTCATTGAGGTGGAAGACCTCAGCGAACTGCCCGGCTTCACCACCGGGAATGCCATGAGCATGCTGCCAGGTGGCTCGATTACCTGGACGTCCTCGGGCACAGCGAGGCGGCGCGGCGTGTACACCATGGGACCGGTCGTGGCCCGGAACACCGACCCGTTCGGACTGTTCCGCCGGGAGTTGACGTTCCCCTACACCGACACGGTCGTTGTTTACCCCCGGGCCTACGACCTGCCGGGCTTCCGAGTGCCGTCCGCCAACCTCTCTGGCGATAGCTCCCTGAAACGCCGCACCCACGACCTGACGCCTCACGCCTCCAGCGTGCGGGAATACGCGCCGGGAGACGCCCTGAGCCGCGTCCACTGGAACAGCACGGCCAGGGTGGGCAAGCTAATGTCCAAAGAGTTCGACGAGGGCCACGCGTCCGACGTGTGGATAGCCGTAGACCTGCACAGGGACGTACAGGCTGGCCAACTGGAGGACAGCACCGACGAGTACGCCGTCAGCGTGGCCGCCTCGCTCGCAAAACGCTTTTTAACCGAGGGCATGCCCGTCGGCATGATCGTGTACGGCACGGAAAAGGTTCTGCTCGGGGCCGACACAGGTCCTGGCCAGATGGACCGCATACTTGAAAGCCTGGCACGCAGCGAATCGGAAGGGCTCGTCCCGATTGGCGACGCACTCTCCGAAGACGAGGCGCTGTGGAGCCACCACACGACGCTGGTGGTGGTGACTTCCTCTCCTCGCCCGGAATGGGTGGGGGCCCTGGAGCAGCTGGCGCGACGCCGGGTCAAGGTAGCGTCAGTGCTGGTGGACGGCCGCTCGTTCGGGGGCTTTTACGACTCGCTTCAATCGCTATCGAACCTTGAGTCTGCGGGCATACCGACCTACGTCGTTTCTTCTGGCGACGACATTTCGACCGCTCTGAGCCAGATGCACCGGGGCGCCGGGGTCGTGCAGCCGATAGGGCGTGTCGCCGATGCCGTTGGCGCGAAGGCGAGCACGAGACAGGGCGGTCATGGCCAGTAATCCAGCCGCCGCATCCGGGGCCGCCGTATCCAGGGCCGCGGCGTTCAGGCGAATTGTCACCCCGAGTGGCGAGCAGGGCGAGCCCGGACGAAAACCGACTCTCCTAGAAAACATCGTTGAGCTTCCGATGCGCTACAGCCCGCAGGAGGGCTGGGGCACCTTCGCTCTCCTTTGGGGACTGCTGCTCGTAGTCACCGTGACGTTGCAACAGGCGGACTGGACCGAGACGCCTGGGATGATTTTCATCGTCCTTCTCGCGTCTGCCGTCGGGCTGGGTTTGGCGAAGGTGAGGCTGCCGTGGCCGCTGCTCATTCTCGCCGGGCTGGCGCTGGGTTTCCTCATCGTCTACTGGCAGACGTCGAGACTGGTGGCCGACGAGTCGTTCATTGGCCAACTCCGCCAGACCGCAGTGCGCCTCGACGAGTGGTACGAGGCGGCCACCTCCGGGGGAATAAGCACCGACCTGATGCCGTTCACCATTGCCCTGCTTGGCGTTGCCTGGCTATTGGGGTTCCTCAGTGCCTGGTTCCTGTTCCGGCGAGCCAACGTGTGGCCGGCGATCCTGCTGAGCGGGCTGGCGCTGTTTACCCACATTAGCTTCCTGCCCAGCGAGCGGGTGGCTGCGTTCTTCGTGTTCGTAGCGCTGGTCATGCTGCTCATCGTGCGCATGGGTTCGGTGCAAAACCAGAACAGATGGAGAGTGTCGGGCACCCGGTTCTCCTCCGGCTCGGGCTGGGTCACCGTGGGGGCGGCCCTGGCGCTCTCTGCCCTCATACTGGCCGTTTCGGCCTCGCTGCCGCTCAACGTCTATGTTTCCCGCTCGGTCGCGACCATATGGACGCAGGTGCGGACCCCCGTAGCATCGCTGGAAGGAGGGTTCGCCCGGCTCGTAACTGGCATCGCCTCGAAAAAGAACATCCACGGGCGGCCGTTCGGGGACAACCTGCCGTTTCTCGGCGCGATAAATTTCAATGGCGACGTGGTCTTCACCGCCGACACCGAGTACCCGTCTTACTGGCTGTCACGGACCTACAGCGAGTACACGTCCCTGGGTTGGATCGCCGGGGAGACCCGGAGCCTCGACGTGGGCCCCGATACGGTGCTGCCAGCCCACAGCGACTCGCTCAAGCGCACGGCCGTGCCCCAGTCCCTGCGGCTGTACTTTAATAGCACCGCAATGTTGGCAGGAGGCGACCTGGAGTGGCTGAGCCGGAACGGGAGGTTGGACGTGCTCGCCCCCAAATCGTTCCAAATACGCGTCGCAGACCCCTCCGGGGACGCCGAATTCCCCGATGACATCCAGGCCCTGGCAAGAGACCTGAGAGCGGCCCTGAACTCGCCGGTCGTCAGCTTCGTGGAATCAAAGGTAGCGAGAATGCTGCCCGACGACCTGGTCGTCACAAAAATTGACTACAGCCAGCCGGGCGGCAGGCCCCAGGTGGACGGCCTGACCATTCAGCGCAAAGAGGCCATTGCCCCGGACGTGGTGTCGTTCGAGTTCGACCAGCAGCTATTAGAGAGCGAGTCCTATGACATGGTGTCGCTCGTGTCCACCGCATCGGACGACGACCTGAGACGGGCGAGCACGGACTACGGTTCTTCCATAACCGATCATTACCTTCAGCTACCGGGCGACCTGCCAGACAGGGTGGGGGAACTCGCGGCCCGGCTAACTCAGACGGCCGAAACCCCGTTGGACAAGGCCCGGGCCATCGAAGCGTACCTGCGCGGGCCGTCGTTCGTGTACTCGCAAGACATCGATGCGCCACCGTCCGGTGCCGACGGTGTGGACCATTTCCTGTTCGAGTCCCGCACCGGCTATTCAGACTACTTCGCTTCGTCGATGGCCGTGATGCTCAGGACGGTCGGCGTGCCCGCCCGCATGGCCGCCGGGTATGCTCCCGGTCAGTTCGACGCCCAGTCCGGGCTGAACGCGATTCGTGACTCGGACAGCCACGGCTGGGTGCAGGTGTACTTCCCTGACTTCGGATGGATCGACTTCGAGCCCACACCCGCCTGGCCCGATCCGTCTCGCCAGGTCGGCAGGCCCGCTACTTCGGGCGGCGATGGTGGGGCCATCGCCGTCGAAACCCCGGCACCGACCCAGCCGGAGGGCTTCCAGTTTCCTGCCCAGCTAGGACTGACCGGGCTTGGCCTGGAAGGCGGGTTCGAAGGAGGGCCCGAGAGCTTCGATATTTTGAAGCTGGTTGTGGTTCCAATAGTCGCCGTTATCGCGGCGTTGCTGGCGGCCGTCGCCGTATTACAGGTTTTGTGGAACTTTGGCGTAAGAGGCCTGGTGCCCGAGGCCCAAATCTACGCCAAGATGAGCCGACTCGGTGCCATCGCAGGGCTCGGCAGACAGAGCAACCAGACGCCGACGGAGTACGCCCACGCCCTGGCACTGGCGCTGCCCGCAGTCTCAGGCCATTCGAGGCTGGTGGCGACGCGCTACTCGGCCGTCCGCTACGGCGCTCAGGCGAGCCCTCCCAAACAAGGGGAACAGGGGCAACAAGGCGAGGCCCTGGCAGCCGCCTGGGAGACCATACGCAGGGCGCTGGTGGGCAAAACCCTACGCAGACTCGTGCCCGGCCGATGAGATGAGTCTGGCAATGAAGCGCAGGGGGCGAACAAAGCTGTACTACGACATTTTCGAAACCCGGGCGGGCTGGGTCGGTGCGATAGCGTCGGACGTTGGGGTGAGAAAAGCGACCATCCCTCAGCCGTCACCGGCCGACTGCGCCGACGAACTGGGGCCGGATCTCGACGCCGCCGATCACGAGCCCGACATGCTCGCAGGTTTCAGGGACGGCCTCCAGGGTTATTTTCAGGGAGAGGCCGTCGACTTTTCGGCCATACCCACCGACTTCGCCGATGCGCCACCGTTCATGCGGGCTGCATGGCAGGCGTGCCGGTCCATACCCAGAGGTGAGACACGAACCTACAAATGGTTAGCCGGGATGGCCGGGAGCCCAAATGCTCCCCGGGCAGCGGGCCAGGCGATGGCGCGCAACCGGGTGCCGTTCCTCGTGCCCTGTCACAGGGTCGTTGCGAGTGGTGGTGGCCTGGGCGGCTATGGCAGCGGCAAAGCGGCCCTGGCTCTGAAGCAGTGGCTCATCGACGAAGAGGCCTCGGAACCGGGAGGCGGCAAGGGCCCTCCCCCGCCCCACTGGTGGCGGTCCTAGCAATAGCTCTAACTGCGGCCTTTGCGGTCGCCTGCGGCTCGGCCTCCCCTGGGAACGAGGCGTCCCCTTCGCCGGAACAGACAGACGCCGACGCTCTACCTGAGACAACTCTCCTGACCCAATTGGCCGATTTGGCCGACCTGGCCGTTGCCAGGGTGGGTCATACCGCGACCGTACTCGCCGACGGGCGCGTGGTGGTTATCGGAGGGGTCAACCTGGAAATAGGCGTGGTCGCTTCCGTCAAACTTTACGATCCCACTTCCGGGGCCTGGAGCCCAGCCGACGACAGCTCAATCATGCGTGTGGGCCACACCGCCACGCTGCTTCCCGACGGGCGCGTACTGGTGTTGGGCGGCGTCGGTTCCGACGGCGGCACACCGGTCACAGAGGCCGAGTTTTTTGACCCCGCCACCGGCAAATGGCTCAGCGCCGGCATCGTACTCACCCCACGGTCTGGGCACACAGCTACTTTACTCAGAGACGGGCGGGTGCTGGTGGTCGGCGAAAACGATCTGTACGAGCCGAACGCGGAACTGTTCGACCCGGAGACCGGCGAGTGGCTC
>Ga0114999_10010064_pt1 | contig 10272 bp, 6 predicted proteins | sample ArcticOcean_MG_C_3_FD_89820 | JGI IMG/M metagenome (GOLD analysis project Ga0114999, IMG submission 89820) | Marine microbial communities from western Arctic Ocean - ArcticOcean_MG_CB8_126 | ecosystem: Environmental > Aquatic > Marine > Oceanic | place: Arctic Ocean: Canada Basin | collected... | reverse complement strand
CAAACAACTCCAGCTTCTTTATTGGCCTTCGTTCCGGTGACCAGGTCCTCTTCAAAAAAATCGTAGCTTCTACTGAACTGGATGATTCCAAAAAGGGTGTTGGCGTTCAGACTTTCGATTAATCTGCTAGCTTCTTGTTGCAATTGTCGCATCGAAACACCGCTTTTCTTAGCCTTGGTCACTACGGATTGTGAGATATCAAATGCTATGACGATCCGAGTCGCCTGGTCTTCGATTCCGAAAAAATGACTTTTGAAGATTCTGTAACCAGGCCTTGAAGTGATCCCATCAAACCCGCATCTCCAAGCAAAGCAGCAGCATCGTTTAGAGGATTCACAGGATTATCGAAGGGATTGAACTCTTGAGTTGGCAATGACGGAATAGACGGAAGATCCGCATTCAACAACGATTCAGTGGTTAAACGATCTAAAAGAGCCGGCTTGCTCGCGACCTGCTGAAATTCGGAAAGAGCGATTGAGTGCTCCAATTCGCGTTGAGGAAGATAAATGGACTTCTTAGCTACAAACTCCGGATCGTTTTTTATTTTTGGAATAACAACCACAATGGAAACCGCAACAAGCAAGAGCCCAATCTGAATAATCAGGGCCCAAACTAATGGTCCGATCTTAAACGTTGGACGCACTTGTTTGGTGTACCTGTCCATTGATTTTGTCGCAGGAGAACCCATGAATTTATAGCCTGATCTATCCTAACAAAAACTCAACGTAAGAGTAATAATATTGGTGTCTCCAAAAAAATCGAAATTCTGGAAGAATCCCCCTTGACTAGAAATTATTTCGTGATCATACGTTTCAATCTTTCAATTCCAAGGGGTAGTAGCTCAGTTGGTTAGAGCGCCGGCCTGTCACGCCGGAGGCCGCGAGTTCGAGTCTCGTCTATCCCGCCACTTTTTAAAACCGCTTACCTAAGCGGTTTTTTTGTAAATTGATCAGTAAAGATCAAGTCGCGCCCTATATTTATTACGTTGAAACGAGGATCAGCTTACTTAGGTTTTCTTTGTCCCGAACTAATTCCTGCGATAAACCCATGCGGCCAAATATTAATGCGAGGAAAATATTGCCGCTATCATTGCCAAGTGAGAATCCAATATTGGGATACGGTCGTAGTAATTAATTGCCAAATTGATGCTTTCTAGAAAGACATGGTTCGGGTTGGTTATAGTTTTATTCTTAACCGGCTTGTTCATCAGCCGAGATAAACTGCATACCCCTTCCGATGAAGAAGAGTTGCCTACGACCATGGTGCAAGACCCCAAGCGTAAAAATGCAGAGGCGGTTGTTTATTTATTTGGCGATGAAAGCCGTCCGATTGAACAGAGCCCCTATCAAAATGTAACGGTCTCTAGTCTCACCGACGCTATTAGCAATCATGAGGCATGGACAGAATCTTATCAAGTGTCCAACACGTGGACCGTTCAGTTAAACAAACCGACTCCTAAGGAAGAACTTCTATCTCAATTAGAGGCAGAGACAATTGAACCAGTAGCAGGCTTTTCCAATGTGTTCGTCATTCAGGTCCCAGGTTCAGATCAATTGTCACGAGCGAGTGAAATTGAAAGGATACTTGAAAATCACTCTAGTGTCCGGTGGTTCGAACAAGAAATATTGGAAACCTTCGCGCTTCGATATGATGAATCACCGCCTCCGTTTTCTGATCCAACTCTGAAGGACCAATGGCATTTAAAGAATGTAGGCGATCGAAGAAATGTAGCTGGGGAAGATTCTAATATTTATCCGGCTTGGAATTATGGTGTGTCAGGAGCAGGGGTATTTATCGCCATTGTAGATAGCGGAACTGAAGGAACCCACCCTGACTTGGCTCCCAACTACAGAAGCGACCTTGATTTTGACTACATTGACAATGACCCTTCCCCAACTCCAGAAGATGGAAGCGAAACCCATGGTACGGCCGTAGCAGGAGTTGCGGCCGCGGCACCAAACGAAAGCTGCGGAGTTGGGTCGGCTTTTAATGCTGAGCTTTTAGGTATTCGACTTATCGATGAAAACAGCGGCGTTTCGTCAAGCAGACAAGCGTCCGCTGTTGCCCACAGATCTGATCTGGTTGATATTTACAATAATAGCTGGGGACCCGATACCGATGGTGGAGCACGAATGGCTGGACCGGGAAACCTTTCAATCTCAGCAATTAAGAATGCTGTAGAAAATGGTCGTGGAGGCCTTGGATCTATTTACGTTTGGGCTGCAGGCAATGGTAGGGCGATTGGTAGTAATGTAAACTACGACGGTTGGGCGGCCAATCGCTATTCGATCGCAGTTGGAGCTGTCGGAGATCAAGGAAAACTTTCAAGCTACAGTGAACCCGGTGCATCCATGCTAGTGTGTGCCCAAAGCAGCGGAAATACATCTGGCATTCGGACGACCGACCTTCAGGGGGCACGCGGAACAGATCCAGGAGATTGTCGTATCGAATTTGGAGGCACTTCTTCTGCTTCCCCATTGGTTGCAGGAATCGTTGCCCTGATGCTCGAAGCAAATCCTAATCTTGGGTGGCGCGATGTTCAGCATATTTTGGCGAAAACAGCAGTAAAGGTAGCGACTACGGACGCGGATTGGATTCGAAATGGCGCCGGATATTGGGTAAACCACAACTTCGGTTTCGGTCGTGTAGACGCTGCAGCGGCGGTTAGGATTTCTCAAGACTGGTTCCCGGTGGGCGAGGAGCTAACTATTTCGTCGAATGTCTTAACACTAAACCAAGTCATACCAGATAACTCGAGCACAGGAATCCAGGTGGTGCATGAAGAAAGCAGCGATATAAAGATCGAGCATGTGAGCGTTACCCTAGATATAGATGCTGCAGTAAATGATACTGCTGATTGGGGAGATCTTCTCATCAAACTCACCTCCCCAGCGGGAACGGAAAGTATCCTGGCAGAACCACACACCGATCCTCAGAAAACGTATCCGAATTGGACGTACTGGTCCGTCCGCCACTTAGATGAAACCAGCCAAGGAACCTGGACCTTAATAATTGAAGATCGACGTTCAGGAGAAAGTCACCTGGCAAAATCTTGGGAACTGGAAATCTTCGGAACCGCAATTCACGAGGATCAAAACCAACTACCGGTTGCTGAAACAGATGATTTTGTGGTTTCTGAATCAACTACCTATTTGGACGTGCTGGCCAATGATTCCGATTTAGATGGCGACCCACTCGAAGTAATATCCATCTACCGTTCTGCATACAGCCAGGCTACCCTACTTCCATCCGGTTTAATCGAATACACTCCCGGACAAGTAGTGGGTGGTAACGACCGGTTTGGATACACCATGCACGATGGTCGAGGTGGAATCAAAACAGCAGAAGTTGAGATTACAATCCCAAGACCGTTTGCCAATGAGGACAGTGTAGGCACGCAAATAAATAAGCCTATCAGCATACCTGTGTTAGCTAACGACATCGACTACAATGACGGCATTTTGCGCATCAAATCGTTTTCCCAAGCACAAGATGGAATAGTATCCTCTGAAGAATTACTCGGCCTAACCTATACTCCGAATGAAAACTTTATTGGGGTAGATCGATTTAACTATGTTGTAACCGACGATGAAGATGGCGAAGCAACAGGAGAAGTAACTATTTATGTAACTGCCGGAGATGATTTCGCTCTTCTGTTTGATGGAGATGATGATCAGCTGATTGTCCAAGGTTCCACGAATGACTCTTTGAATACCTCATTCAGCATCGAGGCGTGGATACGACCAACCGGTTGGGGAGAAGCAGAATTCGGATTTGCGCGGATCCTAGATAAAGATAAAATTGTGTATTACCTCCATGGAACTGGAAATCCGAACTACAATGAAAACAGCATGCTCATCTTGTTGGACCACAGCAATGGCGCTCAATCTATTCATAACACTCCAGCAAATTCCATTCGCTTGAATCAATGGCAGCACGTGGCAGCTACCTACGACAATATATCCAGAGTAAATTTGTTCATTAACGGGATTCAACAGACACTCACTTCCGCGGGAGGCATTCCTGTAGGTCCGGTAGCGGTCAGTTCTCAATCGATAATCGTCGGTGAGTCAGCCAATCAATTAAGAGCATTTGAAGGAGCGATTGACGAATTCCGTATTTGGAATCGCACAAAAACCGCCTCCGAAATCTTTGCAAATAAGGATCAAACACTTACAGGAGAGGAACCGGGGCTTATCACCTATTATCCAATGGATGAAGGCATAGGCGGACAGTTAAATGATAAAGGCTCGCCTTCTAATATCGGTGCGATTTCTGAGGCAAAATGGATTAAAGGAATCATTGGTGAAAACAGCGCCCCGACTTCCGTCATAGATGAGGTTGAGAGTATCATTAACCAAAAGATTATCATTCCGGTAACCCATAACGACTCAGACTCTGATGGAGATGAAATAACCATTTCGAAAATAATAAATGTAAGCAGCGGATCTGCTTCAATACAGGGGGGATCTATTACCTATCAACCTGAGGTCGATTTTACCGGAATTGTTCGCATAGAATATCAAATCGATGATGGATACAATGGCACTAGTTTTTCCAGCCTGATCCTGGTTATCGGGGAAGGCCTATATTACACAGTCTGGGAAGCTGAAAACTTTGCAGGAAATCTGGGAGCAGCGGACGAGGACTCGGATTTTGATAATTTATCAAACTTCAAAGAATATGCTTTTGGTACCGATCCCCTTTCGGGATTGATGGATCCAACTCTATGGAAAATTGAATACAATAAGGAGTTAGGAACCACGAGATTTACCTATACTCTGCTCGTCGGAAGTATTGATGTTAATTACAAATTACAAATATCGACTGAATTAATGAATTGGAGAATCCCTCAGGAAAACCTCGATTATCAACTCTTATCCTCAGAGAACCTGATTCTTAACACGGAAACAAGAGTCATTGAGTTTCAGCCCACAAACGGACAACGGATATTTATAAGGATGGAAGCGATCTCTTTGATTGGGGCTCAATAAAGACTGTGACACTCTAGGAACGTCACAATTATGTGCTTGTGCCATGCTGTCCCATTAATCGCGTAAAAACACTTACTTAAAAAAGCTTAAACGACTAGAAACGAACAACTTGTGAAGATGGTATCAATCCTGCAATCGTCTCGCTCATATGAGCAAAATTTTGGGAATAGATTTAGGTACTACCAATTCATGTATGGCTGTTTTGGAAGGCGGCGAGCCAGTCGTTATTCCGAATGCTGAAGGTGCGAGAACCACACCTTCCGTCGTAGCTTTTACAAAGAACGGTGAAAGATTGGTAGGCCAATCCGCTAAACGCCAAGCAGTCACCAATCCGCAAAATACTATATTTTCGGCGAAGAGACTTATTGGTCGCAAATTCACTGAGATCACTGAGGAATCAGCGGGACTTCCCTATGAAGTGGTTGAAGGAAAGAACTCTGACGCTTACATCAAAGCCAATTCAAATGGTAAAGATGAGACATTTGCTCCTGAGCAGATTTCAGCTTTCATCCTACAAAAACTCAAGGCCGACGCAGAATCTTATCTTGGAGAACCTGTAACCAAAGCGGTTATCACGGTGCCTGCATACTTCAATGATTCACAACGCCAAGCAACGAAAGACGCAGGAACGATCGCTGGACTCGAAGTGCTACGTATCATCAATGAACCCACAGCTGCTGCTCTGGCCTACGGACTTGATAAAAAGAACGAATCCAAAATCGCGGTTTACGATTTGGGCGGTGGTACATTTGACGTTTCTATTTTGGAAATTGGTGATGGCGTATTCGAGGTTAAAGCCACCAACGGAGATACTCACCTAGGTGGAGACAATTGGGATACCAACATCATTGATTGGATGATCGATGAATTTAAGAATGATAACGGTATCGATCTACGCAATGACCCAATGGCGTTACAACGCCTCAAGGAAGAAGCTGAAAAAGCAAAGATCGCACTTTCTTCAGCACAGTCTACCGATATCAATCTTCCATTTATTACGGCAGATGCATCAGGCCCGAAACATTTGAATGTGCAACTGACACGGCCAAAGTTCGAGCAACTGACCGACCATCTTTTTCAAAGAACTATCGGTCCGTTTAACAAATGTTTGGATGACTCGGGTTTGAACCAATCGGAGATCGATGACCTTGTTTTAGTAGGAGGTATGACTCGCGCACCAAAGGTGACTGAAATCGCCCATGGGCTAGCTGGTAAAGACCCTCACAAAGGGGTAAATCCCGATGAAGTTGTTGCGATTGGTGCGGCTATTCAGGGCGCTGTTTTGGCAGGGGACATGAAGGATGTGCTTCTACTCGATGTCACTCCGCTTACTCTGGGTATCGAAACGGCTGGAGCTGTTAGTACGGCGATGATCGAGAGAAATACGACCATCCCTGCTAAAAAGACCCAGACATTTTCAACATACTCCGACAATCAAACTGCGGTTGACATCAAGATTCTGCAGGGTGAGCGCCCCATGGCAAACGACAACAAGCTTATCGGAAATTTTCGTCTCGACGGGATTCCATCAGCACCCCGTGGCATGCCTCAGATTGAAGTTACTTTCGACATTGATGCGAACGGAATTCTGCATGTTTCTGCTAAGGATAAAGGAAGTGGAAAAGACCAGAAGGTCACCATTACCAACTCTTCAGGGTTGTCTGCAGATGAAATCGAAAACATGAAGCAGGAAGCTGAATTGAATGCCGAAGCCGACAAGAAGATAAAGGAAGCTGTGGAAGTCAAAAACGGACTCGATAACCTTATCTACCAAACTGAAAAGCAAATCAGCGAGGCTGGTGACAAACTTCCAGCTGATAAAAAGGCGGAAATTGATTCAGTTCTAGCCAACGGCAAAAAAGCACTTGAGACCGATAATTTAGACGAGATGAAAGCCGCCACGGAGAAAATACAAAGCGTTTTCGCTACCATGGCGCAAGATCTCTATAGTCAACCTGAAGCTGAAGGTGAAGTACCACCTTCCGAAGACCCGCAAGCTGAGGCTGCCTCAAGTAAACCTGCTGATGATGATGTCGTAGATGCAGACTTTGAAGTAGTTGACGAAGATAAAAAATAGTCGCCGATCTCGAGCATATTTTAAAAAGCGCTTCTCTAACCGGAAGCGCTTTTTTGTAGCCGATCCGGGCTAGGATTGAAAAAAATCGTGAAATACTAGGTACCTGGTCTAGTATACCATGAAGAGAAGGTGATATTTTGCTTTCTTTAGAAGGTCGGTTCCTATCAAATCGAATCAGACTTAATTCGATGTTCATCCCAACGGCGGTGGATTCACGTAGTGGACCCATCAATCGATTAAGACTTTCAAAAAATCATGGAGATACCGCATACCAATCTCGAAAATTCAACAATCACTCGTGATGAGATAAATCTTTTGCCTTTGATCAAATTCCAAGGACCTATCCATGTAATTGACAACAAGAAGCAAATCGAACCTGCCATAGAGCGTCTAATGAAAGAACCTGTTCTTGGCTTCGATACCGAGACAAAACCTTCCTTTAAAAAAGGAGTTAGCCACTCACCCGCTCTGATTCAATTTTCAACGGAACATGAAGCATGGCTATTTAGGATCCATCACAAAGGCATTCATCCTCACATTCTCAAAGTACTTCAAGATGAGCACACGCTTAAAGTCGGCGTGGCTCTCCATGATGATATAAAGCATCTTCAAAAAGTTCGGAAATTCAAAGCTGCTGGTTTTGTGGATGTTGCTTCGCTGGCAAACGATGCGGGAATCCTTAAGCGAGGATTGCGCAATATGACGGGTATTCTCCTTGGAGGACGACTATCAAAATCTGCTCAGCTAACCAATTGGGCTCAGGCTACATTAAACGAAAATCAACTAGCTTACGCGGCAACCGATGCTTGGGTGAGCCTAAAACTGTACCATAAATTCGACGAGCTTGGATTGTTGTCTCAAGTATAGATAAACTAAGAGGCTGCGAAAGTTGTTTACGGAAAGTGTGTTTCGTAGTTTTTTACCACTATATATTTATGAAAACAAATGTCTTACTTCTTGGCCCTGGCCCTTGTAATCCAAGCCCTGCCGTGTTGAAATCTCTGGGGGCTCCCACCTTAGGTCATATGGACGGCGAGTTCCTTGAATTGGTTGAAGAAACCAAAACCAATTTGAGATCGGTCTTTCGAACCGCAAACAATGTAACATTCCCGATATCAGGAACAGGCAGTTCCGGAATGGAATTTCACTTGGTCAACTTCATTGAGGCCGGCGACAAAGTAGTTGTAGGCGTGAATGGCGTATTTGGTGGTCGGATCGCAAATTTGGCACGCCGTTTAGGTGCCAATGTTGTTGAGGTAACCCAAGATTGGGGTCGCGCTATCAATAACGATGAGTTTATCGAAGTGATTAACCGGGAAAAGCCAAAGATTGCGGCAATCGTAAATGCGGAAACATCAACCGGTGTTTATCAACCGATGACAGGCCTCGGCAATGCAGTGCATGCAGTAGGTGGATTGCTCATGATCGATTGCGTTACCTCGCTAGCTGGAATGCCGGTAGAAATTGATAAATGGGGAGTCGATTTGGCCTTCTCAGGAACGCAAAAATGCTTATCCGTTCCTCCTGGATTATCACCGGTTACCTTGTCAGAAAGAGCAATAGAAGTTTTTAGGGAAAGAAAAACTCCAGTGCCAAGCTTCTACTTGGATCTTGAACAATTACTCATGTACATGGATGGATCCGGTGGTAGAAGTTACCATCATACTCCGCCAGTGAATATGATTTATGGCCTCCACACATCCTTGATAGAAATTTTAGAAGAAGGCCTGGAAACTCGTTGGAGTCGGCATGCAGACGCAGCTAATTACCTTATCCAGGAAATGACCCCATTCGGGTTTACTCCTTTCGTCCCGGAAGGAGAACGCTTACACCCACTTACTACCCTTTCATTCCCGGACGGATTTAAGGATGCCGAAATGCGCAACAAAGTTCGTAGCGATCATAATATCGAAGTTGGAGCTGGTCTCGGCCCGATGGCGGGGAAAATTTGGAGAATCGGCCTAATGGGGAATAATGCAGCTCATTCCAGTGTCGACCAATTAGTAGAATCGTTGAAAAAGACACTGAGTTAATTTCGAGGGCTCAATAAATGAAACTTTCCAGGAGTTATGAGGTTTAAGTGTAGGAAGCTCTCAACGCTCTATTGAAAAATGAAATTCTCTCAATTGATAATGATACCCGTTTTAGTCCTCCTTTTGGCGGGCTGTAATTCAACGGAATATCGTGTCAAAAAACAACCTGAGAGATTCGCTGCCCTAACACTCGAAGAGCAATCAGCAGTACAGAATAAAACTCTGGATATAGGACATTCGGCCGAAGTTGTTTACTTCATAATGGGAGATCCTGATCGTAAACAACGCCAAATCAAGGACGGCCTTAACAAGGAAATTTGGATTTACACACGTATCTTTACAGAGATGGAAGGAATCCATTTAGCAGGTTACGAACGCCGGGTGTATTACGATTCCAAATATAAAGTTTTTCGTTCGTATTACGTTCCTCGGTACGTTCACGAATATTCCGAGCACCAGGAAGTCGTATCTGAAATCGAGTTTGAAGATGGTGTAGTTTCAGCCATCACAGAAGTCGAATCGTAGTATATTTCTTAGCCGGACTCCTAAGTCTATTCGAAGGGACTTTGTGGACCTAAAAGGCATTTGACTTTGCCTACCCCGTTCTTGATCTTCCCTACTCATTTTTGCTGCTCTTGTAGTTCAATGGATAGAATGTGGGCCTCCGAAGCCTGAGATCTGGGTTCAACTCCCGGCGGGAGCGCCATAAATAGACATAAGTTGTTGTTATTCAACGTCTTAATTTGTGGCCATTTTATTTAATACAGAATGCATAAAGAACGAGTTTTATTAAACGGCCTTCTTCTTTAATTTCAGGACAACTTTTTCGCAGCCTCCGATCATTTCGATAATCCTGTCCAACCGATACTCAAAATTAGAGTCCGTCTTGCTTGATTCCGCTGGTTGTGGATGTCGCTTTGGGTCTTCCATTTTATCTCTTTCTAAAAAGACCCTGCCCCGGTTCGGGTAGTAACCGGCTAGGGCGGAGCCTCTAAGCCAACGCGTGAGAGTTGGAGGTGGCGGAAGTCGAATTCAGTGTTTGGATATAGTGGTCGAGATTACGAAAACCGGGCCACTTGAAAAGTTAGTCTGGGCACCTATAAAGGACCCAGACAATGAAAGCAAAACGATACACAACAGAACAGAAGAGGCTACTGAACAAGGCTCT
>Ga0114999_10010063_pt1 | contig 10273 bp, 12 predicted proteins | sample ArcticOcean_MG_C_3_FD_89820 | JGI IMG/M metagenome (GOLD analysis project Ga0114999, IMG submission 89820) | Marine microbial communities from western Arctic Ocean - ArcticOcean_MG_CB8_126 | ecosystem: Environmental > Aquatic > Marine > Oceanic | place: Arctic Ocean: Canada Basin | collected... | reverse complement strand
ATGAATTCTTCATCACCAGAAACAGCACATACTCCTGTGGCGTGCGGCGTATCACTAGCAGTATCGAAGAGAATATTTTTTACTGTGACATTAGATCGAATCGTAAGATTCAGTCTATGTCGTGAGAGTCCCAAATATCCGATTGACGTTGACCAACGAATACCACCAGGGTTATTCAATGGTATTGGTCCAACACCAATAGTATCCGGAGCATTCGCATCTTCACAAAACGGAAATCCTGCATCAAGACATGCATCAACAAATGCGCGTGACCCTGCCTGCCATTCCTCTTCAGGGAATCGATGACAAATGATAGGACCTGTCGATCCATGAAAATCCCCAGGATTGTCTTCATACGTCACGTCAGTTTCGATTTTATTAAAATAAGGTAGTAACTGTTCAAAATCCCAAAGATCATTACCCCACTCAGACCAATTATCGTAATCTGCAGGAAGTCCCCTTAAGAAAATTTGTCCATTAATAGCACTCGAACCACCTGTAATTTTTCCTCGTGGTACATCAATCTCCGAAACATCAGTGGCCCGTGCACGGTACTGCCAGTTGTAATCACTTGTCCAAATACTTTTGGTTGATGCATAACCATATTTCACTTCTTCTGGAAGACTCTCGATATTTTCATGATCAGGGCCTGCCTCCAGTAATAAAACTGATTTGTTCGGATCCTCAGAAAGTCTTGTAGCAAGAATTGCGCCAGCTGAACCAGCTCCGATAATTATATGATCGTACCGCATATGCACCTCATTCCCAGATTTATCCTACCGATAAACGTCTTGCCGCATCACCATCCCATTCAATACCAAGTCCAGGAGCTGTTGGTAATGGAATAGTCCCATTTTCTACTCTCTCCGTCCCATTAACAAGTTCATCTCTCCATGGAACACCAGCATAGCCATATTCCAAAGACAAGAAATTATTGCTGACAGCACTGAGATGAACCGAACTGGCTGTAGCAATTGGTCCTGACATATTATGAGGAGCAACTTCAACATCATAAACTGATGCAATGGCATCTATTTCTCTAAATGCAGAAATTCCACCAACCCATTTCACATCAGGCATCACGACATCTAACGCACGATGTTCAAAGAGCTCTCGAAAAGAGATGCGCTTTGATAACTGTTCACCGCCTGCGAGTCGTGGCTGTATAAGCCTACGTAAAGCACTTAACTCTGCATGATCATCTTCTTTAAAAGGCTCTTCAATCCAAAAAAGATCATAGGGTAAAAGTCTGTGTGCCATTTCCTTTGCATCTGCAGGAGTAACAGCCCAGGCCCAATCAGTATGTAATTTGATGTCGGAGCCTATTGCTTCGCGTACTGCTCGTATACGAGATTCCGCAAGATCCCGTTCTTCATTGGTAAGTGCAACACCTCGACCAAAAGCTACCTCGGCTGGTTGAGGGAATGGATAGATCTTTACAGCTTGAAATCCATCAGCAATAGCACGAGCTGCTGCTTCGGCAAGATCGGATGGAGATCGACTTTGAGTGGCCTGACTGAGATTTGCATAGAGAGGAATATTTTCGCGAACCGCACCTCCCAGCAATATATAGACAGGCTGGTCTAATGCTTTTCCTGTTAAGTCCCATAGTGCTTGCTCAATACCACTTACTGCAGCATACCGTATCCGATTTGCAAAGGAATTATTAAGCCAATACTGCCGAGCTTCATGCATAAGGCCAACGGGATTTTTTCCAACGAAATAAGATTTCATCTCCTCAATAGCAACAGCAACACCGGCGTCTAATCGACTTTGACTACACTCACCTATACCAATAAGACCTTCATCAGTATGAATTTCGACAAACATCCATGTTCTTCTGCTAGACGAAGGATTGGCAAGAAATTCATTCGCTGCATCAACGACGACCGTTTGCAAATCTATAATCTGCACAATAACTCCAAACACTATAATTTTTTGTCATCAACGTAATTTATACATCACTCTGTTTTTTTGCCATCAGAAGTATAAAATTCACATGGAATATTCCAGCAAAAACATTTAAGCTTCAGAACAAGCAAAATAAATCGGAGTAAAACATGATGAACTGGAATAGTGCTCTTGCACTCAGTACTGCATTAAGAGATGGAACTTTTTCCGCTGTCGATGTAATGAATGAAACATACGATCGAATTGAAAAACATAACCCGCAACTCAATGCAATCGTCAATTTATTACCGAGAGATGAAGCACTGAAACTTGCCCATGACGCTGACCAGATCGAACCTAGTGAACGTGGAGATTTACATGGCATACCCATGGCAGTCAAAGATCTGAACGATGTCGCAGGTTTTCCTACAACAGCAGGATATATCCCCTACAAAGATCGAATAATAGAAGAAGATGGTCCAATGGCTGCTCGTTTACGTCAGGCAGGAGCACTCTTTATCGGTAAAACAAATACTCCAGAATTAGGACTAGGTTCACAAACGTACAATAGCGTCTTCGGAACAACTCTAAATCCATATGACCAAACACGAACACCTGGGGGCAGTAGTGGTGGTGCTGCTGTTGCAATAGCTACAGAAATGTTAGCAATCGCAGACGGCAGCGATATGGGAGGATCGCTTCGCAACCCAGCATCATTTTGTAATATCGTAGGTATGAGACCCTCTATTGGGAGGGTACCTTCTGGAGGTCATTCAACATGGTTCGGCAGAATGTCCACAGCTGGACCAATGGCACGAACTGTTAAAGATGCAACATATCTACTCTCAGTCCAAGCAGGGCCACATTTATCTGATCCATTGACTCTTCCAGAGTCAGGAATCATCTTCAAAGATCTTCTTCCACAGATAGAACGAGAACCTTCATCTCGTTACCGCATTGCTTATAGCCCAAATTTACATGGATTACCAATTGCTTCTGAAGTAGGCGAAGTTATTGCACAAGCTCCAGCAATATTTGAAGATTTTGGATGGGAAATCACTGAAACATCACCAGATCTGTCAAGGGCCATGGAAGTGTTTCAGATACAACGGGCAGCTGGGTTAGCAAATTTAGGAAGAACTCTTGATAGTAAATACACAGACTGGAGGACACATACTAAAGATACAGCTTTATGGAATATAGAGGAGGGAATGAAATTAAGTTCCCAAGAAATTCTCGAATCGGAGCAACTCCGTGCAGAGATTTATGCTAACGTTGCCGCTTTTTTTGAAACTTATGATGCACTTATTCTACCTGCAGCTCAGGTTGCACCTTTCGATATTGAGACACAGTGGATTGAAGAGATTGAAGGAGTGAAATTTCCTACATACCTTGATTGGATGACAGTGTGTTGTGCCATTTCCATCACAAGTTTACCGACCATTTCTGTACCAGGGGGCTTTACCACTTCTGGACTACCAGTCGGTTTACAAATTGTAGGGAAGCCAAAAGGTGACATTGAATTACTAAAGATTGCGTATGCTTTTGAACAAGCGACAATGCATCACCTAAGAAAACCAAGCTAAATTGAAGACACTGCCAAAACCGTAAGACCTGTGACAACCATCAAGGTGGCAATGAACTTTTGCACTAACACTTTTTGACCTAATTGTTCTGTCGCTAGCCATGGAGTTTTTGCAGCCACAAGTACGCTCATAAAGAATACAATTAAAGGTGATGCGCTCACTACAGCGCTCGCTAACGAGACAGGTCCCTTTGCTATCGCATACGTTAAGAGAGCAGATGCTGAGACAGCTGCACTTACATCAATTGTGAGCGCGAATGAAGCATATGGTTTTTTCATAAAATGATATATTTCAGCAACATATGATTTGCGTAGATACAAAAGCATCAAAACAATTGCCATACCAAAATATCGAAAAACCAATGCGTGCCAAAACGATAAATCATCCGTTACTGTTTTTAGTAGAATTTGTGAAATCGACACTAATACAATTGCAACAACTAAATAAAGTGTGACTTCACTAAATTTCACTCGCTTATTATCTGTAAATTTCAATGCAGAAAGCACAGCGCCACCTATTGCCAACATCACAGCAAAAAATTCATACTGTGAAAGGTTTTCATCCAAAAAAACAACAGCCAGCAATACAACAAGCAGAGGATAAGATTGAAAAATAGGTGCTGCCCTAGAAATTTCTTCACGGGCAATTGCAGTAATGATCAGAGGTGCTGCTAGTCCCCACATTATTCCCATCAACAAACCACGAATATAAATATCCAAATCAATATCAAACGGAAATGGTGAAACAATACAAATAGCAACGCACACTACAAGACATTGCAATCCAATAAACAACAAAAAAGAACGAACTCCCAATCCGAGAGTGTTCATTATTACTTTGTCAGTGATACTTACTATTGCAAAGCAGTGAGCTGCAATCAAAGATGCAAGAATCCAGTGGATAGTTAACCCCTAATTACAATCTAGCCAGAAGTTGGGCCAAGATATTCGGTAACTATCTTGGCATCGATCAATCGAGAAATTTCCTCATCGGATTTTCCAAGTTGAGTAAGGACCTGACGAGTATAACTACCCAATGACGTAGCTGCATGTTGAATTCTTGTAGGAGTATCCGACAAATCAACTAGTGGAGCCACTACCCATTGAGGACCTGTCACAGGATGTACTAACTCAACCATGTGATCTGCTTCTTTTACTATTGGATCTTCTGACATTAACTCTGGGATATTAACAGGTGCAGAGGGACATCCTTCACGATTAAAAATCTCTGTCCATTCATTAACTGTGCGACTAGCAAAGAGTAATTTTGTTCGTTCTAAAATTTTTTCCATTTGCCTTTCGTATTCTGGATGAGTTTTATCAGAAATGATCATTATTTCTTCCGAAGTCACTTCGAGTGCTCGAGCTGCTGCTGCACGATTAGCTGGTGTCAATGCGCCAAGAGTCATAACTCCATCTTTTACTTGCCGTGGCCCTGCAATCAATTTTCCTATTCCACCCACACCACCACGATTAATTGATTCACGTAGATCATTGATTTCACCAAATGATCCGCCGCGCTGTTTCAGTTTTTTGATTTCATCAGCAAGTATGTCACGCACGTTCGCATCATACGTAGGTTCACGCATAACCGCAGTATCTTGCAATACTAAAGCACCTCTCAATAAAGAAGCATCAACTAATTGTCCAGTATCGGTATGCGTGCGAGCGAACAAAGCTCCCAATATTCCAATTGCAGCGCCCATACCTGCTGAATAATCAGCAATGGTATTATTTGCTAAAATAGGAAGTCCTTCTTCATTCAATTTTCCACCATTAACTGTCAACCCAGAGTAAGATTGCATCATCGGATCACTTGCAGGACGAGCTACTTGGGAACTTTTTGTACCGAACCCAGTAATACGTGCATAAATTAATCGTGGATTAATTGCCTGGATTTGCTCATAACCAAATCCAAGTCTTTCAGGAACTCCAAACCGGAAATTTGTGAGCAACACGTCGCTATCAATAGCAAGATCATGCACTAATTGCTGACCATCTTCATGTTTAAGATTAATAGCAATACTTTTTTTCCCTAAATTGAGGGATTGAAATCGCTTTCCTTCATTAGGGACGACAGTATTGGTATTTCGATAGGGATCACCTTCCAGAGATTCAATCTTTAAGACTTCAGCGCCCATTTCTGCCAATATACGACCACACGAAGGTCCTGCTACAGCTTGTGTAAGTTCTAATACACGTATTCCATGAAGAGGTCCCATAATCTTATCATCGTATTTTGTCTACGTAGATTCCACAACTTTCTAAGAAAAGAACTACTGCATGCAATACACATATTCAGTCTTCAAATAGTAGTTGGGGTTATCACGAGTATCTTGTATCTCATACTGCATAAGGGGGTTCGTCTCATAACGGATCATCGTTGATCTCTAGTTAGCTGGAGTCATGTGGACTGTTTGTGGCCGCAGCACTAGGATTAACATCCTGCAAATATTTGAATCTCTTACCTTATAAGGGCAAACAAGAAATATAACAATTCAATCAGAGCACACCTATTCATTGCACTCAAACACTGACTCAACGTACGCTCAGATCAATTAACATGATTATGAGGAGTGTCAAAATGAGCAAACTCAAAAATTTACTCAGGCAAACAATTCAAAACGCCTCTCACCGAAGCATTGGTTTTGCACATGAAACCAATACGAGACCAAATCCGCAAATGTTGATTATGGCAAAAGCTAGCAACAAAACAGAATCACAAAAGTTATTAAAATCTGGTTGCAATATCATAATATCCGAAAAAAATAATGCATTCGATAATGATAAAAATCCTATCGGAATCCAAATTGAATCACCCACTGCGGAAGTGATAACTGATTTAGTAATGAAAAATATTGATTTTGTGATTTTTGACCACGAACAAACTCCAGCCAATGCGTTTGGAGACTCTGAAATCGGTCAAATTTTAAGTGTGAATACTCCAGATGACGATCAACTCAAAATATTGAAATTCATACAAAATATTGATGCTGCTTTCGTAGGAACCATACCCGAACCTTTTCTTATGAAAGATCAATTAAATTTTCGTATGATCGCCGCAAGTTTGAATGCACCCTTAATCGCTCTTGTTGAAAGCCTACCTAGCATTAATGATTTAATTGCTTTTCGAAATTCAGGTATCTTGGTGGTGTTAACACCAAATGACCTAAATTTGATCACTGAAATATCAAATGCAATCCTAGAAATGCCATTACAACAAATTACTGCTACCACTAATGCATTTTCACCGATGATCCCTTCAACAGTAGGATCTTCCGAAGAACACAATCATTAACATGTCTCAACCAGCGATTGACTAACCAGATAAAGACTTAATAGCTTCTAACGCTAAAAGGGCATGTTCAGAGGCATCTTGATCTGAAATTACATCATGGAGGATTGCATTCGCATCAAAGATAAATGTAGATCTAACCGCTGAAGTTCCTGCCTCATTTTTCACACCAAAAGCTTCCATCATCGACAGATTTGGCCAGTCAGATAAAAGTGGAAAGGTAAAGCCATTTTTCTCAGCAAATGCTCCTTGAGAAGCAAATGTATCTGCGCTAATGCCAACGACCTTGGCATTAAGAGCTTCAAATTGTGAAATCAATTCTTGAAACTCTTGCATTTCAATTGTTCATCCACCAGTAAATGCCATTGGATAGAACGCAATTACTGTTATTGTATTTTTAAAATCTTGAGTGGATATTTTTTGTCGCTCAGTATCTCGGACAACAAACTCTGGCATCTGTGAACCAATTAAAAGCATAGAACTCCTATTGTATGTTACATATCTAATTAATAATCATCATCGTGAGGCACATCAGGTTTTTGAAAATCCCAGTCTAAATCTCGCTCTCTTCTGTAGAGATAACCTAAACTCATAATAATACCTAAACCTACTAAAGCTAAGATTGTCCAAAAAATCACAACTTGCAAATCTATACTGGGATCTAAAGAACGAGATTCGCTACCAGCAAGGATCACCGAAGGGGAAAAACTCAAACACAGCCCCATGACAACCGCACTTATCTGTCTCACGAATTACTCCTTATTCTTATCGGTTTAGTATAAAACATGATCCAACTTTACAATAGACGCCAGTTTAGAGTGAAACAGCTTATTTGTCTTCTAGAAATAATCTAACGAAAAGATCAACTATTTTTATAATCACGATTGCTTGACATGCTATGCAGACCTATACTCAGATACCTTGAGAATTCTCAAGACATTTAGAATAACCTTCAAAATACCCGCAGATCGGAACGATTTTATGCCAAAAAGGACTTGGCAACCGAAAAGAATCCCACGTAAACGAAAACATGGATTTCGAGCACGTATGTCAACAAAAGATGGTCGCCACATTCTGGCTAGACGACGTAGTCGTTCAAGAGTGAGATTAACTGTATAAAAACATTGTGAACCAACTAACAGATAAAAAAACTACTCGTTTACGCCATAGTCAAGATTTTTCAAACGTTATGAGGCGCGGTAGGCGTTTGCGTGGGCAAATTTTGAATCTAGTCGCGTGCCAAAATAACCTTTCCTACAGTCGCGTCGGATACTCAGTCAACAAAAGCACTGGTTGCGCAGTCAAACGTAACCAAATTAAGAGGCGGCTACGCGCAATAGTCAATAATTATAGAATAAAACCTGGATTAGACATTGTAGCAATACCATCAAAAAAAGCATCTTATGTGAGCTACAATGAGTTAGAAACAGATTTTAAGAGATCTATTGATTTATTATAGTCAGAATTGCAGATAGTAGGTAATCATTTGTCTAATCTAATGAAGACAACTTTAATTTGGTTGATTCGCACCTACCAATTCGCTATATCACCCTTACTCGGTCCATCATGCAGATACAGCCCTACATGTTCATCTTATGCCCGTACCGCTATCATTAGATTTGGTGCAATCAAGGGAGTTTTTTTCACAATCAAGCGATTATTAAGATGCCATCCATTTTCAACAGGTGGTTTAGACCCTGTTCCCTTAAATCAACATAAATATACAAAGAGTGAGCAACTCTAATGGCCCAATTCCTGCGAACACACCAGCCAAAATTGATGTTTCACGTGAAACTTTTGTTGCTCACTTCACTGATTCTTATAAGTATGGGTTGTGCTCAGGTTAGCGGCCCTGAGGGGTGGGCCAATCCAGTTGAAAAAAACGATACTGTTGTACTTCAACTCAAACGTGGTGTGTTCAGTGGTGGAGCTCTCAATAGCTCGGGGAGATTTTTAGAAAATTGGCGATTCCCGTACGATAAAGATGATTGGGACCTTGAAGGATTCTACGCAACACCCATAATTGATGGCAAAAATGCATATATAGCAGATTACAGTGGCCAAATAGGGTCAATCGACATTGAAACTGGACGCTTAAACTGGCCTGATATGCGTGATGTGGGTTCAAAAGTCATCGCAAGCCCTATTGTGCATAACGGAAGACTCTACATAGCAACAGAAAATGGTAATGTCTTGGTAATTAATAAAGATACAGGTGCATTAATCGATAGCTTTGAACAAACTGAAGGTCGGATTTGGGCTTCTCCAATTATTTTAGGCAATACGCTATACATTGCATCTCTAGATGCAAAGAAAATAGTTGGTATTAATCTGTCAAATGGTGTGATTGACTCCAAATTAGCTATATCTGGTGGAGTTGTTTCGAGTTTATCGACAGCAGGAGGTAAAATCATAGTAGGCACACTTAGTGGTCATTTGAGCGCCTTTATACCTACAAACCCACCTGTTAAAGACTGGGATCAATCATTAGAAGGATGGGTAATTGCCAAGCCATTATTGTCTTCAGGGGCAATTTATGTTGTTACTAGTCATGGAACAATAGTTGCAGTTAATCCAACAAATGGTGAAATTATTTGGAAATCTACACATGAAAATGCAAATTTTAGTACTACACCTATAATTTCAAATGGAATTGTTGTTGCTATATCCAGAAAAGGTAATGTAGTTGGATTAGATCAAACCAACGGCAATGTCCTTTGGGAACGCAAAATTGAAGATGTAAAATTCTTATCTAAGCCATTATTAATAAACAAACAGGCCATCATACTCAGTCATTCCGAAGAAATTATTCATATAAACCCTCAAACAGGTAACGTAAGTAATCGTTATAAAAGGGAGGATTAACTATGCCAATCGGAGCTATCTGGCAGGCCGGCCTAGAAACACCTCTCTTGAACTTTATGTTGGTGCTCAGCTCACTAACTTTTAATCAATACGGAATTGCAATAATTCTGTTCACAATCATTTCGCGAGTACTTTTATTCCCGTTAACACTAAAAACTTTAAGATCTGCAAAAGCCATGCAAGGTTTACAGCCACAAATGAAAGAAATTCAAAAAAAATATTCAGATCCAAAGAGAAGATCTGAGGAAACCATGAAACTTTATAAAGAGTCCGGTGTTAGTCCGTTAGGCTGCCTTGGTCCCCAATTAATTCAGTTACCAATTTTTATTGCACTCTACCAAGTTATCCGTCTCACCTTAGGTTCAACGCCTGAATCTTTAATAGATCTTGCTCCCAGGGTTTATTCTTACCCAATTTTAGAAAATGTCATACCGCTTTCTACTACATTCTTATGGCTGGACTTAGGAGCGCGTGGTGGATTTGTGCTTGCGATTATTGTTGGATCTTCTATGTGGCTCCAACAAAAAATATCAACTGCGGGCAATTCTGCTACCCAAACCTCTCAACAACAATCAATGAATCAAATGATGCAATGGATGTTACCGATGATGTTTGGTTGGTTTGTACTCACCTTACCT
>Ga0114999_10010062_pt1 | contig 10273 bp, 6 predicted proteins | sample ArcticOcean_MG_C_3_FD_89820 | JGI IMG/M metagenome (GOLD analysis project Ga0114999, IMG submission 89820) | Marine microbial communities from western Arctic Ocean - ArcticOcean_MG_CB8_126 | ecosystem: Environmental > Aquatic > Marine > Oceanic | place: Arctic Ocean: Canada Basin | collected... | reverse complement strand
CTTTCATGTTGGGAGACGAGATGTTGATTTCAAGTGCATCTACGCCCTCTAAGTCATTGAACCGCCGAGCCATTTCGGCAAATTCTTCATCGGATGTGCCAGCAATACTCACGACGCGACATGTATTTAAAGCTGCCAGAGGGGGCACTTTTTCGGCAATAAACCCATCGATGCCGGGGTTGGTGAGTCCAATAGAATTGAGCATGCCCGACGGGGTTTCAGCGGTGCGTGGGGGTGGGTTGCCCGCACGTGGGTGAAACGTGATGGTTTTGGTGACAATGCCGCCGAGTTGGCTCAAATCAAAGAGCGAGGCGTATTCTGCGCCGTGGCCAAATGTGCCCGAGGCCATCATGACAGGGTTTCGAATGGTTAAATCATTGGTGATTTTTGTAGATAAATCAAGTTCGTTATTTGTTTCTGTCATTTGTTTTCCTAAGGGGTGCTTTACCAAACAATTGCATGGGCGTCTACAACGGGGCCTTCTAAGCAGGCTCTGCGGTAGCGTCTGTCGTCGGTTTCAAACGCTTTATATTCAACCACACAGCCTACACATGCGCCAAAACCACAGGCCATGTGATTTTCAAGTGATGCGTAACACGGTACACCACTTTGGGCAGCAATGGCTGCTACGCGTGCCATCATAGGGTGTGGGCCGCAGGTGAGAATGGTGGTGTCGTTGGGTATGATGTGGTCCTTCATGAGTTCGGTGACAAAACCTTTATACCCTAAGCTGCCGTCGTCGGTTGCAAGGTGGCGCGTGAGGTCTTGGGGTAAGAGCGCGTCCATATTGGGCATGCGGGTGCTGTTTGCTGCGCCCATGAGATATACCATGTCGGATCGGCGGTTGGGGTGTTGCCACGCCAAGAACGCCAAGGGTACCAAACCCACACCGCCCGCAACGAGTAAGATGCGTTTTTGTTGCGGGGGATTAAAGGCTTGTCCGAGGGGACCACTGATGTTTAAGGTGTCGCCAATTTTGGCGTTTTGCATTCTCCCAGTGCCTGGGCCTATGACATCGTAGATGATGTCGAAGGTGTTGCCTTCTACGCGTAGTGCACTAAATGGTCTGCGCAAAAAGGGCGATAAACCTGGGTCTGTGAGAATTTGAACAAATTGAGCTGGTTGGATCGCTTGGGCTATTTGTGGTGATTCAAGGCGCATGAGATAAACGCCTTGAGAAACCGGTTCATTGCGCACGACTGTGGCAGATTCTTGGGTAAAGTTGGGAATGTCAGGCATGAATTGAGCTTTCGGCTTTGTTAGTTTGGCGGTTCAAAGACAATCGGGAGTTCTATCCAAACACTGTGTGGTTGATTGGCTTTTTGAGCAGGGCGAAACCGATATTTGACAGCAGATAAAATGGCCGGACTGTGAAAGGCTTTGGGACCGCTTACGGGTTCGGCTTTTTTAACCGTGCCATCACTGGAAACGAGCAAGCGTACTACAACGGTAACGGGACGTCCCGTATTTTTTTCAGATTCGGGATATTGGGGGGGGCGTGAGGTGACCAATTCGGGAGGTTCGTCTGCCTCTTTAAGGTCTATGACATCAAGTTCTGCGGGATTGTTAGGTGATTGGAAACCCGTTTGTTTGGGTGATGTTTGGGTGGTGTCTTGTGGTGCTGTTTGCGTTGAATCTTGAGACGCCACCTCGGTGGAATCTTGAGGGGTTTCTTTTGGTTTGGGCGGTGTGAGAAAATCACCTGAGAGCTTTTCGTCGGCAATTTCTGCAAAGTGTGTGAGTGGATAATCATCTTTAACCTGCTGATAAGTATCTCTGGCTTCGTCCAATTGATCTAAGTCATTTTCATAAGCCCAAGCCACAGCAAAGAGCGCTTGTGGTGCAAGTTGGCTTTTGGGATATTCGGTGGCTATCTGTTGCAAGAGGGGCATGTAGTCACTTGGAGGTAAGCCCTCGCGTTTGAGGTCTTCGGCTTCCATAAACTGTGCTTCTGCAAGTGCATCATCTGTGCCGTTGTACTGAATGCGTTTGCGGGCATCCAGCGCGTAAGGTGTGTTGGGGTGTTCGTCAATAAGTTTTTGGAAGGTTGCATGTGCGGCGGTGTCGTTTTTTAAACTGTCGGCATAAATAAGACCAATGGCATAGAGGGCTTTTGGTGCAAAAGAGGTGGTGTCTGCCAACGTAAGTGCTTTTTGATAGATGGCCAATGCCGAGTCGGTTTCTCCCAAACTGAAGAGATAGAGTTCTGCCAAGTTCAAGAGTGGGACAATGGCTTTTTGTGGGTCTTTGGCATCATCGGCCTGGGTGCGATAGCGTTCCAATAACATCAGGTCTTTGCTTCGTTGGAGTGCTGCTTGGCCTGCATCTGACTGGCGGTTTTCTTTGCTTGCATTTTTAAAATGATCTTCGGCCGTTTTGAGATCTTTGTGTACCAATTGACTGATGAGACCCATTCTATAATAGGCTTCTGCACTGTATTTGCTGCGCGGATACTTTTGGACAATACTTTGATACTTATCTTCAGAGATGTCATACTGTTCTTGGAGGCGAAACACATTGGCTTGTTTGAGTTGGGTTTCGGCTTCGTAAATGCGCAGACGCTTGATTTTTAGGATGTTGTTATAGGCATCCAAAGCCTCGTCCAATTTGTTCTGTTCTTCAAGAACGGTACCTATTTGGGCGCGTGTTTTAAAATTGATGTCGGACGCGGGTTTGGACTTGAGCACGTTTTGATAGGCTTGTATGGCATCCTCAGGGCGCCCCAATTTATACAGAATGTTGCCAATGCCCTGCCAAGCTTGGGCAAGCAGTTTGTGTTTTTTGCCCAATTGCTCAATGAGACTTTGGTAAGATTCAATGGCCGATTCGTAATTTTGAGATTCGGCTTCCATTTCTGCCATGGCCAAATTGGCCAATCCAAACAATTCGGGTTCTTCTTTTTCGTCGATGTATGAAAACGAAAATCGGGCTTCTTCTGTGCGGTTTAATGCCCACAGGGTGAGTCCTTGCCAATAAATGGCTTGGGGCACCAAGCCACTGTTTGGAAAGTTTTCTTGGATCTCTTGGTATTTGGTCAGCGCGTCGGTGTATTCTTCGCGCCAATAGAATGATTTTCCAATGAGAAGCAGCGCATCATCGACCCACTTGCTCTTGGGGTAAAGTTCAAGCACCGCGGATGCTTTGACAAGTACGCGCTTGTAAAGTTCTCGATACACCGCAGGTGTTAAGCGACTGCCAGGTGTTTCAGACTCTTTGCGTATTTGCTCGGCCTTTTGATAACTGTCTTTGGCGTTGAAAAAGGTGTTGTAGTACACACTTTTACATGATGTGAACGCAAGGGTACAAATCAAGAGTATGAAACAATGGCGGAAATTGGGCATCGTTAAGGTTTATCCAGGAATGGCTTTGGTAGACGATGGACGGCAGGCGACAGCGTTTTTTTGTAGTTCGTCGTCCATCGTCGTATCTTTATTGTGCGTGATATTCTTGTAAGGATCGAATGCTGATTTTGCTGTTGCGTTTGAGTGATGTGATGCCTTCAACCGCGGCAATTGCACCGGCCAATGTGGTGGTATAAGGCAAGCCATATTGGATGGCTGCTCGACGAATTTCTGGATCAGCTGCTTGGGATTGTTCACCTGCGGGTGTATTGATCATAATCGCAATGTCCCCATTTTTAATGGCATCGAGAACATTGGGCCGACCTTCTTGTATTTTAAGAATGATTTCACAGGGGATATTTTGTGCTTGAAGGTAGGTCGCTGTGCCACGTGTGGCAATGAGTTTAAAGTTGAGGTCTGATAATTTTTGAGCAATGGGAATGACCCCTTCTTTGTCGCGGTCATTGACACTCACAAAAACCGTGCCTTCTACAGGCAAGCGTACCCCAGCACCGAGTTGGGCTTTTTGGAAGGCCAAACCAAAGTCCATATCAATGCCCATGACTTCGCCGGTTGATTTCATTTCTGGTCCCAAAAGGGTGTCCACACCTGGGAATTTGTTGAAGGGCAATACCGCTTCTTTCACGGCTATGTGTTTCATGTGTACTTCTTCAGTGAACCCTTGTTCTTGAAGCGTGCGTCCCACCATGGCCCGTGCAGCAATTTTTGCCAAGGGAACGCCTATCGATTTGCTCACAAAGGGCACTGTACGCGAGGCGCGTGGATTCACTTCTATGATGTAGACATTGTCATCTTGAATGGCAAATTGAATGTTCATGAGCCCAACAACGTGGAGGGCTTTGGCCAATGCGTGTGTGTGTTTGCGCAGTTCACTGAGGTTGTCGTCAGAAATAGAATAGGGTGGCAAAACACAGGCACTGTCGCCTGAGTGTACACCCGCACTTTCAATGTGCTGCATAATACCGCCAATGACCACAGCGGTTTCATCGGCCACGGCATCTACGTCAAATTCAAATGCGTTTTCGAGGAAATGATCAATGAGAATGGGCCGCTCTGGTGACGCGTCAATGGCATTGCGCATATACGAAATGAGTGCTTCACGGTCGTAGACAATGGCCATGGCTCGTCCACCCAAGACATAGGATGGGCGTACGATGACGGGATACCCTATTCTTTCGGCAATTGTTATGGCTTCGTCGGTGTTTATGGCCATTCCATTTTCTGGCTGGCGAATACCGAGTTCTTGAATGAGTGCACCAAAACGTTTGCGATCTTCTGCTAAGTCGATAGAATCGGGTGATGTGCCGGCAATCTTTACGCCGCCGCGTTCGAGGTCGCGGGCGAGGTTGAGTGGGGTTTGTCCACCAAATTGCACAATGACCCCATCGGGTTGCTCAAGATCTGTAATGTTGAGCACATCTTCGGTTGTCAGGGGTTCAAAATAGAGTTTGTCGGAGGTATCATAGTCTGTGGAGACGGTTTCGGGATTGGAATTGACCATGATGGTTTCAAAACCATCTTCTTTAAGCGCAAATGCTGCATGACAACAGCAGTAGTCAAATTCGATGCCTTGCCCAATGCGGTTGGGCCCTCCTCCGAGGATCATTATTTTTTTGCGATCAGATCGAAAGGCTTCTGTTTCTGACTCGTATGTGGAATAATGATAGGGGGTATAGGCTTCAAACTCTGCTGCGCATGTATCTACGGTTTTGTAAACGGGCAGCACACGTAGTTCTTTTCGCAAAGCACGAATGGTCCATTCGTCGGCCTTCCAAAGGTGCGCCAGCTGGCGATCGGAAAAACCGTAGTTTTTGGCTTTTAAAAGGTCATTGCGTGAAATACGTGATTTGAGGTCTTCAAAGGTGTGTTGTTTGCTCATAAGTTTTCTTTGGTTAGGTTGCCATTAATGCCGTGAGTTCTTTTTCGACTTCGACGATTTCGCGCATGTTTTCTAAAAACCACCGATCTATTTTGGTGGCTTCAAAAATGTCATCAACAGAGAGGCCCATGTCGAATGCCGTTTTGATGTAGAACATACGCAGTGAATTGGGTACGCGCAACCCGCGTTCAAGGTCTTCGCGTTTGAGTGTTGTGATGTCATGGTCTTTGCCATCGGCTCCAAATCCGGCACGGCCAATTTCGAGTGATCGCAATCCTTTTTGCAGTGCTTCTTTAAACGTCCGACCAATGGCCATGGTTTCACCTACCGACTTCATTTGTGTTCCGAGGTGGTCATCTGCTTGCGGAAATTTTTCAAATGTCCAACGCGGAATTTTAATGACACAATAGTCAATGGTGGGTTCAAAGGAGGCGGGTGTTTCGCGGGTGATGTCATTTTGAATTTCATCGAGGCTGTATCCTACGGCGAGTTTGGCCGCAATTTTTGCAATGGGAAAGCCCGTTGCCTTGGAGGCCAGTGCTGAACTGCGTGACACACGTGGGTTCATTTCGATGATGACACGGCGTCCATTGTCGGGGTTGACGGCAAATTGGACGTTTGAGCCACCGGTTTCAACGCCAATTTCGCGGATGACTGCAATGGAATCATCACGCATGGCCTGATATTCTTTGTCGGTGAGCGTTTGTGCGGGCGCCACCGTTATCGAATCGCCTGTATGAACCCCCATAGGATCCACGTTTTCGATGGAGCAAATGATGACCACATTGTCATTGTGGTCGCGCATGACCTCGAGTTCGTATTCTTTCCAACCGATAATGGATTCTTCAACCAAGATTTCGGAGGTGGGTGAGAGGTCAATGCCGCGTGCAGCAGCGTGTTTGTATTCTTCGAGGTTGTAGGCCGTGCCAGCCCCTGTGCCGCCCAATGTATAAGATGGGCGAATGATGGCTGGAAACCCTATTTCATCAATAACCGCAAGGGCTTCGTCTAGGGTATATGCAAATCGACCTTTGGGAAAATCTAAACCAATATTGCGCATTGCCGTTTGAAATTTTTCGCGATTTTCGGCTTTGTCGATGGCATCCGGCTTGGCACCAATCATTTCGACGTTAAATTTGTCGAGGACGCCTTGTTCGTGCAATGCCATTGCCGTGTTGAGCGCTGTTTGACCGCCCAGTGTTGGTAAAAGTGCATCGGGGCGTTCTTTTTCGATAATGGCGGCACATACATCGGGTGTCACGGGTTCGACATAGGTGCGGTCGGCCGTTTCGGGGTCGGTCATGATCGTGGCCGGATTGCTGTTGACCAAGATGACTTCGTATCCCTCTTCGCGCAGGGCTTTGCACGCTTGGGTGCCAGAATAATCAAATTCACAGGCTTGTCCAATGACAATGGGACCTGAGCCAATGAGCATGATTTTTTTAATATCGGTGCGTTTGGGCATAAAGTGCTTTCCATAGAAATGCCTGCGACCCACATGCGTGGGGATCGCAGGCACTATGCTTTAAAGATAACAAAATAGATTTACACATGCTGTAAAAGTGAAAGATAGATGAGTAAAAGAATGATGAGTATGGCTGTGAGTGTGCCGATTTTAAACAATAAATGGTGTGTTTTGTTTGATCCCGTCGTTCCTGTCCAAGAATTGATATCGGGTATTTTTTGTTGGTCTTTGGGAAAACGTGCTTTTTCGATTTTTTCAACAAGTTGGGGGTCACATTCTGAAATGGCACGTAAGATGAGTCGTTTGTTTCTGGCCACACGCTCGGCGAGGTTTGGCTGAGGTGTGACGGGTTGGATTTCGTTCCATTCGCCATCTTGACGATCTTCAATTAAACTGAGTGCGCGTGCACGCGCTAATTTTTCGGCGAGCATTTGCATTTGCTGCTTGTCGTGCATGTGCTCACGAATCACGTGCCCACAGGTATCTATAAACTGATTGAGATTGGCGCGTATCTCTTGTTCATTGAGACCAATGAGATAGGATTCTTCAATCGCTTCTTCAATGTATTCGTTTGGGCGCATAATGGAAGTAAAAAGTGAAAAATGAATGGAATAGATGAGAGCAAACGCCATCTGCCCCTGTTTTGGCAACATAGGCCGTATCTTGGGCTGCCTAAAAATACACGAATGGTGGGGGCAAGGCAACCGCTTTTTTACCAGGTCCCCGCGTGATTAATGTTGTGTCGTGTATTTTTGTAAGCGCATGTAAAAATAGTGTGTATTGTTTTAAAACGCGTCCTTTTTGGTGCAGACAAACCGCTTGACAGAGTTGGGGTGCTTGTCTATACTTTTGCCTGTGTGGTGGGGTGCGAGAGCGGTTGAATCGGGCGGTCTTGAAAACCGTTGACCTTAACGGGTCCGTGGGTTCGAATCCCACCCCCACCGCCAAAATCAAGTAAAAGGGAAAAAGAAAAAAGTAAAAAGGCTTTGCCGTCTTTTGCCTTGCATTTACAGTAGGGCTTTGTTACTTTTATCGCCTATATATAACGGATATTTGCGCGGAGAGGTGCTGGAGAGGTTGAACAGGGCGGACTGCTAATCCGTTGCAGGGGTTTTCCCTTGCCGAGGGTTCGAATCCCTCCCTCTCCGCCAAAAAATCACAATGCTATGAGCGGTCAGCCGTCAGCTTCTATTATTTTGACTGAAAAGCTGATCACTGAAAGTTGGTAGCTTTTTTTATGTCTGATTCTATTCTTAGATTTGCACCTTCCCCTACGGGTGGGTTTCATGTGGGCAATGCGCGTACGGCGTTGTTTAACTATTTGTACGCCAAGCACTATGGCGCAACTTTGTTGTTGCGGGTAGAAGATACTGATCGCGCACGGTATACAGATGATTCTTTGAAGACCATTTTAGATGGGCTGGCTTGGCTGGGTATAGAATTTGAAGGCGAGCCGGTGTTTCAATCGCAAAATGTAGAGGCGCATAAAAAGGCTGTTGAACAGTTGTTGGCCAGCGGGCATGCGTATTATGGTTATGAGACGCCCGAAGAATTGGATGTGATGCGCAAAACAGCACAGGCCGAAAAAGGTCGGGTACACTACAATCGCGATTTGACTGCTGAGCAACAGGCTGCATTTGAAGCTGAGGGACGCGCCAAAGTGGTTCGGTTTCGGGTGCCCGATGGCGATACGGTTTGGACCGATAAAATTAGGGGTGTGCAGCGCTGGGGCAATGTAGAGATTGAAGATTTTGTGTTGGCGCGTTCAGATGGGTCGCCTGTTTATAATTTGGCTGTGGTGGTTGACGATCACAATATGGGTGTCACACTTGTGTTGCGGGGTGCCGATCATTTGTCGAATACACCCAAGCAAGTGATGTTGTTTGAAGCGCTGGGGTGGGATGTGCCAGAGTATGGTCATTCGACGCTGATTTTGGGTAGCGATGGTTCCAAATTGAGCAAGCGCCACGGTGCCACAACGGTGACAGAATATCAGGAACAAGGGTTTTTGCCCGAGACACTGTTCAACTTTTTGGCTTTGTTGGGGTGGACATCAGGTGATGAGCGTGAAGTATTTTCCCACGATGAATTGACCGAGGCGTTTTCGTTAGAGGGGATGCACACACGCGATACGGTTTTTGATGTCAAAAAGCTTACTTGGCTCAATGGCGAACAGATGCGGTTGCGGCCGGTGGACAAGATTGTTGAAGACGCGATTCCCATTTGGGTTTCTGAAGGCTGGATTTCTGAGGTCGATGTTGAAGGTCGGCGCGCAGAATTGACTCAAATAGCCACATTGTTGCAACCCCGTTTAAATACGCTTGAAGATTTGCGGCATACGGGTTATTTTTTTAAAGAACCCGACAGTTATGATGAAAAGACGTTGAAGAAAAATTGGAAAACAGATACGCCCGAACGATTGACTGCCTATATTGGTCGCTTAGAAGCATTGGATTCTTTTGCCGAAGGGGATATCGAAGGTGCCACGCGCACTTTGGCGGGTGAGCTAAACATGTCGGCTTCCAATTTGATTCACCCTACGCGGCTTGGGCTTTGTGGTGTTGGTTTTGGGCCGGGTTTGTTTGAGTTGATGGCTGTTTTGGGACAAGAAACATGCCTTCGTCGGTTGAAAAAACTATTGGAAGTGGCTGGATAAAAAGCAGTCACGCTCCCCAGTTGGTTGAATGGGGAGACCTGTAACGCGTGTTTTTTTTAATTGTTGCCCCTTGGTCTAACGGCAAGACGTCTGACTCTGGCTCAGTTAATCGGGGTTCGAATCCCTGAGGGGCAACCAATTAATAGTGCCACTGTTGTAGCCTACGACAGTGGCGCTTGTTTTAGAAAGTAGGAGCAGTCTGCGGTTGAAAAAGGCAATGGTGAAAGAGAAATAAGCTCGGGTATTGACAAAAATGCGCTCATTTTGTTTATTATGGGCATTGGATTTTGGCGCGACGAATCATTGCCCCATCGTCTAACGGCAAGACACTGGTTTTTGGTACCAGGTATTGGGGTTCGAATCCCTGTGGGGCAACCAAAAAGGTCCGAGGCATCGCAAGATGTTTCGGACTTTTTTATATTAAGAACACACCTGAATGGCTTTTATAGGTCGTTCTCTTTACACATCGAATATATAAGTTGAAATAAGGGGATAATCACACTATTTTTATTGCTGTACTGGATAGGTTCATATCAGTCATCACATTTTATTCGTTTTGGAGGTTTCACATGCCGTTGCACGGTAAGAATTTGATTGGGTTTGATGCGGTCAATGCGGGTTCGTATACGTTTCAGGCAATTAACCCGAATACACAGGAAGCGTTGGATACGACATTTCACGAAGCGTCAGATGGAGAAGTGAATGAGGCGATGGCCTTGGCGGCGGATGCGTTTTTGACGTTTCGGCGTACCTCTGCCGAGAAACGAGCCGATTTTTTAGATCGGGCGGCGGATGAGATTTTGAATTTGGGTGATGAGTTGGTTCAGCGGGGTATGGCTGAAACGGGATTGCCAGAGGCGCGGTTGATTGGTGAGCGTGGACGCACGATGGGGCAGTTGAAGATGTTTGCT
>Ga0114999_10010058_pt1 | contig 10276 bp, 10 predicted proteins | sample ArcticOcean_MG_C_3_FD_89820 | JGI IMG/M metagenome (GOLD analysis project Ga0114999, IMG submission 89820) | Marine microbial communities from western Arctic Ocean - ArcticOcean_MG_CB8_126 | ecosystem: Environmental > Aquatic > Marine > Oceanic | place: Arctic Ocean: Canada Basin | collected... | reverse complement strand
GCTATAGTGCTGGCCGTCTCCGGCACGGTACTCATCTCCATCCACCGTAGGCTAGGCGGCGGCGGCATTCGGGTGGACTCTTCCCTTGGCCTATTGCTGTTGGCGGCGACCGGGATGGCCACCGGGCAGGTACTGCAGAAGGCCGCCCTCGACGCAGGCATGTCAGTGTCTGCAGGTTTCTGGCTGCTGCGGTTCGGCATGTTGGTGCCACTGCTGGTGCCAAATCTCAGACCGGGGGTCGTGCGGCAGATGGCCGTAACGGCACGAAGCTGGCCGACCATGACGATGCTGTTCGTGGCGGAGATCGTGCTATTCCCGTTGGCGGTGGCGATGTTCGTGCGCGCCAATGCCCTGGGCCCGGTCGCCATGGTCTCAACTCTGTTCGGGACGATTCCGGTGTGGGTGCTGATATTCGGCACGGCCCTGAGCACACCGAAGTGGAACTTGCTGAACGAACCCCTCGACCGCGAAACACTCGCGCTGAAAGTAGTCGCGATAGGGCTGATAGTGGGAGGGGTTATCGGGATAGCCCTGCTTTAGGGCGATCCGACCGTTTTCCGGGCCAGCGAGTGCCGGGTCAGGGGGCGGCGGTCAGGACGCGGCGATCTCTCTTTCTACCTCGCGGATCTCGGCCATGAGGGCGTCGAGCATGTCGGCCTCTTCCACGATCTTGGACTTTTTGCCCTTGCGGAAGATGATCGCCCTGCCCACCCCGGCTGCGATGCCCACGTCGGCGTCCTTGGCCTCGCCCGGTCCGTTCACCTCGCAACCCATGACCGCCACTTTGACCCGTGTTTTGGTGGTGCGCAGGAGTTCGTCGACGGTGTTGGCCAGTTTGCGGATGTCCACGTCTGCCCGCCCACACGAAGGGCACGCCACCAGCACGGCGCCCTCTTTGCGCAGGTCGAGAGCTTTGAGTATTTCGATGCCGGTGTAGATTTCTTCGGCCGGTTCGTCCGACAGCGACACGCGAATGGTGTCGCCGATGCCGTCGTAGAGCAGCGCCCCCAACCCGATGGCACTGCGGATGGAGCCTCCCTTTGCCGTGCCCGCCTCGGTGATGCCGAGGTGGAATGGGTACGGCACCAGCTTTGCCATGCGCCGGTAGGCCTCGATGGTGGTGTCGATGTCGAAGGCCTTGAGCGATATTTTGATCAGGTCGAAGTCCAGGTCTTCGAGAATGCCAATCTCCCACAGGCCGGTCTCAACCATGTGGTCGACCACGGAGAACTGACCGATTTCGGTCTCGCTGCCCTTGGGAAGTTCGTTCACCCCGTCGGTGTGCCGGGAAATACCCCCTGTAGCGCCTATACCACCGACCGGAGGAAGGCTGCCGAAGTTCACGCCTATGCGAATAGGTACGCTTCGCTCTTTGGCGGCCTTGACGATAGTTTCGACTTTTTCACGAGCCCGGATGTTGCCGGGGTTGAGCCGCAGACAGTCCACCCCGCTCTCCAATGCTTTGAGCGCTAATTGGTAGTGGAAATGAATGTCGGCTACCACGGGTATGCGGACTCGCTTGACGATACCGGCCAGGGCCTCGGCCGCTTCCATGTCGGGCACGGCGCAGCGGACGATGTCGCATCCAGCCTCGGCAGCCTCTTCGATCTGGCGGACGGTGGCGTCCACGTCACGGGTGTCGGTCTTGGTCATGGTCTGCACCGTGACCGGGGCGTCTCCGCCTATTTTGACGTTGCCGACGTTTATGGACCGGGTAATTCTACGTTTCACGCTGACCACGCTACCGCAGGATGCTACCTCCGTTCAAGATGCGTAGCACGTCAAAGTAGCTGACTGCGAGAATAAGGCCGATGAGCACGATGAAGCCCGCCATGTGCACGAGGCCCTCTTTTTTCGGGGAAATGCGCTTGCCACCGCGGGCCCACTCGATAATTACGAACATCAGCCTCCCACCGTCGAGCGCGGGTATTGGGAGGATATTCATGATGCCCAGGCTGACGCTGAGCAGGGCAGTGAGTTGGAACACCCAGGCGAAGCCGAGCTCGTCTACTACCTCACCCGTTGCCTGGGCGATGCCGATTGGCCCTGCAATGCCGGGGTTCTCACCAGAGGAAAGGCCCTGGGTCACACCGTCTTTGGTGAACATGAGAATGTCTTTAATGGTCTCCAGAGACATGGGCACCGCGCGCCAAATGGGCTCGGTCTCCGGGCGAACGACCGGGTTGGCAATTACGATAGAAATGCCGATGGCGCCCTGAACGAGCCTGTCGCCCACCTCAATTTCCGGGTTGTAGCGCTGTGCGTCCCTGACTGAGACCTGGGTCAGGGGGTCGGTAACGACCTCGACTACCAGTGGGCTCGGTGCCGTGACCCTGGGCACCAGTGTGACGGCCTCTGTCGTGGCAAATTCGGGTGACGAACCGAGGCCGGTCACTATCGCACCTCGCCTAACGACCAGTTCCACCGGCACGCCGCGTTTGTCTTTGACTATGTCGATGAGGTGCTCGGGCTCTGTAACTCGTTGGCCGTCAACCTGCAAGATGGTGTCCCCGGCCCTGAGCCCAGCCTCTTGAGCCGGCGAACCGGGGGCGATGCCGTTAATCATGACCTCAGAACTCACGAGCTTGTCGTGAGGAAGCATGAACAAAATGGTGAATATGACTATAGGCACCAGGAAGTTCATGCCGGAACCGGCCGCCAGTACGATGGCTCGCTTCCAGCGAGCCTGCCGGGCGAAGCTGCGCGGTTCGGTCGGGTCTTCCTCACCAACCATCTTGACGAAGCCACCGAGTGGAATGAGATTGAGCGTGTAGGTGGTTTCCCCGTACCTGAAGCCGAACAGCTTGGGGGGGAAGCCGAACCCGAACTCCGTCACTTTTATGCCAAACCACTTGGCGGTCACAAAGTGGCCTAGCTCATGGACGAAAACCAGGAACCCGAGGACGGGAATTATGTATAGCCAGGAAGGTATTTCAAACATGAGTCACTGGTGTTGCAACGGGTCAGAAGTGATCCGGTTAGTTCGCTAGGTTTGGGTGATCGCCAGTCTTCATTATCCGTTATTCGGTGGCTTGGAGTCCCCGGTGCCCGCCACCAGGTCCGCAACGTGGGCCCGCGCCCAGGCTGCGGCGGCAAGCGCGTCGGCCGGGGTAGCGTCTGCAACGGCCTCGTGTGCCGCCAGTGTCTGGCCGATGACCGTGGGAATTTCGGTGAACGATATTTTGCCTGACAGGAACATTTCCACGGCCATTTCGTCCGCCCCGCACAGCGCCGCAGGCCAGGTTCCGCCCCGGCGTCCGTAGTCCATTGCCAGGGCGAAGCAGGGGTACCTGTCACCCTCCAGCCGTTCGAACGTGAGCGCGCCAGTCCGCACCGGGTCGAACTTGTTTATTTCGATGTTCGCCAGCCGTTCCGGGTGCAGCAGTGCGTACTGAATGGGGAGTCTCATATCTGGTGGACTAATTTGGGCCTTCACCGAGCCGTCGTCGAACTCGACCATCGAGTGGATCATGCTCTGCGGGTGAATGACGACCTCTATATTTTCCCACGGCACGTCGAACAGCCACTTCGCCTCTATCACCTCAAACGCCTTGTTCATAAGAGTGGCCGAGTCGATGGTTATCTTCGGCCCCATAACCCAGGTCGGATGTTGCAGTGCCTCGTCCGGCGTGACTTGGGCCAACTGCTCTGGCGTGGCGTGGCGCATGGCCCCTCCCGATGCCGTAATGAAGAGGCGGGATATCGTGCGCTCTTCCCCGCGAAGGCATTGCCAAATGGCGTTAGGTTCGCTATCTACCGGCAGCAGCGAGCCACCGTGCTCGGCCGCCAGCCGGGTGAGCAGCTCACCCGCCATGACGATGGACTCCTTGTTTGCCAGGGCGACGGCCTTGCCCGCTTTCAGCGCGGCGATAGTGGGGCCCAGTGCCACGTCACCCACCGTCGCGGTGACCACTAGATCGACCTCGTCGTCCAGGACCATTTCTTCCAATGTGGCCTCTTTAGAACCGTGTGCCCGCAGCGCGGCTCTCTCCGCTTCGTCCCCCTCGCAATACACGAGCCTGGGTTTGAACTCCCGCATCTGGGCGTCCAGCAAACCTACCGACCGTTTGGCCGCCATTCCCACCACCTTGAGCCGGTCCGGGAAACGCCGCACGACGTCGAGAGTCTGAGTGCCTATGGAGCCGGTAGAGCCCAGCAGAGCGATGCCCTTCATGGGGTTTGCCTTCCGATAATCATCAATTATTAGGGGCCTATCCAAACGACGAAGTAGTAGCACAGCACCAAGTTCAGGACAATCGAATCGAGTCGGTCAAACACCCCGCCATGTCCGGGTATCAGCCTGCCGGAGTCTTTTGCCCCGGCTCGCCTCTTGAGAGCGGACTCCGCGAAGTCCCCGGTCAGTGCGCCAGCCCACAACATCACTCCCAGGCCGACTGCCTCTGGGGTAGAAATCGGCAGGTCGAAGCTCGCAATTGCCGCGACCGAAATACCTATCGATGCGGCGAGGCCGCCGGCGGCACCCTCCCAGGACTTGGCCGGGGAGATGGACGGCCATATCTTGTGCCGGCCGAACGGTAGCCCCACGGCGTAACCGCCGACATCTGCCGCAGCGACAATGAGCACCATGGAGACGGCCCACTCGTTGCCGTCGGTCAGGCCCCGCAGAAGCAGGCCAAAAGAGAGCATTCCCCCGGCGAGCAGGGCCGAGCCCGCCGTTGCCAGCCAGGCGACGCCTACCATTGCCAGACTTTTCTGGTTCGCCACGCTCAACAGGGCCAGTAACGCCCCTGCTGCCAGAACCGGCGCTACCGTAACGGTGAGGGCGTGGCCCGAAACATGCAGGTGAGCGGCGACGACCAGGCCAACAGACCAGGCTATCGCTACTGGCACCGAAACCGGCACTGGCATGCTCGGCCTGGCGCCCGCTTGCGATGTCAGCCCGGCCAGTTCGTAGGCACCCACCGCAGCCGCTGCAGCTAGAAGCACAGCCAACCAGGCCCCCCCGGCCCAGATGGCTGCTACTACTACCGGGACGATAACGGCCGTTGAGGCCGACCGGATTGCGAGTTCCCGCCTGTTACGGCCCGAAGGCCGGGAAGGGACCGGGATCCCGGTCCGGCTCTGAGGCATGACGGTCAGGGCCTCGACGGTGTGACCGCGTCGATGCGGCCGAACCGCCTCTGTCGGCGCTGATACTCCGCGAGCGCCGTGTCGAGTTCACCTTCGTCAAAGTCGGGCCACAGCGTCGCGGTGGAGTAGTACTCTGCGTACGCAGACTGCCACAGCAGGAAGTTGCTCATGCGCATCTCACCGGCTGTGCGGATAATAAGGTCTGGGTCGGGCATTCCTGCCGTGTAAAGCTCGGCCGCCAGCGCCTGCTCAGTCACGTCTTCCGGCAAAGTACCGGCGGTGATGAGGCGGCGTGCCGCCGCCACGATCTCCTCTCGTCCGCCGTAGTCGAAAGCCACGCTCAGGGTGATGGTGGTGTTGTTTCGGGTCAGTTCAACACTGCGCTCAATCGCGTCTCGTAGAGAAGCCGGAAGCCTGTCCATTCGCCCCAGGTGCCGAATCCTCACGCCCTCTCCGTGTAGTTCGGGCGTCTCTGACTCGATGGACCGGCCCATCAGTTCCATGAGGGCGCGAACTTCATAATCCGGCCTGTCCCAGTTCTCGGTGGAAAAAGCGTACATGGTCAGGTAGCTGACACCCTTTTCCACCAGCGCGCGGATGATGCGGCGAACATTCTCGGTTCCGGCCTGGTGGCCCTGGGGCCTGCTGAGGCCGCGAAGTTCGGCCCACCGGCCATTGCCGTCCATAATTACCGCTACGTGCGTGGGAACTTCGATACTCATGTCTAGTTCACCCAGAACCGGGCGGCGGCCAAAAGGAGCACGGCCCGGACAAGATGTCGCAGGTCCACCTAGACCTCGAGCACCTCGGCCTCTTTGTCCTTCTTCAGGCCGTCCATCTCACTTATGTGGCGGTCGGTCGCCTTCTGCACATCGTCCTGAGCCCGGTGGGAATCGTCCTGGCCTATCTCGCCGTCCTTCTCCATCCGTTTGAGGCCGTCGTTGGCGTCTCGGCGGATGTTCCGAACCGCAACGTGACCCTCTTCTGTCTTGCGAGCAACCAGTTTGACGAGGTCTCTGCGGCGTTCCTCGGTGAGGACCGGGAGGGTGATCCTGATAACCTCACCGTCGCTGTTGGGGGTAAGACCCAGGTCGGAAGCGAGGAACGCCTTCTCCACGTCGCCAATCGCGCTCCGGTCCCATACCTGAACCATGAGCACACGCGCCTCCGGGACGCTAATGGACGCCATCTGGCTCAGGGGCGTCGGCGTTCCGTAATAACTAACCTTGAGGGACTCAATCAAGCCCGGGCTGGCTCGACCGGTCCTGATAGAGGAGAGTTCCCGCCGCAAGGCCTCTACCGATTTGTCCATTCGGTCGTCACTATCCAAAAGCACATCGTCGATGGCCATCTAGCCCGCTCCTAGTGATCTGGGTGATCTGGGTGATCTGGGTGATCTGGCTGGTGAGGGTGGTGAGGGTGGTTGTCGCTGCCGCGGCCAACAGTTTACGCCTGAGTCAACCTATGCGGGTATCGGAAACCAGGGAGCCGATGGACTCGCCTGCGATGATCCGGGTCAGGTTGTCCGGCACATTAATGTCGAAGACCCGAATCGGTAGCCGATTTTCCATGCACAGGGAAAGGGCCGTCGCGTCCATTACACCCAGTCGCTTCTCCAGCGCCTCCTGGTAGGTAACGAAGTCGTGCTTTTCAGCGTCGGGGTGCTGGTTCGGGTCCGAGGCGTACACACCGTCGACGGCGTACTTGGCCATGAGCAACACGTTGGCGTCGATCTCGATCGCCCGCAGAGCCGCGGCCGTGTCTGTGGTCATGTACGGGTTACCGGTACCAGCGGCGAAAATAACCACACGCCCCTTCTCCAGGTGCCGAACGGCCCGACGGAGAATGTAGGGCTCGGCGATCTCCTGGACGTTGATACCGGTCTGGGTGCGAGTGTCCACGCCCCGAAGCCGCTCAAGTGAGTCTTGCAGTGAGAGCGCGTTGATAATTGTCGCCAGCATGCCCGCGTAATCTGCTGCGACCCGGTCCATGCCCTCGTGTTCGGCCTGTGCGCCTCGCCACATGTTGCCACCGCCTACGCCGACGCCGACCTGGACATCCATGTCGTGCACCGCCTCGATCTGGCCAGCAATGGCATTGACCGCCACCGGGTCGATGCCATATCCACGTTCGCCCTTGAACGACTCACCGCTGAGTTTTAGCAAAACGCGCTTGTAAGCGGCCTTGCCCTTGTGAGCGCCGTTTTTCTGGGCGCCGTTTTTCTTCTGGGCGCCGCTACTCATCTCCGGGCTGCTACTCACCCAGGCCGTACCGCGTGAACCTTTTAACTTTTATGTTCTCGCCCAGCCTACCGGCGGCCTCCAAGACAATGTCCTTAATGGCAAGGGACGCGTCCTTGATGTAGGGCTGAGCCATGAGAGCGACCTCGGCGGCCTCTGCGGGCTCATCCTCGGGCATGTCGGACTCGTCTACGTATTTGGGGGACATGGCCGCGATCTGCATGGCCAGGTTGTGAGCAAGTTCCTTAAAGTCGTCGGTACGGGCCACGAAGTCGGTCTCGCAATTGACTTCGAGCATGACCCCGACCCGGCCTCCGCCGTGGATGTAGGCCTCTACCAGCCCTTCGTTGGCACTGCGGCCCGCCTTCCTAACTGCGGATGCGACCCCTCGCTTTCGCAGTAATTCACGCGCTCGCTCAACGTTACCCTCAGCCTCTTCGAGGGCCTTTTTGGCGTCCATGACGCCAGCGCCCGTCTCTTCTCTGAGGGCCTTGATGGTCTCTAGTGTGATCTCCAAGTCGGCTCCCGTCTTTCCGCTAACTTGCGCTGGTTGTTTCAGTTGTTGTGTCGCCCGTACCGGCTGCTTCCGGTGCAGCGGCCTCGGGCGCAGCTGCGGGCGCCTCGGCTACAGGGGCAGGGGCCGCTGGCTCGGCAGCAGGTGCGACCGGCGCGGCGGGTGCAGGTGCCGGTGCGGCAGCCACCGGCGCGGCAGGGGCAGGGGCAGGGGTATCGTCAGCACGAGCGGCCTGCTCAAGTGCGACAGCGGCGGCGGCCCTAATGGCAGCTGCCTCCTCTTCACCGGAAGAGTCCCGCAGTTCCTGTTCCATCGCCTCTCGCCTGTTCCGTCCCTCAATGACCGCGTCGGCCATCTGGCCGGTCACCAGTCGGATGGAACGGATGGCGTCGTCGTTACCCGGTATTACCTGGTCGATCTTCGTCGGATCACAGTCCGAGTCCACCAGGGCCACCACCGGTACTCCCACCCGCTCGGCCTCGGCGACCGCAAGGGCCTCTTTGCCGATGTCGACGACGAAGAGCGCGCCGGGCATCTCTGTCATCTCTTTAATGCCACCGAGGTAGCGGTTGAGCTTGACGATGGAGTCTTCGAGCTTCTGCGCCTCTTTCTTGGGGCGGCGCAGGAACTCGCCTGCGGCTTTGCGCTCTTCCAGGTCCACCAGGTAGTCCATCCGTGTCTGAATGGTCTTGAAGTTGGTCAGCGTGCCACCCAACCAGCGAGTGGATACGTAGTAAGCGCCGGACCGCTTCGCTTCCTGGGTAATGGTTTCGTGCGCCTGTCGCTTGGTACCCACGAAGATCACCTTTTTGCCCTGGGCGGACACGTCGGTGATGAACTCTTTGGCCCTCTCCAGCAGCTTCAGCGTCTGCTGCAGGTCAATAATATGAATGCCGTTTCGAGCCGAGAAGATGTACCGCTTCATCTTCGGGTTCCAGCGTCGCTTCTGGTGGCCGAAGTGAACACCGGCCTCCAGGAGGGACTTCATGGTCACCGGGCCTGCGGACTCAGAGAGGTTCGCCGGTGGTGCCTTGACCGGGGCTGGCGCCTGGACCGCCTGAACTGGGGCCGGGGCTGCCTGCACAGCAGGGGGTGTCGGGACTACGGGGTTTACAGGGGTAGTTTGATCAACCATGGGGCTTTTCGCCGCCTATTACATATTTGACCGGCCTCGTTTAGCGGTGGGGCGAGGATTTCGCTGTGTGAATGACACACAACAACCCACCGAGACCAAATCGCACTCGTTGCGCAAGTGTAACATGGTGGGGTCTGGCGAGACCGCACGAACGCCTGAAGACACGGGTGGAGAGCCCATCGCGTAATTGCCGCGCAAATTCGGCGTATGCTAGACTTCTACCCTATTACACCCGTTGTCGGGCACCCGTGCACGACCCCCGAGACGCCCACCGGGTCAAGTTGTCCCCCAGTTGTCCCCCAGAAGATAAAGAAAAAGAAGAAGAAGAAGAAGAAGATGCCCCTAGATACCCAGCGCAAGAAAGAAATCCAAGAACAGCACCGTACCCACGAAAACGATACGGGCTCGACCGAGGTCCAGGTTGCACAGTTGACCGAGCGCATCGCCTCGCTCACCGATCACCTCAGGGCCAACAACCACGACGAGTCGACCCGGCGAGGCCTTCTAAAGATGGTAGGCCAACGGCGGCGGCTGCTCCGGTACCTCAACAGTGAGGACGTCGATCGTTACCGCACGCTCATCGGAAAACTGGGCCTGCGAAAGTAGCACCCGCCCGGGTCCCACTTTCGTTCCTATTAGCCCATTTCCGAAAACAGCGCACCCCCGATAGCAGCGCACTCCTAACGCCAGCGCAGTCGGGGCGCACCCAGAGAGCACCCATACACGCAAACTAAACGCATCAAACAAGCATCCCACCCGGGGGCGGACGCCGTTCGCCCCAGAGCCCCGGCCCAATTAATTTCCAAACAAGGCCCGGGCGGCAGGCAGGAAGAGAAGAGCATTAGAGAGGTAAGTTTTGTCCACATTTGAACTAGAAATAGGCGGGCGCACGCTATCGGTAGAGACCGGCAAGCTCGCACAGCAGGCTGGCGGGTCGGCGGTCCTTCGTTACGGGGACTCGGTCCTTTTGGTGACCGCCACTCAAGCCAAGCCGAGAGAGGGAATCGATTTCTTCCCGCTCACCATCGACTTTGAAGAGCGCATGTACGGCCGGGGCAAAATTCCCGGTAGCTTTTTCAGGCGCGAGGGTCGGCCTAGCACCGACGCCATCCTGATTTGCCGGTTGACCGACCGGCCGCTTCGCCCGCTGTTCCCCAAGGGCTTCCGCAATGAGGTGCAGGTAATCACCACGCCCCTGTCGGTAGACCTGGAGAACCCCCTCGACATCATCTCCATTAACGGTGCGTCCCTGGCCCTGTGCCTGTCCGACATACCATTTGATGGGCCGCTCGGCGC
>Ga0114999_10010054_pt1 | contig 10281 bp, 10 predicted proteins | sample ArcticOcean_MG_C_3_FD_89820 | JGI IMG/M metagenome (GOLD analysis project Ga0114999, IMG submission 89820) | Marine microbial communities from western Arctic Ocean - ArcticOcean_MG_CB8_126 | ecosystem: Environmental > Aquatic > Marine > Oceanic | place: Arctic Ocean: Canada Basin | collected... | reverse complement strand
GCATCTGGCAGTACCGATTTGTCGATCTCATCTCTTTCGATGCCCTGAGAAATGGTTTCGGCTACCAGAGAAAGGTATTTTTCCACCAAACGCTTCCCGGCGGACCGAACTCTCGGCTCACTAAATTGAGCTGCCTGGGCAATAACTACAAACGAAACACCCTGCCGCAACTCAAGATATGAAACATGGAGCTGGAGTATGTGCTCCAACCGCTCCAACGCATGGCGATCAGACCGAGTGGCGCGTGATATCGCCTGAAACAGCGATTCTTCAACTTCCTGTATAAGAAGGAGAATCACCTCTTCCTTCGAAGCAACATGGCGATATATCGCAGCCTCGGTCACCCCGACCTTCGATGCGATACCTCGTATCGTCAACGCGTCCATACCACCGTTCGCTATGAGATCGCGAGCCGCTTCGACAATCTGATGCTGTCGTGTCTGGTGGTCTAGTCGTGTACGTGTTGCCATGGAATATTCACTCAACCTCTGGTTGACTATTATATGTTAGTCATCGTTCACATACTAGGCAACTATCGGATGTCATAACACTATTGCACTAGAACTTGAACGATGCGATGTGTGCACCGTGAATAATGTGGTGGTACTTTCAGACGCGAACAACTAAAATCACCACAATTTACTCGATGTCGACACGCTCTAAGCGTAACCGCTCCAGGTTGTACTCCATCAGGCACCACGGTCTAGTGAGATGGCTAGACGCCAAATTCATTCACCGGCCGCGCATATACATTCCAGTCGCTATTGCCCGGCCTGGCGCTTGTCGGAATATTGATTGCCGAAGAAGCAATCACAAGCGGTGCTGTCGTGATCGTGGCGGCTATCGCAAGCTCAGTCGCTATCGTATTTTCGTGCCTCACTCAGTGGCTTCAAAACCATTTCGGATCATCGGAGGCCATATTTCTGCAATTCTGGCTGCGCTGTGCACGGTTGGAATAATGATGCTGCTCCCTGATACCGTTGCCAGCAACCAATGGGTGGTCCACACCCTTCAAGGCGCATCACTCGCCCTAGTGATCCTGTTCATGACAATCACAAACACTGAACACGCACCCGCGGCAGGAACAGCCCTCGGCCTTGCAGCGTCCGTTCCCGGCAACTCGGTGGTTTTCATCGTATCTGCCGCCATCATCATTTCAATTGTGCGAACCGTTCTCTACAAACGCCTGCACAACCTGATGTAAACAAAAACAGCCCCGAGGATATCGAGGCTGTTTTCGTTTTATTCAGTTAGCTTCTACGAGCCGCCAGACGGATCCGACAGGAATCTCAATAGGTTACTGTCCGGGTCGAGAATAACCGTCGTCTTCGAATCTATGAACACTTTGTAAGCCTCAAGTGATCGACGGAAGCTGTAGAAGTCAGGGGCCTTCTGAAGCGACTTAGCAAGAATCTCAATAGCTTCCTGCTCAGCCTGGCCTCTCAAAAGAGCCGACGTACCTTCAGCAGTTTCGAGGATGATGTTTACCTGTCGGTCTACGTTAGCTCGAATCTCTGAATCTCGCTGCGTACCCTCAGCACGCAATCCGCTGGCGATACGCTCACGTTCTGCTTCCATTCGGGAGAACACGCTAGTCTCGATATCCGGCGGGAAGTCAGCTCGCTTGATGCGTACGTCGATAATCACAATTCCAAGCGCTTTTCGAATGTTCGCGGCATACGTGACGTTTAGCCCGCCAAGCGCTTCCGGACTTGGGTCGCTCTCAAGGAGAATTAACTCCTCATCAGTGGCAAGCCTCGGTCGAATATCGTCGGTCGGATCTTGGTCGATACGTACCGACACGAACGGATCATTAATCCCTTCGTAAATATTGAATACGTCGCGCCGGGCAATCTCAATCCGGTTACTGTCGATAGTAACCTGATGCATGATGTCCTCGCGAGTTTCGGAGATCACTTCTTCCTGAAGGTCGCGAGCAACCTCCTGCCGGAGCTGCGAGTTGACTATGTCGCCAACACGCGCATCAGCAAGAGTCTCGTTCCTCAAGTTCTTGAAGAAAATCAGCGGGTCGACAATCTTGTACCTCGCGTACGAGTCGATCACCAGGTTCCGTTTGTCAGCAGTCAACAACGAAGCCGGCGCAACGTCGACTCGGAGCAGCCGCTTGTCGAACTTGGTCACTTGCTCAGCAAACGGTGTTTTCACCTGAAGACCAGGATTCGTGTGTGAGCGTTTGTATTCACCAAATCTGGTGACGATCGCCAACTGGGTTTCATCAACGATAAACAACGTCTGCGGAACCACAATCACGATCGCAATGATTACTACGATCAGCGGAATAGTGAGTTTGGCCATTACTGTCCTCCCCCTGTTCCGGTAATCGTTCCGGTCCCGCCCGTAGCGCCGCTAAGCGGCAAGAAAGGCAGCACTGCAGAATCGGAAAGAATAAATTTCGTTATTCCGGGCAATATTTCTTCCATCGCTTCCAAATACAGGCGCTGGCGAGTCACTTCAGGCGAACCCTGGTAACCCTCTAAAATCGCGTCAAAACCATCGGATTCACCCTGTGCTCGAGCGATACGACCCTGTTTGAAACCTTCAGCAGCCTCGGTGATCTTTGCAGACTCACCAAGCGCTTTCGGAATCTCTGAAGCCTGATATGCCTCTGCTAGGTTTATCAATCTTTCTCTGTCCTCACGAGCACGGACCACATCTTCGAATGCCGACTGGACTTCAAGTGGCGGGTTCACGTTCTGCAGCAAAACCTGCAGCACATCGATACCCGTTTTGTACTCATCCGCCAGTTGGCGCATCTTTACAAGGACATCGGTCTGAACCTGCTCCTTCTCTGTCGTCAGAACGTCATCGATATTTCTTGCGCCGACAACCTGCCTCAGAGCGGTCTCAGCCATGTCTCGCAATGTCCTACCATCGGGTTGGCCCGCAGGTACCCCCCTGTCAGCATCGCCCGGGTCATCGACCTCGAACAAGAAGCTCTGGAGATCAGAAATTCGATACTGGACCACTGCCTGAACGTCGACGATGTTCTCGTCTCCGGTAATCATCAGTGATTCGTTCGTTATCGATTGAGCGACGGTGAAGCCGTCCGATCCCGATCGGAAGCCAAGCTCCATACGTCGAGCAGTCGTAACAGCCACAACATCGCGCTTGCCGACCGGACCAGGATAGTGCCAGTGCAAACCACCCGAGGTAGTTGCGGTGAACTTTCCGAACGTCCGTAGAACCGCTTGCTGGTCGGGACCAACGGTGTAAAAACCAGTTGCCCCCCAGATCACCGCAATAATTATCAGTACAACAAAAATTAGTCCTACCGAACCTGCCCCACCTATTCCGGGCAATTTCGGTAATGATGACCGCAATCGCTCAATAACCTCGTCGAGGGTGAGCTGAGCTTCTTCCTGTTGGGGCGGTCGATACATCTTGTTATCGACTGCCTGAATGTCTTCGTTTGGCGGCGCCATCGCATCTCCTCGCACCGATCGTTCAATTAGACGAATCGTTGCGTAATCTTCGGTTGCTCACTCTAATTCGCACGCGCAATCTGCAGGTGCGCCAGTTGATTATGTCGACCAAACTATGGGTCAACCTCATAAACGTCAGGCAAGTATACCGTCGAGAACAAGAAACTTACGGAAATTCCGCTGAATCCCGCGTAAGCGGTCTTCAATTAGCATCATTTTCGTCCGCTCTCGTCTTCAGCCAACTCAATACCACGGGTTATAAGTAGACGCTCAAAATCCTTATACGTCCCCAACGGGCTGAGCAGTTTCACCAGTTCGCCAACCGTATCCACCTGTTCGCGCAGATCGAACAAGTACCTGGCTATCGGACTCGTCGAAGATGGACTCTCCGCGTAGGTGCCGTGAAAGGCAAAGTAAGCCTGGTTGATCTTGCGTATCACATACCCATGATCCAGCAACTCGACCCTGCGATCCTCCATGTACATCTCAGCCTCGTATATCCGCCCATCAGCCAGCAGATCATCAGTGTGCTTACGAGTCGCACCCATAAATCGATTGAAGTCGAAATCCTCTGGATCTTCTATCTCTGCGGGCGATGAGTCAGCATCGTCTTCATTATCAGGATCGGTATTTCGCGCAGTATCGGGTCGAGTCGGCGCAACATACGGTTCTCCGGTTATCTCCGAATAAACCATCAGGCCCACCTCACGACCGAAAATATCGGCCAGCGTCTCGTTCATCGACCGAATGTCACCGCCCTTGAAGTAGGCCCTACCCAAAGGGTGGAATACAAGGTACGCATGCAGCCACTCGTGAGCACCAACATCAACAAGCCTTTTGAGATCAGCGGTCGGAACAACATTCGGATAACTCGCCAGTCCCCCGGTCTGAATAATCAACGCTGAAATATCGTCTGATTCCGCAAGTTCAGCCTCAATTCTCGACATTTCGCCAATCGAGATATCCGGGTCAATCAATACGTCCTCAGCACGAACAATTTCGTCTCTGGGCGAAGTCACCAGTAACTTCGGGGGGCTATCAATCCTAAAATCGACCGGTGGCCACACAAACCTCCCGGTAAGCCCAACCTCTTCAGATCGCACGGTCGCGGCAATAATCTGCTCGAGATACTCCTCAAGCCCGTCCCTGAGCCCGTTTCGCTCTGAAATAAGCCGATCAACAGCGTCCTGTGCCGATGAAATGACCTGCTTATCGGGATCACCCGCCGACGTAGCGTCGTTCAGCCCGTTTTTGGCATCGCTCAATTCGCCGACCAGATCAATATACCGATCCAGCGCCCGTCGGCGATCATCCTCGCTCGTGGGAGTCCACGGAAGCACCGTCCAGATACGGTGCCCCCACTTGTCGAAAACATTCTCCAACTCCCACGAAACCAAGCCGTATGTGTACTTGAGAGAAGCCGAAGTTACCGCCGAGTCCGATCTGTGATCACCATCAGGCACAAGCCAACTCAGCATCAGCGTGATCAGCAAAAAACCAACGACTACCCGCTTCCTCCAACGACCTTGCGGAAAAGTAACGATCCACTCAACGCTGTTGAACGCGACCAGCAACAGTGAACCGATGGTCCACATCAACAGGTGCTGGATACTGGCCAAACTTGGAAACCGGATCTTGGGCAAATGACAGACCGTAGGAATGTGATCGCACAGAGTGCGCGAGTCACGAACGTTGCACGAAGCGTACCCAAGTTATACGTCGAACGCACCGGGCTTGGGCTTAGGCCATCCCTGTCTCACGCTTCGAATTCAGGCACACGTCTCGAAATACACAGACCAAACTGAAAAAATCAAGGCTAGCTAGTCGGTCGTGCCCAGAGCGTCTCGTACTGGTCACCCATAATCAGCTGGGCCAACTCACGGCGCTCCATACGAACAAGCTCATTGAAAGCATTCTCGGCATCTTCGAGGGCCGCAGGGAAGCCGGTCTGCTCGATCCGACCGAGAACCTTACCCCAGAGACCCGAGGTCTTCATGGCATCGACGTAGCCGACCCACGGAATAGCAACGATATCTTGCGGTCGAGGAAGTGCCGGGCGCATGCGCTTGATCGTTCGAAGACGATCAGCAATAGAGCGTGCCATCGGCACTACTCGAACCAGAGGCGGCTCATCCTCTTTGGGTCGTACGTCCACAACAATCGACTGACCGAACTTTGGGAAGAACACAGCCAACACATCAGCGTTTTCAATGAACTTGAAAACACCATCAACACTGTCACCGTATCCGAAATCCAATTTGTCGCCTCTCGATTCACACGCTTCAGTCAAAGGTTTCAGAAGCAGTCGTTTCTCCGAGTTTTATCCAGCTTACAACCAGATCACGCTTTCAGGTCACGCACAGCAGCAAAAAATGAGGGGAGCACTTTCTCCCAATCACCCACTACGCCAAACCTCGCCTCTTTGAAAATGTTCGAGTCACCATCTTTATTGATAGCAACGATAGCCCGTGAACTCGAACACCCCGCCATGTGCTGACTCGCACCTGAAATGCCCACCGCAATGTACACATCAGGGCTAACCGACTTGCCAGTAAGACCCACCTGATGCGAGTGGTCTATCCAACCCGCATCGCAAGCAGCGCGAGAAGCTCCTACCGCGCCACCGAGCACGTTCGCCAGATCAGTCAGAACGCTGAAAGGCTCGGGACCACCCAAACCACGACCACCACTCACGACAAAATCTGCATCTTCAAGCCGGACGCCCTCTCGGACCTCCGCAATCGTGTCGGTAACGGTCACTAATCGCTCAGCAGTTACACCCGAATCGAAACCCTGAACCTCTGGCTCAGGCGATCCAGTATCGCTGCTCGGCTCGAAAGCCCCGGCGCGAAGTGTCACTATCACGGGTGATGAAGCAATTCCAAACTCAGCGAGCGCGCTCCCACCATAAACAGGGCGAGTCACGGTAACTGAGCCATCGGCGTTTGATATCTCAATGCAATCAGAAGCAAACGCAGCATCGACCCTAAACGCCACACGCGCCCCAACAATTGACCCAAAATCAGACTTGCTCAAAATCACAACATCAGGTGAAGTCGAAGAAATCAGTGCAGCCACATCGGCCGTCACCTGATCGTAGATTCCGACATCGCCTGACTCGACAGCCGAGATCGTCACCACTTTGTCGACAGCTAACGACGAGGCAAAACCGTCCGCATCGCCCGTTATAACAGCAGTCACCTGCACATCAGCTAAACCGCGGGCAGCAGTTACAGCCTGCAGAGTCGACTGGCTTATATCACCTTGATCGTCGCGCTCAGCGACCAGAAGTACGGAGGTCATTAAATCAACTTCTCCTCTCGCAATCGCAACGCCAGCTTCTTGCCCGAATCTGCCTCGTCCTCGCCCTCAATCAACTCAACCTGCCGATTCGACTCGGGAACATACAGCTTCTTCAATTCCAACTTCGGCGCAAGATCGTCACTCGATAGACCAAGATCGGCAAGTGAAAATATTTCCGGCTTCTTGCGACTCGCCTGCATGATTCCTCGCAGGTTCGGATAACGGGGTTCACCGAGCTCGTTCGTAATAGTCAAAACCGAAGGAACAGGAGCGGTAATCACCTGGTACCCGTCGGGAATAACACGCTGAAGGGCAACCGAATCGCCGTCTAGTTCCAGCTTCTGAACAACCGAAACCAGTGGCAATCCGAGTATCTCCGCAAGACCAAGCATAACGTGAGCCTGGTCCCAGTCGGACGCCTGACGACCACCCAGTATTAGATCAAACGGACCGTCTTTTTCGATCGCAGCAGCCAGTACTTTCACCGTCACAGCAGAATCGATCCTGTCCAAGCCCGAATCATCCACCAGCACTAGTCGATCAGCGCCCATCGCAAGCGGCTTCTTCATCGCGTCCATTATGAAATCGCTGCCGACCGAAAGAACCGTTATCTCGACATCGGCACCAGCATCACGCAACTGAAGGCCTGCCTCAACAGCGTTCAGATCAAACCCGTTGACCACAGGCGGAACTCCACTTGGCGGAATTACGCTGTTGGTCGACTCATCGATCTTGAATTGCGATGGCGGGGTTTCCGGGTCTGGCACCTGCTTGGCAAGTACCACAATTCGAACAGTCAATTAAATATTTCCAGTTGCTAACTAGCGATGATGACGAACATTCCGAGCGCCTAAAACACGATAATAGCGACACTCTACGCCGTTCGAAATTCGAGTAACGGCCTATAACATTACTGTTCAATCCAAATTCGTGCGTCTCCAGTTCGAGACAAACAAATAAGCACCCAAAACCATTCGAGCCGACGAGCAAATATGCCCGTGCTTGAACCACCTGAGGCAAGACCGAAACCTTGGAATCTGTAGTCGCAGCAGCAAAACTGCTGGGAGTCGACCTCGACGAAAAGCAACGTTCTCAGTTACAGCGATACAGAGAACTAATAGAACTTCGCAGCAAGCAGTTCAACCTCACCGGTCACAAGACCTGGGACAAGATCCGCGAAGAACTCTTTATACGTTCACTGCGTATTCTTACTCCCGCCGGAGGAACCGTCCCGACGCCAGAGTGGTTCGCTGGAAAGCGAGCCATCGACATCGGAACCGGTGCCGGCATACCCGGCATGATCATGAAAATCGCCCTGCCCGAACTCCAGATAACACTTCTCGATTCGACGCAAAAGAGAGTAAATTTTCTCATCCAAGTCGTAAACGAACTGGAACTGAAAGGGCTGGAAGTCATAACCGGCCGAGCCGAAGACCTGGGCCAGGAAGAAGGTCACCGAGAAAGCTACGATCTTGTTGTCGCAAGAGCAGTTGCACGCCTCGCCGAACTCGCCGAACTCACGATTCCGTTCGCAAAGATTGGCGGCACCATAATTCTTCCAAAAAGTAAGGGCGTCGAGGACGAAGTCAACGAAGCATCAGCCGCCGCTGAAATGCTCGGAGCAGCACCAGCGATCACCATCGAGGTAGACAAACCCGGTAATTCCCCGCCCGACGATATGGTTTACTGGATGAAAATATCACCCACTCCGCGCGAATTCCCACGTAGAGTCGGTATCCCTCACCAATCACCCCTGATAGAACGTACAGAATCCTGAGAAATGGATCGACAATTACTGATCCTGATCAATAACTCTCTCTGGTACCTGCTGGAATAAATGTCCCCGACACCCACAGAACAACCGAATCAGCCCTCCCACCAACCCGACTCCGGGATGCCAGATGCAGCAACGCTCCGTCAGCGCGTACTCTCGCTGCCGACACTCGCAGCGGTCGGAATCGGAGCCCTATTACTGGCGTTTGCGCTATGGCGTGTTTTCGACTTTGAATGGGACGAAGTCTGGACCAACATCAAGCACGTCCATCCAGGTAAATACCTGCTTGCGATGGGTCTCTACTACCTCAGCTTCTTCTTCCGCGGACTCCGCTGGCGCATGTTAACCAAAACAGCAAATATCGGCGGCGACAACGGTAAACACGTTCCCGGAACACTCGCCCTATCCGGAATTATCCTGATGGGCTGGTTCGCAAACTCAGTTGCGTTCCTGCGACTCGGAGACGCATACCGGGATGGGCACTTGCAAAAGAAACCAAAAGCGATTTTCCGTCGAGCCTCGGAACTGTTCTCGCCGAACGAGTGCAAGACATGGCAGCGGTTCTCATTCTCGTTCTATCCGCCACTATCTGGCTAACGATAGAGGGCGACTCCAAAGTCCCCGGCTGGGTAGTGTTTGCAGCATTTGTGCTGGTCTTGGCGCTGGTGCTCGGCCTATTCGTCATGCGACTGGCAGGCGAACGAATCTCCCGTCGTCTGCCCGGCCGGTTCGAAGCAGCCTACGTAAACTTCCAACGAGGAACTCTTGGCAGTTTTTCCGGACGCGGCATCCCTCCTCAAATAGCCCTTGGGGTCGTCGGATGGCTACTCGAGATCGCACGCTTCTACTTCGTTGCCGATGCTCTGGGCATGGACATCTCGTTCGGAATAATCATGTTTGCAGCCCTGGCGAACGCCATGCTAACCACGATCCCAACGCCCGGCGGATTCGGATTTGTCGAAGGCGGGCTTACCGGACTTTTGATCCTCTTCGGACGCAGCGATAACGAAGCCATCAGCATCGTTGCCGTCGACCGCACAATCAGCTGGCTCAGCGTCGTTTTGTTCGGCGGAATACTGTTCGTCGTTTGGCACAGCATAAAATCCACAGACACCTCATCTGCAATTTCGGATTAGCTGTCCGCTAAATCCAAAAAGTCGGCTAACATCGTCGCCGTGTAATTCGTCGTCTCACTAACGCACTCACAAAGGTTGATCCCCGAATGGCCGACAAGAAAAAAGTACTGGTTACCGGACTCAGCGGATTAGTTGGAACGGCGTTACGCAGCGAATTCGAAGAGCGATACGAACTCTCATCGCTATCACGCTACGGCACTGAAGAGTTGGACGACGCACACAATTTCAAAGGCAACATCGCCGAGCTCGACACCATGCTCCCCGCGTTCGAAGGCCAGCACACAATCGTTCACCTCGCCGCCGACCGCTCGGCAAACGCCAACTGGGAATCAGCGCTCAGAAACAATTTCGTCGGTGTCTACAACGTGTACGAAGCCGCAAAGCAAACCGGAGTGAAACGAGTCGTGTTCGGCAGCTCCCAACACGCCATCGGCGGCTACTACCAGGACGAGCCGTACAAGACGATCCTCGCCGGGAAGCTCGACCAGGTGGAACGACCCTTCAAGCTAATCGACGAAACAGTTCCGATTCGCCCCGACGGCTACTACGGAGCATCAAAGGCATACGCAGAAGGACTCGGCAGCTACTACGCTGAATACCACGGAATATCGTCGATCAACATCCG
>Ga0114999_10010053_pt1 | contig 10281 bp, 7 predicted proteins | sample ArcticOcean_MG_C_3_FD_89820 | JGI IMG/M metagenome (GOLD analysis project Ga0114999, IMG submission 89820) | Marine microbial communities from western Arctic Ocean - ArcticOcean_MG_CB8_126 | ecosystem: Environmental > Aquatic > Marine > Oceanic | place: Arctic Ocean: Canada Basin | collected... | reverse complement strand
CCACTACCAAGCAATGTTGATAACCGACGCGGCGGTTTTCTATTCGCGATTGACGAAGTGGGATCAATTCTTTGAAGACTTGCCCGTCCATACGATCCCTCACCAGCTGTATTTTCGACTCGCATTCGAACCGCCGATCTTGCCCGGCTTCGGGGGCCACTTTACCGTCGACATTTCCGAGACTCTCGATACGAAATTAGCAGCCGTTCGCTGTTACCAGACACAGTTTCCGCCCGAAAAAGAATATGTCTTCGAGCGAATTCGAGGGGCAGCTTTGACCGCAGGTACTGCCGCCGGCTTCTCCGCAGGCGAAGTGATGGTCAGCACCAAGTCCCTCGGTACAGCCGACATGATGGGCTTCTTGAATAGTTAAGCTGTTTTCGCGCGTAAAACTGCGAGAAGCGCAAGTTGGGTCGAGACCGTGGCATGGCCATCCTGGCTGACCATTACCCACATCTTTTGCTGTCAGACTCTTCTCCAAATCAACTCGCAACGCGAGTCACCCTCCCTTTTTAGGGAGGGTCGGAGTCTCAGCTCCGGGGAGGGTTTAGAAACTTCGTTAGACGCCGCCATGGCAAGACGACATCTTGGAATGGGATGCCATTCTGTAAGACCGTTACCGTCAGCTTTGGCTGTCCACTACGCATACCGTCAATTTCGAGTCAACGACGTTTCAGGGGCTCGGACAATGCGTCCTGTGGCCAAGCGATTTGGCTCGCCCGGATGCGACTTGGCGACGATTTCCCAGGGTGGCGCTCGCGGATCCGACCCTGGGCTATTTTGGGTAATCGCTTCGCGGTAAAGATGTGCTCTATGCCAACTCAGGGCATCGGACTGAAAACGAATGATGTAGAGCGACAGCAAAAGATGTGGGTAATGGCCAGCCTGGAAGGCCATGCCACGGTCTCGTCGTGCATCGAACTCAACGTGAGCGATCAACTCCTAACGTGGCTTGAGCATCTTGCTCGTGGGAGTTGATGGACGGAAACACCACCGCGTGAAACTTGCGAGACCACGGACTGAAAGGCCATGCCGCGTCTCGTCCTTCTTCGCCTGCATTACTTTGGCAAATACAAGCAGAATGAGGCGCCGTCGCCGTTGTCATCTTCTAGTTCGAGGGAAGCGCCGAGTTGTCGTGCTAATCGGCGGCATAGTGCCAGTCCGAGTCCGACGCCGGGTGCCGAACTAGCCGCGTCTTCGACTGATTTTGAGAACGGTTGAAATAACCGGCCGCGGCTTTGAGCAGTGATGCCTGGCCCGTGATCTCGCACTCGGATTGCAACGCCGTATTTTTCTTCGACAACCCGAATGTGAATTCGTTTGTCCAACGCGCTCACCGCGTATTTCGTAGCGTTGTCGACCAGATTAAAGAGGATCTGCTCGACCGCAGCAGGATCGGTGCGGACTTCCAAGTCGCTGGCTTCTCCGTCCATTTCGATTACCACGTTCATCGAAGCTTGCTTCCCGCGATCGATCAATCGCGTCTCCACTCGAGACACCATTTTCCCAACGCCAATCGGCTCGCGACGATTTCCTGGTCGACCGCGTTCCAACTGCGCGTACTGGAGGACGTTCTCCACTAGGTGGGACAATCGATCTGCCTCCACTCGGAGCGTTTCGGTGTACTGCTGACGTTGCCCCTCTTCAGAAACGATACCGGTCGACAGCATTTCTGCGTACATTCGAAACGTCGTTAACGGGGTACGCAACTCGTGGGTGACTGCCGACACAAACGCTGCTCGCCGCTCACTCAAAACGAGAACACCGTTCAACAGCACAGCAACCGCAACTGCTGCCAAGCCCAAACAAGTCCACGCGGCAATCAGAGCACCTTGCATTGGGGTCAGGAACGTCAGTGATTTTGCCTTCTCGATGATATACGGCCTCGTAGCGGGAACTGGTTCGGCAACTACTAATTGCACTGGCAGAGTCGCCAATTGCCGACCAGGGCTTACGCGATCGTCCAAGATTGGTAGCAGATCGACGTCGGCAATGAGCGGCTGCACTTGCGAAATCAATTCCCGTTTCAGTTTCTCCCAATTCAACCAACAGCCCTGTACAAACCATTTTTCACCCACGCGAACTCGACGAGCAAACAAGAGTTTGTCTCCAAACCAAACCGGTCGAGCGACGCCGATTTGGACGACTTTCGATGTTGACGGTAAAGGTACGAATTGCTGCCGTTGATTCACAGCGTTTTGAGCCATATATTGCGCAGCCTGCCCGCGGCGATTCAAATCTTCGTTGCGAACATTTTGATCCAACAACTTAGCTTGATTCAACGATCGTTCGACAACCCGTTGTTGTTCGGGAAGGTTTTTCTGATTGTCGAATTGCAGTTCGCCAATGGCAAAGTTTTGACTCAGCTGATTTTCGTCGCCTTGCTGGAGTCCCGGACCTCGCTCGGTCTGCTCTAGGCTTGGTTCCTGCGAAACGGTTTGCGGCGTACCAATTTGCTGCGGAGCGGCTTGCTGAGGCAGATCAGATGGATCGGACTGCGTTACTTGCTCCTGCTGGACCGGCAACGGAAAATTGCCATACTGCACGGGAGGATTAGTAGTTTGTCCTCGCATGAACATGTTTACTTTATCATTCCAAAGTCCATTGCTGGCGTAGGTCGGTTCGAGAAACGCTTCTCGCGGCAACAGGTCTAAAAGATTTGGGAAATCCCCACTCGATTCGAGATTCCCCAACAGCGAGTTGCTCTTATCGATATTGCCCCATGGTATCGCTTCCGATGCCACTCCGTTGCCCACAACACTTTCGCACGATTGTTTATTGGGGACCTGGGGAGACACGACAGGTTGCCCTTCGGTCCACACAAAGTGGAGCAAGATATGTTCGGAAGGTTGTCGTAACAAGGGCGAGGTGGAAAAGGAAACTCCGCGGCCTTTGGAACTCTTCGAGTAGAACGACTGATATTCTTGGAATGGTCGAGCGGCTTCCTGGGCCAGCAGAGGTGCGAGCGTAGTATCGATTCTCCACAATGCGGTGTTGATGCGACCTTCGAGATCAACTAACTCGCCCGCGTATTGAGTTTCGCGGCGGGCGAACTCGGTCCGCTGTTGGAGCATCTCCATTTTCAGCTTTTGGCTTTGCTCGATGCGATCGAGTTCAATCGCGCGAAAGGAAAGCCAGACCATGCCCGGAACGACTACCGCCAAGCAGAGTAAAAACAAACTCCAAATTTTCCAAGGCCGATGCATTGATGAGCTTTCTTACAGTTTCTCAGAATTCCAATTCGGTTTTGAAAGACATCACTTAAACATATATCCTTTGCCGCGAACCGTTAATAGTATCTGGGCATCGCCCGAATTGTCTCTTAGCTTTTCTCGCAGCCGGGCCACGTGCATATCAATGGTCCGCGTCGAAACTCCTTGTGGACTAATTCTCCACACATTCGCCAATAACTCGTCTCGAGCGATCGCACGTCCACGATTGTTAACTAGATAACGCAACAACTCGATTTCACGTTGCGACAATTCAACTCGCTCTCCGTCGTCGTATTGCAGCTCCCGCCGAGCGAAATCGGCGCGTCCACTTGGGAACTCGATGACATCAACATCAGTTGGTCGTTCCGGGGATCTCCGCAGAACGGCTTCGACTCGAGCCATCAGCTCTTTGACGCTAAACGGTTTTACAACGTAATCGTCCGCTCCGCGCTTCAATCCCTCAACCCGATCGCTCTCTTCGCCCCGAGCCGTCAGAATGATGACCGGTTGTGTTGGTCGAATCTCCCTAACCGCGGACAGAATCTCCATTCCGCTTTTTCCAGGCAATACCAAGTCGAGTAGCAACAAGTCGTAGTCTTGAGAAAGCGCCTTCTGCATACCGGTTTCACCATCGCCCGCCTCAACCACTTCGTATCCCGCATACCGAAGTGAATCGACGATGCCTCGACGAATCGACTGGTCGTCTTCCACGGTCAAAATGGTCTGATTCGGCATAATCGGAAAATCCTGTGCTTTCCCACGTCGTGTTGTCGTTGTTGGAGCTCCCACTCGCCTGTCTAGACATACCAATTGTATCTGTCATTCGCCGAGCAGGGTGTAAACAAATTGTAACGAGCCAGGTCGATCGCCACCGCAAAGTCGCGAAAATGCCTACAAAAAGCCCCCCAAAAGGTTCTTATTCATCTCCGCTCATCGCCATTCCGACCATCGGCACTTGGACAACCTACGATTTACTGTCCAAAACCTACAACTCCGGACTATGAGCCCCCAATGATCTCAAAACGCCCACCAAACACGCGAGAATTCCGTGTTCCACCTGGAATGCCCCTTAAACGGCTTCGGTCGTGCAACTTGCTGAACCGATTTCTGCAAAGCGAAAACGGAGTTACGGTCGTCGAATATGCCGTCCTCATTTCACTCGTGATTGCAGTCGTGCTGTTTGCGGGGAACATAATGGGACTCGTTACCGCCAAAGGATTCAGCAAACTGACTGCTAAACCGCGAGAGGTGGCACAAGCAGAAACTCATCAAGGGTTTAGTGAGGGCCACTTCGACCAGAAGCCGTCAATCGCTCAATCGGCAATCGACGAAACCGTGATCCAGTGACGCTATGATATCTTTTTGAATCGCTACGACCGGCTCGATGCTATAGCCCGTAATCAATTCAGCTTCGCAAATCGTTTCGATGTCATCTGGTGCAACCATCGCCAGCGTCATGCTGCCGGAACTGACCGTGATGGGCACGACTTGACGTTGTCGAGCAAATTTTTCTGGAAGCAACCGAACTAACTGTGGATTGAGCGTTTCAGCAGCCAGTTCACGGTAAGGTACCTCGAACTGAACCATCAACGCTTCACCGAGCTGGACCTTATTGATTAGGCCCCGATTCATGAGTAGAACGCCCAACATTCCGCGTTCGGAACCCTGAGCATTCAGCGCATTTTGCAGCTGCTTCTCGTTGAGATATCCTTTGTCGACCAGAATGTCGCCTAAACGTCCAGCCATGGCTTTCTTGCCTCGCTTGTTCTACTAAACATTCGTTTAAATACGAGTTTGTTATTTGCTATACGCCAACGGCTTCATCGCTTCTTCGTACCATTTCCTCGACTTTGTCTTCCAAAGTGATGGGATTGTACGGCGCTACGAGATAGTCGCTTGCTCCCGCCACAAATGCATTTTGTACTGCATCTAAATCCGCCTCGTGCGAGAGAGCCATGACGGGAATCTTGGTTGTTTTCTCGTCGGCGCCAAGTCGTTCGATCAGTTGAATTCCGTTCATACCAGGTAGCGTTAGATCAACGACGATACCGTGCGGAAGATCTTCCGTCGCTTGCAAATGAACGATCGCGTCCTCTGCCGAGCCAACGGTGTGAACTTGGTATCCCAACAACTCCAAACGGAACGACGTGATTTCCGCCAAGACCTGCTCTTCTTCTACCAACAAGACGCGAAAGGTTTTATCTTTCATGCCACGCTCTTTCTGATTGAGTGTGAATGGGGACGATACATGACTCTGAAACTTAGCTCTCGTATTAGGTAAGTCAAAAACGATAAGAACGCGTCTTCTCGCGCCGAGTTCTTCCTAAAACCTCACTACGAAAACCCTCTTCTCTGCCTGCAAATTCGGAAGAACCATTGCGAACACCCGTCCGAGAAGCGTTGATCACTTCCTAGGTGGGAATTCTTGTAGAGCATTAGTCATGTAGGGCGCCCGCAACGTAGTGTTCCCAGGACAGAGCTGCGCAGATACGGTGAGAATGCGCACTTACTAATCGTGCTCGAACGCAGGACAGAGAAAATGAACCGAACAAAACTATTCGGACTAATTGCTGGGCTTACTTTTGTATGCGGTTGCGGAGGCGGCGAAGCGGAACACGCAGAGGTCCCCAAAACGCCCGTTACACCCGTGGTGAATAACAACGTGGATGGACCTGCTCCAGTGGAATCGGTAGAAGTCGTCAATAACGAACCAAACTCTTTTGTCGAGTCCGAATCTGTCGACGGCGGCCCGCCCGCTAGTGACTTTAAGAATCCGTTCTTTTCACCACCCCCAGAAGACATCGAGATTGTGGAAGACGTTCCCGAAGAGATCGAATCGAGCGGAGAAGTTCAACTGCTCGGATTCGTAAATGTAACTCAGCCAAAAGCGATCATCAAAGTAGCCGGCAAGATCCATATCGCCGTGGAAGGCACGTCCTACGACCAAGTCACGGTCGTCAAGATTGACGAATCCAGTGTAGTGCTCAAACGAAAAGGCCGTGAATGGAAGGTGGCTCTATTCGATCGCCCATCACCCTCCGCAGTTGTGCAGACTCGACAACCCGATGGTCGGAACAATCCATTTTCATCCGGCAACTCCAATCCTGGGGCAGCTCCGAGTCCAGGCGGAAGTGGCCTTCCCAACATTCCAGGGTTACCCGGAGGCGGTGGTAACGGCGGATTCCCCGATTTGCCAGGCCTCGGTGACATTCCAGGAGCCTTAAAAGGGCTCTTTGGCGGGTAACTGATATTTCAGACTCGACAAGCGATTGTTTATTGAGACGGAACGATATTTCGGCCCTGGCGATTAATTCGCCAGGGCCATTTTTTTTGGACCTCCCAACGAGTTGTCGGCGTGAAACACCTGTGTTTTCGGACTGAAACACCTGCGGCTTCCACGGTGGGTTAAACGAGTTGGACCGCAATCACGCTCCGTTCCCACAAAATCGACTCGTGCCAATCAACGGGGATAACCGGACGGGCTCGGCAACATTTACTTCAGAAAGAACATTTCTTCTGCAACAATTTTCCCGCACGCGCCCACGACTCGAACTAAGTTTACATTGGAAGCTTTGCGTGACCCCTCACACTATAGCTGACGCCCATCGAAATCTAATTTGCCAATCGGCGGCGTCACGACCATGGACACATTTTGTCCTTGAGAGGGAACCAATTACTATGAACGCCTCACTGCCTTCATCTTCTCGGCGATCCTGTTCGGACTGCTCGCAAACCAAGCCGATGCCAAGACGTATTACGTCAGCACCAGCGGAAGCGACAGCAACAAAGGCACAAAGGAAAAACCTTTCCGCACGCCAGGTCGAGCGTCGAGTCAATTGAAAGCAGGTGACACTCTGCAAATTGGCAGTGGAACTTATACACACGGGAATAGTTGGAAGGGCAGCAACTACCCCTTCATCTATCTGCGTTCACAAGGGACTAAAGCCAAGCCAATCAACATCATAGGCAACGGCAGTGTGACGCTAACGGGTTACTACGGGATCCTCAACCATCGCAGTCACGTGAAAATCAAGAATATCAACTTCAATGTGAAATTCTACGGAGTCTATCTGTACTACGAAAGCAGTGCGACCATCGACAATTGTCGCATCACAGCTGACTACTACCCAATCTACTCCTACTACAAGACTCAAACGACTCTGCGAAACTGCACCGTAAGCGGCGGTCAATACAGCGTCTACTCGTACTACTACAGTCACATTAACGCGTACAACACTGAATTCCTTTCCGCAAAGTACTACGGCATCCTCAACTACTATTACAGCAAGCTCAATTTAGACCGCTGTCGAATTAGCAAAGCTGGCTACTATGGTCTCTACAGCTATCGCTACGCAGAAGCAAATATAAAAAACAGCATTATCGATCACTGTGGCTATTACGGCGCGTTCATCTACGAGAACAAAAACTCGAAGATCTCCAACTGCACAATCGACAACAACAACTACTACGGACTTCTATGCTACTACGGATCGACGAAACTCTATAACAACATCATTAGCAATCATCGCTACTATGGAGTCTACTCGTATAAGCACAACTTATCCTTCGGTAACAATTTGACGTTTAACAATAAATCGTCAAACTACTACGTCCATCCACGAACGGCGACGTCGAGTACTGACGTGAACGCGGACCCGCAGTTTGCGAATAGTCGCTACGAGCTAAAACGGTCTTCTCCCGCTATTAACCGCGGTGCGGAGTTAAAGGACGTCACCCACGACTACCTGGGCAATGAACGCCCTCTCGGTGGAAAGTGGGACATCGGTGCGTATGAATACAAGAATCCCATCACGACGTTCTACGTGAGCACCAATGGAAAAGACACCAACAACGGTCACACGCCATCTTCTGCTTGGAAAACGATCAGTCACGCCTCGCGACAAGCATTCCCAGGTGCGAAGATTTACGTGCTTCCGGGTACCTACAATGAAGATATCGTTGTTCGCACCAGCGGCACGAAAGCAAATCCAATCAAGTTCATCTCTCGATCGCCTCGCAAGGCAATCGTTAAGTCGGCTACTCAAACTTGGACTTGGAACCAATACAACTGCAAGTACGTCGACATCGAAGGCTTCAAGTTTGAGGCGAACACAAAATACAAGTATCGCTTCGGACTTTACCTAGGCTCAAACACGGAAAACAACGTCACCGGTTGTGAATTCAGTGGCTTCAACTACGGCCTTTACACTTGGCGAAACACACCGCTGACTGTCACGAAGTGTAAATTCACCAACCATATCTGGTATCCAACGCTTTCCTACTACGACGACCTTCGGATTGACCAATGCACCTACGACAATAACTACATGGGTCCCTATTCCATCTCCGGCAAGAACTTCGCCATGTCGCGGACTCGGATAACAAAGAGCAAATCCTGGGCTTTCGGTCTTCAAGGAAAAGCGAGCATCGACTCTTGCACAATTGACGGTAACGCCTACGGTCCTTACCTCGCTAATTGCAAGGAAAAAGACTTCAAGATGCGGAACACCGTCATCAAGAACACCAAATACTACTCGCTCTACGCAACGAACTGTACTCTCGATTTCACTCCTTCAACCGCCTCGAAATATCAGTTCGAGAACAACGGTTACGGCGTCTACCTGACGCTGGGAACATACACAGCGCGGAAGTTCGACTTTAAAGCCAATAACTATTACGCCTGTATGACCTACTGGTCCGATGTCACTTTCACCGACTGTACCTTCAAATCGAAGTACTACGGTTGTTATTCCTATCAGAACCGCAAGTTCAAAGCGACTCGATGTAAGTTTAACGACAACACGTACTGGGGATTGTTGGCCTATGGCGGTCGCGGTTACCCATCGTGGTATGAAAACTACAAGAAGAATAAGTACTACGCGGACTACATCAAGACTCACAAACACGCCAACCTTTCGCTAGACAATTGCGAAATATCCAACAACGGCTACGGCTTGTACTTATCCGAGTTCACTGACGATCATACTCGTCTTCGCGATACTCCAATCGAGAACAACAAGTGGTATGGACTCTACGGTTGGAAATGCATCCTCGAGTTCAATAAAACGACCACTCCAAAGTGGCGGCTGAACAACAACGGATACGGACTCGCCTTCACTGGCTCCAAAATCAAACTTAAAGATTTCGACCTCAGCAACAATAAGTACTACGGCGGAATGTTCTGGTACTCGGACGTCAAGGCACAGAATTGCAAGTTTAACAACAACGGATCTTACGGTCTCTATGCCTACTCCAATGTGAATGCCGAATTCGTCGACTGCGAAATCAAAGGCAATAAGAGTTGGGGAGCCTGGGTCGGCGGCTATCAAGCCTACGATTACTGGACTGGCAAAAGAGTCGATGCAAAGCTCTCAATGAAGAATTGCAAAATCGACGACAACAACTACGGCATGTATGCATACATGGTCGGCGAACACAACATGTCACTCAAGAACAACAGCATCTCCGGCAATAAATACTGGGGACTCTATACCGCCTACTCGAAGCTCAAATTCGACTCGAACTCTCGAGACAAATTGAGAATCGAAAACAACGGATATGGAATCGGCAGTTACATGTCTGAAATGGAATTCGACAAATACGAAATGAAGGGCAACAAGTCCTACTCACTCCTCGCGTACTATCCAATCTCACTCAAAATTGAAAACAGCAATTTCAGTGACTGTGGGGGAAATGGAATTTACGTCTATCGCCCTGTAGACTGCCAAATCAAAGACACGAAAATCACTGGCAACAAGAGCTGGGGGCTAATGCTCTATGGCGGCGATCAAACCGCCCGCCAATACGACCACAAGAAAAACAAATGGAATAGCTTTAAGTACTCCTCCAAAGCCTCTGTCGACAACGTATTGATCGATGGAAATAACTACGGTGTCTATCTTGGTCAATGGCCGACCGATAATTTCAAGTTCACTAAGGCCGAAATTAAGAACAACACGTACTACGGTCTTTACGCCAACGAAACAGACCTGACACTCAACAACACCACGCAAGGCGACTTCACCCTATCCAACAATGGTTACGGCATTGGAATGTGGCGAGCCAAACT
>Ga0114999_10010052_pt1 | contig 10281 bp, 8 predicted proteins | sample ArcticOcean_MG_C_3_FD_89820 | JGI IMG/M metagenome (GOLD analysis project Ga0114999, IMG submission 89820) | Marine microbial communities from western Arctic Ocean - ArcticOcean_MG_CB8_126 | ecosystem: Environmental > Aquatic > Marine > Oceanic | place: Arctic Ocean: Canada Basin | collected... | reverse complement strand
TATTTGCCGGCATGCTGCCCGCCGCGCACCCGGAACTCGTCGCAGTCGTGATAATCGACGAACCGAAGAGCGGCGAACATTACGGTGGCCTGGTTGCCGCGCCAATCTTTGCTAAGGTTATGCATGAGGCCGCTCGGATCCTGGGGTTGACCCCGGACATACAGCATGATGTTGACAATGACCGCTACCGGTTGACCGCTGGCCTCGGCAACGAGCACTCGGCCGGAATTCAACAATGATGGCCGACTTGTCTCAAAACGGATTGATGCTTTCGGCTTTACTCGATGGCATCACGCTGGTCGATCTTAAGGATGACCGAGAAATTCACGGTGTTTCCCTTGATAGTCGACGAGTAAATCCGGGAGATTGCTTTATTGCATTGAGCGGCGGCAGCCGTCACGGCGCAGAGTTTGCACATGCGGCCGTGGTCGCCGGAGCACGGGCAATATTGATCGATGATATACATAACGACATGGATGTGTTCGCTCTAAACCAGGCGATCCCGATGGTTCGCATTGCGAACTTACGCCAACAAGTAGGTCTGATTGCAAGCCGCTTTTTCGGCAATCCATCGAGCTCGCTCGACGTTGTCGCCGTAACCGGCACTAATGGAAAAACAACGGTCGCGCAACTGTGCGCGCATGCGCTCAACCGCGTGCGTGGTAAAGCAGGATATGTCGGTACCCTTGGTCTCGGATTAATCGATGAGCTAGAGCCGTCCATAAACACGACTCCAGATCCCGTTACGCTGCAAAAGTTGTTCAGGCACCTACACGACGACGGCTGTCAGTCAGTTGCGATCGAGGTGTCGTCACACGCGATTGTGCAATCTCGCGTGCTTGGCACAGCGATTGACGTTGCCGTATTTACAAATCTCGGCCACGACCACTTGGATTATCACGCAAGCCGAGACGATTACGCTGTAGTCAAAAAATCTCTGTTTCAATACGACGGAATCCGCCACGCCGTTATCAACGTCGATGACGAGGTTGGCCGTGATCTTGTCGCTGAACTCGATCGTGATATTTGTTGTTGGACCTATAGTATGAGTCGAGCCCATGTCGACGGCTGCGTTCCACAGCGCCTTGACCTAGTTCGATATATCGGACGAATTGAATATTCGACCTTGATTGTGGCGACCCCAATGGGACAGGTTGAGATCCAGACCCCGTTGCTGGGGGATTTCAATGCCCAGAATTTGATGGCGGCTCTGGGCGTATTGATGGCGCTTGGCATCGATGCTAAAGCAGGTGCGGACGCGTTATCGCATGCACCTGCTACGCTTGGACGAATGCAAATCATCGAGTCAAATTTAGCTGATGATCCGGTCGTAGTTGTCGACTATGCGCATACCCCTGAGAGTTTGGCGCGAGTGCTCGCTGCTTTGAAATCCATTACGACCCGAAATTTAGTCTGCGTGTTCGGTTGCGGTGGTGAACGCGACACGACAAAGCGTGCACCGATGGGCTTAGTGGCCGAACAGGGCGCCGATCGGGTGATTATTACTAGTGATAATCCGCGTGGCGAGAACAATGCGGATATCGCGGCGGCTATCTTGTTGGGTATGCGAGCGCCGCAACGGGCCGAAGTCGTTCATGATCGTGCGTGTGCGATTAAGTCAGCAATCGACATGAGCGGTGCGCTCGACGTTGTGCTCATCGCGGGAAAAGGCCATGAAGCGCGTCAGGAAGCAGCTGGCAAGGCGCAGCCTTTTTCTGACGCCGATGTTGCCTATCAAGCACTGCGAGGATCGGGCCGGTGATCCGCATGCAATTGAGCGAAGCGGCCGCGGCTATCGGCGCACAATTGATCGGTAACGATGGGTGGTTTGAAGGAGTATCGACCGATACACGTTCAATTTCGCGTGGCGAAGTTTTCTGTGCGCTTGAGGGGCCGAATTTCGATGGTCATGATCATTGTTCTGAGGCTGAGATTGCAGGCGCAGCCGGAGCGATTGTTCAACGAGCAGTAAGGTCGTCGCTCGCGACATTGACCGTTGACGATTCGAGACGAGCGTTGGGGCGTTTGGCGGGCGCGTGGCGCCGACGGTTTTCCATCCCTGTCGTTGGCGTTACCGGCAGCAACGGCAAGACGACGGTGAAGGAGATGATCGCTTCAATCTTGCACGCTAACGTGCTTGCAACCAAAGGAAACCTCAATAACGACATAGGTGTACCAAAAACGCTATTACAACTAGACGACGAGCACGAATTTGCGGTAATCGAAATGGGCGCTAGCCATATTGGCGAGATCAAGTGGTTAGCGGAAATCTCACAACCGCTGGTCGGGGTCGTCACGCTGTGTGCGCCCGCGCATTTGGAGGGGTTTGGAACGATCGACGCGGTTGCTGAAGCGAAGGGTGAGCTTTACGCCGGACTGCTTAAGGATGGTACCGCGGTGATTAATGCAGATGATGCATACGCAGATTACTGGAGCACTATTGCGACAGATCGTCGAGTTGTGAGGTTCGCAATGGAGCAAGCAGCCGACGTTACAGCGGAGAGTATTACAAATCTCGGCATTGGGTATGGAATGCAGTTTAGTTTGCGCTTGCCGTCGTCAGAAATTGACATACAACTGCCGTTTGACGGCAAGCATAATATCGCTAATGCATTGGCAGCTGCGGCGAGCGCCTATTCGCTCGATATCGCGCCGGCTACGATTAAACTCGGCTTAGAAAACGCGAAACGCGTCGGTGGGCGTTTGTGTGTAATCGCGGGGGTTCGTGGGGCTCGAATCATCGATGACACTTACAACGCAAACCCGACATCGCTCGCTGCAGCTCTGGATATGATCGCGCTTGAGCCGGGTAAGAAATGGTTGGTTCTTGGGGACATGGGGGAACTCGGCCCGAGTGCTGAAGATATCCATCGCGACACTGGTCTGGCGGCGCGCAAAGCCGGTATTGATCGGTTGTACTCTTTCGGAGAGCTCGCAGCTATTGCGGCTGCTTCCTTTGGTGATGGTGGCCAAGCTTATCGTGACATTGCCCGGTTGACAGACGTCTTGATCTCGGATTTGGCGCCGGAAGTTACGCTTCTGGTCAAGGGCTCGCGCGCGATGCGAATGGAGCGTGTCGTCGAAGCGCTAACAGGGGCAACTCAAGCATGTTGATGTATGTCGCAGAATACCTTTCGAGTTTTCACTCTGGTTTTAACGTATTCCAATACATCACCTTACGCACGATTTTGGGAGTGCTTACAGCATTGTTCATAGCGCTGTTGGTTGGACCATTGGTGATTTGTCGCTTGAGCCACCTACAAATCGGACAAAACGTGCGTAGCGATGGCCCTGAGAGCCACTTGTCGAAAGCTGGTACACCCACGATGGGCGGGCTGTTGATCTTGGTTTCGATCGCAGCCAGTACACTTTTGTGGGGCGACCTTGGCAATCGATTTATTTGGGTCGTGTTAGTAACGACTGCGATTTTTGGTGCGATCGGTTGGGTTGATGACTATCTAAAGTTAACCCAAGGAAATTCAAAAGGCCTCTCTGCCGCGCGTAAATATAGCTGGCAGTCGGTCGCTGCGTTAGCTGCAGCATTGTTTCTTTTTTTTACCGCGAAGACGCCAGTCGAAACCGAATTGATCGTCCCGTTCTTTAAGAATATCGCGATAAATCTCGGGTGGTTCTATGTGGTATTAACCTATTTCGTAGTTGTCGGTACCAGCAATGCAGTAAATTTGACCGACGGGCTTGATGGTCTGGCGATCCTACCTGCGGTGTTGGTTGCTGGCGCTTTAATCGTTTTCGCTTATGTTACAGGCCACATTAATTTTTCCCGATACCTTGGCGTGCCTTACATAGCGGGGGTCGGCGAGCTTTGCGTATTCTGTGGCGCGATCGTTGGTGCAGGTCTCGGGTTTCTTTGGTTCAATACTTATCCTGCGCAGGTTTTTATGGGTGACGTTGGCGCACTTGCGCTTGGGGCCGCGCTTGGAATCGTGGCAGTCATGGTCAGGCAAGAACTGGCGCTCGTAATTATGGGCGGGGTGTTTGTGGTAGAGACTATCTCAGTAATACTCCAAGTCCTATCGTACAAACTGACTGGCCGGCGCATTTTTCGTATGGCCCCTTTGCATCATCATTTCGAGTTAAAAGGGTGGCCTGAACCCCGGGTCATTGTACGGTTTTGGATCGTTACGGTGATCTTAGTGTTAGTAGCTTTGGCAACTTTAAAGATTCGCTGAGTTGATGTCAGCAGCACTTAACAGGGCACACCATGGGATGACAACGAAATCCATAAGCACCCCATACGTCGTCTTTGGACTCGGTAAGACCGGGTTGTCGTGCGCACGCTTTCTTGCACAAATGGGCAAGGATTTCACGGTCGTCGACACCCGAGATCAACCGTCAGAATTAGACAGCCTAATGCAGTCGTTGCCCGACGTCGCTGTGCTGACTGGAATTACCTCGAACATAGCAATCGATGGCTGCAAACACTTAGTGCTTAGCCCGGGTATTGCCCGCGAACACCCGTTGGTTGTTTCAGCACAACGTAACGGGGTCGAAGTAATCGGCGATATTGAGTTATTTGCGCGCCACGCGAAAGCGCCCGTCCTCGCCGTAACTGGTTCTAACGGTAAGAGTACCGTTGTAACGATGGTCACCGAGATCTTGACGCGCGCAAACTTTGACGTCCGCTTCGGCGGTAACCTTGGGGTGCCGGCGTTGGATTTATTAGCCGACGAGCAGCCTGATTGTTTCGTCCTTGAGCTGTCTAGTTTCCAGTTGGAGTCTACGGAATCTTTGGCTCCTTCAGTAGCCTGCATCTTAAATGTCTCGCCGGATCACATGGACCGGTACGACGGTTTTTCAAATTATCTTAAGGCTAAGACGCGTATCTACAAACATGCGGATTACCTAGTATTGAATGCAGACGATGAGGCCTTGAACAAACTTCGCCCACAGTGTGAGACACAGTATATTTCGCAATCCGAAGCGGCCTCCTATCGTATCGAAGAGAATGGCGACGTTTCGTGGCTTGTTGCCGCTGGGGAAAGATTTATGCGCGTCGATGATTTGGCGGCGGCAGGTACGCACAATGTGATGAATGCGCTTGCCGCGGTTGCTATTACCGACCGAATGTCCGTGCCACGATCGGCTCAGCGGCAGGTATTGACAACATTTCGTGGACTCCCCCATCGATGTCAAACAGTTGCCATTATAAACGGGATTGAATGGATCGACGATTCCAAAGGTACCAACGTGGGCGCAACGAGCGCTGCGATCCGAGGGGTGTTTTCACGGCGGCGAGGCGTACTGATTGCCGGAGGACAAGGTAAAGGCGCTGATTTTGATGTGCTGGCGGCCGACGTCGCGGGGCGTGTTCATTCGGTCATTTTGATCGGTGAAGATGCCAACACTATTGCGGCGTCGCTGGATCGCCAAGCGAATATCCATTTCGCGATAAATATGAGTGCCGCGGTTACGCTTGGGGCAGAACTAGCGCGATCCGGAGAAGCTGTTTTACTTTCGCCGGCCTGTGCCAGCTTCGATATGTTCGAGAGTTTTGAAGCTCGTGGGCAGGCATTTGTCGCGGCAGTTGCGGAGATCGGATTGGCATGAACCAAGCTATCTCACGACATGCTGTCGAGCAGCGAGCATATCTCGATAATTTTGCTTATGACCTATGGCTCATCGGAGTCGCGGCCCTCCTCGTCGGTCTAGGACTAGTGATGGTGGCTTCATCGTCGATACCAATTGCGCACAAAAACGGCTACATCGACTTGTATTATTTTTGGCGCCAGTTAGGCGCCTTATTTCTCGGTGTTGGTTTGGGTTTTGTGGTCCTGCAGATCCCACTCGCGTACTTTGAAAAGATGAGTGCTTTGTTGCTTTTTGGGGGTGTCGCAGCGCTCGCGATTATCTTAATTCCTGGGGTCGGGCATGAGGTGAATGGGAGCATACGTTGGCTTCAACTTGGGCCGATCTCCGTGCAGGCCTCCGAACCAATGAAGCTCGCCACCATTATTTATATCTCCTCGTATCTTGTCCGCCATCAAGCGCAGGTACAAAGTGAATTCGTCGGATTTATAAAGCCTATCGGCGTGCTCACGATCATTGCTGGATTACTGCTGCTCGAGCCCGACTTTGGCGCTGCGGTGGTTATATTTGCAACCGCCTTGGGAATGTTATTCCTCGCGCGCGTCCCGCTTTTACGTTTTAGCGCATGGGGAATGGTCGCGCTTTCGATATTGTCATTGTTGGCGATACTGTCGCCATATCGGCTGCAGCGACTGATGACTTTCCTAGATCCATGGTCCGATCCGTATGACACCGGATTCCAATTGACTCAGGCGCTGATCGCGTTCGGGCGTGGCGAGTGGTTCGGCGTTGGTCTTGGTAACAGCGTACAAAAATTGTTTTACCTACCCGAAGTTCACACCGATTTTTTATTTGCTGTTGTCGGTGAAGAACTTGGCATGGTTGGGACCATCACCGTGATCGGGCTGTTCTTATTTCTGACTTGGCGGATATTTTTCATTGGTAGCTTAGCTCAGCGAGGTGGGCGGCAGTTTGCGGCGTACTTATCCTATGGAGTCGGTCTGCTCATCGGTTTCGAAGCGTTTATTAATATTGGTGTAAACATGGGTTTGTTACCGACAAAGGGTTTGACGCTTCCACTGATGAGTTACGGCAGTAATAGCATGGTGGTAATTTGCATTATGCTGGCCATGGTTCTGCGGGTAGCTAAGGAGTCACGCGTTGAATCGGGGCTTGGGCAGTCCGCACATGACTAGCTTGGCGCGCTCAATTCTTATTGTCGCTGGCGGGACGGGTGGACACATCTATCCTGCGTTAGCAGTAGCGGACCATCTAAAAACGCATCACGTAAGCGCCGTATGGCTAGGTTCCGAGCAGGGCCTTGAAACTCGGATCGTGCCGGAAGCGGGCATCGTGCTATATAAGATTGCGGTCTCCGGGTTGCGTGGGCGTGGTTTCTGGCGTTGGTTGATGGCGCCTTTCGCACTGGGGCTCGCCTTGGTCCAGGCGTTGATCGCAATCATGCGGATACGGCCGATGCTAGTGCTTGGGATGGGCGGCTTTGCTAGCGGGCCGGGTGGTGTCGCGGCCTGGATTTGCCGTAGACCCTTGGTGATTCATGAGCAAAATGCGATCCCCGGTCTGACGAATTCTGTTCTCAGCCGTATAGCAACGAAAGTCCTGCAGGGTTTTCCGGGCTCATTCCCAAATGAGCGTCAAGCTATCACTGTGGGGAATCCGATCCGCGAATCCATCGTATCGGTTTCGTCCCCAGATGATCGCTTGCACGAATCAGATGTATTTAGAATTCTTGTTATAGGTGGTAGCCGAGGTGCACAGGCGCTTAACCTCTGCGTGCCGCGGGCGATCGAACGGATGGGCGTTTCTAACCTCGAGATCTGGCACCAAGCAGGGGCAGGCAACGACGCCGCTACGCACCAAGCATATGGAGCATCGACTACCTCTATTCGAGTTTCAGAATTCATTGACGATATGGCAACCGCATATAGCTGGGCAAATCTTGTGATTTGTCGCGCTGGCGCGATAACTGTTGGCGAATTGGCGGCGGTCGGGGTGGCCTCGATTCTGGTACCGTTTCCGTATGCAGTAGATGACCATCAATCGGCGAACGCGAGCTACTTGGTTGATGCGAATGCCGCGTTACTAATTGCAGAAGGCCCGCAGTTCGAGCAACGCCTGGCCGATGCAATGCAGAAATTTTATGACGGGCAACACGACTTCATGGACTTTGCCCGGCGTGCCCGCGCATTGGCGAAGCCCGATGCCGCGGCACTAGTCGCGGGCCAATGCATGGAGTTGTTGGATGTATGAGGCCGATGACTTACCAATGCGACATGTTCGCCGCATCCATTTTGTCGGTATTGGTGGCGCAGGTATGAGTGGGATCGCCGAGGTTTTTAATAATTTAGGCTACATCGTGTCCGGTTCCGACAAGAGTGCGAACCGCATGACCGTACATTTGAAGTCCATCGGGGTGACGATTTTCGAGGATCATCAAGACCAGAATATTTCAGGTGCCGACGTGGTCGTATTTTCGAGCGCAATTCGTGACGACAACATAGAACTTGTAACCGCTCGTGAACAGCGGATCCCGACGGTGCCACGTGCAGAAATGCTGGCAGAGTTAATGCGTTTTAAGCGAGGGATAGCGGTTGCAGGAACGCATGGCAAGACGACGACCACGAGCTTAATTGCCAGCATTCTTGCGGAAGCCGGAATGGATCCAACCTTTATCATTGGTGGCCTTGTACATTCGGTCAATTCTCATGCGCGTCTTGGCGCCGGAGACTTCTTAGTCGCAGAGGCCGACGAGAGCGATGCATCATTTTTGTTGTTGAACCCGCTTATTGCAGTGCTCACCAACATTGATGCTGACCATATGGAAGCTTACGGTGGAGATTTCGGAAAGCTGCGGACGAGTTTTGTCGAATTCTTCAAGCGGCTCCCGTTTTACGGCGTCGCGGTAGTGTGTATCGACGATCCCAATGCGTATTCAATGCTTCCCGAGCTTCGCACTCGGGTCGTAACCTACGGTACGCACGAGCAAGCAGACGTTCGGGGATTCGATTTTCAACAACATGAAGGAAGATCGAGCTACAAAGTAGCGCAGCGTAACTCGGCGGAAGTGCTCGAGATCAACCTAAACATGCCGGGCGAGCACAATATGCTGAACTCGCTAGCCGCAATCGCGATTGCGGCTGAGCTGCAGATTCCCCATGACGCAATCTCTACTGCACTGACTTCATTTCAGGGGATAGGTCGGCGTTGTCAGTGGATGGGCGAAACGAAGATCGGTACCGCATCTGTAGCCGTAATCGACGACTATGGCCATCACCCTAGTGAATTACGCGTTACGATCAAGGCCGTTCGCCAAGGTTGGCCTGAACGACGGCTATTGGTTGCGTTTCAACCGCATCGTTATTCTCGAACTCGCGATTTGTTCGAAGATTTTGTGGAAGTTTTGAAGACTACAGACGCGCTGGTGATCCTCGAAGTCTATCCGGCTGGTGAGGATCCGATACCGGGAGCAGACGCTCGAGCGCTGTGCGGCGCAATTCGGCGGCGAGGTAAGGTCGACCCTATCTTCGTCGCGGACCCTGCGACACTCCCCGACGCCTTGGAAGATATTGCACAAAGCGGAGACATTTTACTGCTGTTAGGCGCTGGCAGTATCGGTCGAGTGGCGGAGGGCATGATTTTTGAACCGGCCGCCATCGACAGCAACTTGCCGGATCCGAGGAAGGCAGATTGATGGCGTTTAATTTCGAGTTGCTGCACGTCAGAGGCAAATTTGCCTTTGAGGAGCCAATGTCGAGACATTGCTCGTGGCGTACTGGGGGATCGGCGGAGCGATTTTTCGAGCCGGCCGATGTCGACGACCTGATAGCATATTTTCAGCAGGTCAATGAGGTCGAATTGATCACTTGGATCGGCCTTGGCAGCAACGTATTAGTTCGCGACGGTGGGGTGTCCGGGACGGTGATTTCGACCGCCAAGACGCTAAATAATATCGCATGGCTCGACCACGAACATCTGCAAGTTGAATGCGGCACCACGTGCGCCAAAGTTGCGAAAGAGGCGGCAAGAATGGCACTCGGTGGCGGTGGGTTTTTAGCGGGCATACCGGGCACGATCGGCGGGGCACTCGCGATGAATTCTGGCGCGTTCGGGCGCGAAACCTGGATGCTAGTCGAGAGCGTTGAACTGATCCGACGAGACGGGACGATGAATCAATACGATCGAGCTGAATTTTCGCCGTCCTATCGGTGCGTCGACATGCTGCCCGAACATTGGTTCATCAGTGCCGTATTGCATTTTGACTCGAACTGCCCGATTGATGGAGACAACGAGATCCGAGAGTTACTCGCTCAACGAAGCGCGTCTCAACCGACGGGTCTGGCGAGTTGTGGATCGGTATTTAAGAATCCGCCGAACGACTTTGCTGGTCGGTTGATCGAACAAGCCGGTTTGAAAGGGATGCGTGTAGGTGGTTGCTATGTCTCAGACAAACACGCCAATTTTATTATCAACGATGAAGGGGCGAGTGCGGCAGATATCGAAGGGTTAATCGTGGAAGTCCAAATGTCTGTCGTGAAGAAATTTGACGTGAGGCTAGAACCCGAAGTGAAAATCATTGGGTACTCGCGGCAACATGAGAGTCTCGCGGGTTAATTATGGGAAAAACGCCGCACCCTACGGAAAGGGAGATCGGCCCTGCCGCGGGGCGGGGTGCGGGGCCGGAGGGCGGGTTTTCTGCCGGACGCGGGAAATCGG
>Ga0114999_10010051_pt1 | contig 10281 bp, 13 predicted proteins | sample ArcticOcean_MG_C_3_FD_89820 | JGI IMG/M metagenome (GOLD analysis project Ga0114999, IMG submission 89820) | Marine microbial communities from western Arctic Ocean - ArcticOcean_MG_CB8_126 | ecosystem: Environmental > Aquatic > Marine > Oceanic | place: Arctic Ocean: Canada Basin | collected... | reverse complement strand
CAGGACAAGATGCGTTGATGCATGCCGGGTACGCTTTGTGCAAAACAGGCAGATGCGATGATCCAGAACACGGTGGTGGGCTAGCTTCTCGAGCGGCATGTAGTCCTGCATCATGACCGGGCTGCGGAGGTCGGCGGACTGGCTGTCTTAATTATTGGGGATAGGCGCGCCACCGCAGGAGGTTTTCGTTTCCATTGCGGTCGCCAACACTCAGTTGTCTCTGATGGACCCGTGCGAAGGGTCTTCATGAGTTCTCTAAATCGATTTATTTTATGAAATAAATCGATACAAGCGATTGTTATGAATATCCGAGATTTGAAATATGTGGTCGCTGTCGCGGATCTCAGCCATTTCGGGCGCGCGGCGGCAGCTTGTTTCGTGGGGCAGCCGACACTCAGCGCCCAGATCCGTAAGCTGGAACAGGAACTCGGCGTCACCTTATTCGAGCGCACCAAGCGCAGTGTGCGTGTCACGCCCATTGGTGAAGAGATCGTGGCCCAGGCCCGGACCCTGTTGGCGACGGCTGATTTGATTTTGGGAACAGCGCAGGCGAGTCTGGACCCGCTGTCCGGGCCGCTGCGTCTTGGCATGATTCCAACCATTGGCCCTTACCTGACGCCGACGCTGTTGCCATCGCTGCGGCACGGCTTGCCAAACGTTCAGCTTGGCCTGTCGGAGGACACGACGGAAATTCTCGAGCGGCAATTGCTTGATGGTCAAATCGATGCGGCGATCATCGCAACGGATGTCTCCGACCGCCGACTTTCCGAAATCATGCTTTTCGATGAACCTTTCTGGATTGCCTTGCCGCGTGCCCATGCACTGTCCGCACAGGATGAGGTGGCGCTTAAGGACATTGCCGCAGAGGAACTCCTGCTCTTGGAAGACGGGCACTGCCTCAGTGATCAGGTGGTTTCGTTCTGCGCAAACTCTTTCCGCACCGGCCCCAAGATCAGCACGCAGCATACCAGCCTGATGACGATCCTCGCCCTGGTTGGCGCGGGGGCGGGCGTTACATTGGTGCCGTCGCTCAGCCTGCGCGGCTCCTGGGTAACGGATTCGGGGATCGTTATGCGCAAGGAAAAATCGCGGAAGGCGCTCAGAACTGTCCGCATTGCCTTCCGCGCGACGTACCCGCGAAGGCCGATGCTGGAGAAACTCGCCGATATCGTTGGGGCAAGTGTGCCTGATACCGTCTCGCCGGTAAGGCGTTAGCTGATAGAGGCTCCCTGTTCGTTTTAGAATCGTGTCCTTTCCGAACTTCTCGGATCGTTGACGCGTGCTTTTCGGTAGATGATTCCTTCACGGGCGCTGTCGCGCCACGAGCGCGCTTTTTTTAGCGGGATCACCCACCGTTCGCTTTCTGGGCCTATGGTTGCGAAGACCAGACTGTTTCCGTCGGTGCGAGATCTTGTCTGAACATGGCCATCCGGCCCGACTATGCAGCTGGAGAGAGGTTGCTCAAAGTTTGACGGGACCGAATGGCTTAGCCAATAACCATTCATGCTGGCATGCGCCCGCGCTGTCGTATCGAAGATGGGATCATTTGAATACGACGACAAAAGCATGCAGTCGATATCGAGCGCGCGATACGCTTCGAATATCTCGGAAAAATGCACTTCGATGCACAATGCGCATCCGAATTTTAGCCCGTCTACCTCGAAGACTGTTGGCTTGAACCCTGGTGTGTACCAGTCGGTAATCTCTGTGTTGGAGCAAACACGCTTGTCATAACGGTCCATAAGAGTGCCGTTGTCCGAAATTACATAGAGGCTGTTGTGCGGTCGATGAGGTGGCGACAGCCTGTGATTGCTGCCAAGTACGACGAAAACGCCCATTTTTCCGGCAAACTCAGCCGTGTTCTCCAGTTCATCCTGAAGCGACGTCCAATCAACGTTGGCCCAATTGTGGATTTGAGTTTTTGGATAACCGGATGCCGCCGCTTCCGGGAAATGGATGAGCCGAGCCCCTTGTGACGCTGCGTGGCCGATCAGCCTACGAATTTCCTGACCATTTTCTCGAACATCTTGAGAAATTTTGGTTTGGGCGACGGCAAGCATCATAGACTTCGTCATGCTGTTAACCTGCGAAAGCGTGCGCATCCAGCACCGCCTGTGCCCACTCTTCGGGTTTTTCCTGCGGTAAGTTATGTCCGGCTTGATCGAATACACGATGTTCGTGCGGTCCCGTGAAGCGTTTTGCGTGATGTGCGGTATCGCCGCCGACGCCGTCTGCATTGCCATCGATGGTGATCGTGGGGACGGTGATGGGGGGCTGCGCGGTCAATTGCGTTTCGATGTGCGCGACCGCTGGGTCGCCGGGCACCAGGCCGTACCGGTGGCGATAGGAATGGATTACGACGTCGACAAAATCCGGATTATCGAAGGACAATGCCGAGCGCTCGAATGTCTCGTCGTCGAATTTCCAGGTTGGTGACCACATCTGCCACAGCGTGCGGGTGACACCGCGCCGGTCCTCGGTTAGACCGCGCCGCCCTCGCTCCGAATGAAAATAATATTGATACCAGTACGCGGCTTCCTTCGCCGCCGGCGCTGGCTCCAGCGCGCGTGCAATATTTTGGATGTTGTAGGAGTTGCCGGAGACCAAAGCTGTGACGCGCTCCGGCCATAGCGCCGCCGTGACACAGGCTGCACGCCCACCCCAATCATACCCGCCGACAATAGCCTTTTCGATATCAAGCGCATCCAACAGTGCCAGAAGGTCCGCCCCGAACGCTGCCTGCTCCCCTGTGCGCGGCGTGTCGGGCGACAGAAACCGCGTCGGACCGTAACCGCGCATATAGGGCACGATCAGCCGCGCGCCGGCCTCGGCCAAAGTTGGCGCACAGTCGGTATAGGCCTGCACATCGTATGGAAAGCCGTGAAGCATTACGCAGGGCCAACCGTCTTCGGGGCCAAACTCCAGATAGGCGGTTTCGAGCACGCCAGCGGTTATGGATTTGACGCTCATTACTTCAATCCTCCTTGTGGCGTGGCCATTTCGCGCACGGCTTCCGGCGTACAGCCCGCTTCGCGGAGCGTCTGAATTGTTTCGGCCAGGTCTCGCTTCGCATAGCGGCGGCCGGATGGGTCGCGCAGCAGGGCGTGATGATGATATGTGGGTACAGGCAGATCAAGCAGGGCTTGCAAGACGCGATGCACATGGGTTGCATGCAGCAAGTCTTCGCCGCGTGTCACCAAATTTACCCCTTGCACGGCATCGTCGAGCGTTACCGCGAGATGATAACTGGTCGCCACGTCCTTGCGCGCCAGTACGACGTCGCCGCAACTGGCAGCGTCGACCGTGACCTCACCCAAACCTTGATCATGAAAACTAAGGGAGCCGACCCGTCTTGCTGCAGCCGTGACATTGAGCCGGAGCGCATAGGCTTCGCCCGCCGCCATTCGGTCTTCCGCTTGCATGCGTGAAAGGCTGCGGCAGGTGCTGGGATAGCGCGGACCATCGGGCCCGTGCGGTGCCGTTGTGGCGTTGGCAGATTCCTGCTGCAGATCCTTACGGGTGCAAAAACAGGGAAATAGCAGGCCGTCACGATCGAGGTAGTCGAGCACGGCTGCATAGTCAGCCATATGGTCCGACTGCCGCCAAACAGGTGCTTCCCATTCGAACCCGAGCCAGGCGAGATCTTCCAGGATACCGTCTTCGAATTCAGGGCGGCACCGGCCTTGGTCGATGTCCTCGATGCGCAGCAGGGATCGACCGTTCGGACCACAAGCCTCGGCGGCGAAGAGGGCGCTATAGGCATGGCCAATATGCAACCGTCCGCTGGGGCTGGGGGCGAAGCGGGTAACGATTTGTTCGTTGTCGAGTATTTCTCGCGACATGGTACTGGCGGTATCGCGCACGAGCGGCTAAGTCAATCTCCATGGTAACGACACCGAAATCGATTGCTGTGGCTCTCGACGCGCTGGCCGAACGCGACACCGACATCGCCCGTATGGTCGCGGAAGTGGGCTACCCGGAGCCGCGCATCCGGGAGCCGGGTTTCGCGACCTTATTGAACATCATCATTGGGCAGCAGGTCTCGGTGCAGTCGGCAGCGGCAATCCGCGCACGTTTGGCGGAGGCAGCCAGTCCGCTGACGCCTGAGTCATTTCGGGCGTTGGACGATGAGGCGCTGCGCGCGGTCGGCTTTAGCCGCCGCAAGGTCGAATATGGCCGGCGGTTGGCCGAGGATATTCAGGAAGAACGTTTCGATCCGGATGGTCTGTCGTTGTTGGATGATGACGCTGCTTCGAAAGAAATTGTCGCCCGTAAAGGCCTTGGTCCCTGGAGCGCGGATGTCTACTTGCTGTTCGCCTTGGGAAGAGAAGATATCTGGCCCGCGGATGATCTGGCGGTGCAGGTAGCAGTCCAAAGGCTGAAGGGGCTGGACGAACGGCCCGACCGTGCCACGATGGACCAGCTTGCCGAAGCGTGGCGACCGTATCGCGGTGCGGCGGCATTGCTGATGTGGCATATGTATAAGAAAGTGGCGTTGTGATGGCCGCTGAATTGGGAGATTAATCGATGGCGAATTTCATGGAACTCGACGGGCCGCGCCAAGCGCCGGCCTCCGGCGGAGATGCGAAGCAGTTGGTCGTATTGCTGCATGGGTTAGGTGCGGATGGCGCCGACTTGATCGGCCTTGCCCCGCAGTGGGCAGACGCACTCCCAGACGCCGCGTTTGTAGCGCCCAATGCGCCATTTCCCTGCGACATGGCGCCGATGGGCTATCAATGGTTCAGCGTTCAGGATCGCACGCCGACGATTGTACACGCTGCAGTGCAGGCGGTTGCGCCCGCTTTGAACGCGTTCATCGATCAGGAATTGGAACGCGTTGGGCTCACCGCAGACAAGCTCGCGCTGGTCGGGTTCAGTCAGGGCACAATGATGAGCCTGTATGTTGCGCCGCGCCGCGAGCCCGCCATGGCCGCTGTGGTCGGGTTTTCCGGACGGCTTATCGCGCCGGAGCGTCTTGCGGAAGAAACAGTTTCAAGGCCGCCGATCATGTTGATCCATGGCGAAGTCGACGAGATGGTTCTATTCGATTCGATGGCGCAGGCGGAACAAGGGCTCGAAGCGGCGGACTTTACAGTGCAGGCTGTGGCCTGTCCGGGGCTTGGCCACGGGATCGATCCTCGCGGCTTACAGCATGGCGGTGCCTTCCTTAAGGCCGCGTTCGCCGTCTGATGCCACTGCAGAACCGCGTTACGCCTTTTGGTGAGATTACCGCGGTTTCGGCGCGCGGTATGTTCATCGGCAATCGCGGTGTTCTGCATGACGAACAAAAACTACTTGGCCGGCGACGGTGGGTGCTCAAGGCTTGGTTGATTTGCCAGCTTGAGTTCAAGGGGCGGCATCGAACGGTGATGACGCCACGGCGTTGGACCGAGCTGTTCTTCTTTGACGAAGCGGTGGCCATCGCAGCAGGTCACCGGCCCTGCTACCAGTGTCGCTATGCCGATTTTCGGCGCTGGCAGGCGGCGTGGGGCGAGGCGCATGGACTGACCGTGCTACCACGCGCACCGGAGATGGATGTCTGCATGCATCAGGAACGAATCGAGTCGGGCACCCGGCAGAAGCGGCCCTGGGCAGCGCCGGTGCAAGACCTGCCTGACGGTACGTTTGTGACGTTGGACGGAACAGCCTGCCTGGTTCAAGGTGATGCGCTGCGCCCCTGGTCATGGGAGGGCTATGGCGCTCCCATTGCGCGCCCTACAGGCGTTGTTTCCGTGCTGACACCGCCGCCCAGCGTCGGGGTTCTGCGTGCCGGATATATCCCGAAACTGCACCCGAGCGCTGCGGATTGAATATGACAAGAGCGTGAAGTTTTTGCGCGCAGAACCACAACATCTTGTGCTGGCGGGGAAATTCGGATATTTATTCCGTAATTGGATGTTGGAAGTAGGGTATGTCTGTCGCCGTAAATGCTTGGCCCGCACTGGTGCTGAACGCCGATTTTCGGCCTCTCAGCTATTTTCCTCTGTCGCTCTGGTCCTGGCATGAGTCAGTCAAGGCCGTGGTAACAGACCGCGTCAACGTTGTCTCCGAATACGATCAAGAGATCCACTCACCTTCCTTCGCGCTCCGGCTGCCAAGCGTCATTTCGTTGAAGGAATATGTGACGGCCATGCGGATGCCGGCTTTCACGCGTTTCAACGTTTTTTTACGCGATCGTTTTTCTTGTCAGTATTGCGGTGTTGCACTTCCATCCCAAGAACTGACCTTCGATCATGTGGTGCCGCGTTCGCGTGGCGGTCGGACAACGTGGGAAAACGTGGTGGCGGCGTGTGCGCCTTGCAATCTTCACAAGGGCGGGCGGATGCCCGTGCAGGCCGGGATGCGCCCCAAGCGAGTGCCGGCGCGGCCGACGTCGTTTGAACTGCAGGAAAACGGGCGCCAGTTTCCGCCGAACTTCCTGCACGAAAGCTGGCGGGACTTCTTGTACTGGGATGCCGAACTGGATCCGCTCTAATAGCGATCAGTTCTAGAAGCGTTCCGACAGCCAGATTGCCAGACGCATTCCTGCTTTAACCGTTGCCGAGAGAACCGGGTAGGCCGGTGCTTCTTCCGCGCCGTGCGCCAGGCCGGTATTGCGATGCTCCAACTCATCGTCCCGGAATTCGGCGATCGTTTTGCGTAGAGCCGGTTCGTCGTCACCCAGTGCGGTGAGTTGATCGGCGTAATGTTCGTCGATTACTTCTTCAACCGCGACGGTGCAAGCCATCGCCGCCTTTTCGCCTAGTAAGGCGGTTGTTGCACCAAGCGCATAACCGGCGGCGTGCCAAATTGGCCCTAAGGCCGTCGGGCGGACGCGCCGCTCTGCGACCAGCTGATCGAAGGTCTTCAGATGCTCGGCCTCCTGCGCCGCCATGTCGCGCACCGCGTCAGCGGCAGCGCCGCGTGGCAAGACGGCGCTTTGGCCAGCATAGATGCGGACCGCTCCAAATTCGCCCGCCTGATCGACACGCACGATGCGCGCGATCTTTTCCGCTGGTACCGGGTCGCCGGGAAGATAAGCCGGACCGTTTGCCTGTTTGTTGCTCATCGCGAATTCCGCCGCAGTAGGCTGAGGACGAATATGCCTGTTGCCAATGATATCATCGCATTATAGCCGGCCATCGAGATACCGAACAGCGACCAGGGAATCTCATCGCAGCGTACAATGGGGGCGGCCATGATCTGCGCGCGCAAGGCTTCCAGGGTTTTAGGGGCATCGGCAGTGCCACTGCATGCCGTCGGCCCAGCCCACCATTGTTGTTCGACCCCGACATGGTAGACAGCGACGCCCATACCAACGAGGACAGCCAGCGCGCCGAGCCCCAAACAGACGCGCGCTAAATCGCGATTGCGAACATACAACATGGCCAGGATGGCGAGCCCACCGGCGATCCACCAGGGCCAGCGCTGATAAAGGCACAGCGTGCACGGATGCAGTCCGCCGAGATACTGGAATGAATAGGCACCCCCCAGAACCGCCGCGCTGACGGCGAGCAGCACGAAAGGAATGAATAAGGGCCGATCGATCACGACGCTGCCTTCCTACGCCACATACTTAAGCGCCACGAAGCCGAGCACCAGGAGGACGACAAATAATAAGGTCAGCGGGCCAAGCCAACGCTCGATAAACGCGCGGATTGGGGCACCTAACTTCCAGAGCAGAAAGGCCACTAAGATAAACCGTCCGCCACGGCTAATTATCGAGACGATGGTGAATGTCCAGATATCAAGCTGCACGGATCCGCTGGCAATCGTGATGACCTTGTAGGGGATTGGGCTGAATCCGCCGGCGAAAACGATCCAGCCGCCCCATTCCCGATACCAGTCCTGAAAGCGTTCGAACTTCTCAAGATAGCCGTAGAATTCGATGATCGAGCTGCCGATGGTCTCGAACAAGAAATAGCCGATTGCGTAGCCCGCAAGGCCCCCGAGCACAGATGCGGTGGTTACGATGGCGACAATGCGCCAAGCGCGGGTCGGAGCGGCCAGCACCATTGGGATGAGCAGAATATCCGGCGGAATGGGGAAAACGGAGCTTTCGAGGAAAGCGATTACGGCAAGCCAGACGGTTGCATGCCGATGTGCCGCAAGCCCCATGGTCCAATCGTAGAGGCGGCGCAGCATCAGCTGTCCATCCATGTTTCAAGAGCGGATTCAATTTGCGCGATTACGCTTGGCCAATCGCCCGGCGACGGTTGCCGGAAGAGCCGCATTGTCGGATACCAGGGACTATCGGTCCGTGTCGTCATCCAGCGCCAGTCTGGAGCATATTTCAACATCAACCAAACCGGCCGTCCCAGCGCGCCGGCGAGATGTGCCGTTGCAGTATCGACCGTGATCACGAGATCGAGCGTTTGCAGTGCTGCAGCAGTACTGGCGAACCCTTCAAGTTGCGATGTCCAGGCAGGGTTGTCAGGGATGTGTCCCGCTGCGTCTTTTGCTGCGGGGCCGAATTGGAGGTTGCGCCAGTCGATATCGCCACGGGAAAGCAGCGGATCGAAGGCCTCAACCGGGCAGGACCGGTGCTTGTTGTCGGGATGATCCGGATTGCCAGTCCAGCAAAGGCCGATACGCCGCTGTCGCGATGCCGGTTCTGTAATCGCCTTGGTGTGCAAATAGGGAATTTTGGCAGGCACCGTCTCCACGGTCGTTTCGAGGAGATGGGGCAGGCTCATTAGAGGCACGTGTGCGTCCACTTCCGGTGTTGGCACGCCGGTAGTGACCACGGCGGGCGCTCCGTCCAGTGTGGTAAACAGCTCGACCAGCTTTGGATGGCACTGAATTACAACTTCTGCACCGCGTTGCTGAAGCAGGGAGGCGTAACGAACAAACTGGATTGCATCGCCGAATCCCTGTTCGGCGAGGAGCAGCAATCGCTTTCCGCTCGGAGTGCCGCCGTCCCATCGTGGCGATTCGTGTTGTGGTGGTGCGTGCTTCACGGTGCGGGTCCGCCATTCGTATTCAGCGAAGCCTTCAGTCATGTCGCCGGACAGCAAAAATGTCATTGCCCGGTTCCAGTGCATATTTGCGTCATCGGGAGCAACGGCGATAGCACGATCATGCGCCGTTAAAGCCTCGTCGAGGCGTAGTTCGTCTTGCCGGGCGTTGCCCAGATTGCTCCACGCATTCGCGTCATGGGGCGTAGCTGCAATCGCGCGCTCGTAGTATTCAATGGCCGCTGCCGTTTCGCCATGCTTCTGCAGGAACGTGCCCAGATTGCACAATGTTGCGGCGTCGGTCGGGGCCAATGCAGCGGCGCGTTCCAATGCATCCCTAGCCTCGCGATCATTGCCGGTCTCGGCCAATGCCAGTCCTAGATTACTGAGCGCGAGCGCATTGTCCGGTTCTTGCACCAGGGCCGCTCGATAGGCTTCGATTGCCAATTTGAGGTTGCTGCTTTCCTGTAGGCAGACGCCGAGGCTAACTCGGGCATTGTTATTGTCCGGTGTCAGCGACAGCAGGGCTTGATAGTGCTCGACTGCTGCGGGGAGATCTTTCGCCGCACGGCACGCATCTGCCAGAACGGCTTGAGCACGTTCTGAGTCTACCAAGGCGTCCAGACGTGGCGACAGAATGTCGCGGGCCGCTTCGGTATCACCCGATTCGAGCACCGCCAGTGCCCACTCCACGGCAATATCATTGTCTGCCGGCGACAGCATCGACGCCGTCTCCAACGCTTCTGCACCGGCGGCTGGATTATCGGACTCGCGCAGCGCATCCCCTAGAAGCGCCCATAACCCGGCCTCGCGAGGGTAACGTCCGGTAAGTTCACGATAAACTGCAGCGGCACCGGCAGCATCACCAGCTTCGCGTAGCGCGGTGGCTTGGCGCAATGCGGCATTGGGCTCTTCGGGCACGGAAGGCGATGACCGATCGTTCATGGCAGCGCTTATAGCGAACCCAGCGCCTGTCGAACAGCATGCGAAGCACATTGACCCGCCGTCCGTCCTTACTATTATGGCGCCAGCGCCTTGGCGCGCCCCTGTGGCGGAATTGGTAGACGCGGCAGACTCAAAATCTGTTTCTCGCAAGGGAGTGGGGGTTCGATTCCCTCCAGGGGCACCATTATCATGGACCACGGATCACGGATCACGGGCCAAGTGACTGAATTCAAACAATATTTGTTTGATGAAGGTAGTTTGGTTAGTCATGGTGTGGGTAAGGTCTCCGGTATATTTTTATAAACGTGGCGAGATGTTTTACTTCTCTCGCGCAGTCCCCAGCGACCTGCAGCACCGCTTCGATAAGCGGAAAGTGGAACAAGGCCGTCATTGTTTTGAT
>Ga0114999_10010048_pt1 | contig 10284 bp, 9 predicted proteins | sample ArcticOcean_MG_C_3_FD_89820 | JGI IMG/M metagenome (GOLD analysis project Ga0114999, IMG submission 89820) | Marine microbial communities from western Arctic Ocean - ArcticOcean_MG_CB8_126 | ecosystem: Environmental > Aquatic > Marine > Oceanic | place: Arctic Ocean: Canada Basin | collected... | reverse complement strand
ATTTGCAAAAAAGAAAAAAATTATTTTCTCCATGCATTCAATATGTGATAATGATAATTTCAAAATATATATTGCCGAAACAAAAAAAGTTGGTTCAAAATACATTTATGTAATACATGGTGGGGGCCTAACATTTAAATTGGATATACGTTTTAATTTTTTTGAAAAAGTCTCAAACAAAATAATTAGATGGGCAAAGAGCTGGAGTGTTAATTGGGATGATGCAGAGCAAAACCAAGATATTTATGCTGACCTTAGTCCAACTTTACCAACTATAAAATTAAAAGATTTAAAAATTGGCACCGATTGTACTATTGTATCTTGTGAACCACGAAAACATGTACATCATTTTAGGCAGGGTCCAACGTTGGAACAAGAAATTGATTTTTTTAACGAACTTATGCAGTTTATTGATAAACTTAATCCTGAAATTCAATCTAAAGTAAAATTTAGAGTAAAAGAAAATGTTGGAAATAATTATGCAAAAAAATTTTCTAGAATATTTGGTGAAAAAAAAATTGATAAGGTTTCCACTAATAATCCTATAAGTAAAACATTGCTAAATTCAAAATTAATTATTAACACTTATGCACAGACAACATTTTGTGAAGCTATGCAAGCTAACATTCCCACAATATTAATCATTAAAAAAAATCACTGGCATTTTACAAAAACTGCTCTAGATACTTTTGAAGTTTTAAAAAAAAATCACATTGCTTTTGATAATTTTGATGAAGCAAAAAATCATATTAATAAACATTGGAAAGAATTGAGAGCATGGTGGTATACTGAAAATGTACAATTTGCCAGAAAAATATATTTATCAAATTTTTATAATGTTAAAACTGATTGGCATAAAGAATGGTCTGACTACATTTATTTTTCAAAACAATTATAATATGAAATTTTCTAAATTTAATTATAAAAAAAAATTAAACCGGAAGTCAAATTTGGATAAGGGTCAAAAACTTTGGAAAAGAGCAAAAGTAGCAATACTAGGTGGAAATAGTTTATTATCTAAAAATCCAAATCTATTTTTGCCAAATAAATGGCCAACTTATTTTAGCAAATCAAAAGGTTGTAAAGTTTGGGACTTAAATAATAAACTTTATACCGACATGTCCTTAATGGGAGTGGGAACAAATATTTTAGGATATAGCAACAATGAAGTAGACAATGCTGTTAAAAAGATAATTAAACAGGGTAACTTGACCACACTAAACTGTCCGGAAGAAGTTTTTTTAGCAGAAAAATTACTAAGCATGCATCCTTGGGCTAAAAAAGTAAAATTTGCTAGAACCGGAGGAGAGGCAAATGCTATGGCAATTAGAATTGCTAGAGCAGCTAGTGGAAGAAAAAATGTAGCGTTTTGTGGGTATCACGGGTGGCATGATTGGTATTTGGCTGCAAATTTAAAAAATCAAAGTACTCTAGATCGCCATCTTTTACCAGGTCTAGATCCATTAGGCGTTCCATCAAATTTAAGAAACACGTCTTTTGGATTTGAATATAATAATTTTAATCAATTGAAAAAACTAGTTGATAAAGAAAATATTGGTGTAATTAAAATGGAAGTAGCAAGAAGTACGCAACCAAATATAAGTTTTTTAAAAAAAGTTAGGGAACTTGCGACCAAAAAAAATATTGTATTAATTTTTGATGAATGCACAACTGGATTTAGGCAGTGTTTTGGAGGCTTACATAAATTAACAAATATAAATCCTGATATGGCCATATTTGGAAAAGCACTAGGTAATGGTTATGCGATTACAGCAATTTTAGGAAAACAATCTATAATGGATAGTGCAAAAAAATCTTTTATCAGCAGCACTTTTTGGACAGAGAGAATTGGACCAGCTGCAGCAATAAAAACTCTTGAAATTATGGAGAGAGAAAAATCCTGGAAAAAAATTACTTATTTAGGAAAAAAATTATTTTCAATTTGGAAAAAGTTATCAAGAAAATATAATCTTGCGATTGATATTTCCGGATTGCCATCTATAGCAAAATTTAATTTTAAAAGTAAAGATGCGCAAGTGTATAAAACGTTCATAACTCAAGAAATGTTAGATTATAAGTTTTTAGCAGCAAATTTGGTATATTTGAGCATTTCACACAATGAAAAAATATTAAAAAAATATTCGGAACACCTTGATGAAATTTTTTATACAATTTCTGAGTGCGAAAAGGGAAATTTAAATATATCGGATATATTAAAATATCCTGTTTCACATAGTCAATTTGGAAGATTAAATTAATTAATAATAATAAAAAGAATTTTAAAAAAATTGAAAGCATATGAAAAAAAATAGTTTTTGGAAAAACAAAACAGTATTTATTACTGGTCATACTGGATTTAAGGGCAGCTGGTTATCCTTAATTTTAAGTAGTTTTGGGGCTAGAGTCGTCGGATACGCTTTAAACCCAATTTCAAAACCTAATTTTTTTGATGGAGCTAAACTAACTCAGTTTTTAAAAGAAGATTATAGAGGTGATATAAAAGATTTAAAAAAACTTAAAACTGTAGTTAAAAAAATTAAGCCTTCAATAGTTTTTCATTTAGCAGCTCAGTCAAGTGTTTTGGTTAGTTATAAAAATCCAAAAGATACAATTGAAACAAACGTAATTGGAACGATGAATATGCTCGAAGCAATCAGATCTTGTAAATCTGTTAAATCAGCTTTGATAGTTACAACAGATAAGGTTTATTTAAATTTAGAAAAAAAATTAAAGTTCAAAGAAAGTGATTCTTTGGGAGGGCATGATGTTTATAGTGGTAGTAAAGCTGCATGTGAAATTTTAACCCAAAGTTATCTTAAATCTTTTTATTCAAAAAAGAATGGTTGTAAAATAGCAACAGTGAGATCAGGGAATTGTATTGGTGGTGGAGACTGGACAAGAGATCGTATAATTAAAGATTGTGTAGAATCATTTTTGTTTAATAAAAATTTGTTTATTAGAAGTCCCAACGCATCAAGACCATGGCAACATGTTATAGAGCCATTGTTTGGATATTTAAAATTGGCTGAAAAATTATATTTTGATGATAAAAGCAAATATGTAGGCTCTTGGAATTTTGGCCCAAGTATTAAAAATAATTTCAAAATTTGGGATGTAGCAAAATATGGAAAGGAAATTCTAAAATCAAAATCTAAAATTTTAAAAATTAAAAAAATATTTTACGAATCAGAGCATCTTTCTCTAGATAGCATTAAGTCTTTTAAACTTTTAAAATGGAAAACTTTGTTAACTGCTAAGCAAGCCTTAAAACTTACCTTCGAATGGTATAAATTTTACTATAATAAAGCCTCAAGGGATGAAATTGTTAAGTTTACTCTCGATCAAATAAATTTTTATAAAAAGAAATTTAAAATAATTTAAAAATTATGAAAAAAATTAGACTTTTTAAACCATCTGTTGGAGTGGAAGAGCTTAATAACATTAAGAATGTTTTTAAAAAATCATGGCTTGGGTACGGTCCATTAGTAAAAAATTTTGAAGAAAAATTTGCAAAATTTGTTGGCACAAAGTATGCCGTAGGTGTAAATTCAGGTACTGCAGCTCTTCATTTATCCATATTAAGTCATAACTTTAAAAAGGGAAAAAAAATTTTAGTACCAGCAATTACATTTAGTGCCACAGCAGCAGCAGTTTTATATTGTGGGCTTAAGCCAAAATTTGTTGACATTAATCCCAATAATTTAACCTTAGATTTTGAAGATTTGAAAAGAAAATATTCTAAAGATTGCGTAGCTATAATATGCGTTCATATGGGTGGACACCCATGCCAAATGGAAAAAATTTTACCCTGGGCCAAAAAAAAGAAATTATTAGTAATTGAAGATTGTGCTGAAACATGTGGGGCAATTTATAAAGGAAGAAAACTTGGAACGTGGTCAGATATATCTTGTTTTAGTTTTGAAGAAAAAAAAATTATTACAACTGGTGATGGGGGAATGATTTGTTTAAACAATAAAGATAAATTTAAAAAATTAAAATCTTTAAGTTTTCATGGATGGGACGTTGATCCCTGGCAAAGACATAAGGCTAGTTTTGGAAAAAAAAATTATTTTACTAAACATTGGAATTATGACATTAAGAATCTGGGTTATAAATATAATATGAATGATTTGATGGCAGCTATAGGGATAGCTCAATTAAAAAAAATAAATATATTAAACAAAAAAAGAAGTAAAATTTTAAAAAAATATTTAATTGGAATAAAAGATTGTAAAAATATAAAACCTGTTTATCCTTATGTGTTGAAAAACTCATCTTATTGGTTATTTTCTATAAAAACAAAATATCGCGATAAATTAATCAATTTTATGAAATTAAAAAATATAAGTACAGCGGTACATTTTGTTCCACTTCCCCTAAATAAAATTTATAAAAAATATAATAAGAATTTGAAAAATGCTATGAAAGTTTGGAAAGATATTGTTTCGTTGCCCTTTTTCCCCGATCTAGAGAATAAAAAAATCAATTATATAATTAATTGCTTAAATCAATTTGATAAAAAAAATTAATAACTTTAAAAATTATGAAAATATATAAATTAGCTCATAATACGATTGATAATAAAGATTACGATATCCTAATTAATTTTTTAAAAAAAAGAAAATATTTAAATCAATCAAAAGTTACAAAGCTCTTTGAAAAAAAATTTTCAAATTTTTTAGGTGTTAAAAATTCTGCATTTGTTAATTCGGGGTCTTCAGCAAATCTCTTAATGGCCCAAACATTACTAGAAGGTAATTATTTAAAAAATAAAGTTGCAATACTGCCCGCCGTTTCCTGGTCCACTACCGCAAGTCCATACTTACAATTGGGTTATAAAGTCATCCTTTGTGATTGTGACACAGAAAATCTAGGTATCAGCATTACCCATCTTGAACAAATATGTAAAAAAAATAATCCTGGACTATTAGTTTTAGTAAATGTTCTTGGGCACGGCAACGACTCTGAAAGAATTTTGCATTTAAAAAGAAAATATAATTTCCAAATTATCGAAGATAATTGTGAAAGCTTGGGAAGTTCATCTAATTCAAAAAAGCTTGGAACTTTAGGTCTAGCATCATCACATTCATTTTACTTTGGTCACCATATTTCAACCATAGAAGGCGGAATGGTTTCCACTAATGATAAGCGCTTTTATAATATATCCCTTGGTGTAAGAGCTCATGGTTGGGCAAGGGACATGCAAAAAGCTTTTAGAAAAAAATTAGAAAAGAAATTCAATGTTAATGAATTTGAAGCTTTATATACCTTTTATTATTCAGGATTTAATTTTAGATCAACAGATTTAAATGCGACTTTGGGAATACAACAACTTAAAAAAATTAACAGAATATCTAAAATAAGACATAAAAATTTTTATTATTATAAAGAAAAGCTAAGTAAATTTTGGTGTCAGAATAGCAGATTAGATTTATTATCTAGTTTTGGATATGCCACATTTGTTAAAAATAGACTAGAAGTCTACAAATACTTAAAGTCTAAAAAAATTCAATGCAGACCACTTATTTGTGGAAATATAGCCCAACAACCATTTTGGAAAAAAAATTTTTTTAGACAAAAAAAACTAGTAAATGCTCCATTTGTTCATAGATATGGTTTGTATTTGCCTAACCATGCAAACCTTAACAGGCTCGATATTGATTATATATCAAAGTGCTTTAAGCGCTTAGCAAAACCAATTTTTTTTTAATATTACAATAACTTTCAATGTTAATATCAATATGCATACCAACTTATAATAGACCTGAGAGTTTATTAAATTTTTTAAATTCATTATCTTTACAAACAAATAGAAACTTTGAAGTCTGTTTATCTGACAATTGCTCAGAAAAGAATATTAAAAATTTAATTCAACCATATAAAAAAAAATTAAAAATTAGATTCAATAGAAATAAAAAAAACTTAGGATTTGCGTTAAATTTACTTAAGGCTTCCTCAATGGCCAAAGGAGATTTTATTTGGTTCTTAGGTGATGATGATTTATTGATTCCAAATGCAATAGAAAAACTATCAAATTTAATAAATAAAAATAAAGAATGTGATTTTTTTTGGGTTAACTCGTTTTATTTAAATGTAGAACATTTAAAAAAGTTCCCCAAGCCATTTAATACAAAAAATTTACCAAAAAAAATGCGTATACATTCACCAATGACAAAAAATAGGAAACTAAATTTTTTTGAATTAATAGATCATAAAATTTCTTTTGATTTTTTGCTTGGAATTTTTGTTTGTGTATTTAGAAGAAAAAAGTGGGAAAAAAATTTGCATGTTATAGATAAAAAATTAATTAAGGATCCAAAAATATGGTCTAATTTTGAAAATACATGTTTTTTTATTAAAATATTTTGTGAGGCATTTGGAAATTCAAAAGCCTTTTTTTGCGCAAAAGCTCTTAGCGTAAATTTGTTTGGGGTAAGAGAGTGGGGCAATTTATATCCCCTTGTGGAAATTGTTAGAATACCTGAGGCTTTAGATTATTATAGAAGTAAAGGACTTGGATTTTTTAGATACATTTACACAAAAAATTATGCTCTAAGAAATTTTTTTAATTATTTCTTTAAAATTTTAATTAATGGTGACAAAATGGGACTTAACTATATTGATTTTAAAAAACACTTTTTTAGAAACCTTATTTATCCTAACGCTTGGTTATCAATATTTTATTTTCTTTTCAGAAAAATTGCTTCTATGTTTAAATTTAAATAATAATAAAATAATTTAATAGTTTTAAAAACTTTATGATTCACGATATTAAAATAACACCTTTAAAGATTATTTCTGATGACAGAGGGAAGGTTATGCATATGCTAAGAAAAGATAGTGCAATCTTTGACAAATTTGGAGAAATATATTTTTCCACTATATATTACAAATCAATTAAGGCTTGGCATTTGCATAAAGAGTCAGTTTTGAATTATGTTTGTATTAAGGGTAAGGTTAAATTAGTTTTATTTGACGATAGAAAAGAAAGCTCCACCCAGGGCGTTTGTCAAGAATTAATACTTTCTCCAGAAGACTATTTTTTAGTTACAATTCCGTCAAATATTTGGAATGGGTTTAAGGGATTGGATAAAAATGAATCAATAATAGCTAATTGCTTAACACTACCTCACAATGAAAAGGAAATGGTTAGAAAAGATCCTTTAGATAAAAGTTTTAATTATAATTGGTAATAATTTAATAAAATTACATAAGAGTATGGCAGAAAAAAAAATAAAAATTAATATGAAAGTCGTTATTTTATGTGGTGGACTTGGATCAAGACTCGCTGAGGAAACTAAGATAATTCCTAAACCAATGATTAAAATAGGCCATTTGCCCACGTTAAGTCATATCATAAAAATTTATAGCCATTTTGGATTTAAGGATTTTATCTTAGCGACTGGATATAAAAGTAACATTATTGAGAATTATTATAAAAAAAGTAAAAATATTAAATGTATCTACACAGGAAAAAATACTCATACTGGTGGGAGACTTTTAAGATTAAAAAAATATTTTAAAAAAGGAGAGAATTTCATGTTAACCTATGGAGATGGATTAACTAATCAAAACTTGAAAAAACTTCTCAAATTTCATCTCAAACATAATAAAATTGCCACTCTAACTTCAGTCAAACCGCCTGCAAGATTTGGTGAGGTTTTTTTAAAAGGAAGTAGAGTTTCAAAATTTGAAGAAAAACCTCAACTTAATAGAAGTTGGATTAATGGAGGTTTCTTTGTTTTTAATTATGAAATTTTTAATTTTATCTCTGGTGACCAAATAATGCTAGAAAGAGAACCATTTCTTAAATTAACAAAAAAAAAACAATTAATGGCATACAAACATCATGGTTTTTGGCAATGCATGGATACCATGAGGGATAAAAATATTTTAAAAAAAATGTGGATAGAAAAGAAAGCTCCATGGATTTTGTCAAATAAAAATTAGATAAATTTAAATATATTAGAGGAGTATATTTACATGGTAAAAAAAAAAGATAGAATTTTAATTGTAGGTGGTACTGGATTTATTGGTTATCATCTTGCAAAAAGATGCCTAGAAAAAGACTGGAAGGTAACTAGTATCTCGCTGAATCTAGCGAAAAAATCAAGATATTTGCCAAAAGTAAAATATATACTGTGTGATATTGCAAAAAAAAAACTTTTGCAAAAGAATATTAAAAAATATTTTGACTACGTTGTTAATCTCGGTGGCTATGTTGATCATTCAAATACAAAAAAAGTTTTAAAAAGTCATTATGAAGGATGTAAAAATTTAACAGAAATATTTTTAAAAAAAACACCTTTATCATTTGTCCAAATAGGTAGCAGTTTAGAATATGGAAATTCAAAATCTCCTAATATTGAAGGTATGAAATGTAATTTAAAACCAATCAAATCGATATATGGAAAAGCAAAATTATTATGTTCAAAGCATGTAATAGATTTATTTAAAAAAAAAAATTTTCCATCTACTGTTTTAAGATTGTATCTCGCGTATGGACCAAAACAAGACGTTAACCGATTCCTCCCGATTATTATAAAAGGTTGTATAAAAAATAAAAAATTCCCTTGCTCCCAAGGTGCTCAATTGAGAGATTTTACTCATATAAATGATGTTGTGGATGCGATACTTAAATCATTAACGAATAAAAATGCTAGAGGTCAAATAATTAATATTGGTTCAGGCAAACCAAGAAAAATTAGAAATGTAATAGAAGATGTAAAAAGAATTTCAAAAGGTGGATATCCTCAATACGGAACATTTAAACTGAGAAAATCTGAAATTTTAAAACTTTATCCGAGTATAAAAAAAGCCAAAAGCATAATTAATTGGAGACCAAAAATTTCATTTGAAAAAGGACTTGCATCAACAATTAAATATTATAATGAACAAGGAATTTAATAATCAGCCTTTAGTTAGCATAATAATGAATTGTTACAATGGCGAAGCTTATTTAAGTGAAAGCATAGAAAGCGTATTATCTCAAACTTATAAAAATTTGGAATTAATTTTTTGGGATAATAGGTCAGTAGATAAAAGTGCAGAAATATTTAAAAGTTATAAGGATAAAAGATTTAAATACTATTACGCATCCCAACACACGTCTTTGTATAATGCTAGAAACCAAGCAATTAAAAAATCATCAGGTGAGTTTATTGCTTTTCTTGATGTAGATGATTTTTGGGCAAAAGATAAACTTGAACTACAAATACCTTTTTTTATAGATTTAAAAGTAGGCGTGGTATATGGAAATCTTTTTATTGTTAATGAAAAGCTAAATACAAGAAAAGTTTTTTTAAAAAAAAAAATAAACCCAAGAGGCTACATTCTAGATGATTTATTAAATGATTATTGTACAGGACTAGTTACCCTCGTGGTTAGAAAAAGTTTTTTAAATAATTACAAAACACCCTTTGACAGCTCTTTTAATATAATTGGTGATTTTGATTTAATGATTAGAATGTCTTCCAAATATAAATTTGAATGTGTGAATAAACCTATAGCATCTTGGAGGGCACATTGGAAAAACGGGTCTTTATTAGGAAAAAAAATTGAGGTAAATGAATTAAAAATTTGGTCTCAGAAAATGCAAGATTATCCAATTATTTTTAACAATAAAAATTTTTCAAATATAAAAAATATAATTAATAATCTAGAAATTATAAGCTTAATTCTAGACAATGATCGTGAGAAGGCAAAATTGCATATAAAAAAAATGCCTTATTCCTTAAAAAAAATAAAGTTTTTAATAGCGTCAATCCTTCCAAAAAATTTTGTAAAGAGATTTATTCAATTTTAATTTTTAGTATTTTTTTATAACTTAATACTATAGATGCAATTAATATTAAGTAGGTTGTGTTGTTCGTTGTGAAAAGGCTGCCGCTAGTTTTGAAGGGTTGTGTCTCTAAAACTAAACTTATAATAGCTGCTAACAAAATAAAATTTTCAACTCTAATTTGTTTTATAAATTTATTATTTTTAAATAAAAAACTTATAAATAACAAAGCAATTATGGATATAATACCCAATCCCACAACCCCTGTTTCGGTCAAAATTTCAAAATAATAATTGTGAGGATGAGTTGAACATAATCGATTTTTCATACCAGGATATAATTCTTCTGCTCGGCTTAATTCATTCCCTATTTTATGGCAATCTAATCTAAAAGATTTGATTCCATTTCCAAATATCTTGTTTAATTTCCAAGTGTCTATTGCTGTTAAAAATAGTCTTTTTTGAGCAGATTCAAAAGGAACCTCAAAAGAAATTGTTTTCTGT
>Ga0114999_10010047_pt1 | contig 10285 bp, 8 predicted proteins | sample ArcticOcean_MG_C_3_FD_89820 | JGI IMG/M metagenome (GOLD analysis project Ga0114999, IMG submission 89820) | Marine microbial communities from western Arctic Ocean - ArcticOcean_MG_CB8_126 | ecosystem: Environmental > Aquatic > Marine > Oceanic | place: Arctic Ocean: Canada Basin | collected... | reverse complement strand
GACGACCACCGAGTTCTTCCCCGATGGCGATTACTGGCCCTACGGCGTCGAACGCAACCGCACGACCATTGAAGCGTTTCTGCGCTTTTGCCACGATCAGGGCGTGACGGCCCGTCACCTCACCCCGGAAGACATCTTTGCCAAGGAGGCGATGGAACCGTTTCATCAGTTGCGGGTGTGATTGGCGCAAAGTTCGTCGCGAAAATTTGACCGCACTCTTCCCATAATTATGACAAAACCGGGTATAATTACCCTCTTGGATTGGGCTGCTCACACGGGAATATAATCCGTGGATAGTGCGGTGGCATAAATATAAAGGACATTTAGTTGAACAAGTTTCAGACAGTTATTGCCGTTACCGCGATGGCTCTCCTTCCGGTGACAGCCTCGGCGCAGGGCGAATCTCTGATGTCTCCGGTTACACCCGAACAGCGCAAAATGTTTGAAGGCGTGATTAAGGATTACCTTCTCAAAAACCCGGTCATTATTCGTGAGGCCCTTCAAGCGTTACAGGTACAGGAAGAAGACGCCAAGCAGGCGCGGGCCTCTACAGCCCTCAAGACGCATAAGGATCAGCTATTTTACGATAAGACATCACCGGTTGCGGGTAATCCAAAGGGCGATATTACGATCGTTGAGTTCTTTGACTACAATTGTGGCTATTGCAAACGGACTGCCCGGACGTTGAAGGCGGTGATGAAGCAGGATCCGAATGTGCGGGTGGTTTATAAAGAATTTGCGATCTTGGGACCGCAGTCGATTATTGCCGCCAAGGCAGCTTTAGCGGCGCAAAAGCAAGGCAAGTACAAAGAATTTCACGAAGGCCTTATGATGGGGAAGTCGGATGAGAACAGTATCTCTGCTCTGACAAATCTATTGGGCATGGATTACAAGAAGCTGCGCAAGGACATGACGGATCCAGAAATCCAGCAAGTTCTGCAGAAGAATTATCAGTTAGCAATAACGCTCGGTATTAACGGAACACCGGCCTTTGTGATTGGTGAACGTCTGGTGCCCGGTGCCGTCAGTGTGGCGGCGTTGACCCAGATCATTAAGGAAGAGCGGGCGAAGCTGAAGAGTAAAAATTAAAACTCTCTTTCTGAGACCAAAACAAAAGGCGGTGCCTGCAGGCGCTGCCTTTTTTATTAGGGTCAGTAAGGTTTGTCGCCGAGCAGACCGACGCGTCGTAACAATCTGCGTTCCGTGGTCGGAAAGTCGGTCCGAGCGTGCTGAACAAACCGATTGTCCCACATTAATAAATCACCAGTCTTCCAAACATGCGTATAGCGTATATCAGAGTCTTCGATGCGGTCGAACAAATCAGATAAAATGCTGTCGCTATCTGCATCAGGTAGATCGCAAATTTCTTCCGTCATGAGGCGATTGACGTAGATTGCCTTTCGTCTTGTTTCGGGATGCGTGCGCAGGACGGGATGTATCGCGTGCGGTCCTGATGAGCGATCATAGCCTGCCCGCTTCACCTGGGTTGAATAGTCATAACCGTTGACTGCGGTCAGGTTCTTCAGTTGTTCCTTGAGGGGAGCAGGTAACTGGTCATAGGCGGAGGTCGCATTTGAAAAGAGTGTATCACCGCCCGTGCTGGGAATTTCTACGCTGTAAAGCAACGTGGCCATGAGCGGCTCTTCATGAAACGCGGAATCTGAATGAAATTGTAATTCACCGTCCGGCAACGCGCCAATGGGCTTGCCGTTTTCCCGAATATTGCTGATGAGCAGAATACGCGGATCGCGGTCGGGGTCAGTTCTGGTGTTGGTTTCGCTTGGTGTTCCAAAGTAAGCGGCGAAGCGGGTTTGATCTTCAATTGTCAGACCATTGTTTCTAAAAACGAGCAGGCCACTGTTGACCCATATTTCCCGGAGCGCCGCGACAGTCTTCGCCGTTAGCGGTTGACATAAGTCCAGCTCAAAAATTTCGGTACCAACTGCAGGTGACAATGGCGTTGCTGTAAAGGGCTGAAGTTGCGAACTGGTCAATGCGCTAAAGAATAATGCTCAGATTGCGTAAATTCTGATCGCAATCGATCAGATTGACTTGCTTGACCAGAATTTTCCAGCCGCCGTCTATAAAGCCGATTTTATGGCCGTACCAACCGGTATAGTTGCGTTTGTCGCCAGCCTGAAACTCGTTGGTCAGGAAGGTTGAGCGTACCATCAGCGTGTCCGGGTCTTTGGTCGAGAAGGCGCTGATATTGGTAATTAGGCGCGCCGTGCGCGACAACGGTCGTTGCGACCAGGCAAATTCATTCTGAAGACGATATATCCGGTCTTCGATCCGTCGCCGGTCATCGAAACAGACCGCAATTTCTGTTCGCGGGTCGCCGCCATGTGGCGTTGCCGGCACCCAGTAGAGGCATTCGGGGACATAAAGGGTAAGCCAGTCATCCAGCTTGTTTCGATCCAGTAGACGCGCTTCCTTTTCGAGCAACATACGGCAGGTGTCGCGGAGGTCTGGGTCGGTGATTTCTGCATCATCAGTTTGCCAGTCTGCATAGCTATCGACCAACGACTGATAAAAGTGATCGCCGACATAATACGAGGTACGGGAGGGGTCGTGCTGCATTAGTCAGGTGTCGCTTCTATCTCACGTTCGATGACGAGGTTTGGCTCGTTCATCATCAGCCGTTTATAAACCTGCATGGTTTCGCGCAGGAAGACCTCGTCAGTCGGCGGGCCAATCAAATATCCATCGGTATCGCGTTTGATGCGACCCGGAATGCCAAGTCCACGATGCATATAGACCCATTCGTCCTCAACACCGGCGAGACCTGTCTGGATCTGTTCAAAATTCATTAGATCATCAAGCTCACCAAAATTGGGGAAGCTCTCCTGGGTTCGCATGCGCAGCGCGTTTACCGCATCCACGCAGCCATGTAGTTCGTCCTCATCGTCGATGACAGCGGTGCCCCACCAGGTGGTATCAGTCTCGGTCAGGGAGACCGGTTGCGAGACCTGCACGTGATTGCCAAGAATGTGCAAGTTCGGAAATATGTTGATGTTGACCGGCTCGGACGAGGCGATGTCTAAAACCGACCCCGCTTTGTCGCCAAGCTTCTCGCGGATTATCTCTTCGTAATGTTCCATTCCCGGATGCGGACCCTCGATAGCCCATAATCCGCCCGGGCTGGTATCCACAGCTGGCCGTTTGTCCTTGTAGTGATGCCCGTTCTCGAAAACCTTTACGTAGAACGGCGCTTTATCGGGACTCGACTTGTAATAGGACATGCCCTTGTCTTCGTCGTCGCCTTCATTGAGTCGGTTCTCCATCGCCAGCAGCGACCGGTGTGAAAAGATAACGTGATAGCCGTCAGCGGAGTTGTCGTAGAGCAGTTTCCAGTTGCCGTTGAATTTAAGGCGGTTGGCGTCGCAAAACGTAAGTTTACCGCCGGGGTGACGGTCCAACCATTCATCGAGTGGTTTTTTGACTCCGCCGAGATAGTCTTTCAGCGGCGGCATATCTGGATTGAGCGTACCGAAAATAAAACCGCGATAAGACTGCACACGAGGAACCTGCGCGAGATTGTATTTTGGATCGGAAAAGTCGTCGGCATAGCCATCGGGCCAAGGAACGCCGCTGATTTTTCCAGAGTTGAAATAGCTCCAGCCGTGATAGGGGCAGGAGAAGGATTTAGCACTGCCCTGTTGCTGACGACAGACTGTGGAGCCACGATGTGTACAGCGGTTATAGAGCGCCCGGATACGGCCCGTTGAATCGCGCACCACGATGATTGGCCTTAAGCCAAGCTTGGAGGCAACGAAATCATCGTTTTTCGGGATTTGGCTTTCATGCGCCAGATAGACCCAGACGCCGCCAAACACCTTGCGCATTTCTTCGCGGAAAATAGCTTCCTCGGTATAGATGCATTGATGAACACGATCTTCAAAGATCAGCTCATTGAAATTGAACTGCGTTGCAGCTGGTCTCGTTACGCCGCTCGTGAAGCTGTCATCAGGTGTCATCGCAGAACCTCTGCTGTATCCGTCATAAATACGAGATCAAAAGAAATCGAAATATTCGTTCTGTTCCCAGTGCGAAATACCATTCTCAGCATCTTGGTCACCATTATCCCCAACATACGCGTTAAATCGATTCAATTCGGCATGTTTGAGACCGAGATAATAATTGATGAATGTGTCACCGAAGGCTTGACGGAACAACGTGCTGCCGTCCAGAGCATCAAGCCCGTCTTTCAACGATGTTGGCAACATCGGCCGGTCGGCTTCATAGGGCGCGTCATCGGCGTCCCAGGGCTGGGCATTTCGTTCGATCCCATCGATTCCGCCGGCGATTTGCGACGCTATAAACAAATATGGGTTAGCCGCGGGCTCGCCAATTCGGTTTTCAAGCCGTGTTGCTGGATCACCGACGCCCCCCAGCACTCGTAACATGGTGCCACGATGATCATGGCTCCAGGCAGCCCGGTCTGGCGCCAGCGAGTTCGGCATAAATCGCCGATATCCATTTACAGTCGGGGTCGCGAACACGGCGGACGCGTTGGCGTTCTCTAACAGCCCCGCCATATAGCTCTGGGCGAGTGGCGATAACGCGTCGCCAGTGTCTTCGGGCATGCAAAGGTTTTGTCCGGTATTGCTATCGGCCAGAGATTGATGAAGGTGCCAGCCATTAGTGCAGTAGCCTTCAATGGCGGGTTTGCACATGAACGTCGCGAGATATCCATGTCGGCGGCACACCTGGCGGGTGGCGGTACGAAATAACAGAAAATCATCAGCAGCTTGGGCCGCAGGTTGGGCATCGAACGTGCATTCAACCTGCCCTGGGCCATATTCATTTTCGATGGACCTGAGCGGCAGGCGGATATTTTCATATGTTTCTGCCAATATACTGAGAATTGGCTGCATCAGATCGAAATTGGATTCCAAATGATATGAGTAGCCTGGCTCAACGGAGGAAGTTTCTATGGGCTTTCCACGAACACCGGGGATACCGGAGTTCGCCTGTGTAAGTCCGTCTTGATCAACGCGGCGTAAATACCACTCGACTTCCAGCCCAACGATGAGATCGATATTTTTCTCTTTGAAAGAGTCGATTTGTTTGCGTAGTAGCTGACGGCTGGAAAAATGGAACGGTGTACCATCGTCGAAATACTCGTCGCACAAAATCCAGGCGACACCGGGGGCCCACGGTAGGGTTCGGAACGTCAGGGGGTCAGGAACGATGGTCAGGTTGGGGGAGCCAGTCATTTCGTCCAACCCCATGCCCCCGCCACGGATAAAGGAGCGGAAAACACGGCCCCCCGTTGCATCCAGTGTGAAGGTCGCAACGTTGATGTTGTAACCGTCTATTAGTGATTTAAGAAATACGGGTGCAGAGATTTCCTTGGCGCGTGAACTGCCATGGCTATCAGACCAGGCCACCCGGACAAGCCGTATATTATCTGCTTTGAAACGCTGTTTGAGATCGGCGGCACGACTTTTCTGTTCATCACTCCACAGATTGTGCCGCTCTATAAACCCGCCGCTCATAACGATGTTCCCGTTCTTAATCCCTGTTGACTGGGAGAATAGCGATGTTTCTGCCAGTCAAACAGGGGAGAAGAGATTATCGTCCGAATTTAGCCAGAGAATGCATCCAGCCATGCATCCGTTTGGTCATGTTGTCGATGTCTGAATCCGTGAACCAGTCCTTGGCGTCAAACTTGTCGACCGGATATTGAGGCCGCAGGAAGTCTTCCTCATAGCCATAAGGGACTGTTGTATCGATACCCATACCGCCTTCGAAACGGGTATTGGATGCAGTCCACTCTTTGTCACCCGCCGTCATACGTTCGGCAGGCATAAAAGTCTGGCCGCGGCCGCCAGGCAGCGGATTAAGAATGTCGGTGTGTGGATTAACCCGGGTTGTCAGGCACCACATGACATCATCCATGTCATATATGTCGGTATCTTCAGAACAGGCGATGGCAACGCGGGCACCCTGCGAGGTCGATAAGATCGCCGACAGGAAATTGCGCTGCCAGCCTTCATCAATTTTACTGTTCTTTTTGACTTGGATGATTGCGCCACCCCAATCGGTCATGCAGTAAGGGATATTGACGTCGGTTACTATCCCGGGCTGCATTCGTTGACAAAGCTCATACATACAGGCTTCCCGGATGGTGGTGTCGATATTGTGCTCGTCCATCGTGTGAACGCCGAGCGCAAAGATAATTGGTTTTGATTCAGGTGCGCGCGTCGTGACGGCGGTACAATGGAAGGTCGGCGCTTTATAGGCCTTGCCCATATAGCCGGACCATTCCGGGTGAAAATGATGCTTACCTTGCTGTCCGGATTCTTCCGCCTCTGCCGTTTCAAAGCGACGGTCGCGTGGATAAATATAGCCTTCCAGCACGACCTCAGCATCAGCTAATGCCAACGCATCGACGGTACGGGCCTGCACCATCCGAACCGGTGCACCTTGCATGGCACCGGCAACAGCAATTTCGTCGCAGCCTTCGGGCAAGATGACGTAATCGAAACCAGCACCAGCTAGCATCGTGCAGGACGGCGGTACGCCGAAGCATACCGTAATAGGAATGGGTTCATCAGACTTATAATAGCGGCTGGCGACCTGCCACATATGCGAGCCGGGCGAAATCTGGAACGTGCCAATATTACCCCAACGGAAGTTCATTCGGTTGTAGCCGAGATCGGTGCCGCCTTCGAAGTGCTTACCAGTAACGCAACGAATGCCCGATCCAACAGTCAGTTCTGGCTCAAATTCGGTGTGGCGTACCGGGACGATGTAATCATTTACATCCACAGGGTCTTTGATCACGACTTCCTGAGCCGGGGCATCTTTTTGGTCGATAATGATCGGCTGGATTGGATTACGAAGTGCATCGGCTGTCATCCGCGTCCGGGTGACGTTATCCGGCCAACCAAACAGCTTGTTGATGATGTTTTGGTCACTCAGAAGGTTGGTGACGACACGGTTATTGGGCTTGCCCTTGACGTTATTGAAAAGAATTGGGCAGCCACCATCGAATTTTTTTTGCAGTGAGATTATCTCGAGATCGGGGTCCACTTCTTTGTCAGTAATGACAAGGTCGCCTTCTGCTTCAAGAAATTCGAGGGTGCCACGAAGGTCATATATTTTGTCCGATGGTGCGCCAGGTGCGGCATCTTTACGTGCGGTGCTCATGATTCATTCCGAGTTGCGTTAAACAATTCGCCTGTCTAAGGGACGTGGGTCAAAAAGGCAAGGCGACGGGTGGACAGAGGCGGCCTGCTCCAGTATTTCAAACCGCACATATAATGGAGGATATTTTGAAAGCAGATGTAAACGGCATCACCATTAACTACGAAGTTTCCGGAACTGAAGGGAAACCCTGGATCACGTTCGCGCACGCGCTTTGCAACAATCTCACCTTGTGGGATGACCAGGCAGAGATGCTGAAAGATGATTTCCGTATTCTGCGTTATGACCTTCGTGGTCTTGGCCAGTCGTCTGCCCCTGAAGGACCCTATACCTTCCCAATGATTATCGCCGATGCGATTGCTCTGATGGATCATGTCGGCGTCGACAAGACCCATTGGTGTGGTCTGTCGATCGGTGGAATGATGGGCTATGGCATGGCACAGGAACATGGCGACCGGCTGTTAAGCCTCACGGCCTGTGACTCCCGCCCGGACGCGCCGCCGGATTATCAGGATTATTTCCAGCATCGCATCGATGTCGCTGCTGAAGCGGGGATGGAGGGGCTGGTCGAATCCACAGTCTCGCGCTGGTTCACGCCTGAATCCGTTGCTGCCAATATTCCTGTCCTCGATAAGGTTCGCGCCATGGTCCGTTCGACCGACCAAACCGGCCATGCAGGATGCTGTATGGCCCTCAAAACTCTGGCCTTTGGCTCGCGTCTTGGCGAGATTTCGGTGCCGACAATGATTGTCGGTGGTGCAAAAGATAAGGGCGCCCCGCCGGAAGCGCTGGCTGCCGCTGCCGCTGCCATTCCGGGCGCCAAGCATGTGCTCATTCCCGCAGCAGGCCATATCTCAAACCTTGAGAACCCGACCGACTTTAACGCGTCGCTGAAAGACTTTCTGAGCGGACTTTAAGGTTTACCATCTGGCTTTCGCGGCATAAGCAGTGTCGCGAGGCCGATGACGGAGAAAACCGCCAGCATCATAAAGACCTTGTCGGTCATGCCGTTGGTGATGAGTAGTCCAACGATGATCGGCGTGATAGCGCTACCGATCAGACGGCCAGTCGACATGAAGGCAAAGATCGTTCCAGCTGTGCCGGGCGGCATGGCAGCGCGCACCATCATATCGCGCGCTGGTTTAACCAGGCCCTGAAGAATACCAATGCCGGCGAATACCGCGAGAAGTGCAAATACCGGTATGTTTATTTCGCCAATGACGACAAGTGCGACAGCTGTTGTTAGGAAAGCGATCGTTGCGATGACGCTATGGCGCGGTGTTTTGTCGGCGATCCAGCCGCCAGCGATCACCCCAAAAGCAGAGGCGATGAGAAACGCGGTCAGCGCCATGCTGGCGGTGGTCTTTGAAACGCTGTGCAATTCAATCAGGGTGAAGATACTAAAGGCCTGAATACCGCTGGTGACCATGGTGGTGACCAGGAAAAACGCAAATAACATGAGAACTGATGGCGTCATCAAAAGCCGAAGATTGGCCTTTGCGGATCTGAGGGGCCGCCGTTTTAGGGCCTTTCCTGATTTCTTCTTGCGGGCAACATGCTCTTTCAGAATATGTGCCTGGCTGGCGACGGCTAAAGCCGTGAGGAGCCCGAATCCGGAAACCGCGATAAGCGCGATCCGCCAATCCCATAATGCGGCGAGAAAGGTGATCATGACCGGGGCCAAGGCAGACCCCGCTGTGCCCGTAACGGTATGCATGCTGAACGCACGGCCGATACGGCTTTCATCTATCGAAGAGTTCATAATCGCGTAGTCGGCGGGGTGGAAAACGCTATGCCCCAACCCTGCTGAAACGGCGAGCATGACAAGCATGCTGTAACTGTTTGCAAATGCCATGCCACCGATGGACAGTGCTTCCAGCGTTAACCCGCTGAACAATATCGCGTGAGCGCCGATCTTATCGACCAGGAACCCGACTGGGAGCTGTGCTGCCGCTGCTGAAGTAGAAAAAGCCGCAATAAAAACACCCAGTTGGGCTGGGTTAAAGCCGTAATCTACCGCTAGAAATGTAATCAGCAACGGCAGTGTAAGGTTATAAAAATGGCTCATAAAATGGCCGGTGCCGACCAGGCTAAGTATCCTGATTTCGCCGCCAATCGTCGTGCCAGTGCTGGAATGGGTGAGCTGCGTCATAAGCGAGGTAATGCCATATCACCGCAATTAAATAAAATCATAATTTTAGTGTGTATTATGTGTATATCTTATGTCTTGGATGGCAGGGTCTGTTTGTTGTTATGGCTGGTTACCTATCAGAACTGGTCGGTCCTCGCTAAGTTCTCCACTATAACCTTTGTCATCAAACCTTTACTTTGGGAGCAGTCAGAATGCCGACACCAATCGATCCCCCATTTCGTCTCGAACATATCGGCAGTCTGGTTCGGCCAGCGGTTTTGCTGGAAGCACGCGATAAGCACGCCAAGCGGGATATCGATGATATCGCCCTGCGCGAAGTTGAGAATGCAGAGATTGAAAAGATCGTTGTCTGGCAAGTAGAGCAGGGTTTTCGGGTGATCACCGATGGTGAATTCCGCCGCGATACCTATACCGACAGCTTTGGCCTAGCGGCTTTTGAGGGGTTGCAGCGCAGAACGGTTTCGGACGAGAATTTTCGCTATACCAATCACAGTGGTGAACAGGCGGATATGCACGCGGTGTTCGTCGAGGGAAAGCTAGAATGGACCAAACCGGTCAATGTTGCGGATTTTGAATTCTTGGCGTCGATCACGCCGGAAGGCTGCATTCCAAAGGTGACGTTGCCTGGGCCTTGCCATATTCATTACCGGGCAGGGCGCGACAAGATCAGCACAGAGGTTTATCCCGATCTCGATGTGTTCTGGTCGGATATTATAGAGGCCTGGAGCCAGGAGATTGCTGCGCTTCATGCTGCTGGCTGCCGCTACATCCAGTTTGATGAGACGTCGATTGCCAAGTTCGGCGATCCGAAAATCAAACAGGGCTTGGCAGATCGCGGTGACAATTGGGAAGACCTGCTGGAACTCTACACCGATGTCATCAATGAGGTGATTGCAAGAGCGCCGAAGGATATGGCGCTGGGCTTACATCTTTGTCGCGGCAATAAAGGAGGCCACTGGCAAGCCGAGGGTGGTTACG
>Ga0114999_10010042_pt1 | contig 10287 bp, 9 predicted proteins | sample ArcticOcean_MG_C_3_FD_89820 | JGI IMG/M metagenome (GOLD analysis project Ga0114999, IMG submission 89820) | Marine microbial communities from western Arctic Ocean - ArcticOcean_MG_CB8_126 | ecosystem: Environmental > Aquatic > Marine > Oceanic | place: Arctic Ocean: Canada Basin | collected... | reverse complement strand
TGTATTGGTTGAAAGTCTACGAACTGCCCCAGGCGAGTCGTACTGCGCGCGGGCGGCCACTGGTCAACCTACTACCGTTGGATGAGGGCGAGCGCATCACCGCAGTCCTACCGATCAAAGAATTTGATGCCGAGTTGTATGTCCTGATGGCGACCCGCCGCGGGACGGTTAAGAAGACCTCGTTGGACCAATTTTCGCGCCCGCGAGCGAATGGCATTATCGCGGTCGATCTCAATCCGGATGACAGCCTGGTTGGAGTCTCGCTGACCGATGGTGGTAGCGATGTCATGCTGGTCAGTTCGAGCGGAAAAGCGGTAAGGTTTTCGGAGACCGCAATCCGGCCCATGGGTCGAACTGCACGTGGTGTGCGAGGTATTAGGCTTAGCGACGAGCACGAAGTTATCTCGTTGATCCCGGTCGACCCGACCCAGGCGATTCTGTTCGCGACCCAAAATGGCTATGGCAAGCGTACCGTAGTGGATGAATTCCCGACTAAGGGGCGCGGCGGGCAAGGCGTTATTGCGATTCAAACGAGTGCACGCAATGGTCCCGTAGTGGGTGCGGTATCGGTACTTGAAGATGAGGAGATCATGTTGATCAGCGATGGCGGCACGCTAGTGCGAACTCCGGTCAGCGGGGTCTCGGTGCTCGGCCGCAATACACAAGGTGTGCGTTTAATCAATATCGCGCCAGACGAGAAATTAGTCGGGGTAGAACCGGTGGCCGAATATCAAGCAGATGAACCCACCGACGACGAGGACGAAACGTAAGTTCTAAGACCCCGCACTGAATGCTGTATCTGGCGGCTAGTGTATGACGCTGCCACCTTTAAGGACCGCTGACGAACATGGTAGGCGACGAAAAAGAACTAAATGATCTGCGCAGTAGAATCGATGTCGTTGACGTCGAGCTACTACGTCTGATCAATGAGCGCGCCCAATTAGCCGCCGAAGTCGGCAAGGTGAAGCGAAAAAGCGGCGACGATGCCGTGTTTTACCGCCCAGAGCGTGAAGCGGCAATTCTACGTCGCGTGCTCGAACAGAACCCGGGGCCGCTGTCGGCGCCGGAATCCACCCGTTTGATGCGTGAAATTATGTCGGCATGTTTGGCGCTCGAGAGACCGTTAAATGTTGCCTATTTGGGTCCTGAGGGAACCTATACGCATTTAGCCGCACTCAAGCACTTTGGTGGATCGATCACGGGTACGCCGGTGGCAAGTATCCAAGAGGTCATGCGCGAAGTGGAAGCCGGCAGTGCCGATTTCGGGATTGTGCCTGTAGAAAACTCACTAGAAGGTGGCATCAATCAAACGCTTGATGAGTTGCGTGACTCACCGCTTAAGATCTGTGGCGAAGTTGTACTGAGTATCCATCACCAGCTGTTATCAACGGCAACCGACATTGACCAGATAAAACAAATTTATGCACACGCTCAAGCGCTCGCTCAGTGTCGTCGCTGGCTGGCCGAGAATTTACCCGGCGTACCGTGTACGGCGGTGAGCAGTAACGGTGAGGCGGCGCGTAGGGTTCGCGACGAAGCTGAAGCGGCGGCGATTGCCGGTGCCGTTGCGGCAGATATTTACGCCCTTGGCACCTTGCGAAAAAATATTGAAGATCACCCGGGCAATACGACGCGTTTTGTCGTTATAGGTGATAGCTCGCCACCGCCGAGGGGTAAGGATGTGACGTCGATAATGTTTACCACGCCCAATCTTCCCGGCGCATTGCACGACGTCCTAAGCGTATTGGCGGCGGCGAAAATCAGTATGACTCGGATTGAGTCACGGCCGCTCAAGCAAGAATCCTGGGACTACGTATTTTTCGTCGACGTTGACGGACACGCAGACAATGACACTGTACACAACGCCTTAGTGGAACTTGAGGGTAAAACTTCGCAGCTCAAGATTTTGGGTTCGTACCCGCGAGCGGTCTTCTCGTAGAGTAGACGGCTGCATCACTTTTTTCGATTTTCGCGCGATTAGCTCCGATTCCTTGCAATGACGACAACCTCTTATCGAAGAACCGCTAGATGATCCATCGTCTGTGTATATTTGGCGTCGGGCTGATCGGCGGTTCACTTGCCCAAGCGTTACGTGTCGCTGGCGTCGCCGAGACCATAGTCGGATGTAGTCGCACGGAAGCAAATCTTGCGCGGGCGGTCGAGCTCGGAGTTATCGATGAATACACGCTTGACCCTGTCGCAGCAGTAGCCGGAGCCGATATGGTTGTTATTGCGACGACGCTCGGTGCGACCAAAAGTATTTTTGAACAGATTGCGGCGCATCTCTCCCCAACGGCAGTGGTGACCGATGTTGGTAGCGCGAAAGCGCGCGTGGTGGATGCGGCGCGGACATGTTTAGGCCCTAATTTTGCCCAGTTCGTGCCCGGACACCCCATTGCCGGCACCGAGAAAAGCGGAGTCGATGCCTCGTTTGCGACCTTATTTCGTGACCACCGTGTCATCCTCACACCGCTCCCGGAAACAAGTCGCGAGGCCTTAACGCTGGTTTCGGAAATGTGGCAAACAACCGGAGCGAATGTCGTCGAAATGGAAGTGGGACATCACGACGAAGTTCTTGCTGCGACAAGCCACTTGCCGCACATGCTGGCCTACGCCTTGGTTGATTGCCTCGCTGAGATGGATGAGTCGAAAGAAATATTTGCCAATGCCGCAGGTGGTTTTCGCGACTTTACGCGGATTGCTTCCAGCAACCCTGCTATGTGGTGCGATATTGCGATGGATAACCGTGATGCGTTGTTGGTCGTGCTTGAAAATTTTACGGCGACCTATGACAAGCTCCTTGGCGCGCTTGAGTCAAATGATCGGGCACAGCTGTTACAGATTTTCACGCGCGCGCGCGACGCCCGTGAGCGCGCTACGTTTAAAACAATTAAATGAGCATCGGTGGTTTTTTAAAGGTCGAACCGGGCGGGCGTCTGAACGGTGTACTGAAGGTCCCAGGCGACAAATCGATCTCCCACCGCGCAGTAATGTTGGGTTCGATAGCCGACGGTAGGACGCAAATTGCGGGCTGTCTTATGGGCGAGGACGTTTGCTCGACGATTGCTGCATTTCGCGCAATGGGGGTCGTGATCGAAGACCACGGTGAAGGCCGACTATCGATTGAGGGTCGCGGCTTTGGCGCACTTCGCGCGCCGAGCGGTCCCCTTGATATGGGGAATTCTGGCACCTCGATCCGGTTGCTGGCAGGTCTGTTTGCAGGAGGAGGTATGCCGGTAACGATGACTGGTGACCGATCATTGCGCGCGCGGCCGATGCGTCGCGTCACCGACCCTCTTGGGCTAATGGGCGCGCGGATCGACACCCAACATGACGGCACACCACCTTTATCGATCCTGCCGGGACCAAAACTGCATGCGATCAGATACAAACTGCCGGTCGCCAGCGCACAGGTAAAGTCAGCTATATTGTTGGCCGGATTACACGCCGATGGGCAAACTTGCGTCGTCGAGCCGACGCCTACCCGAGACCATTCCGAGCGCATGCTCAGTGCCTTTGGCGTTAATGTTGGCGTAAGCGCTGGCGAGATCAGGATCGATGGTGGCCAACGCTTAACCGCAACGGATATCGTCGTGCCGGGCGATATCTCCTCGGCCGCATTCTTCTTGGTTGGTGCGGCGATGGTCGAAGGCTCTCAGGTTACGGTGGAGAACATCGGCGTCAACCCGACTCGCACCGGGGTTATTGAGATATTACGGCAGATGGGTGCGAACATTACACTGACAAATGAACGCTCGACTGGTTCTGAGCCAGTGGCCGATATTATGGTGCGTGGAAACAAATTAGTCGGAGTTGATATTTCCCCGGACTTGGTACCGAGTGCGATTGATGAATTTCCGGCGCTATTTATTGCCGCAGCCTGTGCCGAGGGCGTTACCCGATTGAGCGAAGCGGGTGAATTGCGGCATAAAGAAAGCGACAGAATCGACGCGATGGCGCGGGGCCTGCAGGGACTCGGCGTGCGGCTCAGCACCAACGAAGATGGTATCGAAATATTTGGGAACGAGCGCGGCTTTGACGCCGGCCGAGTTGACGCCGAGGGCGATCACCGGGTTGCGATGGCCTTTGCGATCGCCGGTTTGAGGGCTTCAGGACCGGTCGAGATAGCGAATTGCGCGGCAATCGCAACGTCGTTTCCGGGGTTCTTGGGTTGTGCTCAACAAATTGGATTAAACATCTCCACGCATTGATGCGCCCGCCTACGATCACCATCGATGGCCCAAGTGGTACCGGGAAAGGGACTCTCGCCATACGTTTGGCACGTGCTACCGGCTGGTACCTGCTGGACAGTGGCGCGCTGTACCGCGTTGTTGCCTACGCCGCACAAAGCGACAGTATCAACTTCGATTCCCACGCAGCGCTGGCCCGGATCGCTGCGAATGTAGCGCTCGAGTTTCAGGTAAACGACGAGGCCATGCAGATCTGGCTTGATGGCATCGATGTCAGCGCGGAGATCCGTTCAGAAACGGCCGGAAGTGCGGCATCTCTGGTTGCTGCTGTGCCGGCGGTACGTGCCGCGTTACTGGGCCGTCAGCGTGAATTTTTGCAACCACCGGGCCTAGTCGCCGATGGGCGAGATATGGGAACTGTCGTTTTCCCTACCGCAGAGCTCAAGATCTTTCTAACCGCAAGTGCGTCGATTCGAGCTGAAAGACGCTATAAGCAGTTGAAGCAGAAAGGAATTGATGTTAGTCTCGCGCGGCTTTCGGAGGACATCGGCGCGCGTGATCGACGTGATCAAGAGCGCGAAGTGTCCCCTTTGCAACCAGCGTCTGATGCAATCATCCTCGATACTAGTGCACTTGATATCGATGCCGTTGAGGAATCTGTAATGGCACTGGCACAAGCGCGTGGCTTAGGTTGAAGGGAATTCCCTTCCAGGTCACTTATCTAATAACTATTGATAACTATAGTGGCCGGCCCGTTCCGTAGTCCTAGCGACCGCAGTAAAGAAGCCACTCGGATAACCCATAAGCACATGACGGAGAGTTTCGCAGAATTATTTGAGCAGAGTCAGGTCGAAGAAAAAATGCGACCGGGCACGATTGTCGCCGGACTCGTTGTTGAAATACGCCCGGATTTCGTGGTTGTCAACGCGGGCTTGAAATCGGAAGGGGTAATACCAGCCGAACAGTTTCGAGGGCCGGATGGCGAGCTCGAAGTCGCAGTCGGTGACGAAGTTGATGTCGCATTAGACGCCGTAGAGGATGGGTACGGGGAAACGCGGCTCTCGCGAGAAAAGGCTAAGCGTGCGCGTGCATGGGACGAACTAGAAAAAGCGTGTGAGGACAGCGTCAACATTACTGGCGTTATTAGCGACAAGGTGAAAGGCGGTTTCACCGTCGATATCAGCTCCATCAGGGCATTCCTCCCAGGTTCGCTTGTCGATGTCAGACCCGTTCGCGACACCAGTTATTTAGAAGGTAAACCGCTCGAATTTAAGGTCATTAAGGTCGATCGGCGACGTAACAACGTCGTCGTATCACGACGGGCCGTCGTTGAAATCGAAAATAGTGCCGAACGCGATGAACTGTTAAGCAACTTAAAAGAGGGTGTTACCGTTAAGGGCCTGGTGAAGAACCTCACCGACTACGGTGCATTTATCGACCTCGGCGGTATCGACGGTCTGTTGCACATCACTGATATGGCATGGCGACGAGTGAAACATCCGTCAGAAGTGGTCAATATTGGTGACGAAATCGAAGTCAAAGTATTGAAGTTTGATCGCGAACGTACTCGAGTTTCGCTGGGGCTTAAGCAACTCGGCGAAGATCCGTGGGTCGATATCGCGCGTCGTTATCCGGAAAATTCACGATTATTCGGCAAAGTAACGAACATTGCCGACTACGGTTGTTTTGCCGAAATTGAAGAGGGCGTCGAAGGCCTGGTCCATGTTTCCGAAATGGATTGGACAAACAAAAACGTCCACCCCTCTAAGGTCGTGCACTTAGGCCAAGAGGTCGAGGTCATGGTGTTGGATATCGATGAGGAGCGTCGTCGCATATCGCTCGGCATGAAACAGTGCGCGGCGAACCCATGGGAAGAGTTTGCGGCGACCCGAAACAAAAACGACCGTGTGTCTGGAACGATCAAGTCGATTACCGACTTCGGCATATTCATTGGTCTTGATGGCGGTATCGATGGGTTGGTTCACTTATCTGACTTGTCTTGGGACCTGCCAGGCGAAGAGGCAGTTCGCAACTACAAAAAGGGTGACGAACTCGAAACTGTTGTGCTTGCGGTTGATGCAGAGCGCGAACGCATTTCGCTTGGTGTCAAGCAATTGGCGCTAGACCCATTTTCCTCTTTCGCCGCTGACAACGCCAAAGGTACGATTGTGAAAGGTCGGATCATCGCAATGGACGCGCGAACGGTGACGATTGATTTGTTGGAAGGGGTCGAGGGAATAATGCGCGCATCCGAGATCTCGCGCGACCCGGTTGATGACGCGCGCAAGGTATTGAAAGACGACGAAGAGATCGAAGCAATGATTGTCGGTGTCGACAGGAAGCGCCGAGTTATCAATCTTTCGATTAAGGCCAAGGAAAGCGAAGATGAAGCTGCTGTATTGCAGGAATATACGGCGGACAACGAATCTGCGACGACAAAACTCGGAGATTTGTTGAAAGAACAATTGGACGGGCAGTAGTTGCCCGATGGAGACCAAGATCTGGCAACTGCTCGGTCACGGAAAACAGGTTCTTGATGGTCGAGAATTACAATGACCAAATCAGAGTTAATTGAAGCGCTCGTAAGAAAGCAATCGCAACTCAGCTACCGCGACGTGGAATTAGCGGTCAAGACGATGCTGGAGCATATGACCCAAACGCTTGCGGGTGGAGAACGGATTGAAATCCGCGGGTTTGGCAGTTTTTCTCTGCACTACCGTCCGCCTCGGGTTGGCCGAAATCCGAAATCCGGGGATCCGGTATCGCTTCCGGCGAAATATGTCCCTCATTTCAAACCGGGCAAGGAGCTACGTGAGCGCGTCAACTCTGAAGAATCCCTGTGTTATGAACCGCAAGAGGTAAGCGAGTCTTCGCACGAGTCGGATCTGGACTAGGGGTAGGCTCAGCACTACTTTCCACGAGCGCGGATAATATTGAGGCCACTCCCGAATACCCGCACGCCTAGTGTTTCCGTTGCGGAACTCGAGGAATCGCCTCGTTTGCGTAGCTATCGAGCAACGAGTAAGAAACCAGTGCTAGCGTTTCGAATTCAATTTCTGAATGAGGCCTCGTAGGCCTCAGTGCACACCTCGCCGCTAAGGATAACGAGTAGAGGGAAGTCATGACTCGAGTAATCCAAATCGTTTTCGCGCTTCTGATTGTCTTCTTTGGACTCGCCTTCCATATCAAAAATGACGTACTTGTCACGTTGGATTTCTACGTTCGTACGCTCAGCTTGCCCTTGTCTTGGGTCGTGGTAGTTGTATTTTCCGTCGGCGCAATCCTTGGCTTAATGGTGATGTTGAACACTATTTTACGTCTTCAGTGTGAAATACGGCGACTCACAAAAAAACATGATATGGCTGCGAAGGAGATCGTGAATCTACGGGCCATTCCGATTAATGATGGTCCCTGAGTACCTATTCGGACTCGTCGTAATACTATTGCCTGTCGCGGCCTTTTCTGGGTGGTATTTCGGGCGCAAGGACGTTCGCGAGAAGCTTCACGGCTTACCCCGCGCTCCTGGTGTGTCGCAGGATTACTTCCAAGGGCTCAACTACTCGTTGAACGATCGTCCTGACAAGGCGATAGAAGTCTTTATAAAGGTACTTGAGGTCGAAAGCGAAACGGTAGAGACCCACCTGGCGCTGGGTAATCTGTTTCGTCGTCGAGGAGAAGTCGATCGTGCGATCCGAATTCACCAAAACCTGGTTGCGCGTCCTTCGCTCGATAAGGAACAAAGAAGCCTCGCGCTGCTCGAACTTGGAATTGACTATATGCGTTCGGGCCTGCTCGATCGTGCTGAAAGCCTGTTCAAAGAACTCATTCAAAGCCGTATGCACGAACGTCAGGCACTGCGTCACCTGGTCGATATCTACCAGCAAGAGCAAGACTGGGACGCGGCGCTTGAATACATTCAACGGCTAGAGCGCGTAACCGGTGAAGATCTGCGCGACGTGCGGGCGCATTTCTACTGTGAAAAAGCTGAGATATCCACAAGCGCCGGCGACCAACCAGAGGCTTTCCGATTGCTCACCAAGGCGTTGAAAGAGGACCGTAAGTGCGTCCGTGCACGATTACTGTCCGCGGACTTATCAAACTTTGTCGGAGACTACGTCGCTGCGATCGCGCACCTGAAAAAGATTGAACACCAGGACATCGATTTTCTACCAGAGGCGATCTCACGCCTAGTGGATAATTATGAGAAGCTCGATCGGGTAGATGAGCTTTCGAAATATCTGTCACGGCTATCGGAGCTCCACTTAGGCATTACCCCAGTTTTGGTGCTTGCAGAGTTAACCGCAGAAAGAATCGGTTTGGACGCGGCCAAGAATCATATTATCGCTGAGTTAAAAACGCGCCCAACGATCCGTGGCATCGATCGGTTAATCGAATATTCGATGGTCAATGCCGACGGAGAGTCAAGGCAGAATTTGCAGCTTTTGAAAGAAACGACGACACGATTGGTCGAAGAGAAACTCAGTTATAAGTGTGGTAGTTGTGGTTTTACCGGCCGTTCATTGCATTGGCAATGCCCAGGTTGTAAGTCGTGGAACACGGTTACACCAATCCACGGAATTGAAGGCGAGTAGTGACGGATCTCGAACGTAACTGCGTGATCGTTGCGCTCGATTTTGCTACGGAAAAAGATGCGTGGCAGATGCTCGAACACCTCGATCCGGAGCGATGCCGGGTCAAGCTGGGCAAAGAACTATTTACCCGAGCGGGGCCGGCACTCGTGCGCCGGATTGTTGAATCCGGCTTTGACGTGTTTCTGGATCTCAAATATCACGATATTCCAAATACGGTGGCAAGCGCATGTAGCGCCGCGGCTGATCTTGGGTGTTGGATGGTAAATGTTCATGCGAGCGGTGGCCGCGCAATGATGGAGGCTGCGGCCGAGCGGCTGGCCCAATATCAAACGCGACCGATATTAGTCGCAGTAACAGTCCTAACGAGTATGGATGACGCCGCGATCGCGGAAGTTGGTTATAACTTAAGTGCGGATATGTTGGTCCTGCAGCTCGCCTCATTGACACAGCAATGTGGTTTGGATGGTGTGGTGTGCTCCGCGCACGAGATCCGTTCTATTAAGCAGCAATGCGGCCAGCATTTTATGGCGGTTACACCCGGGGTAAGACCGAAAGGTAGCAGCGTGGGCGACCAACGTCGCGTAGCCACCCCGGTGGCTACGTTGGACGCGGGTGCGGATTTCCTGGTGGTCGGTCGGCCGATAACCCGCGCGGAAGATCCTCAAGCTGCAGTCAAAGCGATCTATGGCGAAATTTCCAGGTCGCGCACTTTAGGGCCCGGGAAATGAGTTACCGAGAGCCGATATTTGTACGGTATGACCACCGAAGCTAACGCAACCAACTGCTCTGCTTTGGAACCGCCGTTGCCACGACCGGGCGATGACTGTGCGTGGACGCGCTTATTCGGTGCGGGAAAATCACTTGCCATTGCAAAGGCTGTCGAGCGACATGATGGATTGGTGGTTGTCGTTGTCGGTGACACGAATACGGCTTTGCAATTCAGTGATGAAATTCCATTTTTTGCAAGGGACATTCAACACTACAACCTGCCCGATTGGGAGATTCTGCCGTACGATCAATTCAGTCCATACCAAGACATCATCTCCGATCGTATTTCGACGCTGACCGCATTACCGACCTTGACCTGCGGTTTACTAGTTGTATCGGTCGCCACGTTGATGCACCGGATCGTTCCACGTACATGGTTAGCGGGACAAACATTTAGTTTGAAGCTGGGCGACAAACTTGATCGGGTCGCGCTACAAACGAGATTGAACCAGGCCGGCTATCGGAACGTTTCTCAAGTAATGGACCATGGTGATTTTGCGATCCGTGGCTCGATCATCGACGTATTTGCGATGGGAGTTTCCAATCCGTTCAGGATTGATTTGTTTGATGATGAAATCGAGACCCTGCGCGTGTTCGATGCGGAGACGCAACGGTCGATAGAAAACGTTGAGTCACTTAACCTCCTGCCAGCGCGAGAAACGCCATTGACATCCGCGGCAATTGGACGTTTCAAACATAATTGGCGCTTGTCATTCGAGGGGCTGCCGGCAAAAAGC
>Ga0114999_10010041_pt1 | contig 10288 bp, 10 predicted proteins | sample ArcticOcean_MG_C_3_FD_89820 | JGI IMG/M metagenome (GOLD analysis project Ga0114999, IMG submission 89820) | Marine microbial communities from western Arctic Ocean - ArcticOcean_MG_CB8_126 | ecosystem: Environmental > Aquatic > Marine > Oceanic | place: Arctic Ocean: Canada Basin | collected... | reverse complement strand
TTTATATTCTAAATTTATAGCAAATTTATTAAATACTTCTATTGTATTTACAGATGCATATTTTTCATCTAATTCAAGTAAGGGAAATTCTTTAAAATTTTTATTTTGATTTACACTATTATGAAATGTATATAACATCAATTTCAATTCTCTTTTACAAGTTATTTTATTAAAATTTATTTTTTTCATATATTCAGTTGCATGTCTAGTACATTCAGGACAGGGTAAATTCGAACATACTTTAACAATAATTTCAAATAACTCTCCTTTTAGGTTATCAAAATCTTCTTCTTTAATCTTTTCAGCTATTGTATGTAAAAAAGACCATACCGGTGCACCCCAAGTCATATCAGGATTTTTAGTATTAGTAATGTATTGTACTTGATTTATCACATTCGGTTTTTGTACATTTGTTAAATTCATCGAAACCCTTTTTGAATTATTTATTTTCATAATTACATTTGATTGATTTGATTTATTTGATTGACTAATACTTCTTAAATTGGTAAACATCATTTATATATACTATAGAATTTTTATTTATTTATTCAACATATATAAAAATATTTATGGATTATATATAATGAATCTAAAAAACGAATTAATTATCAACGTAAAAGAATGGGTACGATTGGACAACGAAATGAACACATTAAAAAAAGAATTAAATATTCGTAAAAATGAAAAAAAACTAGTTTCTGGTTCTTTAATGAATATTATGAAAAATAATGATGTAGATTGTGTAGATTTAAAAGATGGTCAATTATGTTTTAATCAAAAAACTGTTAAAAAACCAATTACAAAAAAAAGTTTATTTTCTATTTTATCTAAATATTACAACGGCAATGATACAAAAACTACTGAATTACAAGAATTTATTTTAGAAAATCGCGAATCTGTAGTAAAGGAAAGTATTTCACGTAAAATTTCAAACTAATCCTAAGTCAGGTATTGTAATTCTACCTGAATGATTTTCATATTGTGCGATAATACGTGGCGTTTGTGATTTATCCATTATATCTTCAGTATTATATACATTTTTATTATTATCAATATAATATACAATTCCCATAATTTCAGTAGCAGTTACCTCTAATTTCACCGTATGTTCTGTATTATTATCATCACTCGCTAAACCGTGTGGTACACCCTTAACATGAGTACCACAAAATTCACTACCCTCTCTACGTCTTCTTGTACATTGTTCATTATTTGCTCGTTTAGCATTACATCTATTGGTAACTGGTATCGTATTTTTTATTCTTTTTCGTTTTGATAAATCATCGTTATACATTTGTAATCTTTCATATTCATAAATGTATTCTATTAATTCATTCATTTTCTCTTTCTCTTCAAAATTTAAATCAGCCACTTTCTTACAAATATCATCTTTACACTTTGTAAAATAAATCTCGATTTTTTTATTAATACGCTTTTCCATAATTATAACTAATATATTATTAATTATAATTTAATTTATTATTTCAATTTTTTATACTTGTGAATCTTTATCCTCTTCTGGTTCTTTATCATCTTCTGGTTCTTTATCATCTTCCGTTTTTTTATCATCTTCTGGTTCTTTATCTTCCAATAATTCAACTACTTGATCTGGGTCAACATCATTATATTGAACTCTATGTTTTAAATACGCTGAATAAAAAATATTTTCTTCTGTATTAGTGATAGCATATACATCACATAATTTTCCAGCCATAAATAATACATTTGTAATAAAAACTGTTAAAGTTTTATTATCTAAATAATGATCAGAAATCACTACACCACTTAACGCGCTATTTACTACAAATAAAACAAATGTAATATAACTCATTTTTTGATATATTTTATCTAATGCTAATATTTGATTTTTCTTTTTTTCAGGTAATTTCACCAATACTTTACCTACTTCATCATTATCTGTAGGTACATCATCATTCACGTGTAAATAATTAATCATAGTCACTTCTCGTTTCACTTCAAACATGTACATAATCATACTACATGCAAAAGTAATAACATTCATCGAAAAACTGGCCGTATATAAATCGGTGGTTGTTATATTTTCAGTTAATCCACACAAATTATCACCACAACTTTGCGGTACAAATAATGTTAAAAAAGAACCCATCAATACACGATATACTTCTAATACACATGCAATTGATATATTTATTTTCTGTTTACTATCTTGATCACCTAAACATTCTACTATATTTGCTACATAACCTTTTTGTTCTTCTTCTGTTGTCGTTTCTTCTTTTGTTGAAGTGTCTATTTCTTCATCAGAAATTAAAGAAATAGTAACATCCGTATTATTACTATTTTGTTCTGTACTATTTTCAGAACTCATATATATAATATTTTTAAAATAATTTTTTTATATTCTTTATTGTTTCTATTATTATATTACAACCTTTGGTTAAATATTGACCAATTTCTCTATTATTTACATTATTACTAAATGCTAATCTTAAAATAGAATCATCATCATGTGGATGCATCTTTTTAAACCCACAAAAAGATAATACTTGTTCCTTTTCATAAAAATTTGTATACATTATATATTCTAATATATTACCCATTGTATAATCTTCATTTTCTAATATAATATCATAACAATTATCCATAGTAGTCTCACTATTTACTATAGGTATATCATCATTTTCAATTAACATCATCATTTGTACAAATTTATTTTCTAAAATATCACAACTTTTTTTTATCAAATCTTTGTTTGTATAAATACCTATAGTTTGTATAATAAAATCATATGAATCATTTTCATAATGTCTTTGTGCATCTAATAGATAAAAATCCTTCTTTTGTATTTTTATTTCTGAATCTGTTAATTGTTCCGAACGTAATTTCTTTTCTTGTTCTTCCCAATTCTTATTTGCTTTTATAGCATCAATCGTATTTCCATAAGAACAGGTTGATACTACATTAAACATACTATTCTTTTTCGCAGTTTGTAAAGAAAATTCTGCTAATAATTTAATTTGTTCTCCATTAATATTTGTATCTATTTTTGGTCGTAAACGGGCAAAATCAATATACATTCCCGTTTTATTGTTTTTTGGAAATATTTTATGTGTTTCTTCTTCTGTTAAATAACCCCCACTCTCCTTTTGACGTATTTTAAAATGTTCGGTTGTTACCATCATAATATTATCCGAATCATTTGTAACATCTAAAATTAATTCATAATTACCCGGTAATACATCTAATTTAGTACTATGAATTGGTATACAACTCAATCGTTGCTTTAAAATTTCATTATGTAGACGACATGTATTTACTTCAATATTACATTGATTTTCTGCGTGTGTTTCTGTATATACACCTACTATCGGTATATCAGATAAAATTGTACGACGTATAGCATTTGCATAACTAAGATGTACTTTTGATAATGTAAATTTATACACATCTTCTTCATATGAAATATTTGAAATAACTGGCTCCATTTATTATAATATATAATTTATATTTATATTTATATATTATTAATCTTTCAATTTTTTAACTCTCTATTCTTCTAAAATATACACTACCATAATTCATACTTATTTATGTATCATTAATAGTGCAATTAAAACAAAAGATAAAACATAAGGGCCTAATGCTAATAACCAAGAAAGATTAGAATATCCTTCTTTGCAAATTAAATTTAATACCCATGTCCAAAATAAAATATAAACGACATTAATTAAAAATATAAAGGTAGTATTTGGCACATCACATTCATGAGATCCTACACAATATATGGTTGAATTATCCAAATTTTGTAAATAAATTAACATCATCGTTATTGTTGATAAAATCAAATAAACATAAGAAGGGCGACATAATTTTTGTAAATTAGCAGAAAACATTCTATAAATTATTCCTATATTTTAAATCATTATCTAAAGTTATTCATAAAAAAATATTATATTATTTATATTTTCATTCTTTTATCATTATATTTATTCAATATCAACATGAGTTAACATATGACGACGACAACATACATTATGTAAAGATAAATCATCTAATACGCGACCTTCAATCGTTTTTTCAATACGATCTTTTGTTAAATAAATTACAGAATCTACATTCATTCCGTTGGCTATTTTTTTATTACGAACCTCATCTTGATAATATCTATACTTATCAGCTAAAACATTACCGCAAGTAAAACATTTGATTGGAATAATCATTTTATATTATATTATATATTTGTATATTTTTATATTTGTTATTCAATTTTTTATGTTTAGCATTTTTATATCCATTTATTATAATAATGAATAGAATAATAATAATTAGTATACTATTATTCATCATCATTTATCATATATTTCAAACTCCCATTATTGAAAATTATAAAGCAAAAACATTATCCGAATATGAAAAGAATAAATCTGTTGATGACGTCAAATTATCAGGATTTGATAGCGGATTTTCAGGTTCAGGAAGTAATATTACAACAGATACAACAAGAATGGACTATAAATTCGCAAAAACAAATGATGAATTAATAGAATTAACTAAATATAAACCGTATTGTCCCGAAGACGATTCGACAACTCCGTGTCTCTTGCCGTTGACGTACACTAAAAATGATGGGGATAATTTAAATAATTTTGTTGAATACCACGATGACCCTACAAATATTTCCACAGGTGGATATGGATTAGATATGGGTACTGTGATGGTTTTTGATCCAAGTCTTAATAAAATTATAGCCATACCTCGTGAAGAAAATGTTACTTATACTACATTTAACCCTCCAAAAACATTTAAATATGGTTCTCAAAATTATGTTCCTTCTTACGAAGATAGTGTTAAATTAAGGTTAACTACACCTAGACCTAGAGCTCATCAAACTTATAAAGAATGGACTGGTAAAAATTATGAAGAAAATTGGCGTTCAGAAACTGAAATATATAACAAGGTTTTCTCAATTATCCATTATGGATATTGGAAATTACAAAATACATTAGATACTTTATTAATGAATTTAAAATTAGAAAACTTATAAAAAAATAACATAAATATATTTATTTATTTTATTCTAATATGACTAAAAATTGTATTGAATATATTTGGATTGATGCGAATAATCAATTACGTGGAAAAACAAAAATAATAGATTATAAAGTTGATTTTGTAAATGATTTACCTAATTGGAATTTTGACGGAAGTTCAACAGAACAAGCCGATGGAAATGATTCTGAAGTTGTTTTAAAACCAAGAGCTTTATTTAACGATCCTTTTCGTGGTAATTCAAATCATAAATTAGTACTATGTGATACATATACACCTGACGATATCCCTTTGCAAACAAATCACAGAATTTGGGCGAATAATATATTCAATAAAAAAATAGAGGAAAAACCATGGTTTGGTCTAGAACAAGAATATTTTATGATCGATCCAATATCAAATTTACCTTTAGGATTTAATCCAGATAATAATCAAGGTAAATATTACTGTAGTGTTGGTAATAATAATGCATTTGGAAGACAAATCGCCGAAGAACATCTACATGCTTGTTTACACGCAAATGTTAAAATATCTGGTATTAATGCAGAAGTGGCACCTGGTCAATGGGAATTTCAAATTGGACCGTGTGTTAGTATTGAACAAGGTGATCATTTATGGATGGCTAGATATTTATTATTAAGAATAAGTGAAATGTTTCATATTAATATTGATTTTAACCCCAAACCATTAAAAGGTGATTGGAATGGTTCTGGATGCCATACTAATTATAGTACTGAAAATATGAGAAATGGAACGAATGATAAAACCGGTTTAGAATATATAAATGAAGCTATTGATAAACTATCAAAAAAACATAATGAACACATGTTAGTATATGGTTCTGGTAATAATGAAAGAATGACTGGATTACATGAAACTGCCTCTTATGATAAATTTACGCATGGGATTGCTGATAGAAGTTGTTCTATTCGTATCGGAAATGAAAATACGAAAAATCAAAAGGGATATTTTGAAGATAGACGTCCTAGTTCAAATTGTGACCCCTATTTAGTTACTGGTATTATTTTTCAAACTACCTGTTTAGATAATTAAATTAAATAATATATAATTTAATTATGTTAATATATAACCTTTTGTGGTTTTTTTCTTTTTTGTTACAATTTCTTTATTATTATCATCGTGCATTTTTAAATGACATTCTTCACATATCGATACTAAATTTGCCTTATGATTTTTATGGAAAGTTTCTATAAATCCATCTTTGTTTGCCTCTTGTTGATGTTGTAAATGATGAATTTCTGTTCCTATATTTTGTTTGCATATTTCACATATACCTCTTATTTTCTGTGCATTATATTGTGTCGTATTCATTAATAACATTCCTTGATTTTCAGGATAATATTTATTTCTATAATGATAAGCTAATTCAATAAAATCATCTTCCAAATATAACGATTTACATACTTCTAATCCATAACTTTTTGGTCCTGACCCATCTTTTAATTTTCTATCATACTCTAATGCATTTGTTACTTGATTATAATGTACTTCCATATGTTGCAATTTCATTTTGTTTAACTCATGTATTTCTTCATAATCAACTATTTCATGAAAATGAGTTGCGAAAATAAAAGAACTATTTTTTAAATGTAATGTTTTTAATCCTGCTAAAAAAATACTAATTGCAGATTGTGTTTCTGTTCCTGAACACAATTCATCTCCCAATACTAAACTGTTTGCATCCGCCATTTTTAATATGACACGTAATTCAGACATTTCAACCGCAAATGTGGATAAACCTTTAAACAAATTATCGTTGCTTAATATGCGTGAAAAAATTGCGGTATAAGGTTTATATATAAACTCGGAACATGGCACAAAAAAACCGGATTGAGCCATAATAATTGAAACCCCTAATGCTCGTATTAAACTTGTTTTTCCTACCGCATTTGTTCCATATAATAAAATACCATTATGATTCTTTTCTTCACCCAAACTTATATCATTCGTTACATAGATTTCATTTTGTTGTAAATGTTCAATTAAACAATGTCGAATATCCTGTGCATTTACATATGATTTATCTACCGTATCATCTATTGTTGGTTTACAATAATTATATTTTTTAGCAACATACACTTTATTTTGTAGTACATCTATCTTTGCTGCATATTTTGATACTATTTCTATTTTTTCTAATATAGTATCATTTATTTTATCTAATATATCTAAATAAGTTTCCGCTATCAATTCATTTATTTTTGATTTTAATTTCATTATACCTTTAATAATATCATTTAATATTGGTATACTAATATCTACATTTGATGCCGATGATTTTATATATTTTAGGTCATCAATTGAAAATTGAACATTAGAATCAATACAAATATTATTTTCATTATCTTTCATTTTATGTAAATGCTTTGTTAATAATTGAGAACGTTTATTTGTTATTTGTAATGTAAATCCCGATTTTTCTGTTTCGTGAATTCTTACAAAATCAACTTTATTGTTGTTTTCATTTTCACGCATTACATTATTTAAAAAATATTTTATTTTCTCAAATTGTTGTTTTTTAGTTTCATAATCAATTATACTATTATCTAATTCAATACATACTCCTTTATTAATTATATTTTCTTCAAAAATAGTCATAGATGTTATTGAATTACACAAATCAATCATAAAATATTTATCAAAAAAATTGTTTATTTCCTCTATAACTAATAATAATTTTTTATGATTTATTTCATCGATTAAATAGTTATTTATAATAGTATTGTCTTGAAATAATATATTCAATTCTTTTATCGATTGAATTCCATTATATAAATTATAAATGGTTGCAGGATATATTTTTTTCATCACTATTTGTCTGATCATTTTATCCAGATCTTTTATCTGTTTCAATTGTTTTCGTATTGTTTCTATATAATTATAGTTCTCATTCAATAAATAATCAGTTATATTATATTCATTAGTTAACCATTCTTCATTAAAAGTTGGATTTGTAATTTGAAATTGTATTTTTCTTTTTCCCATCGGAGAACAACAATTATTTAAAAATGATAAAACCGATGATAATTTACCATAACTTTTCGATTCATTATAAAAATTATCTATTATATTTAACTGGCTCAAAGTATGATTTGCTAATAGTACCCTATCTGATGTATTATTAAAAATGGGTAATGCTATTTTATTTAATAAATTAACACTATGTTTTTCTATAAAATTTAATAAATATACATAAGATTGTGTTGCTACTATGTGAGTAGAAAAATCACATACATCATATGATTCTTCACCAAAATATTTACTGATTATTTCCTTTATATATTTTTGACTAGTACTCGTTTGAATATCTTTTAATTTTTTATCCTTTGTATCAATATAATGAATACTATTTGTATGAATATCACTAAATTGTATTACCATATCTAATTGTTGTTTATCTAATGAAGATACTATTATAATTTCACATGGCGAATAAGTTGAAATATATCTTTGTAATTCATCAAATGTTGATGGTATCATATTAAAAATTGTTTCATATTGAAAAATATAAGATTCGCCTGTATAAATATTAACGACAGATAAACCATAAATTAAAATATCTTTATTAATAATTCCTTTAGATGTTTTTTTATAAGGTTTATATACATCTATCCAAATACACATTATATTATTACTTATTTTTGTGTTTTTATCAATATCACAAGAAAAATATGTCCCTGGTGAATAAATTGTATCCAACTCTCGTGTAATATTTTGTCCATTTTTAACTTGTACATACACAGGTACTGTATAACCTTTTTCTGTTAGGGTTGTTATATATTTATCTACAGAAAAATCACGAAATCCAGCCATTACTATTTGTTTATCCTGTAAAAATACCTTTTTCTCTGATATACTTAACCCACATAAATCAGTAACTTCTACAATATTACTTTTCTCTATATCAATAATTTTTGTATTTGTATCTTTTATACCATATATTTCAAAAAATGCTCCTACTTGCAATAATAATACCACATTTTCACCATATTCTGTTTTATATTTTAAATACAAATTAAAATACAAATTGTATATTCCATCTTCTGACGACATTATTTATTATATGATATTATTTATATATAACTTTTTATAATATAAAATTATTATGACGATAAAACATATGAATGATGATTATGGACAGTTTATTGATATATCAGAAATTAGTGATCTACCTAACAAAATAATCAATAACCCAACAACAATCCATCCACAGATTAATAATATTAAACCAAAACCGAAACAAAAACGTATTTGTATTCATTTTTTCAATTATAATTTTATAATTAGATATAATCATATTATTTATTTATTTGTAATAGGTGTATTATTTTTTGGAACGAAAATTTACTATTTTAAATTGTAATTATATTATTGGTTATAATAATATAATTATGCATCAAAAGTATCATTGATATAATTATGTAATAAATTATCCGGGTTATGATTTTGTATTTCACCACATATCAATACTGCACTTTCATGCATTTTTCTCATTAAATCATCTGGACATATCGAGCCTATTTTAATAAATCCATGTCGAATTAAATAACGTTTTATTTCTAATATTGGTTTTTGTTTTAATAATTGTTTTTTAGTTGCCGTATTATTACGTATAGTTTTATTTGAAACTAATACTGATATTTTTGGAACTATTTTTGATTTTCCAATTTTATAGGTTCTTCGTATTATTTTTTTTCGTTTTTTTGGACGTTTTTTTATTTCATTATTTTGTTTTCGGTCTAGAAATTGTAAATTAATAGATTGTTTTTCTAACATATTATTTACTGTATTTTCATTTTTTTCATTTTTTATACTATTATCTGTATTTAAAGTATTATAATCAGGTAGTTGTTTTTTAGTTTGGTTCATATATGACCTATAGGTAGGTAAGCTACCGTTTTTTAAACAACCATATTGAGGTTGTGTATTATTTATATAATGGGGTAAATTATGGTCATTTACGTTATTAAATGGTATTGGAAGATGTACTTGTTCTATATTATTATGTACCGGTTGTAACTTTATATTTTCTTGATAATTATGTATTGGTTGTTTTATTGTATAATTATGTTTATTTTGGTTCTTATTATGAGTTTCATTTGTTAAATGTGTTAAATATTCTTCTGCTTGTTTAAAATCATTTTTAAATATTTTTTCGTTATTTACTGTATTTACTGTATTTGTTATTTCTTTTTTTTTTTCATCCAGTATTTTTTCGTATTTTTTATTTTGATTT
>Ga0114999_10010040_pt1 | contig 10288 bp, 9 predicted proteins | sample ArcticOcean_MG_C_3_FD_89820 | JGI IMG/M metagenome (GOLD analysis project Ga0114999, IMG submission 89820) | Marine microbial communities from western Arctic Ocean - ArcticOcean_MG_CB8_126 | ecosystem: Environmental > Aquatic > Marine > Oceanic | place: Arctic Ocean: Canada Basin | collected... | reverse complement strand
TCGGATACTTCGGGCTTTTTGGATCGCCTTGCGGGGGAAGCGTTTCTGCGCCTGGGCCATTCAGTGAAGGTAACATCCTTGCCGCCCCCGCGCGCGCTACGGAACGCTTCAGCGGGAGTTGCCTATGGAGACATGCAGCGGATCAAAGGATTGGACAAAACGGTTTCAGGTCTGGTCCCCGTCCCAGAGGCAATTAGTTCCTATGCGTTTACGGGCTTTGCCCTCAAGCCCCTGGTCAAGGAAATACATCTGAAAGACCTGAAAAGCATGAAGGTCGGTTATCTTCGTGGTTGGAAGTTTTATGAGCTTAATATTCCCAATGATACCTTTGCCATCGTCGCCGAACGCCCGGAACAACTCTTTGCCCTTCTCAAGCTCGAACGCATCGACATTGCCTTGTTCAGCCGGTGGAGTGGTTTTTATTGGGCTAAATAAGTCAAACTCATTGTCCATGCTGCAAACCCGCCCTTTGAAACGATCGAAATGTATATGTATCTCAATATCAAGAACAAGGAATTGGCGCCGAAACTAGCGCGGTCGTTAAAATCCATGAAGAGGGACGGAACCTATGATCGTATCCATGCGGAAACCCTGCAACGAAACGCGGGAAGCTGAATCCTAAATTCATTGTCTGGCGCCCGGCCCTTGCTTCTGTTAGGTTCCCGCTGGTTTTCGCTAGGCTCTTGACCTGAACAGCATCCGACCATGACCGATAACACTGACAAAGGCCTTTTGCCGGCTGGATTGTCCGATGTGCTGGCGCCGGACGCCGCCTTCGAGGCGTCTGTGCTGGAACGCCTGTTGGCGGACCTTGCCGCGCACGGCTTCGACCGGGTCGCGCCGCCCCTGATCGAGTTCGAGGACAGTCTGCTGACCGGCATCGGCGCCGGGCTGGCGGAACAGACCTTCCGGCTGATGGACCCGGAATCGCAAAAAATGATGGGGGTGCGCGCCGACATGACGCCCCAGGTCGCCCGTATCGCCGCGAGGCGGCTGTCCAAAGCGCCCCGGCCTTTACGGTTAAGCTATGCCGGACAGGTCCTCAGGGTGCGGGGATCACAACTCCGGTCCGAACGCCAATTCACCCAGGTCGGCGCGGAACTGATCGGCCCCGACGAGGCCGCCGCCGATGCCGAGGTAATCGTCCTGGCTGCCGGGGCCCTGGGCAATCTCGGTATTGCCGACCTGTCCATAGATCTCGGCTTACCAAAGCTGGTGGCCGCGGTTTTGGGCAATGCCGGGGACAATTCGAAAAGCAAAGCGCGTTTACGCCAGGCTCTCGACCGCAAGGATGCCGCCGCCGTCGCCCAGTTGGGCGATGATTTAGGCAAAGACGCGGCGGACACGCTGGCCGCCATGCTGAACGCCGCCGGCCCCGCCACGCAAGCCCTTGAGGCTCTGGCGGCCCTGGGTTTAAGCGGCGAAGCGGAGAGCGGGCGCAATCTGCTGGCCGATGTGGTGGACCGGGTGTGCTCAGCCTTGCCTGATCTTGCGGTGACCATTGATCCGGTCGAGAACCGGGGCTTTGAATACCACACCGGCGTGACGTTTACGTTTTTCGCCAAGGGCGTTCGCGGCGAACTTGGTAACGGCGGGCGTTATAGGATTAACGGCGGCGGCGCCGGAGAGACCGAGGCGGCGACCGGATTTACCTTGTTCATGGACACGGTGCTGCGCGCGGTTGCCCCGCCACCGGCCACGCAACGCGTCTATTTGCCGGCCGAAACGCCTGTTGATATTGCCGCCCGGTTGAGGGCCGATGGCTGTACCACCGTGGCTGCCTTGTCCGCCACAGGAGAGGCCATGGCCGAAGCGGAGCGGCTGGGATGTAGCCATGTATTGCAGGACGGCGAAGTCCTGGAAATTTCAAAAACAAAGGCAAAGTAAGGATGACAGAATAATGGCGAACGTCGTCGTAATAGGCTCCCAGTGGGGCGACGAAGGCAAAGGTAAGATCGTTGACTGGCTGTCGGAACGGGCCGATGTGGTTGTCCGTTTCCAGGGTGGCCACAACGCCGGCCATACGCTGGTGATCGACGGCGTGACCTATAAGCTGCATCTGGTGCCGTCGGGCGTCGTGCGTCCGGACAAGCTGGCCATGATCGGTAATGGCGTCGTCATCGACCCGTGGGCGTTGCTGGACGAAATAGAGACGATCCGGGGCCAGGGCGTCGAGATTACGCCGGAAAACCTTCGCATCGCCGAGAACGCGCCCTTAATTTTGCCGCTGCACCAGGAACTGGACATCGCCCGGGAAAAAGCCTTGGGCAAAGCTAAAATCGGCACCACCGGACGCGGCATCGGACCTGCCTATGAAGACAAGGTGGCCAGGCGCGCCATCCGCGTCGGCGACCTGGGCGAGCCCGAAGTCCTGGATGAACGCATCGCCAAGCTTTTGATGCACCACGATGCGCTGCGCCGTGGCATGGGCGAGGAGCCCATTGACGCCGGCGCCCTGAAATCCATGCTGGTGGACGTGGCGCCTAAAATCCTGCCCTTTGTGGGCGTCGTCTGGCAGGAACTGGACGCCGCGCGCTCCCAAGGCAAACGCATCCTTTTCGAAGGCGCGCAAGGCACCATGCTGGATATTGACCACGGCACCTATCCGTTCGTCACATCTTCGAATGTCGTCGCCGCCCAGGCCGCCGTCGGCTCAGGCCAGGGGCCGGGCGCCATCGATTACGTGCTCGGCATCACCAAGGCCTATACCACCCGCGTCGGTTCAGGCCCGTTCCCGAGTGAGCTTTTGGACGATGTCGGGCGCGGGCTCGGCGAACGGGGACACGAATTCGGTACCACCACCGGCCGACCCAGGCGCTGTGGATGGTTCGACGCAGCCCTTGTCCGCCAGTCGGTGAAGGTCAACGGCATCAATGGTATCGCCTTGACCAAGCTGGATATTCTGGACGGCATGGAGGAACTCAAGGTCTGCACCGGATACAAAATCGATGGGGAACACTTCGACCACCTGCCGGCGTCGTCCTTCGCTCAAGCCAAAATAAAACCGGTGTACGAGGCCATGGAAGGCTGGTTCGAGAGCACCCAGGGCGCGCGCTCATGGGCCGACCTGCCGGCGACGGCGATCAAATATATCCGTCGGATTGAGGAATTAATCGACGCGCCTGTAGCGCTTTTATCGACCAGCCCGGAACGTGAAGATGTCGTTTTGGTGCATGATCCCTTTGCCGATTAAGCCAGTTTTGAGGCTTTTTTTGCATAAATTTAGCGCTTTTCAGCCATTTTTTGTATGAATCTGCAATTTCTTTTGCAAATTCCGCCCCTAAACGGCTAGAATCAGTGCTCATGCCCGGGAACTTACGGCAAGAACGCCCAAACCCGGTTGTGTCGGACATGAATCGATATAATGGCAGAAGCCCCTATCGAAGCGGAGGTCGGTAACGATGTTCTGTTGCCCGAAGGACTGGCGCCTCCCGAGGCGGCTCCAGAACCGGAAATAGAGCAAACGGCGCCGCCACAAGCGGGTGGACCGCCTGTTGTTTTGCATGACCGGTATTATATCGACCCCGGCGCCCCCTGCCCCAACTGGATTCTTTTTCGGCCAAGGCTTATGCGGTTGAAGACCGCCGCGACCTGAGCCAAAAGTTGTACGCGCTGGTATGTACGCCAGGCTTGCCTACTCGCATATACGTGATGCTCTCGGTCCGGGGGGAAGAACTCGAAGGGCTCGTTCCCTTGGCCGAATGGGACACCGTGGACGGGCCCTTACTGGGCCAGCAAACCATGGTTTTGATTTATGAACGCCCGAAAGGCGGGCGGATCATGGACGCCATTGAATCCGGCGCCCACAACCTGAACGAATACGAATTCCCGCGTCGTATCATGGACCCCCTTGTCAGGGCAGTGAAATCCATGTCGTCCGTGGATCGCACCCACCGTGCCATCCGCCCGTCCAATGTGTTTTTCATGGACGATGCGATGCAGATGGTGGTTCTGGGGGATTGCGCCACATCTCCCCCCGGGTTCGATCAACCGATGATGTTCGAGCCAATCGACCGCTCCATGACGTCTCCAGGCGGGCGGGGCGTGGGTACACTAGCGGACGATATTTATGCCTTGGGGGCGACCCTGGCTGTGTTGATGCTTGGTTACAATCCTGTGGGGAGGATCAGCGACGAGGATTTGCTGACCCTTAAAATGGAACAGGGCAGCTATGCCGCCATTTGCGGTAATGCGCGGCTCCCCATCGCATTGCTAGAGCCGCTCCGCGGCATGTTGACCGATACCATCGTCGCGCGTTGGGGCCTGGAGGAACTGACCGGTTGGCTGGAAGGTCAAAAACAGCCGTCTCTGAAACAGATACCGGTTGTGCGTGCCGATTTTCCCTATCTGTTCGAGGGCAACAGTTTTTACAGCCCCCGCACATTGTCCCGGTATTTATCCCGTCACCGCAAAACCGCCATGCAAGTCATCACCTACGATAATTTGATCGACTGGTTGCGCAAGGGCGTGGAAGACGCGAACCGGGCCGACGGCATCATTGCCACCGTCAAAACAGCAGCCATGCACAAGGACGAGCCCCAGGGCACGGACGAATTCGTCATCGCCAAGGCGTGCATGGTTCTCGATTCACAAGCCCCCATCCGCTACAAAAGTTTCACCTTTATGCCGGACGGATTCGCAGCCGCATTGGCCGTCGAATTTCTGCACCGTGGAGAGGCCAAAATACCCCTGGAGATCCTGAAAATAGGTCTTCCGCAGATCTGGTACTCACTGCAACGAAGCGTTTTTGACAGCGCTTCGCTTCAACAGGAAGAATACTCGACACTCACAGGCTATCTGTCCCTGGACGATCCCGGATTCGGGTTCGAGAGATGCCTGTACGAAAGTAACCCGACCCTGCCGTGTCAGAGCGAGATTATCACCAAAGATTACGTTTACCAGGTTGGGGACCTGCTCCCGGCGATCGATGCCGCTTCGAACCGGTCCGACCCCAAGACCAAACCCATGGACGGGCATATTGCCGCCTTTATCGCGGCACGTTTCGAAGAAGACATTCATCCGCATCTGAAAGCATTGGCGGCGCCTGTCGAAGAAACGGCAACCATTGGCATGTTGAGTCTTCTGGCATTTTTACAGTGGAAGCTGCGAATCACCGCCCTTTACGGCCTATCCAGCTGGGTTGGAGGCCTGTTGGGCCCGGCCATCAACACATATCACAGCCGCACCACGCGCCAGGATATCGAAAAAGAAATTCCAAGTCTGGTGCGCAAGGGCAGCCTGCCGGAGCTTTTCGACCTGATCGACAACGCCGAAAACCGCAAATCAGACGCGGAAGGATTCGAAGAAGCGGCCAGGGAGTATGCCGAAGCAGAATATGAAGTCCGGGAAATAGAAGACACCGGGTCTGAACGCCAGTCGAAAGCCGAAAAAAAGGGCAAACATACGGCCACCGTAATTTCCGTCGTCATGTCGATGATTGTCGCCTCCATTTTGCTGATTATTTAACTGTTTTAGAGAAGCCAAGGACACACACAATGACCGAACCCGGAAATATCCCTTCCTTGCCTGAAGGAGAGCTCCCGGCTTCCTCGGGAGCAGGATTGCAATTCCTAATATGGGGCATGGTCTTCTTCGGGGTGTTCTTGTGGATATCCATGCCGACGGTGGTACTGGTTATCTTCGGCTTGTTGCCAACAATCGTCGCCTGGGTCGTCGACCGGTCTGAGCAGAAATATGCCATGTGGTGTGTTTTTGGAATGAACTTTTCGGGCCTGCTTCCCTTCCTGATGGATATCTGGTTCAAGGATCACACGACCGACGCCGCCATCGCGATCTTGACCAATGTCTTCGACCTGATGGTGATTTACAGCGCCGCCGCGTTCGGCTGGATGTTGTACCTATCCCTGCCACCGGTGATTACAACGTTCCTGACGGTAATCTCCGATCGCCGTGTGACCGTCCCCAAAGGCAACCAGCAAACAATTCTCGAAGAATGGGGCGAAGGCATGATCCAAGTCGTCGGAACCCTGGATATCGGACCCAAGGACGAAGACGCAGCAACCTGACGGCTAGAGCAAATTTTGATCAGTGGTTGACGTGGCGTTCGATGACGGCGTTCCTGACGGATTTCTGGACCTTCTCGAAAGCCCGAACCTCGATCTGGCGGACCCGTTCGCGGGAAATTCCGTAGTGTTCGCTCAAAACCTGCAACGTTACCGGTTCTTCACTTAGCCGGCGTTTGGACAAGATGTGGCGCTCACGCCCGGACAGACCGTCCAGCGCCGAAACAAGCAATTGGCGTCGGGAATCCAATTCCTGGCGTTCCAACAGGATGATTTCCTGGTTGTCGTCATCTACTACCAGCCAGTCCTGCCATTCCCCATTTCCATCTTCGCGAACCGGCATGTTCAGGGACTGATCCGGAGCCGTCATGCGTCGGTTCATATTAATGACTTCGGTTTCCGGCACCGAGAGCCTGTCGGCGATGGCGGTCACGTTCTCTGGACGCAAATCTCCTTCTTCGGTCGCCTTGATTTGCGCCTTCAGCTTGCGAAGATTGAAAAACAGTTTCTTTTGCGCGGCCGTGGTGCCCATTTTGACCAGGGACCACGAGTGCAAAACATATTCCTGGATGGCGGCCCTGATCCACCACATGGCATAGGTGGAAAACCGGAACCCACGTTCCGGGTCATAACGCCGGATCGCTTGCATCATGCCGACATTGCCTTCGCTGATCAGTTCACTCAACGGCAATCCATAGCCCAGAAAACCCTTGGCGATCTTGGCAACGAGGCGGAGATGGCTGTTGACCAAGCGGCTGGCGGCTTCTGGGTCTTCGTGTTTTTGCCAACGCCGGGCCAGCTGCCGTTCTTCCTCGACCTCAAGCATTGGAAATTGGCGAATTCGTTGTAAATACCGGGATAAATTCTGGTCCGGCGAGATTTCAATATTCTGTCCAGCAGTAGCCATTGTCAGGATATTCCTTCTTCACCGCCTAAGTTTTAGCCGCAAGCCCTCACTAGCTTCTTAGAAAAAAGCCTACAATACCATATCAATTAACTCAAGTATAAGGTTGAATTTATAATTCTACCAAAATATTACATATTCTATTGATTTCTTTTAAATTTTTGCTCTCCAATAGAATTTTTTCGCCACTCCTGGGATGGACAAACCCGATCATAAATGCGTGAAGAACTTGGGATTTTAGTTGCCGCAGTAAATCGCTCGGTTTATCAGGTGCGCCCTTCATCCGCCGCCCCGCTCCGCCGCCATAAAGCGGATCACCAATGACGGGATGGCCTATTTTGGCCATGTGCACACGGATCTGGTGAGTCCGCCCGGTGGCCAGCCGGCATTCCACCAAGGAAGCCCTGGTACCGACCGGCTTGAGCACCTTGAAATGGGTCAAGGCGGACTTTCCGCCTTTTGTAACCACCGCCATTTTCTTGCGGTTACCCGGGTTGCGCCCGATGGCGCCCTCGATATCGCCTTCGCGCGGGGCCGGCACGCCCCAAACCAATGCCTTGTATCGCCTGGAAAGGGAGCGGTCTTCCAGTTGCCGAGACAGATGGCGGTGGGCCTCGTCATTCTTGGCCGCCACCATCAGGCCGCTGGTCCCACGATCCAGACGGTGCACGATACCGGGCCGCGTCACGCCGCCAATGCCGGACAGGCTGGCCCCGCAATGGGCCAACAAGGCATTAACCAGGGTGCCGTCGGCATGACCCGCCGCCGGATGCACCACCATCCCCGCCGCTTTGTCGATGACGATCAGGTCGTCGTCCTCGAAAACCACGTCGAGAGGAATGTCCTGAGCGACAGGCACTGCCGGTATCGGCGCGGGCACGGCGACAACATAGACCTCCCCGGGCCGGACCTTGGCCGAAGGATCCCTGACATCGGCCCCGTCCCGGGTGACATAACCTTCTTCGATGAGCCTCTTGAGACGGCTGCGCGACAACGACTCCAGGGCATCGGTGAGAAACCAGTCGAGCCGGAGCCGGGCCTTGTCTACGGGCACGGGGACAGTGTATGTGGTGGCCTCGGTCACGTGCGCAATCCTTGTTTCAGGCCCGGACGGTTCGGGCACACAGAAGAGACTACCATGCAATTGTTGAAGGGTATTGTCATCGGTTTGGGCGTCCTGATTGTTCTGGGCGTCGGTCTGCTTGGTTACGGCTTTGTGCAAAAATCCAAAAATCCCGACTGGCAACTGATTTCCTCAAGCCCCGCACCTGCATCCGAAACATCCCCCAAGGCCTTCGCAACGTTCGACCTTAACCTGCCGGAAGGCTGCGAAATTACCGGCGTGCGCCCCGATGGGGCCAAAGCCTATCTGAGCATCGGCGGCGCCCATTCCTGCAACCGCCTTATCATCGTCGATACCAAGCAAGGCCGCGTGCTGGGAACCATCAAGGCCCGGCCGTGAGCGTGTTTCTGGCTCCCGACACGATTATCAGTGCAATGATGCAGGCCGCCGAGGCGGCGTATCCGCAGGAATGCTGCGGCTTGCTGATCGGCCGACAGGGGGACGACGGAGATTTTATCGCCAGCCAAACCGCGCCCAGCCCCAACGTTGCCAAGGGCGACCACAAGGACAGCTTCGAGGTCGACCCCCAGGTCCGTTTTGACGTGATGCGCAATCTGGGCGATGGGCCTGAGAAAATCATCGGCCATTACCATTCCCACCCCGGCCATGCGGGCGAGCCCTCTGCCCGGGATTTGGAGATGGCCTTCGAGCCTGAAATGGTGTGGCTGATCGTCGCCGTCGAAAACGGCCTTGCCCAACGCCCGCGGGCGCATATTGTGGACCCGTCCGGGGCAGGATTTGAGGAAATTGAATTACACACACCCAAAGAGACTACACAGGAGACGCTCCCTTGAATTTCGCATCCGATAACGTCACCGGCGCCGCGCCGGAAATTCTCGCCGCCCTGCAAAACGCCAACTCAGGCAGCCTGATGCCGTATGGCAACGACGACGTAACCCGCGCAGCCGAAGCCAAGGTGGCAAAGCTTTTTGAGACCGAGGCCGATGTTTTCATCGTCGCCACCGGCACGGCATCCAATTCCCTGGCCCTGGCGACGGTAACGCCGCCGTGGGGCGCTATCTTTTGTCACGCCGGCGCGCACGTCTATGACACCGAATGCGGCGGTCCTGAATTTTTCAGCGGCGGCGCGAAAATGCTGCCCATCGACGGCGCAGATGGCAAATTCACCGCCGAAGACCTGGACGCCGCGATTAGGGCGTCGGGCGTCGGCAACACCCATCATTGCCAGGCGGCGGCTGTTTCCATCACCCAGGCGACCGAAACCGGCAGCCTCTACAGTCTCGATGAAATCGCCGCCATATCAAAAACCTGCGAAGCGAACGGCCTCAAATTGCACATGGACGGCGCGCGCTTCGCCAATGCCGTCGCCGCGCTCGGTTGTTCTGCCGCAGAAACGTCGTGGAAGGCGGGCGTCGATATCCTGTCCTTCGGCGCGACCAAGAACGGCGCCCTGGCGGCCGAAGCCGTTGTCCTGTTCGACCAGACCCTGCGCGAAGAATTCGCCTTCCGGCGCAAGCGGGGCGGCCACCTATTCTCAAAAATGCGCCTGCTAGCGGCGCAGATAGACGCCTATGTCACCGACGACCTGTGGCTCAGGAACGCGCGTCAGGCCAACGCCAACGCGGCCCGCATGGCAACCGGCCTGGACGCCATCCCCGGCGTCAGCCAAATCCAATCGGTCCAGGCCAACATCCTGTTTACGGAAATGCCGAGAGCCGTCATCGACGGCCTGAAGGACAACGGCCACCTGTTTTATGAACGCGGCGGAGACGACGTCATCCGGCTGGTTCTGGCCTTCGATACCCCGGCCAAAGACATCGACGCCTTCATCGAAGCCGCAAGACGCCACGCCGAAGGGTGAACCCGCCGAAGACCCGACGGGCTTGCCCCAGGGCGGCGGTTGGGTAAGATTGACTTTATGCCGTCCCCTTCGTCTAGCGGCCTAGGACATCGCCCTCTCACGGCGAAAACACGGGTTCGATTCCCGTAGGGGACGCCAATGATTTCAATAACTTAACTTCCTTAATGGGCGGCTTTTGACACTTATACGGCACGAAATACGGCAATGACGCCTATAAACACCCCCGAATAACCACGGACAGTTCAAGTGCAGTTTAGGCTATTGTGGAGGGCCGACACTGCGGATAGCCCGCGCTCTCTGAGCCACCGCAGACTCAAGCAGTTCTCTAGCCACCCTCTGATTCCGGCGGCCAGACGAAGCCCCTCAGCGGCCATCCTAGACTCCCACAGGCACGGTTCAGACGCGGCCAATAGGGA
>Ga0114999_10010036_pt1 | contig 10290 bp, 13 predicted proteins | sample ArcticOcean_MG_C_3_FD_89820 | JGI IMG/M metagenome (GOLD analysis project Ga0114999, IMG submission 89820) | Marine microbial communities from western Arctic Ocean - ArcticOcean_MG_CB8_126 | ecosystem: Environmental > Aquatic > Marine > Oceanic | place: Arctic Ocean: Canada Basin | collected... | reverse complement strand
GACTTTTCAAGTTTTTCAATCCGCGTCAGAATAATTTTAAAAAAAAGTAAAAATTCCCATATTCGACAAATACAGTTTTCAACTCTTGAAAACTGGAAAATCCAGCCTACAAGTTTGCTTCATAGAACCTCCTTTTCTAAGACATTTTATTTCTGTTTTTACTTACATATTCAAGGCATTTTGGAATATGTAGGCATAAATTAAAAAAAAAGTATATTTTTTTTTTCTATCATATTGTAATGGTAGCATTATTACTTGGATTATACCTATTTGGGATAGGAACAGTTTCAGTGGCAACAGTTATAAAAATAGGAGTCTGGATGGAATTATAAAACTTTTGAGGATTATTCAAAAGAATGTTAAATATCCATACCTTGCCAATAAAGTGCTGCAAGTACTGGGCTGTGAACTACTTTAGAATACTTATTCGTGCATCGTTGGTAATTAATATGGGGTTTTTTGTACTTTGACACATAAGAGATATTATTATAAAATTTTGCTGGAAATGCTGATATTTTACCAGTATAATGGCGCGATAGGGCTCCCTGAATGAATCGTGTTCTCATATTTATTCTTGTTAACAAGAATAAATAGTTTATATCAATTTTAGTAAAAATAGTTAAAAACTAATATAAATACCTTTATTATATGAAAAATAAAGGTGCCTGGGAAGAATTTCAAGGGAATTGTTCTCTTGATCGCTATCTCTCAACCGATATACTTCAAACTGGTGATATACTTTTATATCACCCGAAGTGTGAGTTTAATAAATGGAGTGACCTCCCCTTTTGGTGTTTTGATAAAGCGATTATGGCCATCACAAAAAGTGAATATTCGCATGCCTCTCTCGTTATTCGGGATCCACAATTTACAACACCCCCCATGAAAGGTTTATTTGTATTAGAATCAAACCGCGAAACCTTTCCAGATGTAGAAGACAATGAGATAAAAACTGGCGTTGAACTGGTCCATTTGGAAGATGTATTAAAAACATATTCAGGGGAAATTTATTGGAGAAAATTAACCTGCGTACGAGATGCTAAATTTTTACAAACTGTAGCTGACGCACACTCGGTGACTCATAATAGACCCTACGATCTAATGCCCTCAGATTGGTGCAAGGCTGCATTATCCTTAAATTTTGGAAAAACACAAAGGAAAAAGACCTTTTGGTGCTCTGCGTTGGTGTCCTATATTTATACGCAATTAGGATTTTTACCATCAGACACACCATGGACCCTTATTTCACCAAAAATGTTAGGCACAGAAACAGGCGGAAACGATTTGTGCTTTAATAATTGCTCACTGGACAAGGAAATACTAATTAAAAAAAATTAATAAGAAATGAATATTATTTTTTATAAGTATACTGTATAATGACTTCTAAAACTCGCAAAAACGGTAAAGGATGGAGCAAAGTAAGCCCAAAGGGAACAAAATCTAGAACAAGAATGTTAAAACGGTGCGGTAAAAAATGTTTTTTAGGACCAAATAAAAGCTTTCCAATTTGTAATAAAGGCACTTGTAAAGTAAATTCCAAGGGTGTATATTCTGCATATATTCGTGCAAAACAATGGGGGAAACCTAGAAAGTCCTACAAAACGTCAAAACCAACCCATTCTAGAAAAGTATATAAACAAATACAACGTAAAGCAAGAACTATTTTAAAAAAAAGATTTAGCATAAAGATATAGATGTAAAACATCATTTTCGATATCAAGCTCATTGCTTAATATTGGTAAAGCTGTTCTACAATAAATGAAAAGGACCAATCTGCACCATGTAAATTTACTGTATTGCCTTTATCATCTACAAGCTTAACGCGTATTCTTTCTATATCAACAGGACCAAAATATTCGCGGCTATTATATTGCAAATTGTCACCAAATTCTATTAAATTATTCTTTAAGGTACTGTTCTGTAAATTTATGGGTATTAGGGCAAACACATCACTCGGATTTGGACCATATCCTCTATTAGAATTATCTGCACGATCTTTAATTATCTCATTTATGGTGTGTATCTGGGCTTTCGTTAATTGTCTCGGAAAACCCTCCGTAATCTGAACCAAATTATCATCCAATTCACAATTAGAGGTTTGCCCAGTTGTTGTATTTATTGAATTGGCCTTGTGATAATAACCTGGTATGTCTAATTTAGTGGATGTATCCACTATGTTAATTAGTCCTTTATTTAAATGATTCTGATTATAATCATCCAATACTAATAAAAAATACTTGGGTCCATAGATATCAATCACTGCATCCGCTTGTATAATACTACTGCCATTTAATGCAATTTGAAATATTCCACTCTCATCTAATTCTGAAACATCTGGACGGAATCCAAGGAGCCACCCAAACGTTTCATTAATACCTATTTCTTGATTAGTTGTCCCTTGACAAGTATACCTTTTTACACACGTTGTTGATGACTCATCTGAAAAAAATATTAGATTTACATCTGAACCCAAATTATTCTCTACAAATACCTTATTTGATATATCATCATAACCAAACACAATGTTGGAGGCATCAATTCCTATGTTACATAAGTCACAGGGCAAACTTGGCGTACATTTTGCGGCGATTGTATCATTTATTGCGTCCATTAGATCGCTGGGACTGGCATAATTTCCAGAGGGGATATTGATTCTTAAGTCATTACCACTCGAGTCTTGGATCCAAAAACAAGTGTTTCCCAAACTCTGGTCAAAAATATACCATGCATAGGGTATTTGAATTGAATATAATGTTGTGGATATAACATTTGTGAGTGTTTCTGATAAATTCATTGTGAAATTTGTAGCAGAAGCCGTCGCATTTGGATTATTATCATCATACGGATAAATGCTTGGTCTGTATTGACTATCCACATTTGCTAATCTTTTTGTGGTAGTGCGCAAAATAGGGTTCATTTCTCCTTGCGCAACATTTAGATTATGCGTTTGTTGCACACCTAAACGCTGCCTTAGCATTGGTGTATGACCATCTTGTTCAAAAAACTCAACCTTTTGTTTCCTTATTGTATATTTATCCGTTTGAGTACTATCCTTTTGTGGCAAAAACTCATTTGAAGCAATATTTCCCAATGAAGTTAATTCGTCAGTTTGAATATTACCTGTGTCTTCATAATCCGTTGCTATTCCATCTAAAAGATGGTCTTTCACTTGCCCAAAAAAAGTAACAAGGTCTTGCTTATTGTCTTTCTCCATTGAATGTATTAATGTATTTGCCGCCAGCGTTATTTCATACTCTGAACTGTTTTCATCTAAATTTAATATATTTAAGAGATCTTGATCCGTATAATCGTTAATATTTGTGGAGATGTCTGTGGCCATTAATAATACTTTAACCTATTATTTAAATAATAATACATCATATTTATTAACAAATAGATTACGTAAATACTTGGGAAAATTTACAACCTTATTGTTTGCAATCCATGAGGGCAACTGTGTAATACCTTGTCCTCGTTTTAAATGGCGGCTGCCCTTGAAAATTAGTTGCTCCAAGACCCATAACGTTTTTGGGTCTGTTTGAACCAGTTCTGTCCGCTCAATCCTATATTTACTTTTATACGTGTATCTATTATAATTTCCTTTTGAATAAATACTATAATGTTTGTCATACCATATGCGTGCACGAACTAAACCTACACCCTCTATTTTATTTTCATCATTATTCATTTCTAGGATGAAAATAATCTTTTCAGATGTAATTTTTGTTTTTAATGGAGTATTATAAATTGATCCTTCCCATTTATGTTTTTCTCTCCATTTTTTATTTTCATTAAAGGTATTTTGATTAAAGCGCGTGGTTGCGATTACATTCATGTATCAAGACCAGGTGGATATTAATATTTTTCAATTTATTCATTTTATTTGCGCGACTTTCGGTGACGATGTGTTTTTCCTTTTTTTTTGGAACCGCCTCTTTGCGAACTGGTTGCACGTGTTGTTGTTGTTCCCTCATTTGCCTTTTTGTACATCTCCAACGCTTGATTCCGCAACTTCTTGGCTGCTTCCTCGTGCCCCTTGGCTAGCCTGAGAGCGTGCATTGCCCGTTGACGCCACTGTTCCTTTGTCGTGCCACCACCCATATTAGATTTTCTTCCTTTGGAGGACCTTTTTTTAGTTCTTGGCATATATATTTTGTTGAGAAAATATATGCAATCAGCTTATGATATTTTTTTAATTATAATAGTGATTCTAAAAATTATTTTGGTTATTTCTAGTCTGCGTCTGGCAATCTACAAACAAACGAGCTCATCGGATACTTATAATATAAATAAAATGACATACCGAAATGAAATAATGTCCGTAATAACCGAAGCATTAATGTTTATATTATTAATTGTTGTTTTTTATCCCCCTCGTAAAACAGGCAATGCAAATAACGCGGTTATTATTTCTGGTCATGAAAAAATAATATTCTTTACTTTAGGAGTTATTGGATTGCTAAACCTTGATTGGTCAGTCCTTTGGTCTAATTAAGGACACCGTTTTGAAACCGTCTTTTTTAAATAAAATATACTAAATATGTATAATGGGAACCTTTAGTAGAACAACACGCACCAGAACAGGTGGACGCAGAACAGGTGGAAGCAGAACACGTGGACGCAGAACAGGTGGAAGCAGAACACGTGGACGCAGAACACGTGGACGCAGAACACGTGGACGCAAGCGTAAAAAGTCAAAAAAACATAGTCCCACATCACCGCCAGGAGGACCACCACCACCAGGAGGACAACCACCACCAGGAGGACAACCACCACCAGGAGGACCACCAGGTTGTCCACACGGTGCTCTCAGCAAGAAGGCTAAAGTGTCGAGAAGAATGCATGCACCCCTCCACCGCTAATTAAAGCCAATATATGATTTTTTATGTCGTGTTTTAATGGCTGTTTGTTCTTGTTCGGTAAAACCAAAATACATTGCGATGTTTTCATCATTTATATCCATGGGGAAATCATCTAATTTAGTAATATCGGGAATTAATTCAAAAACATAACGTTCTAAATACTTCATACGATATCGGGTAGCTTCAAACATATACCGCGCTGTTTTAGTAGAGAGAAAGTCCTGCCATCTCTGTAAATCATGCCATGCATAGTCTTTTATCACATATATATCACGATTTGATATTCCGCACCCTCCATCTTTATCTAAATAAGGAAAACCATACATCTTATGTGCTAATACCAATTTACATTCCCCAAAAAAACAGCATGGTTTATTACTATAGCGAAATACCATTTCGGCGTTGCTTTTATTTAAAATACAGGTATGAATATTTTTACATGGATAATGTGATGTCTGTGCCCCTGTCGTGGAAAATTCAACGTGTTTTCTTGGAAGATTGGTGCGGTGAAATTTTATAGAACCCACTTTTTCTATAAAAGGTATCATTTTAGTGATAATAGATTGTGCAAACAAAGGTATTACTCGGTTTTCTCTCAATGAATAAGAAATATAGTGTGATAAACTTGTATCAAAGAGTAATATTTCAGGAAAAGCCGGTTCCTTAATCAAATGAAAAAAACATGTCGGTGTTTGGGCATGCCCTTTAAATATACGATTTGTTTCTGTATTATCTAAACAATGTATTTTTTCAATGTGATAGGCAGTCAAAAACTTATAGGCACCACGGCGGTCGGGTTTCATCCAGATAGAGGGCACAATGGCACAAAGATGCCCACCAGGGTTAAGTAATTCAATGCTTTTCTTAATAAAATCAAACCAGACCGCCTTGCCATCGCCTTTTTTATCCTGATTTTTGTTTGTGGGAACCTTAATAGAACCATTTGTGTTATAGGGCGGGTTTGTAATGATTATATCAAAAGAAGAAGATAAGGAGAGAAAATCACCTTTAATGACGTTGTTTTGAAAGAGATTTTCTAAAACCACTATATTTCTCTCCTGTATCTCGGAATAATGCATCATATTTTTTAGAATATGATCTTGACAGGAAGAAAGGTCAGGGAACTGGGATTGTAAATTCGCAAGCAATCTGTTAAAAACAATCATAGAAAAGTGCCCAGACCCAGCTGCTGCATCTAACCATTTTAGATTTTTATTAGAGAAAATAGATAGGGGAAGTAAGTTTAAAATTGATTCAACGAGAGAAAAGGGAGTAAATATCTCCCCATATTCAAGCTTAGTTGCGGAATCCACTATTATTTCTTGTTTATAAGTATCTAAATCAAGGTTTTTAACAGACATTAAAAAAAACATATAATAAAATTTTTGTTATTATACGTTTTATGAACTAAGTTTTAATAAATTATCAACTCGTGAACCCACATCAAGATCCTTTGTTATAAAAGTTCCATTTTTTATCTGCATAAAAATAGGTTTTCTAGATTGCATACCTAAAATTTCCGCTTTATCACCACTAACATGTAATAAGGAACCTTCGCGTAAGCCTAATACAAAAGTGGAATTGCCATTTTTAAATTTCCTATTTCCCTGCAAATATTCACAAATTCTTAGTTTCCGACTTTCACCACCAAACCCATGCCCTTCCACCCAATCATTAAAATGAACGTTTATTTGAAAAGGTATGATGCCCAACGTCTGACAACTGGGAATACACGTATTTGGCATGTCGTTGGTTGTTTGCATCGTCGGACAAACAGCATTTGTCCCAGCACTTGCACCTACAAAAGGCATACCACCGTTTATTCTGGTTTGCAACGTTTTAATTACACCATTGTCGTGCAACGATTTTGTTAACCAAAACGTATTACCACCACACATATAGACAGCCTGGGCTTTATTAATTTCTGCTTGTTGGTCATTCGACGAAGCAGTAGTGTTTAATAATCTAACTTTAACACCTATTTTTGCAAAAGAGGGTGCGAGACGTTCTTTCAAATTGTTGTCGGCGGCATGAGTATTCACACCATCTCTTATGTTGGGCCACGCATAGGTAATGTATAATATTTCTGTAACATTTGTGGATTTTAAAAATTTTGCTAAACTTGGTCGCCCATAGCCCAGTTCATCGGGGCTTTCCATGCTCATTGTTGAATTGGAATACAATAACAAATTGCGAGAATTAGGGGTGTATGGGAGACTCAGGGTGCTGTATAAAACATATCTGTATAAATAGTATTCTAAATAATATGAATAAGTCTTCCAGACCCATAATAATATTAATAATATTAAAATTAATGTAAAAATTTCAAACGAATGCAGGTTTTTTTTTATTAAGGTATCGAGCTTTTTCATCATATATAATAATTTATATATAATAATTATCTTTTAATCCGTCGGGCAGTTAAAATAGGGTTTTATTAATTGAATTGGGCAGCCCATGACCAAACAAGAGCATATAAATTAATATTACAGCGGCAAATAATATACTTCTATTTTCGGCCACGGAGGCTTTTTGACCTAAAAGGTAAACTAATAAAACATACAGTAAAATACCTATCACGACTGAGTGAGCAAGCATGGCTAATCCTCTTTCCATATATAATAATTAATATATAATAATCTAATTCATTGCAAAATCATTACTGTTAATTTTAATCCAATCGAAATTAAATCTTGGTGGTAAACCTATATGTACTGTATCTTCAAACCCCGACCAGTCAAAAGTTGGTAAATCATGAGATCTAGTTGGACCACAAATAGCCTGAACAATAATATTATTGTTTGTGATGTTATTTACACTGGTTATTTTAGAGTCCACACCACCAAAAGCCCTCTTATCATCTTTAGACTTTTGTAGATCATATCTGGATGAAATGGACATCTTTGGATTTTTTTTACTAATTGGATCATGCAAATAATCATTATATTGCATCATATTCTTAAAATTTTCCAGCGTCTTTGGAAATTGCTGATACCTTTTAAAAATCAAAGCCCGAGAACATTTCTCATAACTATATTCTATACCGACATGATGTGGTGCAGGATGTTTTATTAATTCAGGATATCCACTTATATTAAATATATTTTTGAAATAAGGCACATTATAACTTGGCCAATAACCCTGGGATAATAAAATATGAGTAACATCACCCGATTGTATAAATCCAGGAACCTGTTCTGCAATCCATAATACATTTTGAATATTTGATGTCTTTATTGGTAGTATTTTTTTTAGAGCATAGGTGTCTAATGCCATCCACTGATTATTGTAAGTTCCACTATTTTGAACCTTAAATGTGTCCACCCATTGTTTTGGAGTGTGTGCTAAAATATTTGCACACATCACACGCTGCCACGATAATGCACATTTGGGAGTTATCTTATCCCACAGATGTTTATTATTTATAGTATTGGTTGTTTCCATTATTACCAATCCATTGGAAAGAGCATAAAAGTCATCTTTAGAATGCAACAATCCTGGACTGCTGGCAATGCTCATCGTTTTTTTCGCATAGCCAAAATTATATATTTTATAAATACGTAACATAGCATAATAAGAACGCCAAGTTGTATGACCAGCTGCTACATCATTGCCATTTTCAATAATCTGAATTAAAGCACTGCAACTATGCCAAAGTTTTTCTTCATGTAAAAGTTTACTAAATGATTTTTCTAGAGAAGCAAACGTAGTAGAAAGAATTTTTTTATTTGGATATAATTCGTTTAAATCTTCCAAGTCCCCCACACTATTTAACATGTATAATTCGATGGTTGACAGAGCTTTATCCGATTTAGCGCTTGCATGATACCCATCAGCAAAACCATTAAATTGTTTTAGTACAAGATTTATGCCACTCCAAAAAGGGTCTACTATATTCTTTTTTGACATCTTTTCTACATGATTTTTTTGTTGTAACATAAAATCCTGTAATTTTGGAGAAAATCCTTCACTTCCATATTCGGACACTTTATAATTATGCCAGTATTGATATGCTCTTTCCCATGTAACATATGCTTCTAAAAAACCTGCAGCATAGGCTTGTTGTTCTGCAGAATATTTATTATTTGTCGCAACGTTTAATGAGCCCCACCCAGTTTCGCTTATTGTATCATTCCAAAAAACTATTGCCACCGCTTGAGGATTTGCTCCACTACTAACATTAATAGATTTCATATTATCAAAGGTTGCGGAAAATGTTCCCTTTTTAATTCCAGTATTGCTAAAATTATACATAATTATCAGTAAAAGAATCAAACATATAATTATAAATATAGGATTTTTAACAAGACCTTTAATCTTTTTTAATTTAATAATTGACATTATATATAATTATACGTTTTTCTTTATTGTAGCCGCATTTTTTATTAATAAATCAACAACATCTTTATAAAATTTGCGAAATTTATGTTTGCCTCTTTTCATCTCTTCTAGGGACCACCATTTAAGTTCTGATTTTTCAAACAACCCATTGGTTTTGTGTAATACTGTTTCGGGAAGATGTTTTTTAATAAAATCATGATGGTTTTTAAAATATATTGGCAATTTTTCATCATGTTCTATTTTAAAAATAAATACTGCATATCCATCATGCTCTATTTCGGTTATGTAATTATTATTTACTAATTGTGTCAATTGATGTTTTGACCCAAAAAGCCCATCTAACTCTTCATATCCTTCACGTATAGCTGTTTGAAACCTAGTTTCGCCTCTTTTTGTTCCTCCCCCAAAATCACCCCATTTTTTATCTTCCTCTTCTTTTCCAAATAAAAAGTAGAGTTTTCCTCTATAAATGGTAACAGGTAATATTCCAGCTCCCATATATAGGCTAATGATTTTTCTTTTTCTGATCATTTTTAACGATAACGGTTAAAATATGGAGTTGACATAAGCATTTGAAATAATAATGGGGTTCTCTTTAGCACAACAAAATACCCCTGCTGTAAACATTATACTTGTTACTAAAGATATTTCATCTGTTTTTTGGTCTTTAATAACCTGGGGAAAAAGCAACAGTCGTTAAAATAGCTGCTCCCGCACCTAACCTTTTGTTAATGACATATTTAAATGAATTTATAAATAATTCCCTATTTATAATTTCATTTAAATATGAATATTATATAATGAATACTTGTCATATTAAGAAATTAAATATAATAAATTCTTTTTGTATTTTAGCGATTTTATATATTTTATTTAAATCAAAAATTTTAACAAAAAAGATTACAACCTGTTTTTTGGGTGTGACTATATTATATATTTTATTTTCACGACAGTCCTACGTCTTTGAAGGGTATCAAACATATGATTGCACATGTCAAACATGTGATGACACCAGTAGTGGCGGAGGAGGTGGCGGAGGCACCAGTAGTGGCGGAGGCACCAGTAGTGGCGGAGGCACCAGTAGTGG
>Ga0114999_10010034_pt1 | contig 10290 bp, 8 predicted proteins | sample ArcticOcean_MG_C_3_FD_89820 | JGI IMG/M metagenome (GOLD analysis project Ga0114999, IMG submission 89820) | Marine microbial communities from western Arctic Ocean - ArcticOcean_MG_CB8_126 | ecosystem: Environmental > Aquatic > Marine > Oceanic | place: Arctic Ocean: Canada Basin | collected... | reverse complement strand
TTGGCCGCGACTGCTATCGGTCCGTTGATTGAAACCTTTCCAGGGACGGGCATTGCCTAGCCTGCGGTACTCGCTGCGACGGTGTGTTCGAAGCCAACCCCAGCGATTGGGGAACTCGCAGGCAGCCCATACGGCTAGGCGGTTTTGCTTAGAGAGCCCCTTTTCCTCCTCAGCCTGTCGTGAGAATGGCGGAAGGCTAAACGCGTTGCGTCCAATACAGCGCCGGTTTGCCGGTCGATTGGCGACTGGATGACGGAGCAGAAGCAGATACCATGGCGACTCGTGGCCGCCCAGAAACAAACAATGAGACATTCGTATCTGGGACTGACACGTGGCGTCCATGTGCGGCAGTTTGCTACCCCTCGTGGCAACAACCGTTGAAAACTTCCGGATCCACCGGCCGTGCCCAAGCCGGGAATCTCGACCAGTCGATGCGGCGGCGATACTCGACTTGGTAGATTCTTGGCGGCGGCGCGAACCCCTGACGAACGCGCTCCTCGGCCAGCTTAATCAACGCGTCGCCCTTGGAGTCTGTCCGTATCGGTTACGTCAACTGACTTGTTGAATGTGGCCATGGTTGGGATAGAATTACGGCTCTGTGACTGCACAAGCAACTACACACGAACGCGCAATGGAGAAAACGATGATCGAGGGAACATGGAAACTGATGAGCGGTGAACAGAACGGTCAAGAGGAACCGGCGGAGGATATCGAAAGTTCCAGGCTGGAAATCGTTGGCGATCAGCACAGCGTCACCGTGGGCGATTTAGTCATGAAGGGGACACACAAGTTAGACACGTCTCAGACCCCAATGACGATTGACTCGACGGACACGGCCGGTCCCTTTGAGAACATGTCCGTGCAAGGTATCTGCAAGGTGGAAGGTGATGTCTTCACCGTTTGCTTCGCAGGCCCCGATGCCCAGTGTCCCACCGAGTTTACGACGAAGGACGGTAAGGCAACGATCCTACACGTCTGGAAGCGATTGCCGGAGGAGACGATTTAGTTGGACGATCTAGGACACACCCAGTCACGTGAAGAAGAATTTGCCAACAGCTTGAGCCATGGCATGGCATTGATGCTGGCGATGGTTGCTATCCCGACTCTGATTTCCTCTGCGATTGAACAGGGAGAGATGGCTAGGATTCTAGGGGCAACGGTCTTTTCGGCTTCGGTGGTGTTGCTCTACTTCACCTCAACCGTGTACCACGCGCTGCCTACCAGTCGCGCCAAAGGCCTCTTCCAGTTGCTCGATCACAGCGCCATCTATCTGCTGATCGCTGGCACTTACACACCCTTCACGTTGGGCGCATTGCGAGGTCGCTGGGGCTGGATGCTGTTGGGGGCGATCTGGAGTCTGGCCCTGATTGGATTGGCATTCAAGGCCACAGCGGGCATACGTTACGAAAAACTCTCGACCGGGCTCTACTTGTTTATGGGTTGGCTGGCGCTACTAGTTATCAAGCCGCTCTGGCAGGAATTGCCGGCCTGGGGGATTTTTTGGCTATTGGCAGGTGGCATTTCCTACACGGTGGGAGTTGCTTTTTATGCCACCGACCACCTGCCCTACAACCACTTCCGCTGGCATCTCTTCGTCATTGCCGGCACAGCCTGCCACTTCGTCGCCGTACTAAAATATGCGGCCTGATGCGGGGGGGCGCCTATCGAATAGCGAGACCCTAGAATTTGTGCCCGCGTGAGACACTTCGGCAAGCCACTGAGCGCGCAAACATCTTTTCGTTTCTGCAAAATATTCTGGTGCGATGGGATATCAGTTCGCTGATCCCGAGCACGGCCAGCGACTTTCCACTCGCTGGTTCGATGGCCGCTACCTAAAGACTCTTGGTCACCTTGGCCCTCCTTCCGGATTTCAATTGGCCAATTGGGACCACAAGACGCCAGCGGCGATGGCCGAGCCGAGCACTCCGGCCACGTTGGGGGCATGGCATGCATGAGCAGATGATTGTGAGGATCCTCCCGTTGCCCGACGATTTGCACCACCCGTGCAGAATCGGGTACGGCTGAGACTCCTGCGGCACCGATCAACGGATTGATCTTTTCGATTACAAAGAGGTTCATCAATTTGGCAAACAAGATACCACTTGCCGTAGCGACGGCGAAGGATGCCGCACCGAGTACGAAGATCAAGATCGACTGTTTGGTCAGAAAGTGCGGGGCGCTCGTGCTACAACCGACGCAAAAGCCGAGCAGGATAGTGACAATATCGATCAAGGCTGTGCGCGCCGTATTGGCGAGACGCTCTGCGACCGTGCATTCCTTCAAAAGGTTGCCGAAAAAAAGCATGCCGATCAAGACAATCGCACCGGGCGCCAGCAGGGTACAAATCAGAAACGCCGCGATCGGGAAGATGATCCGCTCGCGACTCGACACATGACGCGGCGGCTTCATGCGAATAAGTCGCTCTTTGCGGGTCGTCAACAGCATCATGATGGGCGGTTGGATAACCGGGACGAGGGCCATATAGGAATAAGCAGCGATGGCGATTGCCCCCAGTAATTTTGGCGCCAGACGAGCCGCCAAGAAAATTGCCGTGGGTCCATCGGCGCCGCCGATGATGCCAATAGCACCCGCTTCCTGCGGAGTAAATGATAACACCAGCGCGCCAAGAAAAGTAAGGAATACGCCGATTTGCGCGGCTGCTCCCAACAGCACCAGTCGCGGGTTGGAGAGCATCGTTGAGAAGTCGGTCATCGCTCCGATGCCCAGAAAAATCAGCGGAGGGTAGATTCCTTTTTCCACGCCGAAATAGAGATAGCGAAGGACACTCCCTTCGTCATAAACACTAAGCGCCTTGCCGGCAACGGACGGGATGTTGCCGACAATCACGCCAAAACCTATCGGCACCAGTAGCAGCGGTTCGTAGTGTTTTTTGATTGCCAGGAAAATAAAGAACATCCCGATCAAGATCATCACCACGTTGCCGGGCTCTATTTCGGCAAAGGCGGTCGTTTGATAGAGTTGGGTAGCTTTTGTACTCAGGTATTCCAGAGTGTTCATAATTTAGCGAGGGTCTCGGTATTGAATTTTGTGTGAGGCATGATGCTGCAAGTGCCCTTTCAGGGTTCAGCTGAGGTCTTCGGGCGACAAATCCTGGGTAGGGACGATTCGATGCGGCTCACGAACGGTTTCCGCCACGACGGCAGCGATCACAGCCAAAATCTCGTCAGGTATTTCATCGGTCGTCGCCTTGTGCTGGGCAGCGCTCTGGGGCGCGTGCTGCTGGTCGGGAAAGAAGTGATCCAAGGCAGCCACGATTCGTGGCAGCGTGCCGATAAAAATTCGGACCAACATCAGCGCTGAAAAAACGACAAACAGGCCCATGATGGCCAGCGGAAACCCATGATCTTCGAACAGCGGCTGCCAATTAAGCTGCGCGAGGAGTCCGTCGGTCGCCGTATCTGAAAACGTTGCGTAGTTCATGTACTGATTACTCCATTCCCCTCATAGTGGAATCAAACCGTGCTTCTTCGGCAATGAAGTGGACGTTGCCGCTGATGCTGGCATTGGGCGTGACGTTGTCCTAGCGATCCGCCGCTGACTGTAAAGTCCTGACGGAACGCCGCAATCGGTCGGCCGTCCACGCGACCAACGCCGGTCACGACTCCGTCACCGGGCGTCGATCGAGCGAACGGCGATGCCCACGTGGTTAATCGATTGGACAGGTTTCATCTCACATTCCTTTCGGTCAGCAGTGGCCATCACAAATGAATCGTCTTCGCTGATCCTTTACTCAAACTCGACAAGAACCTGTTTCACCTGGACCGCGTCGCCAACGCCGGCATGGATCTGGGATATCTTTCCGTCCGACGGCGACGCAAGTACCGTTTCCATTTTCATGGCCTCCACGACCATCAACACATCGTTCTCCTTGACCGACTGCCCGACCTGTGTTGGCACACGCATGACCACTCCTGAAACCGGGCTACGGAACAGTTTGCTTTCATCCGACGGTCCCGCATCCGTCAAGCGAGGTGACACGACGGCAGGCACGCTGTCGGCGATTGGCGCAGCCACTGAAGAAGAAACCGCTGGCTGAGCTAGGCCGCGCTGCCGCCGATCCTGCTCAGTGATCTCAACCTCGACCTCATAGATCTTGCCGTCAATGGTCAATCGTAATTTCAATCTCAACTCCCTAAGCGAAGTAAATCAAGGTTGTACTGAATAGCGGATGATTCTCTGAATCCTTCTCGAGTCGTGTCAAACACGTTCCACGGTCACCTTGTGGGAAGTCTGGCCGATTCTGACGTTGTAATCCACTGGAGGGGCGGCGACAGGGAGACCACTGGCGGGCACGCCCCCAGTTGCCGACCCCGCAGCGGACGCCGTCGTGGATGGGCCGGCGGCCTGCTCCTGGGCGCTCTTGCTCACGCTGCGAGGCCCTTCGTCGCGACTGGCAAAAAACTTGGGCGCAACCTGCGGAAACATGGCATAGGTCAGAACATCCTCGTCCGACCCGTTGCAGCCATCCAGCGCAAAAGTTTGAGTGCAAAGCTCTTCCCATTCAGGCGTGAGCAAATCGGCAGGTCGACAATCGATCGATTCTTTCTTGGCGTGCAGGGCGGCGGCGGCGACAACTTTTTCATCCCGTTCGCCGATCGTTTTCCCGTAGTAGCCTAGCATCAAATTGGCAAATTCTCCGGTCAGTGTTTTGAACTCGCCCAGGAGAACGTTGAGCACCGCCTGGGATCCAACAATCTGGCTTGATGGAGTCACTAGCGGCGGGTACCCGGCGACCTTGCGAACCCGCGGAACCTGCGCGAGTACTTCTTCAACGCGGTCGCCGGCGCCCTGCTCTCTAAGCTGGCTTTCCATATTCGAGAGCATGCCGCCAGGAATCTGACTCTCAAAAATCTGGGGTTCTACGATGCCAAACTTCGATTCGAATTCAGCGTAGCGCGGTCGCACGTTGGCAAAATGTTTCTTGATCTTTCGCAGCCGTGCACTGTCGAGCCGCGTCTCGTAGCCCGTGCCTTCCAACATCTCGACGACTGCCTCGGTGGGGTTATGACCTGGCCCCAGGCTCAGTGAAGAAATCGAACTATCTACAATGTCGGCGCCCGCTTCGATGGCCTTCATCAGGCTGACCAGTGTCACGCCCGTTGTGGCGTGCACATGCACATGGACGAGCGTATCGTCACCACAGGCTTTCTTGATCCCGCGGACCAAATCGTAGGCCGCCTGAGGCTTAAGCAGGGCTGCCATATCCTTGATGCAAATCGAGTCGCAGCCCAATTCACGGAGTTGCTGAGCCATTTCCACGAAGTCGTTGAGCGTATGCAACGGAGAGAGTGTATAGGAGATTGTCCCCTCTGCATGCTTGCCCGTGCTCCGGACTGCTTCGAGGGCACGACGAAGATTGCGAATGTCGTTGAGCGCATCGAAGACACGGAAGACGTCTATGCCGTTTTCTGCCGCCTTATCGACAAAGCGATCGACGACCGAATCTTCATAATGGCGATAGCCAAGCAGGTTTTGGCCACGGAGCAGCATCTGCAATCGCGTATTCGGCATCAGTCGCCGAAAGGTGCGGAGCCGCTCCCAGGGATCTTCATTCAAGAAGCGGATGCATGCGTCGTAGGTTGCTCCTCCCCAGCACTCGGCACTCCAATAGCCTGCCTGGTCGATTTCCTCACAGATCGGCGCCATATCCTCCATGGCCATGCGCGTGGCCAGGAGACTCTGATGTCCATCACGAAGGCAAAGTTCTGTAACTTCTACGGTGCGCGGCATTTTCCCAAGATTCCTTCTACGAGTACTTTTCGAGTTCGCTTCGGCGGGCGTCCCACAAATCCGAGCCTTGCCCCATCCAAAACCGAACCGCAGATGCGGGGTAACCTAATATGGCCTTTGAGATGTCATAATTCGAGAGCCGTGTGCCAAATTCTCGCGAATTCGGGGGCGAAAACCAGCGATCGGGCCATTCCAACGCCAGCTGTTGAAGAAATCCCATAGCCAATACCTTGTCGAAAGCGTCATCTCGTGCCCCCACCTCCGCCACAACCCCATCCAACGTATAAAGGTGACCTGCCCCCACGGTAGGTACCAGTGTTTAAGTTAGTGTTGAGGCGGCCTCTTGGCCAGCCCCGCTCGCATTGCCAGAGCGCCATCGACACAATACAAAGGACATCTTAGAGGTGGGTCCGTTTCGTATCAATCCTTACGAATGTGGTCGGAACTCCAAAAAGGAATCGTTTCCGAGCAGACAGGTGCCTTTTACTCAGACCTATCCAGCGGAAACCCCAATCGGGAATCGCATGCCGCCACGTCACTATGTGCTCGCCGAAGCAAATCATCGGCAACTCTCGGAATCGCCACCCAAGATCGCCATTTTGCCATGGGGCGCAACCGAATCGCACAACTGGCATCTGCCCTATGGGACCGATGTCCTCGAAGCAACGTTGGTGGCCGAAGGCGCAGCGAAGATCGCCTCTGAGCGGGACGCCAAAGTCATCGTGCTTCCCACGATTCCGTTTGGCAGCGACGAGCAACAACTCGATCAAGACTGTACGATCAGTTTTACCACGACAACGGCGCATGCGGTGCTGAGCGACGTGGTGCGGTCTCTTGCCAAGCAGGCCATCGATCGCTTAGTGATCGTCAATGCGCATGGTGGTAATCAGTTCCAACCCTTAGTCCGTGACTTGCAATTGCAGTACGCGATGCTTATTGTCGTCGCCAACTTCTATCAAATGGTTCCCGAAGTCTGTGAATCGATCTTCGACGAGCCAGGCGACCATGCTGGCGAGATGGAAACGAGCCTGCTGATGCACTTCAATCCGGAGTTGGTCGAAATGCCTCGCGCGGGACGCGGGGAGCGTGTTCCGTTTGTCATCGAAGGGATAAATCAACCGGGTGTCTGGACACCAAGACCCTGGTCCCACTGCCATCCTGACACAGGCAGTGGCGACCCGTCGGCAGCAACCGCCGAAAAGGGGGAAAAGTATTTTAAAGCGGTCACCGTCGCGCTTGCCGATCTTTTTGTCAACCTAGCCGAAGCCGAAAAAGGTGATCTGCCTTACCTATAGGGTCCGTGTACACTAAGGCCATGCAATTCTCGGCACCTAAACTCTCGGACTGCAAAGACCACGGACCTGGGTCGGAACTGTTTATCGTCGAAGGCGATTCGGCGGCTCGCACGCTCGAGCGGATACGCTGCGAGGCTTTTCAGGCCGTCTTGCCGATGCAGGGCAAGCCACGGACCATCTGACAAAAATTAAAGCGCCTTTGGCGAACAGGGCGTCACGAAGCTCAAGACGAAACGATTTCGTGGCCTGGCGAGAGTTGACGATCGAATCCTCTACACTCAATGCATCGATCCCCAGACTCGGCGACTGCAACAACTCAGCGCTCAGGATGCGGACAGAGCCATGGAGTTGTTTGAGCAAATGCGCGCCATGGGTCGCGACGTTGACGCCTAGCGCGGGCGCGGCTGTAGCCGATGTCGCCAAGACTTCGGAGCCCTGGCGAGATGTGGTACTCCGGATTCTTGGCGGAGGCGAGCTACGTTAATCGCAACGCGATAATACAGCTGGGATCCGCACTCATGCTCAGCCTCGTGAATTGAGGATGCCGGGGAAGAAATTCCATTAGAAGTAACAATCAGCGGTACCGCTTGCGGCGCAAGCGTTTTCAGCTTTCATGGGCTAATTTCCGGGGAATGCTCCCTAGGAAGTTTCTCTTTCGTTAAACGGGGCGATCTTTTAGGCCTGCTCATCGGCCTGGGCTGATCCTGAATTGTCAGACGAGTTTTTCTAGTTAACCTGTAGGCACTCTTATTCATCGAGTTGGCTCATCGAGTCGGCCCAGTGTGGAAAAGGGAAAGGCCCTGGCAGCAAGCGTTTTTCTGTAACCGATCGGGAGTTATCCGCGTATGATCAAACGCATTTTAGTCGGCTTAGGCAGTTTGGATTACGCACGATCAGCAACCGCTAAGGCGGTTGATCTGGCTAAAACGTAACAGGCCCAGCTGACAGGAGTGACTTTGTTTGATGTCAATCGCGTCGACAGCACGGGTCCTGTTCCGATTGGTGCGGGGCAGCTTGCTAAGGAGCTGCGCGAAAGTCGGCATGAGGACGTTCAGTCTATTATCGAGGCGACAGAGGTGGACTTCGTCACGCGGTGTAAGAAAGAGGGAATCGACCACCAGATTCAGCGTGAAACGGGCGACCCTTTGGCTGCGCTCGTATCGCTGACCCGCTACCACGATTTAATCGTTTGCGGACTGCAAAGCCTATTTGAACACGGCGTGATCGACGAACCGCCCGACGAGTTAGCCATGTTAGTCGAAGAAGGCGTGCGCCCACTGTTGGCCGTGACCGATCAAGATCGACCGATCCGGCGCGTGCTGATCGCTTACAGCGGTTCGATGGAGTCTGCCAAAACGATGCGCCGGTTCATACATTTTCGCATGTGGCCCGACGCCATATTTCGCATCGTCACTTTTAATCCTCAGATCGAAGTCGGCCGGGTGCTACTAGACGAAGCAGCAGACTACTGTAGGGCCCATGGCTTCGAGCCAGAAACCGAGTGTATTTGCGAGCCACCCTTATCGAGCCTGTTGCCCTACGCCGCTGACTGGAAAGCCGATCTGCTCGTGATGGGCAACAGCGCCAAGAACATGCTACTCCGGCGAATCCTGGGTGAGACAGCCCTCCACGTGATGCGAAACTCTGAAATTCCACTGTTTTTGGCCCAGTAGTCTTGGCTTGGGTAGGCGGGGCTGGGCACGCTGGGTACCTTAGTCTTGGAGCGGCAGTATGTGAAACGGCATCTAGTGTCTGGTCGAGCCTAACTTTTTGGGTAGCGATCGCCAGATCGGTTGGTAGGGCAAGGGCTTACGACGATCGCGACCCAAAAAGATTCGTTTGACGAAGCACTAGTTTTTCGATTATCAATTGTCCTGCTGAACCGCTGCTAACAAGGAGTTCCCCGTGGAATCTTCCATCCCAATTATTTTTGCCCAAGAAGGTTCACAGATCGGGGCCTTTTTTACGTTCATAACGACGCACTGGCAGTTTTGCTTGCTGCACTTTCTCGAGTTTGCGATCTGGGGAAGTTGGATCGTCGTGCTCGCGAACATGCTGAACGCGCGCGGATTCAGCAGGCAAGAAATTGGTCGGATCTACGGCACGATGCCAATCGGGACCATGATTACGATATTGTTCGTCGGCGCGATCGCAGACAAATACGTCAACACCGAAGTATTGATTGGCGTTTCGCATCTCGTCGGCGCAGTCCTGCTATTGATGATGGCCAAAACGCAACATGCCCGACCTTTTTACTGGTTGGCTCTTTTGTACGCGCTGGCCTTCGCACCGACGCTTGGCCTTGTCAACTCGATCATCTTTGCACATGACGAGGATATCTTTGGAGGGGCCGCTGGAGAAGGTTTTCCGTGGATTCGTGTTTTTGGCACGCTTGGTTGGATCGCTGCCGGACTGTCACACGCTCTGATTTTAAAGAAAGGCGAGCCCATCAACGAGAGACCACTGCTTCTGGCGTGCGGTTTGTCGGTGGTGCTTGGACTGTTCGCATTCACGCTCCCAGAAACAAAACCAGCTGCGGCAGCGAATGTCACGACGGTGGACGATGTTGCCAAAGACGGCGACGACATTGTGGCAAATCGAGCGGCTGAATCTGCGGAGATAAACGAAGGCGTGGGAATTATTGCGGGGTCAATCGAAATGTTGAAATCATATCCGGTTTTCTTCGGGGTGGCGTTCGTCGCCGCGATGGCTATGGGGCTTTACTTCGCCTTTGCCGCTCTGTTCCTGGAAAAGACCGGCGTCGCCGCAAATATCGTTGGGCCCGTCATGACAATCGGTCAATGGATTGAGATCTTTTTCATGCTGACGTTGCCGTGGTTCCTCGCCAATCTGGAGATCCATTGGGTAATGATGGTTGGTGTCGGCGCTTGGGCAGTGCGTTTCGGCCTCTTTGCCATCGGTAAACCGCTGCCGCTCGTGCTATTTGGCATTGCTATTCACGGTATTTGTTTCGATTTCTTCTTCGCTGCTGGGTTCATCCACGTAGACGCGATCGCACCGGCGCACTTGACGGCAACAGCACAGGCTCTTTTTGGCTTCCTGGTCTATGGTCTTGGCATGTATCTTGGGTCCGAATTATCGGGAATGTTGAACCAATATCTTAGCAAGACCGAACCGGCAACCGATGGCACAGGCGAAGAGACGGTTACCGCCTGGCGTAGCTTCTGGGCAATTTCCTGCGCAATCATGACTGTTGCGACGGTGGTGTTCTGGATGTCAGTTT
>Ga0114999_10010033_pt1 | contig 10291 bp, 15 predicted proteins | sample ArcticOcean_MG_C_3_FD_89820 | JGI IMG/M metagenome (GOLD analysis project Ga0114999, IMG submission 89820) | Marine microbial communities from western Arctic Ocean - ArcticOcean_MG_CB8_126 | ecosystem: Environmental > Aquatic > Marine > Oceanic | place: Arctic Ocean: Canada Basin | collected... | reverse complement strand
TTTTTTTTTTGATTTTTCTAATAGGATTATTAGTGGTTATAGTTATTTCTAACTCTTCTTCGTCGCTAAAACTTTGCCACTGATTTCGAGTCATTATGTTGCTTGTGTGTTGTATTGAGATTTAATAACATTTAATGAACTTCAATTTTATCAGAATTATATAATATTCATAATGTATATGAATACTATATTCTGTTGTGTTGGGGCTTTAATCGCTTTCATGGTATTATATGGAATTAATACAATGATCAAGAAAGAAGGATATTCAAATATTATGGCAATGGATTACTTTATGCCCACATATCAAGCGTGTAGAGCACAAGGTTACAGCAAAGAATTTTGTGTACAATCTCCTAGTGATCCTGGAAGTTGTATATGTGGTGATGGTCGTCGAGGAAAATACTTAGTAGGATATCGCGGAAAATGTGTGTGTGATGACCAAGCCTACCAATTATCCTATTGATTTAATGAGAAAAAAGGTTTGCCTGTTTTTGCATAATGTACACCAAGTGTTGCGCCTATAGATGTTAGAATTGCTAGATCTCGCCAATCTATGGTACCCTGTCTGTTACGACAGGCTACATTGGCAAGTAAATTTGCCGAAGCTGCGCCAGTAGCGGCGAAAAATATATTGGTAACAAAGTCCCACGTATTACTCATTATATTTAATAATAAAGTCTTATTTTTAAATATATTATAACTTAACTTTTTCAGAAGTTTCGGGGATTTCTATTGAATATAATAATCCTAATCGAGAACCCTTTATCCATATTAATGCTAGTTTATTCTTTTTTAATTCTATTCTGCGAAGTTCTTCTTCTATTTTTGTTTCACTATCATAAAATTCATAACCCTCAGTTGTTCTTTCTATTTTATATGTGTTTACTTTAACTTTCTCTCCATTCTGTGTTAGATAACGCTGAAATAAGTATCTTCCTTGTGGTAAATCCTTTCCTTCAATATGCATTATATATATTGAAAAGAAAATTTACTTCTAAGTTAAAGACGCGATACTCATCTTTTTAAATATGTAAATAATAATTAATATATTTTATAATTAGATTCGTTTCAATAAATACGTTTTACAATTTCCATCATAAATTTTACTTTCCCAAACAGGCATAAATGATTGTTTATTTAAAATATCGAAAAAATCTTTTTTATTATAATGATTTCTAATTACAGAAACAAAAAATTGCGTGCCTTTAGAACACGTTGTCGGACCATCTTGTAACCAAATTCTATGCAACACGATATATTTTTTAGTGATCCTACATAATTCATTTAGTCCTTTGATATATTCTGGAACGTGTTCAATTACACCTGATAAAAACGTTATATCATATTCATTATTATTACTAGATAATTTCGTTAAATCGTCAACAAAAAAATCAATATTTGGATAATATTTTTTTGCTAATTTTATAGATTCTGGATTATAATCACAACCGCTATATTTAAATATATTAGGAAAGTAAAAATTTATAATTTCAAAATAGTATCCACTAGTACAACCAATATCTAATAATTTATATCCAGATTTCTTATCATCTATATTATTAAAAACATCTTTAATAATTCTAAACAATCCTGGAGCATTACCTAATTTCATTTGATATAATTGATAATTAACTAACTCTCTTTGTAATACGCCAATTAAATCTTTTGCCCAATTATCTTTTATTTTCAAAGCTCCTTCTTTATCTATTTTTGCTTGATGATTTTCATCATTTAAAAGCTTCCATATTGAACCTGTTAGGTGTGGATTGTTTAAATTTTGTTTTTTAATAAAATTCCTTGCAGTTGTTAAAGCGGTTTTTTGTTTTATCATAATATCAACGTCAGTCATATATATATATATCTAACCCATGATTAGTATTTAAATTATTATGTAATATATTATTTGGAGTACCATTTTTTTATAATATAACATGCATACTGTAGAAAAATTGATTTTAATTTATTAATTAAATAAATAATAAGTTTAATATTAATGTCTGGATTTACAGACTTGTTCTCTGTTAATACAGTTGTTGGGGTTGTCGATTATGTTATTGGTTGGTATGAATATTTGGCGGGTGTACCTTCCGACGATGGTGATGATAGTGATTCATGGGAAGAGTGGGGGCAGTTTGTAATAATTGATGAAGAAAAAATTTGAATATTTTTTTTGAATTTTTTTTATATCTAAACAACTGTTCGGATAACATTATCCCCAGTAACTGGGTTGGGGTCAACATACGACCACGAACAAGAAGGACGGGGATTCAAGAATTCGGCCGGGATAATTTTTATTCCGCCCTTATCTTCTCCGTAATGCCACCATTTAGTTTTTTTTCCCTTTTTGTGCATGTGTTTCTGAGCTTCGTGTCTATATGGTCCACTTGTTTTATTAAGTTGATTAATTTTATATTTCCAACCTGTATTATCTTCATAATTTATAATGACACATAATTCTTGCTCTTCTTTGTCAAAGTACGACTTCTCAACAGTTCCTTTATATGTGCATTTATCTCCGCGCCAATAGATATTTAATGTATTGCCTACAGCTAGTTCTGAATCAATGGTTTCATGATCAATGCCATAATATTCCAGTGTTTTCATAAATGTTTTTACATTTATTTCTGTACTTAAACCTGTTTTGTAAATGGTCCAGGCTGGACCGGATATCGCTTGTATGATATTTATTAATTCTTGTGTACCTCCTCCATTCCTTGACCAATCTAATAGATATTCGAAATATTGAGGTGAACGGTCTATAAAGATATTGCCATCCTTATCACGAATTGTTTTGCGTTCCGCATCTCCCCAATCGTCCGAAAACAAGCAAGCAAAGAACGGGCTAATATTGCTTACTGTAGATTTTAATGTTAGGAATACTTTACCCCCTATATTTAAACTTACCATTTTATCTTCACTACAATCTTGGGTTGCGTTTTCTATTGCAGCGACTCGCATATCTAGTTGTTTTTTACATTTCTCATAGTCTCTTTCTTGATCTTTCTGTTCTTGCGCGAATTCCTTTCGTTCTCTATCAAGTTGTATTAACTGTCGGCGGATTGTGTGTTCTATTTTATTATTTTCATCACGCAATGTAGTTATTGCTTTGAGTGACTCAAAATTTAACCTCAATGTTTCCCGATATTCGCAGAAGATGTAGCTTGATGGAACTCGCCAAGAAATTCTCTTTTTCTTTGACTCGTTCGCTTCTTGCTCTGCTACTTTTTGATCTGGCTCTTTTTGCTCTGGTTGATTCATTGTAATGCTATTTCTATAGAAATAATTTTTAACATTCAATTTTTTATAGTAAGATTCTTTTCATATTCTCTCCTTTCCTGTATAATTAGAGGAGGCATGAATTGTTTTCCATTTTGCAATGCTTCTGTTTCATGTGTAAGTGGTAAAAGAACACCATTAATACTACAACTAATTATATATTGTGGATCGCTATCTTTTTCCCAATATGCTGATTTCCAATATTTACAATTATTATCATATGATGAATCCAAAGACACAATTCGTCCTCCATTGCTTTTTCCGTTTGGATGTTGAAATTGAAATTTAACATTGTCGTTTTTATTTCCTTTTACACAAAACTGAACGACATTGCGGCGATGGGAAAAGTGGGTATATGCGAATATACATTTATTAGATAGTCACTTATTAATCGATTTCATTCTTTTCTCATTAATTCTTAGTACAATTACTTTTCTCAAATTATTGAACCAAATTTCACCACTATAGGCGGATTTGTGATTATAACATTTTCCATCGTGTCCCCATTTTTCATTCGGATGCCAAGTATACCAATTATTTAAACTATTACATTCCAAAATATATTTATCATAAACTTCCAATCTAATTTTATCATCCCCCGATATTTGTATCGGTTTTTTCGTCCTCTGCCCCATATTATTCCAAATTTCAACATTATATTCTTTCATAATAGTATCCATTTCTTGTTTTTGTTTAACAATAATAGAATTATATTGTAATCTTAATTCAGCCATTCTTCTACATAATTCTTCCGGATTACCCATACTATCGTCATCATTATCAGCTAATATTTGTTCAGCTTGACTTCTCGCAGTTTCGGCAATAATTCTTTTTAAATCTTCTTTTTCCTTTTTATATTTAGAATTAATTTCTTCAATAGTAATGGCAAATCTGGTAGTAGTATCTTGATTAGCAGAAAGAATATTCATATAATTTAACAAGTAATTTATCTTTAATCCATTTACTAAATTATTATCATTGTGTTTATTATTCTGTTGTTTTAGACGTTATATAGTTCCTTCTTGGAGAGAAAGGAATAATAGAATTCAAATTAAGCCTGCAGAACCAAACATTATGGTTAATCCGATGCGCATTAAACAGGAAAAGATTATGAGAATTATATAGTTATATATCCATCTGCGGTCCCTATATAGCATTTTAAAATTGAATGAAAATTTCTGTGTTGAGGAGAACCAATTGAATTTACACAATGTTTCATCTTCCTCAAGATATTATATCCCACATCTATAGTTTTGATAGTACATACTATGATATATTTCCATCGGCGCTGAGAGCAGTTGAAACCGCTTATTTTGAGAAAATTATTAGTGCCATTTATCACGAACCAGTGTTGTATAAACCGCCACCAGAACAAACATGGTATAATATACCGCCAGGATATCATTTCGTTAATAATGTATTGAGAAAATTAGCTCGAGATAAGCTGGTCGATGCCGTTGATGCGCAATATTATTATACAGAGATTGAAAGATTGTCACAATATTTGCATAACTGCGAACAGTGTCAATCGTGCAATGCTTGTACAGATCATATAAAAAATGGTGATGTAGTACCAGCTTCTTGGGCAGATATGGCTGACTTTGAAGAAGACGGTTGCACTTGTTATTGTCATGAATTAGGTAATGAGGTCGTCGATGCATTTAAGCAAGTAGCTAGAGGATATTTGCAAGCTGAAATTCCTGGCCTGGAAGTTGGTAATGTATTGGTGTTAACAGATGATGATGACTATGATGATGATCCTTATAATTATAATGATACTGATGAAGATGAGTACGTTGGTGATATTATTTAGGATTTAGAATTCTTATTGCTGCTTATCATCAATTTCCTGATTAAACATCTCACGACAGATCCATCGTGCTTTATGACGACAATCGCATTGGCAAGGATTATCCCAGTTGTGAGTTGGATGAAGTTCTACCCAAGGTTTAAGTTCAGAAGGTTTGTTAATTTGATGTCTAGGACAACAATTACACTGAGCATAATTATTAAACTTCACCTGCTCGGCAAAACGCAACGGAAAAGTAAAGGAACTGGAGACACTCATCTTAGGGTATAGTTGAATAATATAATTTTTATATATTATTCTAAGTTCAATTTTATCTTCGGTTTCATTTGTCTACATTTACCTTTTGCATTGCTCTCTCCGCCATATATTTCTTGACGAAGTCCCGGCGTGTTCTTTCTGTACGGTTGTGTCTCTTCCTTGCGGCTTTACCAGATTCACCAGCACGACGCTCCGGTTTTGATGTTTTGGTCCGAGTACCACAATCTCCTTTTCGTGATTGTCTTGCACTTTCAACAAAAATAAAGTCCTCGTCAGTTCCTCCTTTATCGGGATGATGGGGCTTTACCATTTGTCTAAACGGGGCACTACAATCTGATTGCATTATCTCTTGGTAAGTTTGTTTAGCGGCGGGACTTATGGCTGCATGAAACATATCTTGATGTAAGTCTAATTCTTTTCTTGCTCCCGATCCAAATGCCAAAGCTCCTATAGCTGCTATTTTTGCTGGTTTAGAGAACCTTAGTCCTCTTCCTCTCTTTTTTCTGGTTCTTTTGGTTTTGCGCTTGGTTTTGCGTTTCTTTTTGCGGGTTCTTCTTTTGGTTTTGCGTTTGGTTCTTCTTTTGGTTTTGCGGTTGGTTCTTCTTTTGGTTTTGCGCTTGGTTCTGCGGGTTTTGCGTTTGGTTTTGCTCCCTCCAAACTCGAATTTGGAAAGGTACATTTTTGCCTGTGCTACTTTGGCGGCTCTTTCGTCGATCTTCTTCTTCTGCTCGTCAGTAAGCTCTTCTTCTTCGGTAATTTTTTTAAGTTTTCCCCTTGGTGCGCGAAACTGTGATTGACTCATATATATCACAGAGATAATGATTATGACTAAATAATAGACGCATCATTATCTTTTGTGTTTGCGTTTGGTTTTGTGCGTTCAATTTTATCTATTTCTTGGTGGGGTACGTGGTCGCTGTGGACGCGGATTGTTAGGACCATATCCAGGTCCTGCATGCCTTCGTGCATATTCTAAAGCACCAAGAGCAGCAGCTGTCGCGCCGACTTTACCTGCTAGATCACCATAACTAGTTGTATCTTCTTGGGCTCTTTCTCCAGCTTTTCTATCAGCTTCTTCTTGCCGTTCTGATTGTTTTCTAGCTTCTTCTCTGGTATCTCGTCTTTGTTTATTCTGCTCCCGTCTCCATCTTTTTCCTGACTTGCCTGGTGGTGGTTTTTCTTTTTTTGGGGTTTCTTTTTTTGGGGTTTCTTCTGTTGAAGTTGATTGTCTAGTACCACAATCTCCTTTTCGTGATTGTCTTGCACTTTCAACAAAAATAAAGTCCTCGTCAGTTCCTCCTTTATCGGGGTGATGTGGCATTACCATTTGTCTAAAAGGGGCATTACAGTCTGCTTGCATTATCTCTTGGTAGGTTTGTTTGGCGGCGGGACTCACGGCTGCTCCAGATCCTAATGCTAAAGCTCCAATAGCTGCTACTTTTGCTGGTCTAGAGAACAATGGTCCCCTTCCTCTCTTTTTTCTGGTTCTTCTTTTTTTGGTTTTTCGCTTGGTTCTTCTTTTGGTTTTGCGTTTGGTTCTTTTGGTTCTGCGCTTGGTTTTGCGTTTCTTTTTGCGCTTGGTTCTGCGCTTGGTCCTGCGGGTTTTGCGTTTGGTTCTGCGGGTTTTGCGTTTGGTTTTTATATGTTTACGAGTTCTTCCTCCCCGGTGTGTTGTCGAGTTAATATAAGTTTGATGTTCTACTGTTTGGCTCCAAGGTATTACACTAAATTTAATATCACGACCATCAAGTGTAATATAACAATCTTCTCTACATTTTGTTAATAAATGTTGTGCTAAGCGATGAAGTTTAAATGCAATTAATACTCTGTCCCTTGACTGACGTTGAATTAAATATAAAGGGTCTGGGCTTTCTCCTTGCACAGGCTTTGATATTTTTTCAAAAGAGTCATATAGCTGCTCATTGGTAACACGCTCTAAAAATCCAGATGGAGCACTTACAACAACAATATTAGATATAGGAACCCTTATAGTTGGTGCGGTAATATCAGTAAATATGAAAGGGTTTATCCGATGATTAGTGTTAAAAAACATTGTGTGTGGTTGAGGTGGTATTGTTTGCTGTTGTACAGATTGAAGTGGTGTTGGTTCGGTTGTGGGTGATATTGCTGATGTTGGTTCTGGTATTGCTGATGTTGGTTCTGGTGTTGCTGGTGTTGGTTCTGGTGTTGCTGGTGTTGGTTCGGGTGTGGCGGATGCACGCTTGCTTTTTTTTGCTTTTTTTCTCTCGTTTTTCCTTTTATTTTTTCTTGTATTTACGTTTTTTTTGACAATTTTGGCGTCTAATATGTCGAGTGCTTCTTTTCTATGTTTTAGCCTCGTCTCTCTTCCTCTCTCTCTATCTCCGTCTGAAATTTCCAACATGTTTGTTTGGTGCTCGTCTATCCATTGTTGTAATTCTGCGGGGGACAATTTGGTTATTAAATCTCTTTGAATACTGCTACCTAGGAGCTCATTTGTTTTTATATCATGAGCTATTTTGGCTTTTGCATGAGCTATTTTGGCTTTTGCTTTCATTCGACTTATTGTTGCAGCTGACATATATATATAACTAAAGATAATGATAATGCTAAGTTATCCGTTATAATTATCTACGTTTAGTTCTTTTGCGTTTTTTAACGCGGCGTTTGGTTTTGCGGGTTTTGCGTTTGGTTCTTTTGGTTCTGCGCTTGGTTTTGCGTCTGGTTTTTCTTCGGTGCTTTTTTTTACGCCGGGTTTTTCTTCCACCTTCTTTTTTTGCTGCTGGTTTGATGAATGAGGTTACAGTAAATCTTCCAACTTTAAAAGGTTGGTCTGGTTGTTTTTGTAAAAGTTCTTTTGCGCGAGGCAACGCTGCATCCGAACGCATACCCTCACTACTTAATCTTTTTATGCCAGTTGGTTTTTTCCGGCCAAATTTATCTTCAACTTGAACCGCATATTTTCCATCCACTTTTGGTCCCATATATCTTATTATAACGTCATCGGCTTCTAAATATTGCCCGGGTTTTAATGTATCGTCTTTCTTTGCTGGTTGTTTTGCTGGTTGTTTTGACATATATATATAACTATAGATAATGATACAGGCTAAACTAGCCGTTATAATTATCTTCTCTTGGTTTTTCTTTTAGGTTTCCTTTTGGTTTTTTTCTTTTTAAGTTTGCGTTTCCTTCCCCCCGTATGTGGATTTTGTTGATGTTGTTGGAGTACGACCAATCGTGCCATGAGATCATTAAGTCGCTGTTCATCCAAGGCGCCGTCTGTTTCTGGACCCAACTCTTGTAAGTCGTCCCTATGTACTTCCGCAGTATCCACGCGTTGGCGTAATGCATTTAATCTAGCTTCAAATTCTCTTAATTGTTCATCTGGTTGTTCTGCTGGTAGAGCCAGTTGCAGTGGTAAAGCTAATTGCAGTGAAGATTGTAAATTTCGTTCACGCTCCTTTTGAGTGCTTGACGCACCAGCTTTTCTGGTCTTTTTACGATGTTTTTTAGATTTGCGCCTTGTTTTTTTCTTGTTTTTACCTCCTCCCATATATATATACTAAAGATAATGATACACGCAAAACTAGCCGTTACGCTGCGCCCGCGCCTATATACACGCCAAACTAGCCCAAAGCCAAAAATGACCCACCACAACACGCGCTTATGCACCCGCCAATCTACCCCTTTAAGGGTAAGCCAGAAACGGGTAATATTCCAGGATACCGCCAATGAAATAACCCTATATAATACACCAGAATAAGCCATTGTGCTTATGTATCACCGTTTAATTATTCTCTCCAGACCACTCATTTATCCATACAAAATATCCTTCAATAATGCACACATTCCATATACAATGCCACATATACACACAGCGAATACTAAGTTCACTATCATTAATAAAGTTACACTAACCAATCCTTTATATTTATTACAAATACTAATTATGTGATACAGTGCAATCTAGCATTATGATCACGCGCAGAAATGCATTTAATTATGTGATACAGTGCAATCTAGCTACACTATCATCTAGCTATAAGACCACAATCTAATATTATGGTCTTATGCAGAATATGCATTAATTATGATACACTATCATCTAGCTATTACCCCGGTAAGCCAGAAACCGGTGATGTTCCAGGATACCAGTCATACAACTATATAATACCCTATCTGGAGAGAATGAATTAAATGCCGATTCATAGCACAATAAAAAAATGGGAGGGGGAGAGGATTTTATTTGTTTTTTTTATTTTTTATTTTTTATTTGTTTTTGTTTTTTTGGTTTTTATATTAGTAGCTTCTATTATTGACCATCGCTACAATACTGTCATACTATATATACATCTATTCATCGTCGAATTCGGCCTCTTGTACGGTGTCCGTTTCGGCATCATATACACCTACTGGTACACCTACCTTGCTGAAAAGAACGGTCTGACCATCATAATCGCTGAAGAAGTACTCAACACCGCCTACCGTCATGAGTTCAGACAGCTCAGTTGAAGGTTCCTCTTCATCGTCGCTTGAGTCAATGTCTGCGATCTCTTCATCGTCGCTTGAGTCAATCTCTGCAATCTTTTCCTCTTCGAGCTCTGGGAGCACAATCACGTCTTCTGGACTAGAATCGTCGCTCGTTTCTGCTTTCTCAGCTTTGAGTTTGAGTGCGGCTTCTTTCTTGCGAAGCTTGGCTGCATCCTTCTCAGCTTTCTTAGCAGCTGCTTTCTCCTGTCTAGCTTTGAGAGCAATCGCTTTCTTCTCAGCTTTGACTTTTGCTGCAGCGGCATCTTTTGCCTCCTTCTCTAAAGCCTTAGCTACTAATTTCTCTTCTTTGAGCTTGTCAGAGGACTCTTTCTTGGCAAGATTAGCTGCGGCTTTCTCAGCTTTGAGTTTGTCAGCGGCTTCTTTTTTCTCAGCTTTGAGTTTGTCAGCGGCTTCTTTTTTCTCAGCTTTGAGTTTGTC
>Ga0114999_10010029_pt1 | contig 10295 bp, 10 predicted proteins | sample ArcticOcean_MG_C_3_FD_89820 | JGI IMG/M metagenome (GOLD analysis project Ga0114999, IMG submission 89820) | Marine microbial communities from western Arctic Ocean - ArcticOcean_MG_CB8_126 | ecosystem: Environmental > Aquatic > Marine > Oceanic | place: Arctic Ocean: Canada Basin | collected... | reverse complement strand
TTTTTGATGTGAATAATATGAAAGGACGTCAAAAAAAAAAAGATGGCTTGTAAAAAAAAAAAAAAAATAGTGCAGATGAATTTTTAGAAAAAAAAAAAAATCCTTTAGTTTTACCACCAGAATTTGGAAAATTACCTCAACCCAAAAATTCAAATTCTAAAAAGCAAATAGAAAAGGAAGAAAATATTAATTTAGAGAGTGTATTTGGAAAAGAATCTAACACTAAAAACACCACTTCAAAAAATAAAAAAATAAATACATCATTAGAAAAATCCATTATAGAAAAAATTAAAGATAATTAATGTTAACAAAAAATATTATTTTTAAGAATTTTAAATTAAAAAAAAATACTAAAAAAATTAAGCATGATTTAAAGTTTTTTTTAAAAGAAAAAAGCATATTGCTTAAATCATTAAGTGCAAATTATAAAAATAGTTATAATAAAAAAATTATCTCTAAGTACAAAAAGTATTCTCATATAAGAATTATAGGAATGGGTGGATCAATATTAGGCACAAAGTCAATTTATGATTTTTTAAGAGATAAAATAAAAAAAAATTTTTATTTTTTAGATAATCTTCAATCAAGTACTGTTTTTTTTAAGAAAAAAAAAAAGTATCTTAATCTAATAATTTCTAAATCTGGAAACACCTTGGAAACAATATCCAATACAAATATAATTATAAAAAAAGAAGATAAAAATATTTTTATTACAGAAAATAAAAAAAGCTATTTATTATTACTTGCTCAAAATTTGAAAGCTGAGATTGTTCATCATAATAATTATATAGGTGGAAGATATTCTGTATTATCTGAAGTAGGAATGTTACCAGCTGAGTTAATGGGTTTAAATGAAAAAAAATTTAAACAAATTAATAATTTAATAAAAAATAAAAAATTTATTAATTTATTAACAGCAAATGTAAGCAACACTCTTTATTTTTTAAAACAAAAAAAATTTAACTCTATAATTCTCAATTATGATGAAAAGTCTATGAGTTTATTTCAGTGGTACCAGCAATTATTGGCCGAAAGTTTAGGAAAAAAAGGTGCTGGAATTCTTCCAACAATATCTTCTCTGCCAAAAGATAACCATAGCCTCATGCAACTTTATTTAGATGGTCCAAGAAATAATTTCTTTACTTTTTTTTACGTAAGAAAAAAAAGCTCTCCTAAAATTATTAATAATCAAATTCTTTCTACACATAATTATTTAAAAAACAAAGATATAAATCAAATAATACTTTCTCAAAAATTAGCTACTGAAAATGTGTTTTCAAAAAAGAACATACCATTTAGAAGTTTTGAAGTTTTAGAAAGAGATGAAAAAACTTTAGGAGAATTATTTTGTTTTTTTATTTTAGAGACAATATTGATAGCTAGAGCCTTAAAAATTAACCCATATAATCAGCCTTCTGTAGAACTAATAAAAAAAGAAACAAAAAAAATATTAGTTTAATGATAATTTCCAAAAATTATTTTAGAAATGCCATAGGTTCTTTCTTGAATGATTGTAAAATTTTCAGGAAATTCATCTTTTTCTTTTTTATGCCTATGAATAATAACTATTCCTTTTTTAGTTAATATATCTGATATAATTATTTTTTTTAATAATAAGGATAGATTTTTTTCTTTGTAAGGTGGGTCCATAAAAATTATATCAAACTTTTCTCTAAAATTTTTAAAATTTAATTTGTTAAATATATTTTCCTCTATTACTAGAGAATTATTTTGATAATTAAGACTAGAAATATTTTTTTTTAGAATAGGTAAAACTTCTTTATAATTTTCCACAAAAGTTAAAAATGATGATCCTCTGGATAAACATTCCAATCCAAACGACCCTACACCTGAAAATAAATCTAAAACATTTGAATTTTCTATTTTAATATTAAGTTTATTTGAATGCAGAATGATATTGAATATAGATTCCTTCGTTAAATCTTTAAGAGGTCTAGTAGCAACATCTTTTGGTTGAAGGATTTTTTTCCCCTTGAAATTTCCAGATACAATTCTCATTAATTAATAACTTTATAGCCAATATCTTTTCTAAAAAAACCATTATCCCAATTTAATGAGTAAATTAAATCAAAAATTTGAACTCTACTTTTCGAAAAATCTTGTGACAAACATACAAAATTTAACACCCTGCCTCCAACGGCATATATTTTATTCTCAACCTTTTTTGTTCCAGCATGATAACAATATTCATTTTTTTGAAGCTGAATTTTATTAATATTTTTTATTAATACATTTTTTTTAAAATCATCTGGATAACCCTTGGAACATAAAACAATGCACATGCTTTTTTTATTTTGCCATTTTATTTTTTTTTCATTTAGACTTTCATTGCAGCAAGCAATAAAGAGTTCTAGCAAGTCTGAACTAAGTTTTGGTAAAATAGTTTGACATTCTGGATCACCCATTCTAACGTTATATTCAATTAAATATGGTTCATTTTTTACAATCATAAGTCCAGCATATAAAAAACCTTTATAACAAGTTCCAATATCTTTAAGACCTTTAATTGTTGGTTCAATTATTTTTTTTATAATTTTTTTTTCTAATTCATTATTAATTAGTCTTGACGGAGAGTAGGCGCCCATGCCTCCAGTATTTTTACCTTTATCACCTTCTTGAACTCTTTTATGGTCTTGTGCTGTTTCGAAGTTTTTAATTGTTTTACCATCACTTATAATAAAATAACTCATTTCCTCACCCTTAAGAAACTCTTCAATAAGTAAGTTTTTTGCTTTTCCAAATTTACCTTCAAATATTTCTTTTATTGCAACCTTAGCTTCATCTTTATAATCACATAAATAAACACCCTTACCAGAAGCTAATCCATCCGCTTTTATTACTAAGGGGTAATCAGTTTTTTCTATGAACTTATTTGCATCATCAATATTTGTAAAAATTTCAAATTTTGCAGTAGGAATGTTATATTTTTTACAAAGCTCTTTTGTAAATATCTTAGACCCTTCAAGTTGTGATGCAATTTTACTAGGCCCAAATACCTTGATTTGGTGATTTTCTAAAAAATCGACAATCCCATCTACCAAAGGTTTTTCAGGTCCAACTATGATTAAGTCAATATTATTTGAAAGTATAAAATTTTTGATTTCATCAAAGTCTTCTAAATTAATAATAATGTTTTTGGCAATCTGGGCGGTGCCAGCATTACCTGGGAAGCAATATATTTCATCAATTTTTTTAGATTTATTTAAGGTATGGCAGATTGCATGCTCACGACCTCCACTTCCTATTATTCCAACTTTCATGTATTAATATATAAACTAAAAATGAAAAAAAAATTAGCTAAAATAAAATATTTGCCTAATAATTTTCAAATTATTGAAGAAGGTGATCATGTAATTTGCGCAATATCTGGAAAAATTATAAAATTAGAGGAACTTAATTATTGGAATGTAGATCTTCAAGAGCCTTATTACTCATATGTGGAAGCATCAAAAAAAAGAGAAAAAAACTAATTTTATCTTTATTTCCAACGATTATGAGACCAAATCCATTGATCTGGATTTTTCAAAATCATTTTCTCAAGCAAATTATTAAGATCTAAAGTTATTGATTTAATGGAATCATCGCTTGAGTATTCCAAAGGTTTATAAACAGTAAGTTTAAAGTGTATGTCTTTTATTCTTTCAATATAAATAGGTACAACACTACATCCAAATTTTTTTACAAATTGAGCTGGAATAGTTGTTGTGAGCGCTTCATGTTTAAAAAAATTAGATTTAATTCCTTGTGAGACTCTTTGATCAATCATTAAAGCAATAGATGAACCATTTTTGAAAAATGAAAGTAATTGTTTTGTTCCAGAAATACCTTTTTTTATTTGATTTTTGCAAATATATTTTTTTCTTATTTTTTCCATTACAAAATTTAGAAATTTATTATTAAGAGGCCTGTAAATTGCTGCCAAATTAACTCCTGATTTTTCAATATGCATAGCCATTAGTTCAAAATTATTAAAATGCCCTGAAATGAATATTACAGGTTTATTAGTTTCCTTTATTTGTTTTAGAATTTCTTGACCTTTTATTTGTAAATTATATTTAGAGTTAGATTTTCTAAATTCTTTTATAAACACATATTCAGATAAAATTCTTCCATAATTGCACCACATATTATGTGCTAATTTTTTTACTTGTTTTTGATCTAAGTTTGGAATTGCTCTAAGTATATTTAATTCTATTATTTTTTTAGATCTAAAAAATGGGCCAATAAAAGCTACAATTTTACTAGAAAAATTTGAAGCATGTTTCAGACCTAATATTTTAAATATTAAAAAAAAAATTAAAACAATTAAAAACTGAATAAAATATTTTATTGAATTAATATCTTTGATTTTATAAAATTAATTAATTCGTCTTCATTTTTAACAATAAGATCAATTCCTAAAAAATCAATTCCATCTATATGACATTGGTCAATTTTTATATAATCTTTTTCAGTTGTTAGAATTTTTGCATTTAATTTTTTAGCATGTGATTTAATTTCAATAATATCACTTGAAGTGTATAAATGGTGATCGGGAAACTTTAATTCTTCAATTATATTTAAGTTGTTTTTAATTAATGTTTTTTTAAAACTATCTGGGTTACCAATTCCAGAAAAAACTAAAAATTTTTCAGTCTTATCAAATTTATTAAGATTATTCGGCACATAGTAAGTTTCAAAAATTTTAATATTTGAATTATATTTTCTAATTTTTTTTTTAAGATCATCATTATTTTCTTCATTACCGTTTAAAAAAATTGCATCATATTTACATATGTTTTCTATTTTTTCTCTAAGTGGACCTGCTGGAATTAAAAACCCATTACCAATCCATTTTATATTATTAAAACACACAAACTTCAGATCATAGTTTATTGAACTATCCTGCAACCCATCATCAAAAACAGCTATTTCTATACTATCCTCAAAGGCCTTATTAAATGCTTCATTCCTTGATTTTAGGCAGTACAATTTTGTTTTATTAGCCAGTAGTTTTTGTTCATCAATTTGTGTCTTGTAAAATTTTTTTATAGTAGCTGTTTTAAAATTCAGTTTATTTAAAATTTGGAAAATTTTTATTGATAAAGGAGTTTTTCCAGTACCACCAACATATATGTTACCAACACAAATACTTTTAATATCTTTTTTTTTAATTTTATCTTTTTTTAAATTAAGTAAATAATTGTTTATAATTATTGGAAAAGTAAAAGGTATTAATAGATAAGATAAAAAGTTTGGCTTTTTGTAGTCCCAAAAAGCAGGTTTCATTAATTTCATTTTTTGTTAATAAAAAAGTTTACCTCTTTTAATGTTTGATTTAAAATCTTATCACCTAAATTTTTAATTTTAAATTGTATATTTTTAGAATTAATTTTATTATTAAGCATCTTATCTATACTACGTACCATTTGATTTGTACTATTAGCTTTATTAGATACTCCGTGTATATTTAAAAGATTATATATTTCATAAAAATTCCAAACGTGTGGACCGTGTATTATTCTACAACCATATCTGGCCGCCTCCAAAGGGTTTTGTCCACCATGTTTAATTAGTGAGCCACCTAAAAAAACAGTTTTACAAATTTTGAAAAAGGACTTTGTTTTACCATATGAATTGACAAGATATATATCTATATCATTATCAATTTTTTTCTTTGACTCATGTATGTGAACTTTAAGATTTAATTTTTTCATTTCATTTATGATTTTTTCTGTTCTATTAATATGTCTTGGGATTATAATTGTTAATAAATTTTTATATTTTAATTTAAGTTTTCTATGAACATTGGCACAAAGTTTCTCTTCAGTATTATGAGTACTTGCAGCACACCAAATATTTTTTGATAGAATTTTTTTTTTAACATCATCATTTAAAGAATATTCATTTTTTTTTGTTTGTGAAAATTTTAAATTTCCAATATATTTTATTTTTTTAGCACCAAGTAAATGAAGATATTTTTTAGATTCAATACTTGAAGAAAAACATATATCAAATTTCTCAAATAAACTTTTTGCAATTGAAGTAAAATTTTTCCATCTTTTGAAAGATTTTTTTGTTATTCTTGCATTTAAAAGAATTAATGGAACAAGTTTTTTTTTAATTTCAATTATCATATTTGGCCATATTTCTGAGTCTATAAAAATAGCGATCGAAGGATTCCAGTAATTTAAAAAATTTTTAGCATGATATACGGAATCGATAGGGAAAAACTGATGAATTGTTTTTTTGAATTTTAAATTAGATATAATTTTTGAAGAACTTAAAGTATTAGAAGTTATTAAAATTTGACTTATTTTTTTATTTTTTTCTAATTTTTCAATTAACGGTATTACGCTTAAAATTTCACCAACGCTTGCACCATGAAACCAAATTAACTTCCCTTTAGATTTTTTTTTTGTATAAAAACCAAACTTTTCTTTGAATCTAACTGGATCTTCTTTTTTTTTTATTAATCGAAAAAAAATTATTATTGGTGAAAATAGTAATATGAGATTTATTGTAATTCTATAAATCAGCAACATTAATCTTTTCTTAACTGTTTTTTATAAAAATTTTTATAGATAGGGGAACTTTTTAATAATTCCTCATGAGTTCCTTCTCCAATAAGTTGACCCTTATCTATTACAAATATTTTTTCAGAATTCAAAATAGTTGAAAGTCTGTGTGCTATTACTAGAGTAGTTTTATTCTTTGTTAAGTAGCTTAACCCTTTTTGAATTTTACTTTCTGTTTCTGCATCAAGAGATGAAGTTGCTTCATCTAAAAGTATAAGTGGAGTTTTTTTTAGAATAGCTCTTGCAATAGATAATCTTTGTTTTTCTCCACCAGATAATCTAACTCCGTCTTCTCCTATCTGGGTATCATATCCTTGGGGAAGTTTTTCTATAAACTCATTTGCAAATGAATTTTTTGCTGCCTCTAATATTTGTTCCTCAGTAGCATTTGTATTGGCATAGGAAATATTATTTCTAATAGTATCATCAAATAAAGTAGTGTCTTGGCTTACTAGTGATATATTTCTTCTTAGTGATTCAATTTTAGATTTATAGATGGACTGACCATCAATATAAATATTTCCTTTAGAAGCGTTAAAAAACCTTGGTATTAAGTTTAATATAGTTGATTTTCCCGCACCACTATGCCCAACTAATGCATTCATCTTTCCACCAATAATTTCAAGGTTTATAGATTTTAGGATATCATTTTCGCTATTTTTATATTTAAAGCTTACATTTTCAAATTTAATATTTCCACTTGTTACATTTAAATTAATAGAATCTTCACTTTCTGAAATATCATTTTTAATGTCTATTATCGGTAGAACCCTTCGTGCAGCTGAAAGGCCTTGGCTTATTGTCATATTTAAAGTCGCTAACGACCTTACTGGTTGATAAGCTAACATCATAGCTGCTAAAAATGAAAAAAAACTATTTATTTCTAATTCACCTTTTAGGATTAATTTTCCTGAAAAAAAAATTAGTGCCCCTATCATAATTCCCGTAAGAGTTTCCATAATTGGTGTAGCTCTAACCATTACAATACCAATTTTTTTTGATTTTTCTTTTAAAGCATCTATAAAACTTAATAATTTTATGCCTTCCTTTTCTTCCTGTTGAAATATCTTTATTATTTTATGATTTTTAAAAATTTCTATTAAGTGTGTAACAAGAACGCCTGACATTTGCTGAGCCTCAGTTGAAACTTTGCCTATTCTTCTTCCTAAGCTTTTTGCAGCAAACGATGCCAAAGGAATCATTATTATTGCAAGCAACGCGAGTTTCCAGTTTTGATAGAACATTACTGATAATAGTCCTATTAAAGTTAAACTATCTTTAAAAAAATTTAATATTACAGTGCTCACTAAACTTGTAATTAAATTAACATCAAAAGTTAAGTTTGATACAAATTTTCCCGTATGCTTATCATCAATGTAGCTTGTATCTGCTTTAATTAGTGATGTAGACATATCAAATTGAATTATAGCCTTTACATCTTCAGCAACCTTTATCATTGTTGTACGCGCAAGATAAAGAGAGATACCCTTGCTGAAAAAAGTGAGTGCAATTAACCCTGGTATTATTAATAATAAAGTTTGATTTTTTTCTACAAACAACTTCTTTATTGCTGGATCAAGTAAGTAAGCAATAGCAGAAGTGCTTGCTGCAACAATTACTGTAAAAAAAATTGATAGTAGAATTTTATATTTAAATCTTCTGGTATAATCTTCATATAATCTTTTTAAAGTATCAAAATTATTCATTAAGTTATTATTTTTCCTATTAATAAATTTAGCAATATTAGTAAGCCTAAAAAATTATTACTTTTAAAAGTTTTCAAGCAATTTTCAGGGTTTTTAAAATTAAAATTGTATATTTGAAAATAAAATAAATGAAATATAGGAATTAACATAAAAAAATAAAAAGCATTATTAAAATTCAATAATATTGCCACAATAATTATGGCTGTTATAAATAATAAGTAACATAATAACAAAAATAAGTGAGGATTTTTTTTAAATTTTATTGAGGTTGATTTTATTCCTATAATTTCATCATCTTTTATATCTTGAAATCCATATATAGTGTCGAAACCAAGTGTCCAAAATATGGCTCCTATGTAAAGTATTATTGGAATGATATCTAGTTGGTCATTAATACACACCCAACCAAGAATTAAACCATAATTGAAGGTAATCCCCAAAAATAACTGTGGCCAATAAGTATATCTTTTCATTAGAGGATAACTAAATGCTAATGGCATAGATATTAGTGCCAGAATAATTGTGAGAGTGTTAAAATTTATTAAGATTAATAGTGCCAATAAGCAAAGAATTGCAGAATACATGTATCCCAGTTTTACTGAAACTTGACCAGATGCAATAGGTCTTTTTTTTGTTCTTAAAACTTTTTTATCAAATTCTTTATCTGAGATATCATTTACTATACATCCAGCGGAACGCATTAAAATTGAGCCTAAAAAGAATAAAACTAAATAAAAAAAATAATCATTAAGATTTTTTGAAAAATCGTATGCAATTGTTAAACCCCATGTACAAGGCCAAAATAAAAGCATAAAACCAATGGGCTTTTTTAATCTGGTTAATTCAATAAAGAGATTTAATTGTTTCATAATAATTTACTTGTAAATAACAAAGGCTAGTTTCATAATCAAATTGATTCGTATGAATATAGATTACACAGTCACAGCACTAATGTTTCCCGCAATTCCCTTATTAATGAATATTTATAGCAATAGATTTCACTCTCTTAGTAAGCTTATTAGACAACTTCATGATGAGCATGTGTATGAAAACCACGTTCCACCTGAGTGGAAAAAACAATTTATAAATCTAAATGGTAGAATTGTTTTGCTGAAGTGGACAGTTATGTTTGCTGCATTTGGTCTTTTATTTAATTTACTAACTGTTTTTGCTCTTTATTTAGATGAAATTTTTATTGCAAGAATAATTTTTGGTTCTTGTTGTTTATCAATGATGGTTTCAATTATTATTTTTTTAAGAGAAATTCAAGTATCAACAAATGCTCTTAAACTACACATGTCTGATATGGATGTTGATTTAAATTAAGGAATTATTACTGCCGGTCCTGTAATTTTTCTTGTTTCTAAATCTTGATGCGCTTTAACTACTTCTGATAAAGAATATTTTTTAAAAATTTTTAAATTAAATTTTTTTGTTTTAAACATTTCAAAGACTTTATTTGCTGCCTCATCAAGCTCTTCTCTTGTTGTTGTATAATGTGCAATACTTGGTCTTGTTAAGTACAATCCTTTTGGTGCTAAAGATTTTGTTACATTACATGGGTCTAAAGGACCAGATGCATTTCCAAAAGAAACCATTGTTCCTCTAACTTTTAAACATTCTATAGAACCATCAAAAGTTTTTTTACCAACACCATCATAAACTACTGGAACACCATCGCCATTTGTTATTTTTTTAACTTTTTCAGCGAAGTTTTCTTTTGAATAATTCACAACATGGTCACAACCATTAGCTTTTGCAATTTCTATTTTTTCATCAGAGCCAACGGTACCAATAACTATACAGCCTAAACTCTTTGCCCATTGACAAAGTATTTGACCAACACCACCTGCAGCCGCATGGAACAAGATGGTTTCACCTGATTTTACAGGATAAGTTTTATGCAGAAGATAAAAAGTTGTAATTCCTTTAGTCATTAGAGTAACTACATTTTCTAATTCAATTCCTTCAGGAACTTTAACTAGTTTTTTTGTTGGAAAAATTCTATGAG
>Ga0114999_10010026_pt1 | contig 10297 bp, 9 predicted proteins | sample ArcticOcean_MG_C_3_FD_89820 | JGI IMG/M metagenome (GOLD analysis project Ga0114999, IMG submission 89820) | Marine microbial communities from western Arctic Ocean - ArcticOcean_MG_CB8_126 | ecosystem: Environmental > Aquatic > Marine > Oceanic | place: Arctic Ocean: Canada Basin | collected... | reverse complement strand
TCGTCATTTTCTGGGTGGTGGGCAACATCGTCGATGGCCGATCCGGCCGAGCAATGAACGCGTTACGCACAAGCGAAACCGCGGCCAAGTCAGCGGGCCTGAACGTGGCGTGGCTCAAGATCCTGGCATTCGGTATGAGCGGTGGCATCGCCGGTGTCGCCGGCGTCATCTACGTCCACTCCGTGCGCTACGCGAGCCCGGATCAGTTCGGCGTCAACTTCTCGATCATCCTCATCCTCGCCTTACTCATTGGTGGCAAACACCGCCTCGCGGGAGCCGCTCTGGGAGCTTCGTTCGTTCTGTGGCTCCCGGAGCAAATCCGTGACATCCAGGCCTGGGAGGGCGCGATATACGGTGGCGTGTTGATTGCTCTGACGCTCTACTCGCCGGGCGGGCTGATCGGGCTGTTCGAAATGGTGTGGTCGCGGGTACGACACATGGTCTCGTCGGACAGCGTCTCCGATGATGCCGATTCGGCAGTGAAGCAGACGGCGCTACACTCCGTCGAACTCGCACCACTACGTCGCGATTCGGCAGTCGGCCATCTCGTTGTTGAGGACGCGAGGGTGAGTTTCGGCGGCGTGCACGCCGTGGCAGGCATATCTTTCGAGGTTGAGCCTGGGGCCGTCACGGGCCTCATTGGCTCGAACGGTGCCGGAAAGACGACGTGTTTCAATGCGATTACGGGGCACATCGGGGCCGGTGGTCGTTTCGTGCTCGACGGTCGCGACGTGTCTGGCGCGCCGATATTCAAAAGGGCTCTCGCCGGCTTTGGCCGCACGTTCCAGAACCTGAACCTTCACGGCGACCTGCGGGTCCTCGACCATGTTCTGTTGGGGCTCGATAGGGAGTTCTCATACACGCGAGTCGAAGAGATTGTCCGCGCTCCGAGGGTGATCCGACAAGAACGGGACGCCTATAGGCGTGCGGCGGAGGTACTCGACCACATGGAGCTGCTCGAGTACTGGAACGAGAAGGTAGACGACCTGCCCTACGGGCTTCAAAAGCGCGTGGACGTCGCACGCGCCATGGCGCCGAGTCCGAAGATCTTGCTTCTCGACGAACCGGCTGCGGGGATCCCAACCGCCGAGGCCCACGAGATGATGGAACAAGTCATCGCCTTTGCAGCGCACACCGGTGCAGGCATCCTGGTGATCGAACACAACGTGGAGCTCGTCATGGGGATCTGTCCTCGCATCATCGTGATGGATGCAGGGAAGATCCTCGCCGATGGCAGCGCTGCGGCGATCGCCAACGACGAGCGCGTAGTCGCGGCATACCTAGGAACGTGACCATGACCGGTGGGCTCAAGATCAGTGACCTTCGGGTGGGTTACGGCAGGAACGAGGTCATCCACGGCGTCGACATGCATGTGGACGCAGGCGAGCGTGTTGCACTTTTGGGGGCTAATGGTGCCGGCAAGTCGACGATCCTCAAGACGGTCTCAGGACTGCTGAGTCCTCGGGCGGGCACGGTTACCTATAATGGCGAGGACATCGGCGGCAAGCGAGCATCCGCGATCGTCGACCTGGGTGTCGTCCAGGTGCCTGAGGGTAGGCGGGTGTTCCCAGCGCTTGATGTCGAGGAGAACCTCCGTACCGCATGCATCGGCAAGGGCGCTAACTCACGCAAGGAGCGCCTCGCTGTCGCATACGACGCGTTCCCCGACCTCGCCACGCGCAAAAATCAACCGGCGGGCCTGTTGAGCGGCGGCCAACAGCAGATGCTTGCCCTAGCGCGGGCGATCGTGGCCCGGCCCCGCTTCCTGATGATCGACGAGATGTCTCTGGGACTGGCACCGCTGCTTGTCAAGCAGTTCTACGGTGACCTGGGGGAGCTCTTCTCCGATGACATCACCGTCTTCCTGGTCGAGCAGAATGCAGGACTGGCTCTTCAGTACTGCAGTCGGTTTTACGTGTTACGGAACGGAGAGATCGCGCTCAGCGGCGACGCCGCTGACTATCGCGACGACCCAGCGGCGCTCATGAACGCCTATCTTGGTTTTACCGGGAACGGTTCATGAACCTTGCACAAGCGGATCTCGTGGCTCGGAGAACAGTGGCCGTTACGCCGCGGCCATCAACAGGACGGACTTCGGCGCCGCTACGGCTTGCATCTCTGTAGGGGACTGTTGCGGTGGGGGATCGGCTCGTTGCCCGGCGGGGTGTAGAGATGAGCCGCCAACGGACTCAGTCGTCGACTGTGGATCGGTTCAGCGTTCGCCGACTACCGATTCCCGCCCGAGGTGATCATCCTGACTGTGCATTTGTACCTTCGATGCGGACTGTCCTGCCGAGATGTCGATGGGCTTTTCTCAGAGCGTCGTATCGAAGTGGATCACATCACTATCCACCGATGGGTCCAGCGCTTCACACCGCTGTTCATCGACGCAGAGCGGTCGTGTCCGTACGCCGTTGACGGTCGGTGGTTCGTTGACGAGACGTGTGTGAACGCGTGAGCCGTGATCCGCGGTCACGCCTTTATCAAAGAACCTGCGCCGCGGTCACTATGAACTCGGCACCGACGCCCGACATCAACACCTGCGAGTTGTCGCAGTATTCGACGAACTCACAGCGACGATCTGTCCAGAACTCGCGACAGTCGCCATCCACCGGCGCATCCTCCAATCGAAGAACGCAACAGTTCCTCGGCGACTGCTCTGCAATAATCAATCAGGCGAGGAAAGTGGTAAGCGTTTGCGCAAGACGCTCCGGGTCGTCGAAGTGCATTCGATGTCCTATACCGTCCCAGACTCGCCATTCTACATTCGGCGGGGCGATCGTCTGGAAGTACGCCAACTCTTCCGGACGTACGTAGCCACCTGCTGCGTAGTCGGCGATGCACATCAGCGTGGGGGCGTTCATTGTCTTGATATGCGCTTCGCACTCAAGCGCCCAGTCGCGGTTGACGGTAGCGATCTGCATCAGGATCTCTGGCGAAAACGTGTGAAAGCTCGTGATTTCGAAGTCCGCTTCTTCCGGAGGACGTCCTCGCTGGCGATATTCTTCGTGAACCTGATTTGCGGATTTCCTGCCAGCAATGATCTGCGGCACGATGGTCGCGAAAGCATCCGTCATCTTCCAGTACACCGGATCTTCGAGCACAACCTTCGACACGACATCTGCGTGCTTGGCGGCGATGATGGTGCCGATGTTGGCGCCCCAGGAGTGCCCTACGACGGCTGGCTTGGCGAGGTCCAGAGCGTCGATGAGCTGGCAGACGTCTTCTGCGTACTCCGTTAACTGATAGCCGGCTGCGGGGCGCTCGGACTGGCCGTTTCCGCGACTGTCCGGAACAATGATATGAAACCGATCTTTCAGCAACTCGGCTATGTCGGACCAGACCATGCCCGAAGTACTCCAGCCATGGATGAAAACAACGTCTGGAGCTCCGGGATCTCCGTACTCGCGGTAATGCGCGCTCAGGCCGTTGATCCGGACATACTGGCTCTCGGGCGACGACGTCATGATCTACACCCGCCTGATTCTTTGGTTCCGCACCTGACGCCAGAGTGACCGTACCTTAAATGCATGTCGCACTGAATGTAGTTGTAGTTCTTTAACCAGGCTAGGTAGCCACAGTGCGATAGCGGAAAGAGCGTCAGCAAGAAGATGACGATCGCTTGCTCGAACATGAAAGGGACTACCCCCCCCAACCACAGATCGATGATTGTCCCGCTCTCCTCGCCAGCATGCTCCATCGCGTTCTTGAGGATGCCGAGAATGACATAATAACTTGGTGCCAGCTTGAGGCCGATAAGTGTGGCTTCTATCAAGATCACTATGAGACCGCGCCGAAGCAGACCCTCTCCATTCCAGCAACTGCCACTTGATGTTCTAAGATTGACCTTTCCACTGAAGCTGACACGGGAAAGGAGTACGTAAATGCACGTGACGATTGAATACTGCACGTTTTGAAACTATGAATCAGATGCCCTCCGTGCGAAGGCCATGATTGAAAGTTTCGGCGCAACGGTAGAACTTAGCAAGGGTACCGGTGGCGTTTTCGAAGTGGTAGTAGACGGTAAATTGCGGTTCTCAAAAAAGGCGCTGGAACGCCTGCCCACTGATGACGAGTTGAACGCGCTGTTGACAGCCTGACCCGAACTGTGACCACGTCTTCGTCTTTCACGACCGTCAAAAAACGCGACGTGTTGGCTTGGCGTGCGGCGCTAGTCTGACCCTCTCGCGAAGAATCCTGTTCCGGCGCCACTTTGCGCACGGGCCTCTCCGGCTACTTGCTGCTCAGTCGGTGTTGCTCATCTACGTTTGGGCTTAGCGCCAACACTTCGCCATGTTGTAATTAGCAACTAATAGACAGTCCTGCGCACGAACTCACGGTGGCCAGCTACTAAGCGAGCCATAACACTGAGCGCTAACAGGTAGCGAGTCGCACTCTCTTGCCGGTAGCGCCTTAGGGTAGTTTGCGCGCCGCTTGCGCCTCCCGACGCGTCTTACCAGCACTCGCTAGTGCCGTCCGATTGTCATCGCCCACGCGCATATATTGAGCGCGCCACTCGGCATCGTGTTCGCTGTCCCATATCGCGGGGTGTTGCACAGTCGTTCTCGGCGTCCAGGCGTTATCCAGCAGGTTTAGCGCGCTCCCAATCACGTCGCTTTGCATTTCCACGTCCCACGGTTTTCCACACGGGTTTCCGAGCGGGAAATCAACGAACAACAGACGCGGCACGCCGCATTCTTCGACGATATCGCGTGCAGAGGCGACGATAACGGTGGGTATGCCGACGGATTCCAGGTAACGGGCGACCAGACTCACGGTCTGGTGGCAGACAGGTCAGATTGGGACGAGCAGTGCAACGTCAACACCGTCCTCTCGCATCCACGCCTCGATTTGCGGTGCATCGTCCTGAAGCGTTGTCCGTTTGCTGTAGTCCGTCGGTGCGCCGTAGAACCGTTCGCTTATCGAGCCAATAGTTCCGCGTTCCACGCACTCACTCAGTCGGGCAACTGGCAGGTAGGTTTCGGGATCGTCGGTGTGTGTTGCATCCCGATCCCAGGCCATATCCGTGTGTAAATGCCCACTCTCTCGGTTGAGTGCAGCGAACAACTTCGTTGAACGTGGCCCTTGCATCGCAGCTTTGTTGGCCGTGGTGACAACGCCAACTCGACAGTCGGACAAAGGTTTGTCGAGGCGCGCAAACGGCACTTCATCGAAGTGTGCCCACTCGTGAGGACGCTCGTACCCCTGCGCTTCATAGTAGTTTCGACCTTTGTCGATGTAACTGACGAAAGACCGATGAGTGCGATTGATATCCAACGTCGCTCCTGTCGGTGGGTATGGCCTGGCGCATTCGCTTGCCGGCCCGGCGGTGGTTTCAGCCGTCGGTAACAATCTCGTGGCTCACGTTGTCGACCACGATGGGCGTCTCAAAGAATTGGCTGCTGGGTTCACCACCGTAGACTGACTTGATCTTGGCGCGAAACTCAGCTCCGTGCCATTTCTCTGCATGCGCTCGTTCGCGCCACAAATAGACGCCACCGGCAACGCCTTGCTCGGCATCGAACAGATAGTTTTTTCGGATCAAATCGGGGTTGTCAGCCCACCCCGACGCAGTTTTTTCAAACGCGTCGAACACATCTTCTCGTGTGCTGCCAAGTGGCAACTTGAATGTCACTATTTCGGTAATCATTATACAACTACTCCAGATAAATCTTGGGTAACGTTCTTGCCAATCTTGGTAACAATTCCAGCACCGGGAGGCCCACCCACGCAGCCAGCTCGTCGGGTCCTATGGATTCGTTTCCCTGGCTCCCGAGAAATACCGCTTCGCTGCCAACTTTTACGTCCGGCACTTCCGTGACGTCGATGACAGTGTGTTCAATACCTCTACGTGCGAGGATGGGTACACGTTGACCCTTGACCAGCGCCTCTCCAAGCGGGGGTAAGTGATTGAAGCCGTCGCCGAAGCCGATTGGGAGGATCGCAAGGCGAGTTGAGCGCGACAGTGGTTTTGGTCCCAGAAAACCAACAATGTCTCCAGGTGCAAACATTTTAGTCTGAATAACACGACTTTTGATACTGGACATAACCGGCTTGGCAATGTCGATTTCGGCCCACTTGCCTTCGACTAGACCGAACAAAAAGCGGCCAGGATTGACAGCGTTATAGCACAGTTCTTCGTAGCCAAGTACCACATGGCTGCTGGCGACCATTTGGGTGAGATTTTTGAATCCTTGGGATTCCGCCGCCGCACAAGCCCGATCGAAAACCACGATCTGTTCCTTTATCCAATCCGGATCGTCCGGTGCGTTCAGATGGGTGTAGATACCCGTCAGGTTTAACGAATTCGACGCTCTGGCCGTGTCAAATACCGTTTGCCAATCTTCCTCGAGGACCCCCAAACGCCCAAGCCCAACCTCTGCTTTCATGAACGCTTCAACCGGCGTCGCTTGGTTCGCAAATGCTTGGAGGCTCTCCACATCGTGAATCGTGACGATTACGTTGAGCGCAGCAACTTGCGCAGCCACGTCTGGTGTCGTCGAGGCATAAAGCAAGATTGGCGCCTCGATTCCAGCGGCTCGAATGTCTTCGGCATCGCCAGCATCCCCGACGGCCAACGCATCGGCACCACCCGCCAGTGCCGCACGTGCCGCCAGTGCCGGCCCGCAACCGAAGCCGTGGCTCTTCACAACTGCGAAAAGCTGCACATCAGGCCCAATTCGTTTTCTTACCAATGAAACGTTGTAGGTGATCGCTGTAAGATCGATCTCTATCCAGGTCGGTCGTAACATGCTCATGTAGTTCGTGCTCCGTATTTGAGGTCTGTGTACTAACTCTTAGAACGCAAGCGTTGTGTCGCCGAGTAATCAATTGCTGGTGGGTGATCAGTGATTGTGACGCCATAGTTCGCTGCGGCGTGGGGTATGGAGATCTTTTGCGCGACAACATCTTCTAGCACCGCTTGTGGTTCGCGCATTTGTGCGTCGCCAAAGCCTCCGCCGCTCGGTAGCTGCATTTCTATAACGTCGTTGAACTTAAGCGTGGTGAGGGATTTTGATGGCATCTCTTCCACTTGTCCGTTGGCGCGGCGGATGCGCACGCTTGACGGAGCACCGTTGGAGCCCCCTTGTAGTCCGTAAGGAGGGATTTCACGGCGGTCGGAGCGTATTTGCAACACCGCTTCGTGTTCCAAGAATCGAAAATGCCTTTCGAGAGCAAGGCCACCGCGGTGACGTCCTGGGCCGCCAGTGTCATCGACAAATCCATACCGCTCGATACGCAACGGTTGTTCGCTTTCAATCAATTCGATCGGCGTGTTGGCGTAATTGACGATTATCCCCGTGCAAGCGTCCATACCGTCGCGTTGTGGACCAGCACCCCAGGAGCCAACCAGGAATTCCAGATACACAAATGGCGTACCATCGGGCTTGTATCCACCAAGGCTCAGGCCCGACTCGGGTGCACTGCCGCCGCTGGCGGGCACCAGGTCTGGTGCGATCTGTGCTAACGCACCGAGTACGCAATCCGCTACGCGAAACCCTGTTAGCCCCCGGGAAGCAACCGCAGCGGGTGGATCGGCATTGACGATCGAGTGTTCAGGCACCAACACCTTGATGGGTCTGAAGTAGCCCGCGTTGTTGGGAATGCTGCGGTCCAGAATCGAGCGTACACAAGCCCAAGCGGCGGATGCAGTGAACGGGTAGACGGCGTTGATGGCACCGCGCACCTGTGGCGCCGTCCCATCGAAGTCGATGCTCATCTCGTCTCCGGACACGGTGACATTGACGTGGAATGGGATGGGATCCGCATCGATACCATCATCATCAAGATGATCTTCGAAACAATATGAGCCATCGGGCAACTTGGCTATCTCGGCGCGTGTGAACCGCTCTGTATAGTCAATCAGTGCATCGCAGTACTGTTTGAACGAATCGATGCCGTATTTGGTAACCATGTCGATCAGTTGGCGCTCGCCGATGGCGCAGGCGGCAACTTCCGAGCGGATATCTCCAAGCACCGTTTCCGGCACCCGAACATTTCGCGCGATAATCTCAAAAATAGCGTCCACGGGTTGTCCGGAGTCATACAGCCGTACTGGGGGCAGGCGCAGGCCCTCCTGATAGATCTCAGTCGAATCACTAGCATTACCTCCGGCCACGCGTCCGCCGATATCCGTTTGATGAGCCAATACTGCGGAATAACCGATCAGGTGATCGCCGACGAATATGGGTTTCACACACACCACATCTGGAAGGTGCGTGGAACCGTCCCAGGGGTCATTCATGGCGTACACATCGCCAGGTCGTGTATCTGCGTCGAACGCGCGTTTTACGGCTTGAATGGCATACGGCATCGCGCCGATATGAAGAGGCAGGCACGTCCCTTGCGCGATCATCTCGCCATCTGCGTCAAACAGGGCAGTCGAGAAATCTAATGCTTCTTTGACCACGAATGAGCGAGCAGTACGAACCACCGTGACCGCCATCTCATCGGCTATGGCGCCCAAGGCGTTCTTGATCACATCGAGCGTGAACGGATCAAACTCGTCAAACGAGGTGACTCGGTCGGATATTTGGGTAGCTCTCACCATTGTGTGCCTCCCCGTAGTTCGGCGCCGCCTAAACCTGTGTTATTTAGCATCTACCTGCATTTCCAACATGTTCCATTCGATACATCGCACCCGGGCGCCCGGAGGTACGACCGTTGTGCTGTCGTACTCTTCGACAATGAGCGGGCCTTCGAGCCAGTCAGACAACACGGCGGCGCGGCCAATGATGGCGGTCTCTACCCGGCCTACATCCGGACCAAAATACACGTCCCGGTGACGTGTCTTAGTAGCGTCAGCGGCGCCGCGCAACTCGCTTACAACAAGTGCATCGGGGATTCTGGAGTTGTCCGTCAGGCCTCTGGCAATCAACCGAAGGTTGACCAATTCCACCGATTCATCATCCGAGCGATAACCGTAGGTTCGTTCGTGTTCGCGACCAAAAGCTTCAGCAATTTCATCAAGTTGCGTGTCGCCACTTGATGCGGAAACAGTAAGCGTTGAGTTTTCGCCCCGATATCGCACATCGGCCAGGTGTTCAAACTGGACGGCGTCACCGACGTAACCCTCGGGTTGCAGAGCGGCGGCGCCTTCCGCTTCCAGAGCGTTCTGCACGCGCTCCATGTCGTCAATGCCTATGTTGTCAAACTCGCGCTTGAACGTACGTACGAAGTGATACTCAAGCGGGGGAAACAACAGCCCTAAGGCGCTGAACACACCTGCGGCCGGTGGGATCAGGACCGTTGTGATTCCGAGAGACTGTGCCAGTGAAGCCGCATGTACGGGACCGTTGCCCCCGAACGCGAATAGCACAAACTGGCGAGGATCGCGCCCGCGCTCGCTTGAAACAGAGCGTAACGCCCTGCTCATGGTGGCGTCAGCAACTCTGTGAATGCCAAAAGCCGCCTCATCGAGGTGGACGCCTAGAGGCTGGGCGATCTGTTCTTCAATGGCATTGGCCGACCGATCCCGGTCGAGTTTCAATGCGCCCCCTACAAGGTAGTCCGGGCTGATGTAGCCGAGGACGACATTGCCATCCGTGACCGTTGGGGTGGTGCCGCCTTGCCCATAACAAACCGGGCCGGGCTCGGCACCGGCACTTTCGGGTCCAACACTGAGTGCGCCACCTGCGTCGATGCGGATCAAGCTCCCACCGCCCGCACCGACTTCCGCTATGTCGATGGCTGGAACACTCACGTGGTAACCGCCGCCCTTGAGAAGACGGGCCGCGACATTGATTCCGGCGCCGACATCGAGATCGCTAACCCGGTCAAAGCGGCCGTGCTCAACCATCGCCGCTTTGGCGGTGGTGCCACCCATATCGAAGGTCAAGACGTTGTCGAAGCCAAGCTTTTTGGCAATCGCAGCGGCCCCCACAACGCCTGCGGACGGGCCGGATTCAATAATATGCACCGGTCGATCGGCAGCCGCCTCCACACCCATGGTGCCGCCATTCGATTGCATGATTCGAAGCGGTGCAGCGACGCCGAGTTGGTGCAACACGCTGGCGAGTTGCGTCAGGTAACGGCTCACAACCGGCACAATGTAGGCGTTGACGACCGTCGTGCTGGTGCGCTCATATTCTTTGATTTCAGGGTGGATATCGCACGACAAACAGACAGGAATGTCGTTGTCGGCTTCCCTAATAAGTTCAAGAATTCTGCGTTCGTGACTATCGTTTGCGTAGGAGTTCAACAGCGTTACCGCAATAATCTCAACGCCATTATCGAGGAGCCGCGCAACCGCTCGACGCACGGTGGCTTCGTCTAAGGGACGCACCACATCACCGTT
>Ga0114999_10010025_pt1 | contig 10299 bp, 8 predicted proteins | sample ArcticOcean_MG_C_3_FD_89820 | JGI IMG/M metagenome (GOLD analysis project Ga0114999, IMG submission 89820) | Marine microbial communities from western Arctic Ocean - ArcticOcean_MG_CB8_126 | ecosystem: Environmental > Aquatic > Marine > Oceanic | place: Arctic Ocean: Canada Basin | collected... | reverse complement strand
TGGCTCAAGTTTCAGTGTTAAAGGAAAGATAATCCCTACTAATGTGCTAAAAATCTGTCATGCAGTGACTTAAGAAGAAGACAAAAGGTTATGGGTCCTAAGAAAGATTTCTATAAGATGCTGAATGTTCCAGAGCACGCCACAGGACCGGAGATCAAACAAGCCTACCGAAGATTAGCGAAAAAGTATCATCCGGATAGCAACCCCGATGATCCGGGAATTGCAGATCAATTTAAATTATTGGGTGAAGCCTATGGCGTCTTGTCAGATTCTAGCAAACGTAAGCAGTATGACCAAAACCGCAAATTTTCAAATATTGAGCGAGGCGGTGCGGGATTTGGCGTAAGACCTTCAGGAGAACGGTTCTCATTTGAAGATTTTGGAGCTCTTAGTGGGCTAGGTGATATTTTTAGTTCCATTTTTGATCAAAATGATCTTCGGCAATCCCCAGGGTTGGAAACCTTTAAAGGCAAGGACATTCGGTACAGGTTGGAAGTTCCTTTTCAAACTGCCGTGAACGGTGGGAAAATGTCCATTAGGGTACCTATCAGTGAAGATTGTAGCTTCTGTTCCGGCGGCGGCGGACAAAAAGGAAAAGGGTCGCAGCAATGCACTGAGTGCCGAGGAACAGGGCATGTTACATTCGACCGAGGACCATTTGTAAAGGCTCGACCTTGTCCAGGATGTTTCGGAAGGGGTTCGATCTCTCAAATAAAATGTAATATATGTAAAGGTCACGGCATCATGCAAAAAGAACGCATCCTACATATTAGAGTACCTAAAGGTATCAATTCTGGATCAAAATTGAGAATTTCTGGAAAAGGAGAACGAGGAATTAGAGGAAGCAATCCGGGAAATCTAATTGTCACCTTCAAAGTGAAAGCTGATGAAGTGTTCCGTAGAAAAAATCTTGATGTTTATACGACCCAAAAAATTAATTTAAAACAAGCTGTGTCTGGGGCTGATTTGTTATTAGAGACAGTCCACGGTAAGAATGTCCTTCTGAATATCCCAGAGGGAACACAAAGCGGCACTAAATTTCGGATAGGAGGTAAAGGTCTGGAAGGTAATGGTCAAGTTGGAGATCACTACGTAGAAATTAATGTTGAAATCCCTAAGCATTTATCTAAAGAGCAAAAACAGTATGTCGACAAGCTCGCTCATCTGTCAAAGACTCATTCGTAGGGGATACCCGTAGAATTAGGTTCTTACGGAGAGTTCATCTCCATTTAAGGCGGACTGTATACGGCCGCCTCCTAAGACTTGATTCCCGGAAAACAATACAGCGGATTGACCTGGTGAGATAGCACGCTGAGGTGTTTTGAATTCTAAAATCATTGACTTTCCTGTGGTCCGGACTGTTGCAGGAACATCAGATGCTCCATAGCGGATCTGGACACCTAAAGTTGATCCAGATTCTGGTTCCTCATCTAGCCAGTTGAGATTTCCAATCTCTAGGGCAGGATGAAAACACTGTTCTTTAGTTCCAATGACTACTTCTCTAGTGTTGGGCCTGATTTCGACCACGTAAAAGACGTCGTTCCGACCACCGCCTAACCCTTTTCGTTGCCCGACAGTATAGCTTGCGAATCCTTCGTGAGTCCCGACTATGTCTCCGGCCAAAGTGACAAGGGGGCCAGGCTGCAGAGATGGATGAAGTGCAGGAAGCTTTCGCTCTAATAGATCTCTGTAGTTGCCTGATGGAACAAAACAGATTTCCTGTGACTCTGGTTTATCAGCCGTTATCAGCTTGAGTTCACGGGCCTTTTTTCGAACAGTATCTTTATCGAGATTTCCGAGAGGAAAGTGGAGGAACGGTAACATTGTTTTAGGCAAATCCCAAAGGAAATAGGATTGATCTTTTTTGAGGTCCGATCCCCTCGATAGGAATGGACCGAGTCCTGTCCGGTCAGTTATCCGGACGTAATGCCCTGAAGCAACACCATCGCATCCCATTAACCTGCCTTTTTCTAATAGATCTGGAAATTTTGTATTAGAGTTGCATCGTACACAAGGATTGGGAGTTCGCCCCACTGCATATTCAGATACGAAGTCATCTATCACATTAGTCGTGAAATCTTCTTCTACATCAAAGACATAATGAGGGATACCTAGCACTTCTGAAACATGACGGGCATCTGTTATCCCTTCTAGCCCACAGCAGGTTTTTGAAGGTCCTTTGTTCTCTGAATAGCAGAATGTTTTCATAGTGGCTCCAATTACGTCAAAGCCATTGTCTATGAGTAACGCGGCGGCCAGAGATGAGTCCACTCCCCCTGACATCGCCACGAGTATCCGTTTTTTCTTCATGTTCAATCCAATTGTTTTCGCATGCGTAAGATTACCGATTTAGTAGCTTCTGTAGCGCTATGAATATCATTCATATTGGTAGAAAGCCCAAAACTAAATCGAATGACTGCAGTCGTGTCTGATTCTCCATAGATGGCTTTCAACACATGGCTCCTTTTGTTGGACCCGCTTGTGCAGGCGGACCCAGAGGAAACGCAAATGCCCTCCATATCTAAGTTGGCAAGTAAGGTTTCACCATCCAAGTCAGGAATGCCTACATTCAAGATATGAGGGGCTCTAAATTCTCCATGGCCGTGAATTTTCAAATCGCTGATTCCAGATGTCAGTTGATTTTCCAACGTATCTCTAAGTTCAGTGAGACGGGTGTGTTCGGCTTGCTGTTCTTGTATACAGAGATCCAAGGCTGTTGATATGCCAACAGCCCCTATAACATCGGGCGTCCCTGGTCTGAGACCGTTTTCTTGTCCTCCCCCGAATATCAGAGGAGCTAAAGTGCTGCCTTTGCGTACAAAAAGAATCCCTGTTCCTTTGGGTCCACAGATTTTGTGACCACTTAAGGACAAGAAGCTGGCAGGGATTTTACTGAGATTTATAGGTATCTTTCCACAGGCCTGTACTGCATCTGTATGCATGGGCACGCCATAGGATTGGGCGATCTCAGCTATTTCTTGTATGGGGAGGCAGATTCCGGTTTCGTTATTGACAGCCATTACTGAAATAATCGTGGTATTGTTTTTGAGGGACGCTTCCAACCCTCTTAAATTCAGTCTTCCTTTTGGATCCACAGGCAGTAAAGTTATTGATCCTTTTTGTTTTATTGAATGGGTCGAAGCTTCAAGGACAGCTTTGTGTTCAATCTCAGAGGTTATCACCCGAGGAACTCGTCCTCGCTGTAATTCAAGTTGAACGCTTCCAAGAATAGCGAGGTTGTTAGATTCAGTACCTCCTCGGACAAAATATATTTCTCCGCGATCTACTCCTAATGCGATTGCGATTTTTTGTCTGGATTCTTCCAGTTGTATGTTAGCTCGTCTTCCCCAAAGATGTTGACTTGCAGGATTCCCGATATCTTCGGAGTAAGCCTGATCCATTGCTTGCTTCACTTCCGAACGAATTGGAGTTGATGCTGCATGATCGAGGTAGATGGATTCCATAAATGGTTCTGAACCTTTGTATCACAACATTCGACAGTTGTTGAGAGATATATATAATAGAAACATATGACTGATTCCCATAGGTTTCTCAGAAAAACCTATGGGAGAGTAGATCACTTAAAAAGCAGAAACCAAATTCGGATCCGCAAAAGAGTTTAGCTTGACTGTCTCTCTGGTCCAAAATGGTTCTCCATAACAAGTCCGTACTCTTGAACCATGAAAAGCACAGTGCATCTTCACCTGGTCAACCAAAGGTCTGTCGCCTCCTTTGAATACTTCTCCTGCTGCTGTTTTGCCAGCAAATTGCGATTCGAAGCATTCAATGGCTCGAAGTTTGTCATCGATATGTTCAGTTATATCGATGACAAATGTTGGCCTTTCTAGTTCTTCTCGAAACAGCAAGCAGTGAATCACACTATCAGGCCTATGGATCTTTCCTTCCGAACGGTAATTTTTGATGCCAGAGAGGAAGCAAGAGTCATAAACCAACTGAGCTGCTTGTCGATGATCAGGATGACGAGCTTCCTTGGAGTGGGTCACTATTGTCCGTGGTGCTAGCTCTCGAATCACTTTTACCAATACACTGCGCGAATGGTTATCGTTAATCAGTTCGGAATCTGTCAGTTTTGCATTTCTGCGAACGGATAAACCGAGAACTGCACTAGCCTGTGCTGCTTCATGTGCTCTAATCCCAGCATTTCCAGTTGTCCCAGCTTCTCCTTGAGTTAGGTCGAGTACTCCCACCCGTTGTCCCATTGAGGAAGACTTAGCAAGAGAGCCTCCACAGAGGAGCTCAGCGTCGTCTGGGTGGGCCATAATGGCTAGTATATCTAAAGGTTCAGTCATTTCGATCTATTCGAATCTGAGTGCGGCAACTGGGTCCATTCTTGAGGCTCTCAAGGCCGGTACTAGTCCAAAAACAACACCAGTGAGGATTGCTGAGCTGAGAGCTGTGGCAATGGCCCAAAATGGGATAGATGCGGGTATCGGGCTATAGGCAGCTATCAGCTTGGCTAGAATGCCACCACCAATCATCCCAGTAGAGCCGCCAAGGAACGTTAGAAGTGCCGATTCCACTAAGAATTGCCAGAGAATTTCTTTTCTACGAGCTCCCAGTGCTTTTCTTATACCGATTTCTCTGGTACGCTCTGTGACTGAAATCATCATGATGCCGATGACTCCGATTCCACCTACCAAGAGTCCGACCGAAGACAGAGCCAGCATAACTAAAAAGAATACACCAATGAATTTATCTAACGTTTCCAATAATTCTGCTGAACTAATAACATTGAAATCATCATTTTGATTCGGTCGAAGTCTCCGTATCAAACGCATCTCACCGATAACTTGATCCATAGCATCGGCCTGAAAAATGGAATCATGAGGAACAACCAAGATAGAAGCTTGAGAGTTAGGCGCCTTCAGTCGTTTCATCGCTGAAGAGTAGGGTAAAACGGCAAATCGTGTCACGGCCTCTGCAAATACGTTGTCAGCACCTTGGTATACACCTACGACTGTGAATGCTTCGGTGACTCCCCTGCTGGCAGGTGTTGTCAGTTTAATTTTGCGTCCCACGGGATCTCTGGCTCCGAACAGTTCTTCGCCTAAAATAGCAGAGATGATGACTAGAGGTTTGGATTGTCGGACTTCCTCTGGTGTGAAATTCCGTCCCGATGTGAATTCCCCTTGGTTGTAACGGTTCCATCCAGAGGCGGCACCAGTTGTGGGAACATTACTTATTAATTGTGCGTCTACAGCCATGTTCGTAACGAAATCAAAATTGTATAGAGCTTCATCTATGTTGGATAGTTTTGTTAAACGTTCAGCTTCTTCGGGTTGGATGCGGGGATTGTTCCACCATGCTGGTCGCTGATTACCTCCGCCGATTTGAACGCTTGTGAAATCGAATCTCATCACAATAAAATTATTTGGACCAGCGTTTTCAAACGCTTCTATGATAGAGCTTCTGATTCCAGTTACCAGGGCAGCAATAATTACTATCACTCCAACTCCTATAGACACTCCCAGGATTGTTAAGCTTGATCGAAGCTTGTTGGTTTTGAGAGAAACAAGACCTATAGATATGCCCTCTTGTAGTCCATGTAGTAATTTCATTTACTCGTACCTCAGCGCATCTACTGGTGGAAGTTTGGCAGCCTGTGATGCTGGGTAAATCCCTGATCCCACACCTACGAGAGTCCCTAGGAGAACGCTCAATAGGATCCATTTCCAGTCAATTGCGGCTGGAAGAGCCGAATTCGCATTAATTAGGAATGTTATGCTGGTTCCCAGTATGACTCCGATTATGGCACCAGTACCTGTCAATGTGATCGTTTCTATCAGGATCTGGGATAAAATATCGTTTCTACGAGCTCCGATTGCTTTTCTTATTCCGATTTCTCTAGTCCGTTCCATGACTGAAACGAGCATTATATTCATAATCACAATTCCACCTACTACTAAGGATGTCGCAACTAGGCCAGGAAGTGCCAAGAATAAGATCTTGGATATGTTATCCCAGAAGCTCAAAGTTTGGTCCGCAGTTTGTAGATTAAAATTGTTCTCTTCGGTCGGCCGCAGCCTTCTTTGGGTGCGAAGAATCCCTTCCACTTCACTTTGTAGGGCTCGTAGATCACCAGGATCTTCAGCTTGGATGACCACACGGTCAAGGATGTTTCGCCCGTTTTGAAAAGACTGCATCGGTGAGGTTAAAGGTGCAACCACTAGATTGTCCAACGAAATACCGAATAGGCTGCCTTGTTCTTCCAGGACACCTATGACCCTATAGGAGGCTCCTCGGACTCTAACTCTTCTACCAATAGAATTGAGGTTTTCGAAGAGAAGGTCTGCTGTTTCAGTACCTAGGATGATTACGGAAGCACCTCGTGCCTGTTCCTGTGGAGTGAAAGAACGTCCTTCAGTGACTACCCATGAACGTATTTCAGGAACTTCTTCTGAGACCGCGAAGATTTGAACATTTTCTGCCTTTCTTCCGTCTTCAGATACAACTTCACCTCCATTGTTAAGTTGGTTCTCCGCTCCGACTCTTCCTGGAATAGTAATCCGTTCTTCTAGTGCTTCCCAGTCTTCTGTGGTAACTCTAGGCCTTCGATCCCTAGCACGTGCACCTGACCCTCTGAATGCTGGATCACTGGACAAACGTCTCAAAGTTATGGTGTTGACCCCGAAAATAGCGGACCCAAAGTCTTCTCTAACGTATCGATCCATCCCTTCGACAATACTTACAACGACCAGCAAAAACATGACTCCCAGAACGACACCTAGGATACTGAAGAAGCTCTTTAGTTTTTGAGCCCATATTTGGCGAAATGCCAATCGAAATGTCTCAGATAAATCCATGTTGGCCTTGTCCGCAGTTCAGATTAACCACCGATTCTTAATTGCAGTCTGCCACCGAATATTCCGCCATTTCCTTCATCAATCTCTGTTTGCTTGACTGGGTTATCGTCTTCTAGTTCACGAATTTCTTGGTAGGGACCTACTACAATTGTGTCACCTTCGCTTATACCAGAGAGAATTTCAAAATGCTCTTGTCCAGTAATTCCTATCTCTACAGGAGCAAATTTGGCTCTACCCTCAGAAACGATAAACACACCTTCTAAATCAACGTTTCTCGAGCGAAGGAGAGGCCCGATATTTTGTTCCTGACGATTGTCATCATCAGAGTCAGTTTCATCAGAGTCATCTTTAGATCTAATTGTGAGAGAAATGATCGGGACCGATAATGCACCCAACCTGGTTTCGATGATTATGTCAGCTGTAGCTGACAGGTCTGGGCGTATGCCAGCAGGTGGATTTGCCATAGAAATCACCACTTCGAAATCTATAGTAGATGTTTGACCGTTTGCTGCTGGCTGGATGGCGCTATTACCGATTTCTGTCACTAAGCCGCCGAACAATTGGTTTGGAAAGGCATCAAGCTCTAAAATAGTGCTATCTCCCAGTGCGATATATGGAATATCAGTCTCATCTACTTCTAAAACGACTTCTACGGCAGACAGCTCACTGATGGTGAGGACTAAGCTCCCAGGATTATTCATAGTGCCTACTATTACTGTCTCTCCTTCTTCTACATTTAGTCGGGTCACTTTTCCGGATATCGGTGCTCTAAAAATTGTTTTGCTGAGTAGCTCGTTGGCTTCAGTCAGGGAAGCTGCGGCCTGCGCTACACCAAATTGAAGAGCCTCGAATTGGCGAGAACCCATCTCAACTTCAGTTCCTAGATTGTCTAATTGTTGTCGCATCACCAATAGTGAATCTCGTTGGAAGATATTTTCTAGTCTATCCAAGTCCCGGATCGATCTGTTCAAATTAGCTTCTTGTTGTCTCAGTTGTGCATCTGTTTGATTAAGAGATGCTTCTGCCCTTGAGACACTGGCTTGAAATTGAGTAGGATCTAGTCGGAGGAGGAGTTGGCCCGCTATCACATCATCCCCTTCTTCTATCAACAATTCTGAAACACGTGCGGACACGTCGGAGCTCATATCGACGACTCGCCCTGCTCGGATGTTCCCATTAGCAGTAACTGTTTCTGTTAAGTCCCTGTGAGCGACTGATTCCAAGCGTACTTCAGTTGGTTTTTCTCTTTTGTTCAACACAAAGGAAGCCATGGATATCAAGCATATTGCAATGACCGAAGAAACGATCCAGATTTTAGTTTTTCTATTCATGTGACTCTACTTTATTCGTAGTGAGGTTCCGACTACTGCTTCTAAATTAGTCAGAAAATCATGGTAAGCGAAGATGGCCTCGATCTGGGCACGATCAGCTTCTACTTTCAATGTCTCAGCTTCGAGGAGCTCCAGGAAACTTGCCAAGCCTTCACGGAAGCGTTCACGGGCTAGGCGGAGCTGCTCATCAACTACTGTTTGATTGCGCTCGTCGATGAGTGCAGACTGGTAGGCCGCACGGATTGTGGCGAGTGTGGTCTCTATGTCTGCCCTTAGGGCCAAATCTTGTTCCTTTAGGTTTAAGTCCAGATCTTCCAATCGTACATTTGCCTCGGCCAGTTGGCGGTTTCGATTTAAGCCTTGAAACAGAGGCAAGCTCACTGTTATAGCAGCAGACGCGGGTTGTCCAGTAAAGTTAAATGGGAATTGGCTATTTTCCCTTCTTATCTGCTCTGTCATTTCATCAGTGATTGCAAAGCCCGAACAATCCCTAGCTGGCAGAGGGTTGCTTAGCCTGCTGTAGAGAATATTGGTATTTGTGCAACTTTGGGTAGCAGACGCTGCCTGTGATGCAGCCTGATCGAGTGAAAAGCCAATATTGGATGCTTGCCTGGTAAACCCACTGATCCCAGCCCTCATGGATATGGTCGGGAAATATGTACTCTTGGCCATCTTGACCGTGTAGTTAGCCGATGAACGACTCGCTCTCAGAGTTTGGAGATTAGGGTTCTGCTGTACTCCCAAGGCATAGAGCTCTTCAGGATTCCAAGTCGGAGCCGAGAGTGAGAATGTTGTAGTTGTATTGAAAACATTATTGAGTCCTACACCCATTTTTTGTAAGAGTCGGATCCGAGCGTTTGAAAGATTGTTCTCAACTTGCAAAACACTTATTTCGGCGCGACCTAGGGCAACTTCTGCTTGAGCGACATCTACTGCAGTAGCCGTGCCTACTTCAAGCTGAGCTCTTGCAAGTTCCAGATTGAACTGCGCTCTCTCTAATTGTTGTTCTGAGACTCTAGTTTGTTCAATTTGCCTGAGTATTTCTATGTAACCTTGAGTCACGTCCAAGATCAAGCTGGTTTCGGCTTGTTTCACCTGCGCTTTCGTCGCTTCTCTATTTGCTTTTGCTTGGCCCGGCGCCATAAGAGCCGCTCCGCTAATTTGGTAATTCAATCCGACGTTATAATTCGAAAACAAGTAAGAAGGTTGATTGGAAAACCCAAGTTGGCCAGCTGTTAAACTTCCGAATTGTTGTTCGCCAGAACCTTGCCAGCTCGCTCCTCCACTAGTAGTTGCTGTAGGTATCAAAGAGCCATAAGCAGATCTTACTTCCCAATCAGCAATGTTTTGGTCGTTACGGATCGACTGGATATTTGGGTTATTGTTTTGAGCAATCTCTACGGCCTGTTCCAAGCTAAGGGCAGAGGGTATCTGCGTCTGCGATTCTGATTCACTTGGAAATAGGACTATAAGTAAGGCCAAGAGTCGCCATTTGTTAATAATTGTCATCACTAAAGAAAACCTCCAGTCAGTAAAGTGCCGTGTCTGTCTATCAAGAATCATATAACCAGCAGATATTTTTGAACTGTGCTACTATCCAGTATAAGAGGTTGCTGGGCACCAGAATGTTAAATTTGTAAAGTTTCAAAGGAGTGCCCTCTATGTCCCGATTTAACACAGATACTCTCTCAATCAATGCTGAGGGATGGGAGCGGGATTACGATAAGCCACGTAATCATTTTGTGGAATCTCCACTCGTAAGATTCGGCTTTGTCCATCTATCCAAATCTTGTGGACTGCACCATCCATATTCAATTGCAGGTATTGAGCTTGAATCGGTTTGTCTCCGAGAGAAATAGGCTCTACGGAACCAAGCTCCAATTTAGCTGAAACCTGTTCTCCCAAGAGAGGAAAGACTGCTGATAGTTCTTGGGATTCGGTGAATTGATGTGGCAGGACTAAGAAATAGTGATGAGCGAAGTATTCATCCAAAATTATTGTCGGTGTCCGAGCTGACAATAATTTATATTGACGTTCTTCTAGGTGGGAACTCGTTGAGGTTATAGCCAGGAAACGGTTTCCTCTTCGTTGTAAATTTATCTCCACATCAGAGGGGGATGATCGAGTTTGGTATGCCTGTACAG
>Ga0114999_10010023_pt1 | contig 10299 bp, 10 predicted proteins | sample ArcticOcean_MG_C_3_FD_89820 | JGI IMG/M metagenome (GOLD analysis project Ga0114999, IMG submission 89820) | Marine microbial communities from western Arctic Ocean - ArcticOcean_MG_CB8_126 | ecosystem: Environmental > Aquatic > Marine > Oceanic | place: Arctic Ocean: Canada Basin | collected... | reverse complement strand
CACCGATGGCCAGATTCTGCTCAAACCCGAGCTTTTCTATTCGGGCAATAGGCCGGCCATGGATGTGGGTGCTTCGGTGTCGCGCGTCGGGTCAGATGCCCAGACCAAGGCGATGAAGTCGGTAGCCAAGACGATCAAGGGCGACATTTCGCGCTACAACGAAGTAAAAGCCTTTGCCCAATTCGGCACTTCCGATCTCGATCAATCTACCCGCAATTTACTCAACCGCGGCGAGAAATTGATGGAGATCCTCAAGCAGGGCCAGTACAGTCCACTGTCGCTGGAAGAGCAGACTGTGGCGCTATCGATTATCGACCATGTGCTCGACTTGCCCACGGCCGATGTGCGCCGCTTTGAAGAGGAATTGCTCGCCTATATGCGTGACAAACAGGCTGAGTTGATGAAGGAAATCTACGATAGTCGCCAATTGAGCGCCGAAGCCGCCGAAAAGCTCAACGCGGCCATTGTCGAATTTAAGGGCGGTTTCCGCCCTTCCGAGAGTTAAGGGACAGGGGATTAAGCGGTGGCTACACTACGCGAACTCAGAACCCGCGTTGCCAGTATTACCAATATCCAGCGCGTCACCAATGCTATGCAGATGGTGGCGGCGGCCAAGATGCGCCGTGCTCAGGAGGCGATTGAAGCAGCCCGTCCCTACGCCCAGCAACTTGATCGCGTGCTCAGGGAATTGCACCAAAGCGTCGATACCGACGAGCAGCCGCTCTTCAAAGAGCGTCCAGCAGAGCGGGTCGCCGTAGTTGTGGTGACTGCCGATCGCGGTCTCTGTGGCGGTTTCAATAGCAATGTCTGCCGCCGGGTCCAGACCGAATTGGGTCAGTACGGCGACAGCCAGATTGAGCTGGTTACCGTCGGTCGCAAGGGCCGCAGTTTCTTCGTCAATCGCGACTATGAGATCGCCTATCACCACGCCGATGTGTTCCAGCAGCTCGAGTTCGCCAGCGCGGTGAACATCGCTCAGGACCTGACGCGGAGCTTCATCGCCGGCAACACTGACCGCGTGCTGCTGGTCTATAGCGAGTTTATCTCGGTCGGTTCTCAAGTGCCTACCGTCCAACAACTCCTGCCTATCGTACCCCAGGAGGGAGTCGAGGAAAGCAGTGCAGCGGATTATCTCTTCGAGCCTTCACCCGAGGCGCTGCTGCAGACGCTGGTGCCGCGTCAGGTGAACTTTCAGGTCTGGCGCGCCTTGCTCGAATCGAATGCGGGTTTTTTTGCCGCGCAGATGACAGCAATGGACAACGCCACCAAGAACGCCGGCGATATAATCGAAGAGCTGACCCGAGAAATGAATAAAGAGCGCCAAGCTTCCATCACCCTCGAATTGATGGATATCATCGGCGGTGCCGAAGCTGTGGCCTAACAGATTTAATTACGCGAGGTAGGAAATGAGAGAAGGAAAGGTCAGACAAATTATCGGCGTCGTCCTCGACGTGGATTTTGCCGGCGAGGAATTGCCGCCCATTTACAATGCACTCGAGGTGGTGGAGGAAGACCGGCCCGGAGAGAATCGCCTGGTCCTGGAAGTACAGCAGCACCTGGGCGAAAGTCTGGTGCGCTGCGTGGCTATGGATTCAACCGACGGCTTGACCCGGGGCGCCCGGGTCGTCGACACCGGCGGCCCGATTATGGTTCCGGTCGGCGAGGAGGTGCTCGGTCGCCTTTTCAATGTGATCGGCGAGCCGACCGATGGCAAGGGACCACTGAGCGATGACGTAAAACGTATGCCGTTGCATCGCGCCGCACCCACCCATCAGGAGCAGGTTACCTCCGACGATATACTCGAGACGGGTTTGAAAGTTCTCGACTTGATCTGTCCCTTCGCACGCGGTGGCAAGTTGGGGCTCTTCGGTGGTGCCGGCGTCGGCAAGACGGTGGTGCTTAAAGAATTGATCAACAATGTCGCCTCTGGCCACGGCGGTTATTCGGTTTTTGCCGGCGTTGGCGAACGCACCCGCGAAGGCAACGACCTTTTGGAGGAATTGATCGAGGCCAACGTCCTCGATAAGACGGCCATGGTCTTCGGCCAGATGAACGAGCCGCCAGGCGCGCGTCAGCGCATCGCCCTTACCGGGCTGACCATGGCCGAACATTTTCGCGACGAGGCCGGTCAGGATGTGTTGTTCTTCGTCGATAATATCTTTCGTTTTATTTTGGCTGGCGCCGAGGTCTCCGCTCTCTTAGGGCGTATGCCCTCGGCCGTGGGTTATCAGCCGACTCTGGCCACCGAAATGGGTGCTTTACAGGAGCGTATCACCACCACCAAGAACGGTTCGATCACTTCGGTGCAGGCCATCTACGTGCCGGCCGACGATTACACGGACCCAGGCGTGGTTTCCGCTTTTGCCCACCTCGATGGCCGCATTGTACTCGAGCGCTCGATGGCCGATCAGGGGCTCTATCCGGCGGTTGACCCGCTGTCCTCCAGTTCGCGCATCCTCGATCCGCGCGTCGTTGGCAACGAGCACTACCAGGTAGCCCAACGCGTTCAGGAGGTGCTGCAGCGCTACCGCGACCTGCGCGAAATTATCGCCATTTTGGGCATCGACGAACTGTCGGATGAAGATAAGTTAGTGGTGGCTCGCGCCCGCAAAATTCAGTTCTTCCTCACCCAACCCTTCACCGTGGCCGAGGCGTTCACCGGTATTTCGGGCGAGTACGTTAAGATCGAAGACACGGTGCGCGGTTTTAAGGGCCTGGTCGAGGGCGAGTACGACGATGTGCCCGAACAAGCTTTCTACCTGATCGGCGGTATCGAACAGGCGTTGGAGAAAGCCAAGGATCTCTAAACCATGCCTTCGTTTAATCTCGAAATCGTCACGCCGGAAAAAACGGTTTATTCGGGGCAGGTCGCCAGTTTGCAGGCGCCCGGCAGCGAGGGCAGTTTTGGTGTATTGACGGGCCATCAGCCTATGCTGACCAGCTTGCAGATTGGCTTGATGCGTTTTGTTGTGGAGGGTCGCCACGAAAGCAAGATGGCGGTTAGCGGCGGTTTTGCCGAAGTGGGCCGCGAGCAAGTCACAGTGCTGGCTGAAACGGCGGAATTTGCCGAAGAAATCGATATTGACCGCGCCCGGGCAGCGCATGAACGCGCCCAAGAACGCTTGGGGCGTAAAGGGGATGCTGAGATCGATGCAGTGCGTGCCGAGGCGGCGCTGCTTCGCGCCATGAATCGATTAAGGATCGTCGGCGCTCACTAAGTTGTGACGATTTTTTTCAAAAAGGCCAACTGTCACACGACAGTTGGCCTTTTTTTGTATGACCTGTAAATATATAGGGACTTTTCCCCGCTTCGGGCATCTAATAATATAGCATTGAACTCTCTCTACAGGGAGGGGATTTATGGCAAAGTCGGATCGAGAATTGGTCAAAAAGACACTGGAAGGCAATCGCGATGCCTTCGGAGATCTGGTAGAGCGTTACAGCGGATTAGTCCACGGGGTAATTTTGCATAAGGTGCGCCGGCCCGACGAGGTCGAAGATCTGGTGCAGGATGTGTTTTGCAAAGCCTACGAAGATTTGGGTGATTTGCGCGATCCCGATAAATTCGCGCCATGGCTGGCACGTATAGCCGTTAATAAAGCGCAGGGATGGCTGCGCCAGTTGCAGACACAGCAGACCTATAACCAGGACGATCGGGTTGTTGGCAACCAGATAGCCGCTAGTGGACGGGCGCCAGACCAGATGCTCGAAACGCATGAAACCGGCGGTATCGTCTGGGAAGCGCTGGATCGTTTGCCGCCGGAGTATCGCCAGGTCAGTAGTTTCCGGTTAGGAATTTGCTTGCATGTGGCACCAAACCAGGCAAAGCCCCAAACAGAGCATCGGTTCGCTATCTGAATGACTGGTCGGAAGATAGGCACTCGCCGTCTCGTAGCGGATGTGTCGGCGCAGTTGCCGCAGACGTCGGATTGACGGACGTTCTCCGAATTGTTGGTCGAAATAGAGCACCAACAGCAGATAGGTCACCAGTCCGGCCAGTAGCTGGAGGAGGACGCCGTGTGGATTTCGGGCGATGAGATGGTAGACGTCCAGATGGCGTTTCCACCAGGCAAAGAAAGTTTCGATTTCCCATCTGAGGGAGAAAATGAAGGCGATCTGTTCGGCGGCCAAGTCCTCTCGATCGGTGGCCACCCAGTAGACTTTGCCCCGGGCTTTGAAGCCGACCAGAAAGAGGGGGTGACGCATGCGGGCGTCGCCTTCTCCGAGTCGGACTTGGGCGAAGAAAAAGATCGCGGTTCCCCGGGATGGGGAGGGATTCAAGGATCTCTCGGTGGGCGTTTTTACGGAGACGGACGACGAAGTGTTTGCCTTCATCGATCCAGGTATCAAAGCGCGCGTAGTCGACATAGCCTCGATCCAGCACCCCGGTATCCCCTTCATCCAGGAGGGTTGAGACAAAGGGCCGTTCCGCCCCCTTGCCATCGGTCATCTCCAGACATCGGGGGATACCGTAGTTCAGATCAAATCCCAAGTGCACCTTGGCTTTACGCCTTGTCGAGGAATACTCGGCCCATCGCATCGACAGACAGGCGTCGATCAGACTCCCATCGAGGGCGATCAATTTCCCTAACTCCGGGTAGGCGATCTTCAGCCGTCTACGGGCTTTGTGGGTGAGACGGGCCAATAGCTCGAACATCTGTTGGCTGCCCCGGGTGGCATTGGCCTCGTAGAAAGTGCTTTTTCCCAACCCCGTCTCCGGTATCATCAAGGCCCGGACGAAGGGATCGTCGTGGGCGGCTTCCAGCAGGTCTTGCCCCGAAGTAAAGGCTTCGGTGTGGTAATACACCAGGGCGCGTACCTGATGGGCAAAGGTGTAGTCCAACGGCCGATTACTCCCCGATTCCAAAGGTGTCAGGTCGGGTAACTGCCCTTCCAGTGGTGCGATCAACCTCGAAAACGTTGGCGAGAGACAACCTATTTCCTCATTATTAGCGGGGGATAGGGGGGAAGAGGTGAGTATCGACATGGCGTATCTCCTGGGAAAGGTGCCTGTTATGGGTGTAACAGATCAACCTTTCACACCAAGAGACCGGTGTCAAGCCCGCTTTCTCCCTATCTCAACATAAAGCAATTTCTTAACCGGACGTTACTGCGCCAGGTCCTCCTGCTCTACCATTTTGAGGATTGCCGCCAGGAAGATATCGCCCGCTTCCTCAATATTGCTCTACCCACGGTGAAATGGCGTCTGTTGCAAGCGCGCCAGAGCCTCCAGCGCAAGTTGAGTGAGGTCTTTGCGCTGGAAGGGCGTCGGCCCACAGGCGTTGGACAGATGCGTCAGAAAGTCATGGCGGGGTTACCGCTAACGATTTTGTTTAAGTCGCTGCCGCGGCGTGGTTGGGGGATGGAGTGGTGGTCGGTCTGGGGGACGCGCCGGTTCTTACCGCTGGCATCGGCGCTGACTGTGGGTTTGCTGGGCGCTTTATTCTACGAGGTGGAGGCTGAGGTGGAGCGCGGCACCCAGACTGCAGTTCGGGCAGCGGGGACGATTCATGTGCGCTTGGAATCGATTTCGACCTTGGTGAGGAAGGGCGTGGAGGGCGCGCGCGTATACCCACCTTGCTCCACAGCGCATCTGTATCGCGCCGTGGAGCGCGATGATTGAGTCTTAGTGAACGGGGTCGTGTAGATAGGCCAGCAGCAGGCGTGCTGTGTTGGCGATGCCGTCGGTAGAACAGATCTCGTAGCCATGGGTGTTGTCGCCCGGATAGCCGATGAGGGCGGCACGGGCGACGGAGCCGGCTTTTTTGGCGATGGTGGCGTCGCTGCCGTACGAGGTGACTACGACGGTTTGGGAACCGAAGTCCATGGCATTTGCCAGATCTTCCATATGATAAACGATGCGCTCGTCGTAGGTGCTGATATTGTCTTTGCAGCCGAGGATGGGGGCACCACAATTGCGCGTCTGGTACTCGGCGGCCACAGGGACGATATCGAGGGCAATCGCGGTTTCGACAGGTAATTGGGCTAAGGAATAAGTGGCTCCAAAGGCACCGATTTCCTCTTCTGAACTGGCGACGAGATAGACATCCTGAGGAGGCGGGTTTTCCTGCAATTGCAGCGCAGTTTCAATTAGGGCAGCTAGGCCGGCGCGGCAGTCCAGATTATAAGCGCAGATAAAATCGCCCATCGTTGAAGAGTGCTTGCGCGAGCGGGCGAGCACAGCCTTGCTGCCGACGCGTACTCCTCTTTGGCGCAATTCCTCGACGCTGAGTTTGGTTTCTATCCACACGACCTCCCAGGTCATAGGAGCTTTTTCTTTTAAGTCGAAGACCGAACTTTCCGCCGAGGCGTGTTTGGATCCCGTCGACAAAACGCCCGCTACCAATCCTTCTCTCCCCAGTATTTCTACCGGTCCCTCGCCAATGGCCCAGGGCCACAAGCCGCCGAGCGAGCGCACGCGTAGGCGGCCGTCCTCTTCCACCCGCTTGACGATCATGGATATCTCATCTTTATGCGCCGTCACTGCAATAGGCGACGCATCGCTATGTCCTTTGATATGAATGACGATGCTGCCGGCCGCATCCTGCCATACGGGCGCATCCATAGCTTGGACCATATCCATGACTAATTGGTCCATCTCGGCTTCTGAACCGGGAGGGGCATGAGCGAGCAATAGTTTTTCGAGATGGCCGAATAGCCGCGCGCGGTCTATTGATGTGTTCACTATTATTATCCTTGGGTGAGATACAGCGTACCAGAAAAAGAATATAAAGTGCAAAGTAGGAGGCCAACGAGGGGTGGTCAAGCACAAAACAAAAAATGCCCTCCATCCACAAGGAATAGAGGGCAACAACAGCGCAATAGATGGAATTTTTAAGCGAATGCCATAGTCTGATTTACCGCCGGTCCGATAATCTCCTCGGCTAGGGGCCGCAGATTTTTCTGCAGGCGGATGCGTCCTCGGTTGACCCGCGATTTGACTGTGCCGACGGGACAGTTGATGATTTTGGCAATTTCTTCGTAGGAAAAGTTGTTGAGGTCGCGCAGCAGTACCGCCTCGCGAAATTCGTCCGGCAGATTGTGGATGGCCTCGACGACAGAGGCGTGTACTCGCCTACTGTCCGTCTTTTCTCCCGGTAATTGCCCTTTGTCTACCGGCTCATAAAATGAAGTGCGCTCTTCTTCTTCACTGTTGGGGCCGATGGGTACCCAACTCCAACGCTTGCGCCGGCGCAATTCGGTTTTGGCCAGATTGCCGGCGATGGTATAAAGCCAGGTGGATACTTGCTCAATATTGGGGTATTGGTGGCTGTGCTTCAAACAGCGCAGGAAGGTTTCTTGAATAATGTCTTCTGCGGTTTCGCGGTCGCCAACAAAACGATAGACAAAATTATAGAGGGGGTTGCGGTAGCGTTTGACCAGGGGGGCGAGGCTTTCCTGGTCGTTGGCTGCCTGCATGAGAATATCTTTGTCCGTCAGATGCTGTGTCCGATCCATGAAAGGCCCCCTTCCTTAGGAGAAGCGATTTTCTTGGGATCATAGGCGATCCGAGTAGTGCTTGAGAGAATGGAAGCAAGATGTGTACCATAGCGGGGAGATATTTTTAAATTATCCATATCCGTTATATTAACAATAAGTTATGAAAAATTATGTATTGTTGAGATAAATTTATATCAGAGATTTGAGACTCAGAAAAGCGAGAGAATATCAGATTTCTGATAGTTGTTTTTAGTCGGTTTTTAGTCGGTTTTTTGACATTTTTCCGGGGAAGTGCTAGATTCTTTGCCCGCCAACTATTTCAATATATATGGAGAGTACTAGTGGAAGAATTTGTGGCCCAATTGGAAAAGTTATGTGAAGACGAAAAGATCGATCGTTTTGCCCCCGAAGAAATAGTGGAATTGCTCGAAGAGGGTGAAACGGTAGGCTGGATTGTCGAACAGGTTCTACCTGCAGGTCCCGACGAGGCAGCACAAAACTTAAACGCCTTGCTGGAACAGATTGCTGCACAGGTGGCGCCCCCACCTGCCGCTGAGGAGGAGGTGGAAGAAGAGGGCGAGGTAACGGCGGGGGAAGAGGAAACGTTAGAAATCGCCCCTATGGACTTTGATCCCAGCGATCTCAAAGGTTTGTCTTTGCCTCCGGGGGTAGACGCCAAACAGATTCAGCAATTGATGGCCTCTCCTCGGGGAGCTCTGCTAGCCGATTTCGGGGCTTTCTGCGAAGAAAAGGGAATGAGTCCGGACGAGGGGGGCGAGTCCGAATTGAACGAGGACATGCAGGTGCTGCACGAGGAATGGTTGCAGACGCCGCGCGAGTCGCTGGAGGGCAAGAAGCCAGTGGATATGCTCGAAGGAGGACGGCTCTTGCCGCAGAAAGTAGAGACGTTTCGCCGCGAAGCCCCCAAGGTGGGACGCAACGATCCGTGTTCCTGTGGCAGCGGCAAGAAATACAAGAAGTGTTGCGGAAAGGCGGCTTAATGTATGGCAGTTGACCTGATCAATGCGCTGATGCAAACCCAGGCCCTGAAGATCGCCCCGCCGGGGCAGGTTTTCTGGTACACTTCGGGCACGGTAGGACCTTATTACATAAACACACACTATCTCTACGGTGGGCCGGAACAGGCTGAAGATTTGCTCACCTTTATCGACACCGACAAGGAGGATCGGGCGCGCTTTGCACTGGCCTTGGCCCAACGGACAATGGACAATTTTGCCCAAAATGAGATTTATCGCGCCGTGGTTGAACAATTAGTTCAACGCGTGCGGCAAGAAGTTGGCGAAGATTTCGATTATATCTCGGGTGGAGAGCGGCGCGATTGGTTCTTTTCTCCAGCTGTAGCGGCGCAACTTGGCAAAGGCCACCTGCTTATCTACAAGGATAAGAGCATGGTGTCGTGCGAGGGAGGTGAGGTAAGAGAGATAGAAGATTTGCACGGCCGCCGCACGGTACACATTGCCGACTTAGTTACGGAAGCTTCGAGTTATACGCGGGCTTGGATACCGGCAATACGCGATTGCGGCGGGCAAATGGTCTATGCGGCTAATGTTGTCGATCGCGCCCAAGGCGGTTTACAAGCAATCGAAAAGGAAGGTGTTGGGGCGGCGGCTCTAGTGCGTGTGGATGAGGCGTTATTTGCTTCTCTGCTTGCCGCCCAGCGCATTGATATGGCGCAGCGCGACTTGCTGGTGGATTATTACCGCGATCCCCACGCGGCTATGAAGACGTTTATAGAGGCATATCCCCAATTTCTGCGCCAGGCCCTGGCCGCTAGTGACGAGCGCACGACAAAGCGAGCCCAAATGTTAGTCGAGGAAAACCCCTATCAACTCGACCTGGCCGCCATTAGGTAAGCTCTGCTTAGCCGGCTGCTTCGTCCAATTCCTCGTCTATTTTGACCGAAACCAATTGTGAGATGCCCTCTTCGGGCATGGTGACGCCGTGCATGGTGTCGGCGGCGTTCATGGAGATTTTATTGTGGGTCACCATAATGAATTGAGTGGTGCTGGCAAACTCTTTGAGCACGCGTACAAAGCGGCCGACATTGGTATCGTCGAGCGGTGCATCCACTTCGTCGAGAATGCAGAAGGGGCTGGGTTTGACTTGGTAGATGGCGAAGAGCAGGGAGATGGCAGTCAGGGCTCGCTCTCCGCCCGAGAGTAAGGAAATACTTTGCAGGCGTTTGCCGCGGGGACGGGCGCTAATATCGATGTTGGCTTCGAGCGGATCGACATTGGGTTCGAGCTGTAGGTCGGCTTCGCCGCCGACAAAGAAGCGGGCAAATGTCTCTCTAAATTTTTCGCGGATCTCGTCGAAGGTTTCCTTAAACATGCGCCGCGCTGTGCGGTCGATAAGGCTGAGCGTCTTCTTGAGATCTTCGGCGGCGACCAGCAAATCGTCGCGTTGCTGGCAGTAGAATTCGTAGCGTTCCTTTTCTTCTTCGTACTCCTCCAAGACGCCGACGTGGACCGTGCCCAGGCGCTGAATGGCCTGGCGCAATTGTTCAACCTGGGTAGCGGTCTGTTCCACGTCGAAGTCGTCCTCTTGCAAGGGGCCCATAGATTCTACGTCGCAATGTTGTTCCTCCTGCATGCGTTGGCGAATGTGGGCGGCGCTATTTTCGGCTTCGGTGATTTGTAGTTCTAATTGGTGGCGGCGTTCGCGTTGAGTGTTTAAGTCGCGTTGCATGCGCCGCCAGCCTTCCTCCTGCTCGCGCGATTGCACCATAGCTGCTTGCCAGTGCTGCCGTTTTTCGTTCTGGTCTTGCTCCAGGCTTTCGCGCTTTTCGTGCATCTCCTTGAGCTCGGCGTCGATGTGCTGGACCTCTTCGGTCCACTT
>Ga0114999_10010022_pt1 | contig 10300 bp, 8 predicted proteins | sample ArcticOcean_MG_C_3_FD_89820 | JGI IMG/M metagenome (GOLD analysis project Ga0114999, IMG submission 89820) | Marine microbial communities from western Arctic Ocean - ArcticOcean_MG_CB8_126 | ecosystem: Environmental > Aquatic > Marine > Oceanic | place: Arctic Ocean: Canada Basin | collected... | reverse complement strand
TTTTCCGCAGTGCGAGAATTACAAGGCTTGGACGCGACAGATTTCTACGATCGAAATTCATGATAGCGACGCGATTACGGATTCGGCCGAAGCTTACAATCTGATGAGACAGCGTGGTATCACCAATGTGATCGCGATGGGCGTTCACCTGAATATGTGTGTGCTGGGTCGTCCGTTTTCAATTCGGCAGATGGTCTACCAGGACCAGAATGTATTCCTGATGCGCGATTTAACGGACACCATGTATAATTCTCGTATGGCTCCATTCGTGAGCCATTTTAAAGGCACTAATTTAATGATCGACCATGTTGAAAAATATTGGTGTTACACAATCACAAGCTCCGATTTCCTTGGAGGCGACACTTTTGAATTTGCGAACAAATAGATCTTATACTCCATGGGTAGGGCGATGTCGCCGACAGCCGAGTCTTATACGGCCAGCTTGGCAACCAGGCCCTACCTTCAAAAGGCAACTAAATTAAACTAGCTTTGTTTAACCCCTGCATCATACCCCTATGAATCGTCGAAACTTAATCAAAACGGTGGCCGGTAGTGGAGCCATATTAGCAATGGGTGCTGCCCCGGCCCTGGCTCAAAATAAATCATCCAAGATCCCAGTCGATCTTTCTAATCGTAAGATTCCTAAAATAAGAATTACCAAGTTGGATACGATTATGACCGGGAGGGACGTATTCGTCCGCATCGAAACCGATGCGGGTATTGTGGGCTATGGGGATGCGACGAATCATTTTCTGCCTTTCAGTGTGGAAGGTATGCTTAAGGACCTGGCACCCTACGTGATTGGGGAAGATCCTCAACGTATTGAATATCTGTGGCAAAGTTGTTTTCGACGCCGCTTTCAGCGGGGTGGCCCTTCGACTGGATCGGCTATTGCTGGAATTGACCAAGCGCTCTGGGATATAAAAGGAAAACTTGCTGGTATGCAGGTATATCAATTACTGGGAGGTCTGGCTCGTACCTCTGTAAGAGTTTATGGACATGTGTCCGGGATGACGGCGGAAGAAGCTGCTAAAAATGCCAAGGAAAGGGCGTCGCGTGGGATTACTGCGATTCGCTTTCGCGCGTTTCATAGCCATGATGCCAATGATTTTCATGATCATAAGACAGCCGTGTATCAGCAAATCGAGTACCTTGAAGCCATCAGGGAGACAGTGGGTGAAGACGTTGATCTAATTCTTGAAATCCACGGACGGTATGATCCTGAATGGGCAATTAAATTATTCGAACTGGCTAAACCATTTCGTCCATTCTTTATCGAAGATCCCATTCGGCACGAAAATCCAGAAGCTTTGAAGTGGTTGCGCGAACATACGGACCAGCCCTTGGCAATTGGCGAGCGGTATCACGATAAGTGGGACTGCCGGGAAACGATTGAGAATCAGTATGTGAACTACCTTCGCCCCGATGTGAATCATTGTGGCGGTATTAGTGAGATGAAGAAAATCGCTGCTATGGCTGAAGTTTATTATATCAACCTGATTCCGCACAACAATGCCGGTCCCCTCGGTTCTGCTGCTACGCTTCATGCGGCGTTAGCCATACCGAATGTCACCATGATGGAAGGAGGGTGGGTTAACCGAGCCCAGCAGGATCCCAAGGTGGTGAGACCGTTTCCAACCGTTGTGGACGGCTACGCTTTACCATTGGAAGGAAATGGTTTAGGCGTTAGTTTCGATGAGGCCGAAGCAGCCAGTATTCCTTTTGCCAAGGTACCCATGCAACCTCACCTCAACGCTATTGATGGATCTGTGCGTGACTTTTAGTTGAGACTGTGGATACATGGATATCTTCAATCTACTCTGAATAAAGTACTACCTAATTTATGAGACTTCTTCTTATTTGTCTGCTACCCGCAATCCTTACTTTTGGCTGCGGAAAGATTGAAAACGTTCAGAAACGCAGTTCTTACAATAACTACACTGACTGGGGTATTTACAGAGGAGATCAGGGCGCCAATCAGTATTCAGAGTTGGATCAGATAAACACGGAAAACGTCCACCTGTTGGAGCCCGTTTGGCAATTTAATACGGGGGACCATAGCGAACGATCATTGTTTCAAAGCAACCCATTGATGATCGACGGTTTTCTTTACATCGTTTCGCCTGGAGGCAGAGTTATTGCTTTGGATGCAGCTACGGGTCGTGAGATCTGGGATTTCGATGCGAGAACTCAGGCGCAAATTGACAGTAATTATTCAGTCGTGAGTCGTGGCCTCACTTACTGGGAAGAAGATGGAGAAGGTCGTTTGTTTTATACGATGGAAATGTCTCTTTATGCCATTAACGCGAAAACAGGCAGACTCGTTGAGACCTTCGGTAATGATGGCATTGTTGATTTGGGAGAGAATTTGGATGCCGGTGACGCGCTGGTCTCTGTTTCGGCAACCACACCGGGAGTCATATTTGAAGATCTCTATATTTTGGGGATGCGGACCGGTGAGAGCTTTGGGTCATCCCCAGGACACATTCGGGCCTGGGATGCGCGCACCGGAGAGTTTCGTTGGATTTTCCACACTATTCCCGAAGAAGGAGAATTTGGATACGATACCTGGGAGTGGGTAGAAGGTGAAACCTATGGGGGCGCCAATCCATGGGGTGGACTCACGGTTGACGAAGCACGCGGATGGGTATTTGCCGGAGTCGGTTCCCCAACCTACGATTTTTATGGTGCCAATCGTCACGGAAAAAACCTTTTTGGAAACTGCGTTCTGGCATTGGATGCGCGAACCGGTGAGCGTATCTGGCATTATCAAACTACCCATCATGACATATGGGACATGGATAATCCACCATCGCCCATCCTTATAACCATATCGCAAGATGGGTATGAGCGAGATGTCGTTGTTCAGCTAACTAAACAGGGTTTTATTTTTGTCCTCGACCGCAATACAGGAGAACCGGTTTTTGGTGTGGAAGAACGTCCAGTACCGCCTTCGACAATACCGGGCGAGGAAACCTGGCCAACTCAACCATACCCCTTGAAGCCACCGGCTTTGGTTCGTCAGGAATTTACCGAGGATGAATTGTCGGATGTTACTCCGGAAATCCATGCCTTTGTGAGTGAGCTTTATAAAAAGTATAAAGGGGCAAAAATGTATACGCCTTCCAGTTTGACGCCTTCGATTCAACTACCCGGTATGAGTGGTGGTATGGAGTGGCATGGTGCTTCTTTTAATCCCGTTAGCCGTGTGCTTTACGTTAACGTCAATGAGATGCCCAACCTCATTGATATGTTGCCGGTTACTACCTTACTAGACGATACAGAACTCAGTCCTGAAAACAAAGGGCGCTTACTTTATCAAGCAAACTGTGTCGCCTGTCACGGCCTGGAGCTGCAAGGTGCGCCCCCCGTCATGCCCTCGTTACAGGATTTATCGGCAAGAACGGACACGGACCTCCTGACATCCATTCGCCTGGGAAAAGGGACCATGCCTCCGTTCAAGAATCTGCCGGATGATGATATCCGGGCTTTGCTGGCTTACTTGAGAGATCCCAGTGAAAAGCCCATGGACAGAATGGCAAGGCCTACGAAAACAGTGTATATGATGGATGGCTATAAACGCTTTTTCGACCATCAGGGGCACCCCGCTATTAAACCGCCATGGGGTAGCTTGGCTGCGGTTGATATGAATACAGCTGAGATCAAGTGGAAAGTGCCACTTGGTGAATATCCGGACTTGGTTGCCAAAGGTATTCGAAATACCGGTACCCTGAATTGGGGTGGGGCGGTTGCCACAGCAGGTGGTGTTATCTTTATTGGTGCTACTGCCGATGAAAAAATGCGAGCTTTCGATGCCGCTACCGGAAAAGTTCTTTGGGAACATAAAATGCCTTATGCAGGTAATGCGACTCCAGCTGTATTTGAACTCAATGCTAGACAGTATATAGTTATCTGTGCGGGTGGGGGACCCAAGACTCCGGTCAAGTCAGGAGATGCAGTCCTCTGTTTCGCTCTGCCTGAATGATTCTGGTGTTCGGATCGAATGGTTTCAAATGGGGTAAATGTTCTTTATAGACGGATCCTGACTCAATCCAAATACCAGAATCCAAATCAATCCTCGCGGGTATTCGTTCACTGTTTTTTAGGAGCTGCTTTAGCAGCGATTCTATTCGATTTGCCAAGCTGGGGCTTGGCGTTCCCAGATAGGTCGATTGTTGGTGTAGCATTGCTCGAAACGCCGAAACCGTGTTCTACTCTTTTCGATAATTTGTGTTTATTTGTGTTTATTTGTGTACATCTGTGGTTAAAGCTTTTCTCCTTCTATGAAAAACCCCATCAGTAGACGTAAATTTATGGCTGCATCATCAGCCTTTGGTTTAATTCAAATTGTCCCACGAAATATTTTAGGGGGAGCACATCATACCTCTGCTAATGAGAAGCTGAATATCGCGGGTATTGGAGTGGGAGGCCAGGGTTCGACGAACATGAGGAAATGTCAGGATGACAATATTGTTGCCCTGTGTGATGTGGATCATAGTTACGCTGCGGAAACCTTTACTCGATACCCCAAGGCTATGGTATACACCGATTATCGGGTCATGCTGGAGAAGCAGAAGGATGTTGAGGCCGTGCTGATTGCCACTCCAGACCATACGCATTATGTGATAGCGAAAGCGGCTATGGAATTGGGTAAACATGTCTATCTGCAAAAACCATTGACGCACACCGTGCTTGAAGCAAAGAAACTGCGTGAGGCGGCTCATTATCACAAAGTGCAAACGCAGATGGGCAATCAGGGACATTCCTCGGAACATATTCGCTTACTCAAGGAATGGTTGGAGGACGGTATTATCGGCGACGTGGAACAAGTGTATGCCTGGACGGATCGGCCCGTTGGTGGCAATCCCTGGTCGGATTTCGCAGTAAAAGCCAAAGAAACAGAAGAGCCGCCCGTTCCTAATAATTTGGATTGGGACCTCTGGTTAGGCCCCGCCCAATACCGGGCCTACCATCCGGACTATCATCCCAAGACCTGGCGCGCCTGGATGGATTTTGGTACGGGCTCTCTTGGTGACATGGGTTGTCATATTATTGATCCCGCTTTCTGGGCTCTGGATCTCGGTCATCCTGAGTCGATTGAAGCAACCTCAACCCATTGGATTGAGGAGGTTGCTACTCAGACCTATCCCCGTGCATCCATGGTGCAGTATCAGTTTCCAGCGCGTGGCAAGAAACCACCGGTGAAACTGAATTGGTATGACGGTCGTTTGTTGCCGCCAAGACCTGATGATTTGCCAGACGATATTAAGCTGCCAAACAATGGAGCCCTTCTCGTAGGCAAGGACGGATTGATCATGCACGGTTCTCATGGTGCCGGCGGTCTACGTGTGTTTCCCGATTCTAAGTTCAAAGCATACCAACGTCCTACTCCAAGCATTCCAAGGATCCAAGGTGGCCAGCAAGGCCATGTTACGGATTGGATTCGTGCCTGTAAAGATGGGAGGCCTGCCAGTTCGACTTTCGACTACGGATCGGCTCTTACCGAAACCGTTCTCCTTGGTGTATTGGCCATTCGCGCCAAGAATCAAAAGCTGTATTGGGATTCGGATACTTACTCTTTCTCAAACAATGCCGAGGCGAATGCACTTCTGCATCCTCCTTACCGGGATGGGTGGGCACTCTAGCGGCTAATACACGAATAATCTTTTTCCTTTCTTGAATTATCATGACCAACGAAAACCAAGTGTTCGTTAAGCTGGCACGGGGTGTTCTGTTTCTACTGGTGTTTATCCATTGGGTGCTTCCGTTTACGCCCGTAAATCAGCATCCCGAAATTACCATAAAAATAGGCAGCCTGGTGTTAGGCGCTGCCTTTCTTTTCTTGGCGATCGAATCTATTGCCTCGCCCCGCTTATACTTTCTCCTGGGTTTGGCTCTACTGGTTGCCGTTTACATTGTCAGCGCGACGACGGGGGCTTCGCCTCTAAGGGAAGGTTTAGTCGTTAAAGTCGTTTTCGGGGCAGCCCATGTTATCGGGGTTATCAGTTCTTCAAAGAAGTGAGCCCTGACATCGGTCAACGAATTGAAGAAAACAGGGTCTCAACCCTACTAGTGAAATCAGAATTAGTATTTTTCCTTACTTAATTTTAAGGTCGCTGGATAGGAGGGATTGAGCTACAAATTAAAGGATGAAATATCTCCTTTTGATCATAGCCCTCATACTGGCCGGGTGCAACGCGGATCCATCGGCTTCGCGGGACTCGGCAATTCCCGAGCCTGAATTTGTGCTTACGGCGGATCAGACTCACAATAAATTCAGTCAGGCTATTCCTCCGGTTGTCCGTGTACCATCTGGTAGTGTCATCGAAGCGTTTACCCATGAGGCGACCGGTGGCCAACTTGATATCCATTCGACAATGGAAGATTGGGAGAAGGTGGACTTCGATAAGATTCACACCTTGACCGGACCGATTTATGTGGAAGGTGCCGAAGCCGGAGATGTGCTGGCGGTGGAATTGTTGGAACTGGAGCCCGGAGAGTGGGGTTGGACGGCGACAACCACTGAGATGGGTTTTCTCAAAGGAGAAAAAGAGACCGCCCAATTAAAAACCTACAAGCTCGATAAAGAAAACAATCGAGTTCAATTTGTCGAAGGTATCAGTATTCCTCTAAAACCCTTTCCCGGAGTGATGGGAGTAGCGCCACCGACCGATGAAATGCTGGTCACCTTTCCGCCACGGGCTAATGGGGGCAACATGGACGATCCCAATCTGGTGGTGGGAACCACGGTTTATTTTCCAGTCTTTGTGGAGGGCGCCTTGTTCTCTATTGGAGATCCCCACGCGGTGCAAGGTTTAGGCGAAGTGGTGGGAACCGCAGTGGAAGCGCCCATGCGCATCGTATTTCGGGTGGAGGTGATAAAGGAACGTCACATTGAAGAGCCCCAATATGAAACGGACAGCTACTATGCTACCACCGGCTTTGCTACCACGATCGATGAAGCTGCTAAAAAAGCCACTCGCTATATGATCCGACATATTGAGGAGCATCATGGTTTGTCATACGCAGAAGCTTACATGCTCTGTTCTTTGGCTGGGGACCTGAAGATTGCCGAGGTGGTGGACGAACCGCATATGCTGGTTACCATGCATTTGCCGAAGGAGATTTTTGTGTCTGAAAAGTAGTCGGTGATACGTTGCTGATGTTAAGTCAAATGGTATGCCTGCCTATTTTATTGATTGCTCGGAGGTAACTATTGGGCGAATTTGATTCCGCACCCTAAACCCACAGATTCGTTACTTACCCGCTATGAACAACAAACTACTCTTAGCATATCTAACCTTCGGATTGCTCTGTTTCTCACAGATTAATGCTGCCAATAAACCTAACATCCTCTTCATTGTCAGTGACGACCTGAATGCCTGTTTGGGATCTTATGGAAACGAAGTGTGCCAGACGCCGAACCTCGATCGACTTGCGAGTGAAGGCGTGCAATTCAATCGGGCCTATTGTCAGTATCCGGTTTGTGGTCCTTCCCGTGCTTCCTTTATGAGTGGGCTCTATCCAAAACGAACCAAGATGTTGGGGAACAATTACACGCTAGGTAGTTACAAGGTGACCAATCCTGGTTTGGCGAATCACCCGAGTATCGGTGAATTGTTGCGGACGAACGGCTACGTTTCTTTGCGTGTATCCAAAATATATCACATGGGTGTGCCGGGTGGTATTGAAGCGGGTGACGCTGGAGGAGACGAACCGGATTCCTGGGATCGAGCCTTTAATGTGATGGCGCCCGAAACCGCCAGTCCCGGAACCCTGGAATTACTTTCTCCTAAAAGGACTCATTATGGTTCCAACTTTGCGCGTATCATTGTTCCGGATGATCGAATAGAAACTCAGGCTGACATTCTCGCGGCAAATCAGGCCATCGCAATTCTGGAGAGCCGAGCCCGTGATGGAGATCATTCAAAGTTTATTCGACCGGATGATGCATTCTTTCTGGCCGTTGGTTTTGTGCGCCCGCATGTGCCGCTTGTCGCGCCCAAATCGTTGTTCAGGAAATATCCGGAAGAGAAATCAGTACTTCCTTTTGTTCCGAAGGACGATCTCGATGACATTCCCGCTTTGGCTGCGACTAATGCCAATGAGCTGAAATACGGAATGAGTGAGCTACAGCAGAAACAGTCGTTGGCTGCCTATTATGCGAGCGTTTCTTTTATGGACCAGCAGGTTGGACGTTTGTTAGATACATTGGATCGCCTGGATCTGCGCAAAGATACCGTTGTGATTTTTACATCCGATCACGGTTACAATTTGGGGCATCACACCTTGTGGCAGAAGGGCAGTTTGTTTGAAAACAGTGTGCGAGTGCCTTTGTTGATTTCTGCTCCCGGCTTTGAGTCCGCAGCCGGAAAAAGTTCTGACGCTCTGGTCGAGCTGGTTGATCTGTATCCCACTATAGCTGAATTGACCGGTTTATCTGAGAAGGTGCCATCAAACCTGGACGGTTTAAGTCTAACGGGTCTGTTGAAAAATCCCTCTAGGGCTAAAGGTCATTCTGAAGCCTACACGGTGGTAGGAAACAGACAGAGAATGGGTGAATCCATAAAAACAGATCGCTACCGCTACAACTACTGGTCAGGCGGCGAAGAAGAGCTTTATGATCAGATGAAGGATCCAGAGGAGTTCACGAACCTAGTGGCTTCTTCAGAGCACACAATTGTGCTGAAGCAGATGCGCACGAGGCTGGCGGAAAAGAACAGGAGCTTTTAGTATTTTTATAATAATCCCATGATCAGATTCTTCAGATCCATTCGCCAGCAACTCATGTACGAAAACAAACCAGCCAAGTATTTAAAGTATGCCGTAGGAGAAGTTCTGTTAGTGATGATCGGTATTCTCTTAGCTTTGCAGGTCAATAACTGGAACGAAGGCAGAAAGGTCGACCAGCAGGGATTAAAGCTCATCGAGAATCTGAAGTCGGATTTTCAGAGAAATCTTGAGAGTGTCGAAGAGGTTATCGCCGCGGCGGAGGAAGTTAAGGAAGGCCTTGAAACGTTCCTTAAAAATGCAATCGGAGATAACAGCAGTATTTCTGTTTAGGAGCTTAAAACATTGGGAATCAATGTTTTGCCTAACAATCCATTCGAGCCATCGCTCGGATTTTATCGTGCTGCTATTTCAACCGGTTCGATAGAACTCCTTGAAGGTTCTCAGCTGAATAATTTATTTGTCGATTTTGAGTATGATAACAACCGCTTGCAGGATATGGACTCCATTGGATTTGGATCATATTTTAGCGATTCAGGTGCATACATGGATATTCGCAAGCAATTGGGTGCGGTGGACGTTCTGTGGTCACCACGGGCAGATTTGTACGTTCCCGAGGCATACCAATTGACAGACGACGAGTATCGACAATTTATTGCGCAAAAGGAGGTTTTTGCCTATATTGATTAGAGGCGTAACCTGAAGTCTCGTCAGCTTGCTCGACTGAATCAATTAAAAGAAACAATTGAGGAAATCTTGGCTACCCTTGAGGCGCTTTAAGTTTTATTTCACTCCGTGGCTATACTATATCTGAGGCTTCGCAGGACACGTGCTGCCCATCTTGAATCAGTGTTATCCTGCGGATTGAATTGAATTCATATCTGACAGTTACCAAATGGCTCCTTGCATTTGCCCGTTCAAGCTTGCCAAAATGGAAAGCCATGAATGCTCCTATTCCTCCTGGTAACAGGCTGATTGCCCAGCCTGCGATTCTCCTGTCGGCGGCTGTGTTTTTCGCCGCGTTAACGTCGCCGTCTTTTGCTTCGAAACAGGATCTGAAAGTTGCAGCGAGCCATGTGTCGCAGGTCATTGCCCATCGCGGTGCCAGTGCGGAGCGCCCTGAATGCACGCTCGCTTCGGTGGCGCGAGCCATCCAAGTGGGTGCCACTGCTGTGGAGGTGGATGTGCGCACAAGCAAGGATGGTCGGTTGTTTATCTTGCATGATTCCACACTCGATCGCACTACGAATGGCAAAGGACCTGCCAATGCATTGATGCTGGCCCAACTACAGAAACTCGATGCGGGTTCTCATTTCGATAGTAAGTTTAGTGGAGAAGGCATTCCCTCGTTGATTGAGGTGGCCCAAATTTGCCAAGGTAAAATTGACTTCATGCTTGATTTGAAAGAACAAGGCGAAGGCTATGACCGGCAGATTGCATCCGTTATACGCGCGCATGGTGGTCCTGCACAGACTGTGATCGGTCTTAGCCGTGTCGAGCCGGCGAAGCGTTTTCGAAAACAGTTGCCGGCGGCGAAGCAGTAGGCACTCATTCCAACAGTCGGGGATGT